>Ga0082335_1009421_pt1 | contig 10521 bp, 11 predicted proteins | sample Subgrocontami58m_FD_72375 | JGI IMG/M metagenome (GOLD analysis project Ga0082335, IMG submission 72375) | Subsurface groundwater microbial communities from S. Glens Falls, New York, USA - GMW37 contaminated, 5.8 m (SPADES assembly) (version 2) ... | reverse complement strand
CACACGTAGTCCAGGCTCTCCCACACTACCCGCACCGCGTCCGTGACAGCGGGCCCATAACGGCGACGCCGCAGGCGCGGGCCCTTGGACGCACGGTCCAGGCTCGGTGCATGCAGCAACCGCACCAGGCTCCTCCGATGCAGGCCGGTCACGGCCGCCATCTCCGTGAGCAACGCACTGCGCTCCCCCCGCCCTCCCCGCCTATAGCGCGGTGCCACCAGTTTGAGGTACTTGCGTCGTTCATCCACCGTCATCTTCTCGTCCACCGGCAGCGTCCTCTCAGTCACATTCTTAACTGAGTGAACCCTACCCGCTCCAATCACATTTTAGATGAGTGAATACGAGCCCTTGACGCATTCGCCGGCACGGGCTATAGTCGCCTCAGGCGACCCACGGCATGCGTACATGTGTAAACGTGCTCTTGTAGACACGTGGACACGTATACTTACAGGCAAAGTATGAGAGTCATTGCAATTGCTACCCAGAAGGGCGGCACCGGAAAATCAACAGTTGCCGTAAACCTTGCCGCCGGGCTCGCGCGGTTGGGCCAGCGCACCATGCTCATCGACACCGATCCCCAGGCCAACTCCACCTATGTCCTGACCGGCGAGCGCGTCGTCGAGCCATCACTGTACGACGTGATGGTTGGCAGCCATGCCGCGCTTCAGGACATCGTCATGAGCTGCCGGCTCGGACTCGACCTCGCTCCCTGCAACATCTACCTCAGCGCCGCCGACCTCAGCCTTGCCAGCGTCCCCGGACGCGAGCGCCTGCTGGCCAGAAAAATCCGCAGTCTTGAAGGATATGACTTTGTGGTCATGGACACTCCTCCCAGTCTGGGGATCCTCACAGTGAACGCGCTGGTCGCCGCTCGGGAGGTCATCGTGCCGGTGGCAATGAGCACCTTCGCGCTCATTGGGTTGAGCCTGCTTGAGGACACCATCGCCCAGCTCAAGGAGAACCTTGACCTGGAGCAACTGGACATCATGGGCGCCATGGGCACCTTCAACGACCGCACCAACTCGGCCCGGGAGACCATGGCCGCCCTCAAAGCGCACTTTGGCCCGATCCTTTTTGAGACCTCCATCCCGCGCACCGTCAAGCTGGAAGAGGCAAACAACCGTCTTAAGACCATCTTTGAGTATGAACCATTGGGGATAGCGTCCCAGGCTTTCGACGCCCTGACACAGGAGGTAATTGCGCGTGGCAAGGAGTAAGTTCGTCAATCCGCTCTTCCAGCCGACGGAGAAAGAGACCCCGGACGCAGCCAGGCCCCTTTTCGGGAGCCAGCCGCCCGGCTACGGCGGGGAGGCCGTGGCGCCGCAGAGCGCGCCATCATCCCCATCCCGAGGCAGCGTGCCTAGCGGCAGCCGCCGGGCTCAAACGTCGGCCGTAGAAGCGCCTTCGGAAGCCCCGGTGAAGTTCACCTTCTACTTCTCCCCCGAGCAACTCAGGCAGTTGGATACCCTGTGGGTGCGGGCCAAGCTGGACCACCACGTGAAGGTGAACAAGAGCGAGTTTGTCCGCCTGGCCCTGGACCGCCTGCTGGCGGAGTTCGAGAAGCACCCCCAGCGGGTGCTGGACGACCTGCGCCGCTTGCGGGCTTAACAAAACGCAGATAACGCAGGCGGGCCGAAGGAGGGAATCTTGACCGAGTACTGCTACCTCAAAGTGAATGTATGGCCGGTGACTAACGACGATAAAAAGAAAAGAGGCTGGCGCAAGAATGGCGCCGTGGTCACCGTAGAACAAGTCATGGCCTCGGGCGAAAGGGTTTCCCACGAGCTTGACGCTGTAGAAGCTGTAGAAGAAGGGAACGCTGATTTTTGGTATCCATTTTGGGAGTCCCGCCAGGCTTTCCTCGTCCTGCTTAACAGCCTTGCCGCCGAGGGTTGGAGAGTTGCTGATTTTACTCCCGATACACACAGCATGGGAGAGCATAGGCCTTGGCCTTTAGGTGATTTCCTGCTTGTCAGGGAGTCGTAGCGCGGGATCGTTCCTGATGGACTGGCTAAGATTGGCGGGGGTTCCAAAGCACTGGTTCCAAAGCTTGTCCCGCTCTTTTTCAAAGAGTTCCCCAAGCGCCCAAGGCGCACCACCAAGGCATGAAAAACGGCTGTAGCCAGTTCTAGCTGTCGCTCGAACAATAAGCCTTGTATTCTTCGAACAAGGTGAGAAGCCCCTGTATTTTCACAGCAGTCTCTACCGTCCTCTCCCCGAGACCGCTGCATAACGCCAAACTTGGGCGGCAAGAGAGTTATCCGGCAGTTCTTTGAGGGTGCCGAAGGGACGGGCGACGGTCTCGACAGGCTCGACCAACGCTCTTCTTCAGCGTTCTCCCTCCCTCACGGCAGTGTTTGTAACCCGCTTAGGGTAAACTCTCCGCTCACCACAAACGGCCAACGACGTTACTAAACAGTTCTTAATGCGCCTAAGGCGCACCACCGAGGCATGAAAAACAAGCCACGGTGCCCCCTCCCTCCTTCGGCAAGCTCTCGCCACAGCGAGTCGCCTTCGGAGACCTCCCGCGAGGGCAGGGAGAGGGTGCCGATTTTTTCACAGTAGTCTCCACTCACTCAGGGCGATTGCATGTTCGGTGCGATCCAGCTAGCTCCGTTCGTGGTGAGCTGAGAGTCTGCCCTGAGCTTGCCGAAGGGAACCATGAATGGAGCGTTGTCCGAGCGTCCTTCGACCTAGCTCAGGACGAGCGGAACATTAGAACCAACGGGAACTTGCAATCGCCCTGTCCACTCACTCTACTCACTCACACGTGTCAACTCACGTAAGAATGTGACTGAGCGGGGGTAGCTCACTCATTTAGGAATGTTACCGGAGGACAGCCGCCTCCTTTCTTTGGTCTGTCTGTTGCCAGAGCTGTGCGATGGTCCGATAGATGCGGTCACGTCCCGCAGTTGCCGCGGGTTGGTCCCCGCATGGAGCGCCGCCAGCCTGGCCTCCTGCTCTGGTGCCAGCACCCCGCTGGCTAGGAGCCGCTGGTACGGCGTCTGCGCCCGGTCCCACCGCCGCTTGAGCTTGCCGTGCACTACCTCCTTGCCCACCAAGTGCAGCACCGGTTGGCACAAGTTGTACCTCCGGCACCCAGAGTTGGTCGTACAGCGCATTGACCGCCTCGTACTGCCGCAGGGTCTCCAGTCGGCCGTACCCCAGGTAGGCCCGCACCAGCGTGGCGTTCTTCTGCTCCACGAACCGGTTGTCGTTCTTCTGGTAGGGGCGGCTACGACTGAGCGTGAGTCCGGTGACTTCCTCGCCGAAGTAGCGGATCAGGTGGTCGTTGAAGAACTCGCTGCCGTTATCCGGGTGCAGGTGGGCCGAAGGTGGGAAACGGGAGCCGGGCCTGTACCCGCCGGAACCCTTCCACCATCCCTACGGCCTGGCTGCGCCCCAGCACCGCCACCCGTTCGCTCCAGCCCGTGGCCACATCCACCAGCTGCAGGCCGAAGGTGCAGGCCGCCAGGTCCCTCGGCTACCGGCCCGCAGTGATGTACCAGGTCGGTCTCAAAGCTGCCCGGCACGCTCGTGGCCCAACTCAGCCGCTCCATGGGCACCTCCCGCAGCAGCCGGTTGGGTGCCTGCGGCTTGTGGCGCGGCAACTTCGGGGTGTCCAACTGGAACCGCTGCAGCAACCGTTGCACGGTGGCCCGGCTGATGCCTGCCAGCTGTGCCTCGACCTCTGGCGTCAGCACCAGCTCTTCCCACTGGGCCAACTGCTGCGCCGTCGCCCGCAACGCTGGGGTCAGCCGCTCTGCGCACACGTAGTCCAAACTCTCCCACACCACCCGCACCACATCGCCCACGTCAGCCCCGTACTGCCGTCGCCGGAGCCGCGGCCGTTTCGGCGCACGCTCCAGACGCGGCGCGTGCAGCAGCCGCAACAGGCTCTTGCGGTGCAGTCCGGTCACCGCCGCCATCTCGGTCAACAAACCTCCTCGCCCCACCCGGTTCGCCTGGACGTAGCGGGGTCTCATCAGCTTTAGATACTTCCGTTGTTCGTTTACCGTCATCCCCTCATCAATCGGCATCGTCCCCTCAGTAACATTTCTAGCTGAGTGAACCGTACCGCCTTCGGTAACATTTTAGATGATTGAATACGGAGAGCGCTGAATAAGAAGTGAAGCGGGCGCGTCTGCCCAAACTCCCGTAGGTTTCGCGTTTTTTGCGGCTAGGTTTTCACTTGCTTCATGCCTTTCCCGTCACTGCGCTGCCGCCTTGCCCCCGCTTTTCGGGTGCAGGCCGAAGGCACGTCTCCACTGCTAGCCTGCCAGGGGCACCGGCCGCACTGGTTCTCGGAAGCCGACTCCGCCCACCAGCGTCACCAGCCGCGTGAGATTGAGCACCGTGGCGGTGAGCAAGGCCTGCACCCCGTACCTGAGCACGCCGAGGTAACGGCAGCGCCGCAACCCGTGGCAGCGCTTAGCCTCCCAAACTTCTGCTCCACCTTGTAGCGTTCTCGTAAGCCCGCCTGATAGTCTGGGTCTCGCACCAGCCGCAGCCAGGGGCCTTTGTTCCCGTCCTTCTTTTCGCTCCGGTAGGCATTGAGCCGCAGCGCTGATTTCAAGCCTTTCGCTTTCAGCAGCTCATGGTTCTCGCCGTCGTCGTAGCCCCGGTCCCCGGCATACACCGCGGCGGGCAGCCCTTGCCCCAGGTCCCGCTCTACCAGCGGCCGCAAATAGTGCCCATCGTACTGCTCCCCGGAGGTCACCACGACGCTGGTAATAAAGCCGTTCTCGGCATTGAGACTCACGTGGGCTTTGTAACTGTAGAAGTGCTCTACCTGCCGCTCTCGCTTCCCGTCTCCGGTCACCCGCTGCCGCTTCCCCTTAGTGCCCCAGCGGGCATCGGGGTCCCGCCGGGAACCACCGCCCTTGCTGCGTCGGTCGTCCTGCGCTACGTCTACATCCGCCACCGTGTGCACGCTGTCCACTACCTGGATGCGCCCGAAGACAATGCCCTTAGCACCGGCCTGGGCCACCACCTTCCCCAGCACCGCCTCGAACCGGGCGGTCCCGCTGCGCTCCAGCAGCCGCCCCTTGAAGACCGTCAACGTCGTACTGTCGGGACAGGGCTCGTCGGCCGCCAAGCCCAGGAAGTACTTGGCCGAGAGACTGTCATTCACAAAGAGTTCCACCTGCCGCTCCGAGAGGTTGTAGAGGTAGGTCAGCACCAGCAGCTTCAGCACCAACGACGGGCCGCAGGTACGGCGGCGGGCCGTACTCCGCTCCGCCTTTGTACAGTGCCACCCAGTCCTGGGTCAGGGCCTCCCAGTCCAGCAGCTCCCGCAACTGTCGCAGGAAGTGACCCTTGGGCACCGCCCGCTCGTAGACCAGGTTCCCGAAGAACGACCCTTCCCCGGTGTCCCGAAAACGCGCATGGCTCATGGCGCTGCTCCTTGGTACGTACGTTACTGGTAAGAACACCGCAGACCCCGATTTGATCCGCTGTCACCCCGTGTTATTCAGCACTCTCCACGTTGGAGACCGCTGAATAACTCTCCGCAGCGTTGCCTGAGCTTGTCGAAGGCAACGCTCGCCAGAGGCGACACTGTCGTCCGCCGGTCGTCGACAAGCTCAACAAACGGCGGCTCACTCTCCTTTCGCACCACCTGCGTCCTCAGTTCAGCATTCTCCACGTTGCTTAACCGGATCAACCATCCCCCTGACCCCTTTCCTTACAGGAAGGGGGAAGATTGGAGCTTGGGGGACACCACCAAACCCCTGGAAGAGGGGGATCAGCCCCCTCTTCACTCCAGCTCTACCCAATCCTGTGACCCTTGCAGCTGCGCGATTGAGTTCGTTCGTCCTGTCTCCAACCTGCCTGTCGGTAGGCAGGGGCGACTCGCCCGGGCGAGAGCTTATCAAGGACGAGCGGCAAAAAGCTCTCACACCGTTTGCGAAATGGTTACCAATCTCCCGCAGCTACGCGGTCGGTTGGTGGCCAGGATGTGATACGTGGTAGGAGTTTTAAGGGGAGCGCCTGCCGGTTAGCTGCGTGCGGGTGGCCGCGGCGACAAAGGGCAGCCGCTCGAAGCGTTGTCCCAGGACCTCGTCCGCAGGCGCGCCGAGCCACCCGTCCAGGATAGAGGCGTAGACGGAGCGGAAATCGGTGGTGAAGCGGAGATTGCCGTCGTCCAGCCGCTGCAGGCTCGGCGCGTCTCCGTAAAGCCCGGCCTGCACCTGGCCGCCCAGCAGGAAGAGGGGGGCCGCCGTGCCGTGGTCCGTGCCGGAGTTTGCGTTCTCCTGGACCCGCCGCCCGAACTCTGACCAGGTCATGATGAGCACATCGTCGGTCTTGCCGTGACCCTCCAGATCCTTGTAGAAGGCGTGGAGTCCCTCCGACATGTCTTTGAGCAGGCGCGCCTGCGCTGCGGGCTGGTAGGTGTGCGTATCGAAGCCGCCCATGCCAATGTGACACACTCGCACGCCCAACTCCTGGCAGATGATCTGCGCCAGTATCTTGAACCCGTTGCCAATGGGGGTCTTGGGGTACTCCACCGCGGGAAGATATGCCGCGGCGGCGCGCTGAATCTCCTCTGAGCTTTTATGCGCCGCCTCAGCCACGTCGTCCAGGAGCGCTGCGTAGGGAGCTTTGGTCGGGTAAGAAGAGTACAGCTTGAGCAGCGCGTCCACGCGTGCATCCGTGTCCGCCTGGCGCTTCGTGTCGCCCTGCAGCTTGTAGGTGCTCAGGCTCTCCACGACGCCCACCTCTGATGCGGACGACCGCATGGCGAGAGGCAGGAGGTTGCCGACGGCGATGCCGTCCAGCACATGTCCCTGCTCGTCGATCACCCTGTCGAAATAGCGGCCAATCCAGCCATCCCCCAGGGCTTTTTCAGGGGCTGCGGTCTGCCAGATTTCCATGGAGCGGAAGTGAGAGAAGTTGGGATCGGGATAACCCACCCCCTGGACGACGGCAAGCTTGCCCTCGCCCCAGAGGTCGCCCAGCATCGCAAGGCTGGGATGCAGGCCGACCTGATCGTTCAGGGGGAGCACGGTGGAGTCGGCGATGCCGATGCCGGGGCGGGCGTCGTAGTACCGACCGTCGGCAAAGGGCACCACGGTATTCAGGCCATCGTTCCCGCCGGCCATCTGCACCACAACCAGCACGCGCTTTTTCAGGGCAGGGTTCTGGCCGACGTCGTTGGCTGCGGCATGAACCGCTTTGGCAAAGACAGGAGGCAGGGCCAGTCCGGCAGAGACCACCACGACACCGCGCTTGAGGAAATCCCGACGGCTAAGCATAGTCTGGCTCCTTCTACATCACCTGGTATTCAGGGCTGGCCAAGAGCAGGTAAAGCAGGTCTCTTCCCTTGGTGTTGAGTGACTGTGCTGAGAGGGAGAACGCCTGGGGCCTGAAGAGGTAACCTTCAAGGGCATCACGCGCGGCGGGAGCCATGCTTCCGTCAAGCAGCAGATTGACAAAGTGCTGCACAAAGGCTTTCGGCGAACTGGCGCCCGATTCTTGGATAAGCCGTGAAAAGTTCAGGGACATAGCGGGGTCTTGGGTGCGTCTGGTGGTGATAGAGTTCGCAAAGTTCACTCGCTGCAGCCATGTGGAGCTGTTCAGCCATGCGGGGCCGCCGGGCCAGCCTGCAACGTTTGGTGGGGCAAAGATATCCTGCCCCATGGCCCGCAGAGGGCCGGTCAGCCCGTTGCCGTCGGTGGTGATGCCGAGCATCCGCAACGTGGAGACCGCGAGCTCCACCGGGCTTTTCACGATCGCACGATACGCCTTAGCCGACGAAAAGGCGTTGGACAGAAGAGTGGCTCGCACCACGGCTTTGATGCTGAAGCCGCTATTGACATACGTCTCCGCCAGGGACCTTACTACTGCAGGTTCGGGATTCCGATAGGCGAAGAAGGAAAAGAGGCGGCGCGAGATGTATTCCGCCGTGGTCGCCTGGCCCACGATGATGCTCACGATACCGTCACCATCGAACCGGCCGGTCTGCCCGAGGAAGCTCTTGTTACCGCTGTCGTGAATTCTGGGCCGGAAGATCACCTGTCCGTCCTTGTCGACCGTCCATCCGGTGAACGCGCGGGCGGCTTCACGCACGTCTTGCTCCGTGTAATGCCCAATGCCCATGGTGAAGAGCTCCATGAGCTCACGGGCATAGTTCTCATTGGGGTGCTCCTTCCGGCTGTTGCGCCCATCCAGCCAGTAGAGCATCGCCGGGTCCTTGGAGATATCAAGCAGGATCTCCCAGAAGCTTCCCAGCGCATGCTCTCTGAAATACTGGTTCTGGTTGAGCATGAAGGAGGGGTTATTGCCCTTTTGCAAGGAGCTGGTGAGGAGACCATGCCAGAAGAGCACCATCTTTTCCTGCAGCGGCCGCGTGGTGTGCGCCATGCGCACCAGCCACCAGCGCTTCAGATGGTCCTGTTTAGTCAGGTCGAGGTTCAGCGACGCAAGACGGTCTTCGATGGGGTCTGGGGTGTTCTCGTAGTAGAGGAGATAGTCCACCGCGGCTTCAAAGCCCATGGCTTCATAGCGGTCAAGTTCATCGGTGGTTGCGCCAAAACCGGCCCGGCGCAGAAGGTGAGCCATGCGCGTGCGAGGATTCGACAGGGGATTGGGGTCGGTTTCCGCCGCCGCCGCAGGTGGCTGGAAGGCCCCAGGGCCGCTAACAGCAAACCCCAGAGCGGCCAGCAGGCCGGCTCGCAAGGCGCTCCGCCGGCCGACGGTCGTTTCTAACGGGTGTGGAGTAGGTTTATCTCTTTCCATAGCACCATTATCCTCCTCGCCAGCCGAGTAGCAATGACCGACCGCACACCAACGGTGTGCGCCCGATCACATACAGTTACTTTACTTGGAAATGAGCGAAATGTTTCGAAATGCTACGGTTTTACGAGGATGGTTAGACTTTCGTGAGGTGAGCACTCGCCTATTTGGGCTATGGTGTCGACGCCCGCAGCTTTCAGCGCAGCCTCAAGGGCGGGCGCTCTCTCTGGAGGCACCGCGATGAGCAGTCCGCCCGAGGTCTGGGCATCGGCCAGAATAAATTTGTCCAGCTCGTCGGTCTCTGGGTGCCACTCAACCTGTCCCTCTAGGAACGCCATGTTCCTGACCGTGCCGCCAGGAACAACGCCCATATCGGCCAGCTCGACGGCCTCCGGGATAACGGGCACGCGAGAGCGGTAGATGGTCGCCCGCACGTGGCTTCCCTTGGTCATCTCCAGGAGGTGGCCAAGGAGGCCATAGCCGGTGATATCAGTGCAGGCGTTGACGCCGACCTTCATCATCGCTTCGGCAGCGGCCTTGTTCAGGGTTGCCATGGTCTTCATGGCGAGCTGAATGACCTCTTCTGTGGCAACGCCCGCTTTGATGGCCGTGGTGATGATGCCGATGCCCAGGGGTTTGGTGAGATAGAGGATGTCGCCGGACTGTGCGCCTGCATTGGTCACCTGCTTCCCCGGCGTGATGAGGCCGGTGACGGACATGCCGTACTTCGGCTCAGGGTCGTCAATGGTGTGGCCGCCCACGATGGTGACGCCCGCTTCCTTCGCTTTGTCCGCGCCGCCCCGCAATATCTCCACCAGAATCTCTTCCGGCAGAGATTCGATGGGGTAGCAGACCAGGTTCAGGCCCGTGAGGGGGCGTCCCCCCATCGCGTAGACGTCGCTGACGGCGTTGGCGACGGCAATCGCGCCGAAGTAGTAGGGGTCATCCACAACGGGCGGAAAGAAGTCCACGGTCTGGACCAGCGCAATGTCGTCGGTCAGCCTGTAGACTGCGGCGTCGTCTGAGGTGTTGATGCCCACTAAGAGGTTCGGGTCTGACACTTGGGGAAGCTGACGCAGCACGTGCGCCAGCGCCTCTGGGCTGAACTTAGCGGCTCAACCCGCGCAGGTGGCAAAGGAGGTCAGACGGACGGTCTCTCGGTCTCCCATGGGTTTACCTCCTTGTCACGAGACTCATGCGGGGCATGAGGGGCGCGCAGGCCCTGTTCTCAGTGTACAGGAAAATGCAAAATCGAAGGTGTTCTTCATGACATGATTGGTTCTGGAGATTAATCAAGCTCAATCCGGCTCTTTAGATTCGGAAGCGAATTGAGATGTAATGAACTCTGCTACTTCCTCTACTGCCTGGCGTAATCCTGGAATGCGCTCGAATAGTTTGAATTCCTCTGCTCGTTGCATAAAGATGTCAAGCGGAATGGAGTGCTCTTCTATCCATTTTGAGACCTCTTTGACGCTAATATCAGGTTCGCTGGCGGCCACCTAGAGGGCGAATTGAACCCGTTCTTCTTGTGAAGCACCGAATGCGCGCCCATTCAGCAAGAGGAACATATCTGTAGCAGTAAGTGCTACACGTTTATTCCCATCCCGGAAGGGGTGGTCCTTAATAAGTGAGCGCATAAGAGCACCAGCTTTGTCAAATAGGCTCTCAGAAGGTGTGGACAAAGTAAAGAACTTGTGGCATCCTTCTCGTAGTATACGAGGGGGTGTCACGTGGATTCGACTGCAACGGGGCCTGGTAACGTAAGCCAGCGCGGACGTCCGCAGA
>Ga0082335_1009419_pt1 | contig 10524 bp, 11 predicted proteins | sample Subgrocontami58m_FD_72375 | JGI IMG/M metagenome (GOLD analysis project Ga0082335, IMG submission 72375) | Subsurface groundwater microbial communities from S. Glens Falls, New York, USA - GMW37 contaminated, 5.8 m (SPADES assembly) (version 2) ... | reverse complement strand
TCGGCACCGAGGAGGGCTTGCTGCACCGCCTCAAGCTGGAAAATCCCACCAAGACCTTTTACCTCATGTGCAATGCCCTCGTCTGCCCCAACATGAAACGCACCACCCTGGACAGGGTGCTGAAGACCATGGAGGAGCAACGCAACCGCATCATAATCCCCGAAGACATCCGTCTGAAAGCACTGCGGGCCGTAGAGCGGATGCTGGCAGTGGCGTGAGAAACAATATACCCAGGGTTTAAGCCTGGAGTATAATTGACACGAAGGCTCCAATGCTGTAATAAAGTTTCAGCACTTAAATATCGGAATCTACCTGTCTCTAAAGGAGTGATAGCGTGACCTTTGATCCTCTGATTTTTCGTGTACACGCAATCCAGCGTATGTTCAAGCGCCGGATTAGTCTTGAGGATGTTCGTCACGTGTTAGCCACAGGTGAAGTTATTGAAACATACCCCAACGACACACCTTATCCTAGCCGTCTGGTGATAGGATGGTACGGTTTAAGGCCTGTCCATGTGGTAGTAGCAGAAAACAAAATGGCGCAGGAGACCATCGTGGTCACAGTATACGAACCTGACCTGGACCATTGGGAGTCCGACTTCAAGAGGAGGAAACAATGAAGTGTGTTGTGTGCAGGCAAGCTGAGGTCCGTTCAGGTAAGGCAACGGTAACCGTTGAGCGTAATGGCACCCTTCTAGTCATTAAAGGTGTACCAGCGAGGGTCTGTCCGAACTGTGGTGAGGAATACCTGGACGAGAATGTCACCGAGAAACTACTTATTTCTGCAGAGGAGGCGGCCCGGACTGGCGTCCAGGTGGATATCCGTGAATATGTGCCAGTTTAATACCTAGGGTGGGTGGAGTGAAACGTAACTCACCCTCACTATGCCAGCCGCGTCAGGGAGAAATCCCCCCAGCCACCTTTACGCAAAGGGGGTGCTCCGACGCATCGGAGCGGAGGATTCCGTCCCCACCTCAAGCCTGATTCCCTGATAGTAGAGCTAAAGTAAGTAAAGTGAAACGAAACCCGCCACAAAGCTTATAGTGTAAATAACTAACGCAGCGTTAATCAGTAGAAACGAGAGGGCAGAGAATACGAACTACGACTACATCATCATCGGTTCCGGCATCGCTGGACTATATACCGCACTTTTAGCCCGCGAGAAGGGCACTGTGCTGGTCATCACCAAGGCCAGCATTGACGAATGCAACACCAAGTATGCCCAGGGGGGTATCGCCGCCGCCATCGGGATTGGAGATTCGCCTGAAATCCATTTTCAGGATACCATCGCCGCCGGCGCCGGGCTATGCGACCCGGAAGCGGTCCGTATCCTGGTGGATGAAGCGCCCGACCGGATAAGGGACCTCATCCACTTCGGCGTGGACTTCGACACACAAGAGGGGGAGGTGGCCCTGACCAAAGAGGCGGCCCATACCCTACCCCGCATCCTCCACGCTGGCGGAGACGCCACGGGAGAGCATATAGAGCGCGCCCTCAGCCGCATGGCCCAGCAGGCCAAAGTGCGCATCCTGGAGTTCTTCCTGGCTACGGACATCCTGGTCAAAGATGGCAGGGTGCATGGAGTGCGAGCGCTGGACTGCCGCACCGGCGCCACAGAAGAGTTTGAAACAACCTCGGTAATTGTAGCCACTGGCGGTGGTGGAAGGTTGTTCAAAATTACTACTAACTCCGATATCGCTACCTGCGACGGTGTAGCCCTGGCCTATCTGGCAGGCGCTGAAATCACGGACATGGAATTCTTCCAGTTCCACCCTACGGCTCTGCGATTACCCGGCGCACCTGTATTCCTTATCTCAGAGGCAGTGCGAGGTGAGGGCGGGGTATTGCGGAACCGGGATGGGGAAAAGTTCATGTCCCAATATGACACCGCTGGCGACCTGGCGCCGCGGGATATTGTAGCCCGTGCTATTGTGGCCGAGATGCGCCGCACCGGCACCGAGCGGGTCTATCTGGATGTTACTCATCTGCCACCCCGTTTGGTGGTCTCCCGATTCCCTCAGATATATGGCTACTGCCTTAACTGGGGCCTGGATATAACCCGCGCCCCTATCCCGGTCGCCCCTGCTGCCCACTACATGATGGGCGGCATCAGGACCAACACCTGGGGTGAAACTAACATCACCGGGTTATTCGCCTCCGGCGAAGTAGCTTGCACGGGGGTGCATGGCGCCAACCGGTTAGCCAGTAACTCCCTGTTAGAGGTGGTTGTCTTTGCCAAGCGGATTATCCAGCGCACTCAAGAACTTAACCGGCACCCCCAAAACCAACCCATTACATCGTCATCTAACCCCAAAGAAACAATCCCGCTCCCCGAACGGCCCGTTAAAGGCAAGCCTGCATTACCCAATCTCAATGCCCTTGAGTCTCTTCACTGGGAAAAGGTAGGTATTCAGCGTTCAGGGGAGAGCCTTCTGGAAGCTGTCAAAACGCTGGCTGCCTGGGAAAAGGCCCTGGGGCAAGTAACCGACCGCCCTTCGTATGAAATGCGAAGCCTGGTGCTCGCCGGTAGGCTTATGACCGAGGCAGCCTTAATGCGGGAGGAAAGCCGCGGCGCTCATTACCGCTCCGATTTCCCTGTTCCTACACTGCAATGGCAAAAACACATCGTTTTCAGGCGTAACGCCTGAAAACGAATTCTAAATCTCAATTAACAAATTCCAAATTTATTTTTAGCTTGTGATTTGGTGATTGGAATTTGTCTACGAAAGGAGACCCACTATGGACATTCCCAATATAGAGCTGGATAGAATAGTAGATAACGCCCTGTCCGAGGACCTGGGCTGGGGCGACATCACCACGGATGCCTTTGTTCCATCGAATATAAAAGGCAAAGGCTCTTTTCTGGTCAAATCCAAAGGGGTACTGGCCGGCATCGAGGTAGCTCAAAGGGTGTTCCACCGCGTTGACCGTTCCCTGGTATTAAAAATCCTTGTCCCCGATGGCGCCCATATTGATAAAGGGATGGTAGTTGGGACAATTGATGGCCCGTTAAATAACATCCTAAAGGCAGAAAGAACCGCCCTTAATTTCCTTCAACATATGAGCGGCATCGCAACTGCTACCGCTCAGTTGGTCGAGGCTGTAGCGGGATTACCCGTCAAGATAATGGAAACCCGTAAGACCACCCCCGGTTTGCGGATACTGGAAAAATATGCTGTACGCATTGGCGGTGGGAAAAACCATCGCTTTCATCTGGGGGATGGCATCCTGGTCAAGGATAACCACTGGGAGGCGCTCAAAGTATCGGGGGAAACCTTGGCCCAGGCCGTCCAGCGGGTAAAGGCACGGGCTTCTATTTTCCTCAGGGTAGAGGTAGAGGTGAAAAACATGGCGGAGGCCCTGGAAGCTGTAGCAGCCGGCGCCGACATATTGCTTCTGGATAACATGACTCCGGAGGAGATGCGGCAAGTCGTTCAAAAAGTCAAAGGCAAGGCACTCACAGAGGCATCAGGTAATGTTAACCTACAGAATGTGCGGGCAGTGGCCGAAAGCGGGGTGGACTTTATATCCTCGGGGGCGCTGACCCACTCGGTAAAGTCTTTAGACATAAGCCTTGAAGTGGGGATGGCTTAGCCCTCTTCCTTGTGGTGTTTTACTTCCAGATGAGCATGGGCGTGCACCTGCCCGCGGTGTCGGTGGGAATGTTCATGGATTAGATTAATCTTTAGCAGAAAATCGGTATCTGCCAGAATCTCCGCGGGTTTCCCCTGCACTGCCACACGATGGTTTTCGTCCATCACCAATGCCCTGTCGGAGATAGCCTCGATTATATCCAGGTCATGGGTGGCCACTATCAATGTAGTGCCTTCTTCCTGATGCAATTTCCCCAAAAAGTCCACCAGATTCATTTGGCTGCGGGGGTCCAGCCCGGCGGTAGGCTCGTCCAGGAGCAAGACCTCCGGTTTCATAGAGAGCACCGAAGCTATCGCCACCCGCTTCTTCTCACCGCCGGATAGGTGGTGCGGCGAGCGTTCCCGTAGCTTCTCGATATCCAGCAACTTCAAAGCAGCTTCAACCCTTTCTTTCACTTCTGCCTTCGGAATGTCCATCTGCAATGGCCCGAAGGCTACCTCATCCCAGACCGTCGGCGAAAAAAGCTGCACATCAGGGTCCTGGAAGACCAGCCCAACCCGCTGCCTGAAGGCAAAGGAGAGTTCATCGTTTTCCAGGGCATCCTGAGTCAATGGTTTGCCAAAAGCCAGCAATTGGCCCGAGGTAGCAAAGAGCAATCCATCAAGGATCTTGAGCAGGGTGCTTTTTCCCGATCCGTTAGCCCCCAGGATACTCACCTGCTCCCCCTGAACAATATTCAGGTCCAGGCCCTCGATAGCTACAAAACCCCCGTCGTAACGATACTCAAGCCCTTTGGCCTGAAAAACAAATTTATCCATTATCACATCCTGACCGGGACAAGTCCCGGCTCACTGGGATTTGACTCACAATCGAAAACCCCCAGACCCTATTCACTTTGGTGAATAGGGTCTGCCCCCTTTACGTAAAGGGGGTTAGGGGGGTTTCCGTCTTGTCTATCTTTTGACAAACACCTTCAAAACTTTCCAACACATCAACATCAGTAAATCTGATAACCCTCAAACCGTAAGACTCAAGAACCCGAGTTCTTTCCTCGTCGTAAATCTTGCCCTCTTCTGAGAAATGGGTATCTCCATCAACTTCAATGACCAGCTTCAGTCCAGGGCAGTAAAAATCTACTATGTAGTTATCAATCGGCCTCTGCCTTGAAACCGGGCATTTGAATTGTCTTAGATATCCATACCATAACTTTCTTTCTGCCGCCGTCATGTTGTTTCTTAACTCTCTTGCTCTTACTTTTAATTCAGGATTATACGGCAGATGGTGTCCGGTGGTTATTAGCCCACGCTTTTTTAGGTCATCCTCTAAATGGCTGTATTTGCCCACGTTTTTGCCTTGTACAGAAACCCCCGTCCCGATAAATCGGGACTGCCCCCTTTACGTAAAGGGGGCTAGAGGGTTACTCTTCGCATATTCCTGAATGCAAGACCCTTGTTCAACATGTTATAAACGGTCCATCATAAAAATACCCGTCGCCATTGCCAGCGTAATACATGCCCATACTATATCCGCCCGGTGCAAGGCAAACGTGTCCATTATAGATACTTCGCCCCGGAAGCCCCGGGATAGCATGGCCTGATATACATTCTCACTCAGGGTATAAGACTTATCCACCATCAGCCCCATCGTGGTGGTAAGCCAACGGCGGTGCTCACCCGCGCTAAGCCGTCCCACGGTACGGCTCTTCCTGGCCAGAAACATGGTGTTTACCGTATGCAATAGCAGGTAAATATAGCGATAGGTCATGCCTAATATGACTACAAATACCCGAGGCACTCCCAGCACCCGCAACGCTTTGAGAAGGCTTGCCCATCGGGTAGTCAGCAGCAAAAGCACCGTAAAGGACAGGGAGGCGCTAACCCTCAGGATGAGACGGGAGGACACAGTTATGCCCGTGTCAGTGATAGCCAACTGCTGTGGTAATCCAATCGGCCCCCAGGATAGCGGCCTCCCGATGTCATATAACACAATAAGCGGTTTGCCAGGACTTACCACGTTGAATATAGCCGGCAGGGCGATAACACCGGTAAACAGGGGAATAAAAACCAGAGTCCGTTTGAGAAAGAATCCTAAAGGGATCCTGGAAAGAGCTGCCAGCGCCAGCGCAATTAAGTAAAGTATCCCCAGAAAGGGCAATCCCTGTACCAGGGCAACTGTCACTACTAAAAGTAACAGGCTGATTACCTTGACTCTGGGGTCTATTCCTTGCAGCAAACCTGGTCGCTGCGCTGTGTTTTCGGCAAACAGGGTAGCCTCCAGAGACTCACTCAAATGATGGACGGTCTTTTCCAGGATGCGGAAGCTGCCTCGCCTGGCAGGAGGATGATGTTTCAATGTTCTCTTATCCTTCTGACCTTTCAACCGGGGATTTACGCTCCCTCTTGTTTACAATTTTGGACACACCCCATATTATCCCCACAATAATGCCTGCTCCCAGGATAGCTGACAATATATAACCTAACTCAGCGCCCCACCCTGGTACTGTATAATCCGTTAGTGGCGCTGGCCATAACCCGGCTAACCTCTCCAGCCCCTGGGGCACAAAACCCAGCCCTATTTGCTGTAATTCCTCAGCGCCCCACTCCCCCCAGGCTGTGCCCGGCGCCAATAACCCCAAAGGGGTTAAGAGAATAATTATTCCCAGTCCTACCCATAGCGGCCTGAAACTTCTCACGGTCCCGTTTGTGTTTTGGAGGCGGCTGGCCAGAAACAAATGCTGATGGCTACGGCTGAGATAGGCTACCACTAGCCCGGTGACTATTGCCTCGATAGGCCCGGCTATCAACAAATGTCCCGCCATCATAGCCGAAATAGCCACATTAAGGCCATAGGGAGCGTAAAGGGGTATACCCTCCGCAGATCTGAACAAAATGGGTTGAACACCCAGTTCCAGCGCCGTGATGAATGCAGATAGATTAGCAGCCAGATAGCTTCCGGCTATTGCACCGATAACGTGGCGGCGTGAGGAGACCGGCGAGCTACCAGCGAAAAGACGATAGGTAAAATAACCCGCAAAAGCCCCGATAACCGCCATATTAAAGGCATTCGCCCCGATAGCGGTTACGCCACCATCGCCAAAAAAGAGCGCCTGAACAATTAAAACCATCGAAATGCCTATAACCGCAGCCCAGGGTCCCAGTACGATAGCCAGCAAAGTCGCCCCAATAGCATGGCCTGTAGTGCCTCCGGGCAGTGGCACGTTGAACATCTGGACAGCAAAGGCAAAGGCAGAGAAAATAGCCAGTACCGGCACCATCCGTGCCGTAAGAAGTTTCTTTACTTTGCGTCCTGCCAGATACCAGAAGGGCGCACACGCTGCATACATCACCGCACTCGTGGCCGGGCTAAGATAGCCATCGGGGATATGCACTGGGTTCCTCCTTTGGCGTTGGATTTGTTGCAGTTAGTTGCACATAAGCAAACAAAAATATTAGCGGCACTTTTGACACCGCCCAAAAATGGCCAGGTGGCTCAGGTCAGCTTCGAAATCGTATTGCCGCCTTAGCTCCTTCTTCAGAGGCCGGAGCAGCGACTCGTCAAGCTCCAGGACAGCGCCACACTTCTCGCAGATAAGGTGATGATGGTGGCCCTTCTCCCCGTAATGGTATCGCAACCGCCCCTCGCCCAGGTCGGTAACGGTGATTAATCCCAATTGTTTTAGCGTCTCCAGATTACGGTAAACAGTGGAGATATTTATCCCCGGATACCTGGACTGGACGCGGGAGTAGATTTCCTCAGCGCTGAGGTGGCCTTCACTGCTTTCTAAAACAGAAAATACAATTTTCCGTTGCGGTGTCAACCGCAGTCCGCGCTGCCGCAGGGTATCCACTGTATTCTTACCATGACCCGCAGTCGCCATTTTCATCCTTATACAGGCATCGACAAAGTAGAGCTATTATAAATGCTCCACTGGGTTAATGCAACTGGTTGCAGCAATGAGCTTTATCTAAAAATATAATTAAGCGTTTCCTCAATAAATCGAGTTATTGACATGTCGAATTAAACAATGATATACTCCGCTCAAATCTCCAGCACATGTCTTTGTGGCGAAAAACTTTACTCTGGGGATTTATACATTAGCGGCACAAAGGCCCGTTTCTTCTCTTCATTTAATTTCAAATCATCAGGGTACACTATCACGGCGTATCGAGATATTGCGGTGATTAGAGAGCGTCCGTCACTAATTCGCTCGGGCCAACTACCGTGGTTTTTCCTGTTATTAAGAAAAAGACCGTTAAAAATACCTATTTAAGAGGAGTGAACCAATGGCTAGAAAATCGTGTTTTATCGCATTGCTCGTGGTATGGCTCCTGATAATTGCCTGTGCTCCCCCGTCCCAACCTGTCGCGACCCCTTCACCTGTACAGGCACCCCTGGCTGCTGCTCCTACATCTACAGTCTCACCTCCCACCACTCAAGATGCTGCCTGGGCTAAGGTAGTGGAAGCGGCAAAGAAGGAGGGTTTAATTACCATATACGGCGCCAGTCAACTTGCCGGGGATGGAGGACGCAAGACAATAGAAACTTTCAGCAGTAAATATGGAATTCGAGTTGATATGCTCCTTGTATCCGGCCGCCAGGCCGTAGAGAGGATAAGGGTAGAGAGCAAGATGAAGCAGCCTATCGGCGATATAGCAGCTATCGGCCTGAATAGCACTACCGAACTTTCCCAGAGCGGGCTGCTGGAAGCCATTGAAAAAGATCTACCTGAACTGCGGAACAAAGACGCTTTCAGAGTAGACCCGCTATACAACCCCAACGGAGAGGTTTTCAACATCGCGTTTGCCCCCAGCGTAGCGGTGATAAACAGTAAACTAGTGACAGCTAACGATGAACCTAAGTCTTATATGGACTTATTAGACCCCAAGTGGAAGAAAAATATTATCCTCGTTGACCCCAGGACCGGGGCAGGCGGAGGGTTCACATGGTTTGGCACCATGCGCTATTACAAACTCCTGAATGATGACTATTTCCGCCGCTTCGCCCTCCAGGAACCCATCCTCTGGGGCGGTAGCACCAGGGAAGAACTTAACATGATAGCCAGAGGGGAAGTGAAAATTAGCGCTTTAACCCAGGCCAGCAACGCTGCCCAATTGATGGTCGAGGGGGCGCCTATTAAGTCCATCAGCATGACCGAGGGTAGCGCCGCCTTTACTGATCCGATATCTATGGTGAAGGGCGCCATACACCCAAACGCTACCAAGCTGTTCATCAACTGGTTACTGTCCAGAGAAGGACAGGAGGTCTATGCTAAAGCTTTTGGAGTAGACTCAGTCCGCAAGGATGTGCCTGATTTTGTCGATCCCCGGTTCAAGCCGCAACCCCCACCCTATAAATTGCTGCCTCAATCATATGATGCAAATGAGGCATATACCAAATATCACAAGGATGGTTTTGCCGAATCCATCTTCGGGAAGAGATAGAAAATCTGTAGTTATCCCTTTTTCTGCCCGGAAGGGCAAGGCCAGCTTTATACAACCGGCCAGGGTAATAATGGGATTAACCCGGATAAAAGTAGGAGAATAATGGATAAAGTTGCTATTGTTACGGGGGCATCCGGCGTATTGGGCGGGGCCACTGCCCGCCAACTGGGCGCTCTGGGCTTTAAAGTAGTCGTGAATTACCGCGGCAATCAAGACGGCGCTGAGAAAACAGCCACAGACATCAACCGGGGGTCAGGCAAAGCTATAGTCTGCAAAGCCGATGTGCGCCATTTCCCGGAAGTTCAGCAAATGGTGCAACTTGCCCTGGACAAGTTTGGCCGCCTGGATGTTATGGTCTGCAACGCCGGGGGAACTCTGAGCATGATAACAGGCTCAGGGAAGGAGAAACTGCTGCTGGAATACGAATCCGATGAGTGGGACCTGGTAATAGAAACAAATATCAAAGGCAGTTTTAACTGTATTAAAGCAGCGGCTCCCCCGATGATCAAGCAGGGTGGGGGGCACATTATTATCGTGGCTTCAGGAGCGGGATTGCGGGGCCGGATAAAAATGTCCAGCTATGCCGCCGCCAAGGCTGGCGAGATTGGCCTGATGAAAGCAGCCGCCCGTGAACTGGGTGAACATAATATTAAAGTAAATGCCCTCAATCCGGGGCGCATTCTCCACGGCGCTATCCAGTCAGTTGTTGCTAACTATCCGCAGCACGATGTTTACCTGCAAGAGGCAGTCCTGCACCGCAACGGTAATGCCGACGAATTTGCCAGGTTTGTCGGCCACATGGTGCAGATGGAGAATATATCAGGGCAGGTAATTAACCTGGATAGCCAGATTCTCTTTTAAGAATTTTCAATTTGCTTTATTGACAGCGTCACAGCCTGTGGTTACAATCTTGGAAAAACCTTTATTAAACGTAATTAAAGAGGAGAGAATAATGGATAAAGCTGCAATAGTCACCGGCGCCTCGGGCGTACTGGGGGGAGCTATCGCCCGGCGGTTGGGCGCCCTGGGTTACAATGTAGTCGTAAATTACCGGGGCAACCAGGCTAACGCCGAAAAAACTGCTGCGGACATCAACCGAGGGCCGGGGAAAGCTGTTATCTGCAAAGCCGATGTGCGCCAGTTCTCTGAGGTTCAAAACATGGTGAAAACAGCCTTAGACAAGTTTGGCCGCCTCGATGTTGTCGTATGCAATGCCGGGGGCAGCCTGGGGATGATAACCGGACAGGGTAAAGAGAAACTGTTGGTTGATTACGAAGCTGATGAATGGGACCTGGTAATTGAAACGAATATCAAAGGCACTTTTAACTGCATCAAAGCAGCAGCACCTATAATGATCAAGCAGGGCGGGGGCCATATTACTATCGTGGCTTCCGGGACTGGATTGAGGGGCGGGGTGAAAATGACCAGTTACGCCGCCGCCAAGGCCGGGGAGATCGGCCTTATGAAAGCAGCCGCCAGAGAACTGGGGG
>Ga0082335_1009416_pt1 | contig 10527 bp, 7 predicted proteins | sample Subgrocontami58m_FD_72375 | JGI IMG/M metagenome (GOLD analysis project Ga0082335, IMG submission 72375) | Subsurface groundwater microbial communities from S. Glens Falls, New York, USA - GMW37 contaminated, 5.8 m (SPADES assembly) (version 2) ... | reverse complement strand
CTTCGTTTTCTTACATTCATAGATGATGAAGCGCCGCACCGGCTTCCCGAACATCTCGCGCACCGTGTAGTAATTGAAGAGCGCTTGGATAATGAAAAGCGACTTCGTCGCGCCTCCCCTACTAAACGACGCGACGAACTTATGGTCCACAATATCGACCGCACCCTTCTGCACCTTCGACGCCACCACCAGGTCCGAGATTGCTTTGATAGGAATCGGGAGCCCCTCGACCTCCACCACGCCCCGCACCTCCACGCCGAGCACCGTATGCCGCGGCGGCCGCGCGAGGTAATACGAAATAGCCTGTAGGTATTCTTTTTCCATCGCGAGCCGCTTCTCTTTCTTCGCGCGGCGCGACTTCGCCCTACCGAAATTAATCTCGAAGTCTCCAACGGAACGCACGTACTCGAGGCCTTTTTGTATCGCCACGTCCTTAGGTGCACCAGAATAGAAAAGCTCGAGCGCCTTGTGTCCCGCGCTCCCGACGACCGCTGCGGGCGTCGTGGGCGTATCGTATATCTCCTCGACATATCTTTTATACCAAGCCAATGGATTCCTCAAAAACGCCATCAAGCTCGAGTGACTCCAGTGCTTAATCGGCAGCTTTTTCTTGCTCCTGTTTTTCTTTAATCCTTCCTTCCTATTCTTCATAAAATCATTATAGACTATCCCCAATTTGTGCCGACCGGTACATCTTGAAAATGCCTCTCACTTTTCGGGAGAAAGACCGAAGTGTTCGCGCAAGAGAGCATCGCGTTCAATCTGTTCGACAATCATATACAGTACGTCGACTCCTATACGGAACTTCGCTTTAGCTAATGCAATCAGATCCTCGCAATCGTATGGATACACCCAAACGCTGTCTTGTAATCGCACGAAGCCAAACTCCTCCATAAAACGACGAAGTCGCACACGAATGGTCCTTCGCCGTTCAGGAATATCAAATATAACCATGCGCCATCGCTTGTCCCAACGCTTCGGCTTCCGTACGTCTGCATTTCGTAACGTTTCAAGCTTTAGCACTTGTTCCCCAGCTTCAGTCAAACGGGCATACCGATTCCCATCGCGCTCTTCAAATGTAATCAGGCCCTTCGCGACAAGACGTCCAAGCACTGACTTTGCTTTGTAGTTAAATCTGGCGCCCTTTGTATAGCCCGCATAGTATTTCAAAATTTTCCGAAAGTCCGGCACGGCACCTGTCGCAATCATGAGGCCGCCGACCGCGGCATAGAGTACTGCCGTCTGAAACGCTCCCCAACGACGCTGTCGCTTCGCGCGCTGTTCGACGATTCCCATATATTCCATATTACATTTCGACATCTTCCCTCGTGGCCACTATCCCCAACTTATGCCGACCGGTACATCTCTGGAGATACCTTGCTAATTGATGGGAATGGTGTATAAATAGCGGCAGGTTGCAGTTCTCGGCGGATTCCCCGCCACCCCGGATATACCGGGTATATGTATGAAAAGGAGATGCAATGCCTATCCCATCGAGATCGCTAAAACCTCGACCCAAATCGAAATATACCCCCGTCGAACTGGTCACAGCTAGTATGTCGACGGCTGAAAACGGATTCGGCACGCTTCACAACCATGACGTCACGGGCGATAAAGGGACCGAAACGGTTGGCCGGTTGGCTGCGATTCTGCTCGAAAGGGCACTTCAGGACGAGACTTTCGCCAAGGCGTTGGTTGAGTCATCGGCCGCCTAACTGGTTTGCATGCGATATCGAAACGCGCGGGACGATTCCCCGCGCGTGTTTTTTATTAATACGATTTCAGGTGGCGGGCGCGGTCGTGCGTGCGGATCTTTTCCAACGCCTTCGCCTCGATCTGGCGGATGCGTTCGCGCGTGACGCCGAACTCGCGCCCCACTTCTTCAAGTGTGTGGTAGATGCCGTCCATAAGGCCGTGACGCATCTCGAGAATCTTGCGCTCCTTCGGCGAAAGGTCGTTGAGGATGCTCCGTACCTGTTCCGCGAGGATGCGCTCGGAGGATTCCTGTACCGGCGAGGGAATCTTATCGTCGGGGATGAAGTCGCCCAAGGTCGAGCGCTCGTCGTCGTCCGAGCCGACGGGATTCTCAAGCGAGAGCGTGTCCTGATTTATCTTCTCTATCTGATAAATCTTCTCCGGCTCGACGCCCATCTCGACCGCAATTTCTTCTGGCTGCGGGTCGCGGCCGAGCGCCTGCGCGAGGCGGCGAGAAATTTGCTTGTACTTGGCGATGGTCTCCACCATGTGCACAGGGATGCGGATAGTACGTGATTGGTCGGCCAAGGCGCGCGTTATCGCCTGGCGTATCCACCACGTTGCATAGGTCGAGAACTTGTACCCCTTCTTCCAGTCGAACTTGTCGACCGCACGGAAGAGGCCAAGATTCCCTTCCTGAATAAGGTCGAGGAGCGTGAGGTCGGGGCTACGGCCGACATACTTCTTGGCGATGGAGACCACGAGGCGCAGGTTGCTCCGCGCCAGGATGTTACGCGCCTCGGCGTCGCTCTTCTCGATGCGCTTCGCGAGCTCACGCTCCTCGGCGGCGGTGAGAAGCGGGTATTGCCCTATCTCGCGGAGGTAGATCTGGATAGAATCGTAGCCGGTGGAGTGGCGGTCTTTAATATTGCGCGTGGCGAGATATTCATCAGCGGCGTCCTCGAGCATCCCGCCCTCGAGCACGTCGACGCCCGCGATGGCGAAGCGCTCGTAGAGCGACTCGAGAAAGTTGACGTCATCCTCGACGTGCGGGAACGACTTCAGTATTTCCGCGTAGGTAACATAGCCGCGCTCCTTCCCTTTCTCGATGAGCGTCTCGGCCGAGAGCGTCTTCTGCGACAACGCCTTCGCGCGCGCGCCGCGTGCTGCGAGCCGCACGACCTGCTTCTTAGTACGTTTGTTCTTCTTGTGCGCGGACGTTACTTTCTTTTTCTTGGCGGACGCGCGCTTCACCGTCCGCTTTTTGGCGGCCTTTCTCGGACCTGATCGAGAGGCTTTTTTCTTTTTTGCAATAGATTTTGCCATTTGGAAATATAAAAAATGAAAATGGTTATTTACTCAGCAGGTGATTCAGCAGAATCACCTGCTGAATCAGCGGCCCAACGCGGCAAGACGGTCAGAGAGTTTCGCACACACTTTTTGAGCACTTGCAATCGCGGCCGCGTCTCCAGCGGTCTCGGCTCTTCGTAGGTTGTTGACTCCCTCCTGATACGCCTCGCGGATAACCGCTTCTTCAAAGGCGTGGAGAAGCTCGTCTGCAGCATCCTCGGTGGGGTCCTCACCGAACGTCTGTTCAGCTTCGAACAGGGCCGGTTCCGAGAGCTCCTCCCTTGGCAGCAGCTTTGCTTCGGTAATGCGACAATACTCTTTTTTTACCCGTTTGGCAAGGGACGTACCCTGGTAGGCGTGGATAACGGCAAGGAGCTGTTCTCTGCGTACCTCTAACGGTAACCGGGCGGATACCGGGGTTGGTTTCTGCGTGCCCGAAGCACTATTTGCAACCTCGGGGAATCTGGGTAGTCGCTTCAATTCTTCACGGACAGACTCCTCGGAAAGTCCGAGTGCACGTGCCACAACTTGTATAAAATGCTCACGCTCCATCGGACTCGACATGACGTTGATCAGGGGAAGTACGATCTCTTTTGCGGCTCGCACAAGCCGATGTTGGTCGCGCTCTCTTTCTGCGAGTTCGGTAAGGAAGAATTCGACGATCGGTTTTGCATCTTTGATACGCTTGCCGAATTCCTTTCCGCCGTCGGCAGACCCGCTGATGAGGTCTGCGGGGTCCTTGCCCTTCGGCAGCCGTGCGGCCTTTACCCGCAGACCGCTATAGAGCGCGAGTGCGGCCGAGCGCGCGGTAGCCTTGAGCCCGGCCGTATCGGCGTCGAGAACGAGCATGAGATTTTCACTGTACCGCTTCATGAGACCGAGATGCTTCTCGGAGAACGCGGTACCGGAGAGCGCGATCGCATTCTCGAAGCCCGCCTGATGCGCGAGGATGACGTCGAGCTGTCCCTCGACGAGGCAAGTGAATTTACGCACTCGTATCGCATCCTTCGCCCTGTCCATACCGAAGAGTATCTCGGATTTATGATAGAGCTCGGTCTCCGGAGAATTCAGATACTTCGCCACATCATCTGCGGCCAATGCGCGGCCCGTAAAGGCGGTAACGCGACCGACAACATCGCGTATCGGGAACATCAAACGATTGCGGAAGCGGTCATAATAGGTGCCCGGCTTCCCGTCCGCCTCTTTGATGAGCCCCGCAGCGAGCAGCTCCTGAACCGAGAACCCTTCAGCGGTGAGCGCCTCGAGAAGAGCGCGCCAGGCCTCGGGCGCGTAGCCGAGCCGCCACGCGATGACCGCTTCGCTTGAGAGTCCGCGTGACTTCGCGTACTTTTCAGCTGGACTTCCTTTCAAATTGCCCGCGTACCACTCGCTCGCGCGGCTCATGAGGGCGCGCAACCTATCAATCTTTGATGCTTCCTCCCTACTTCTCCCGCCCGTATACTCGATAGTCACGCCCGCTTTCTCAGCGAGCATCTTCAGCGCTCCCTTGAAATCTACCCCCTCGATCTTCTCGATGAACGAGAACCCGTCGCCGCCGAGACCGCAACCGAAGCAGTGCCAGGTCCCACGCTCGAGGCTCACATGGAACGAGCCGGTTTTTTCTTTATGAAAGGGGCAGAGTCCGACGAGCGACCGCCCGGCGCGACGCAGCTTCACGTACGGCGCGATGATGTCCTGTATGCTCAATCTTTCTTTAATCTCCGCCACCGTATCCTTCGCCATAATCTCCTCATCCTACCGCGTTTCTAAAGAACTTGACAAAGACCGTAAATAGCATTATCCTGTTTTTGGACTGACGCGATTAAGCGTCCCATAGAGCCAAGGGAGATTGCGCAATGGAAAGGATGTTCCGAAAGACTGTAAACGCTTTCCTGATTCTCGGGATGGCGCTTGTCGTGGGATATGCCGTTTATGCCGTGGGCATCCCCCTCTCATTCTACGAGATACGCACGGCGACGGTGCGCTGCCCCACCACGCGCACGACGATTATCGGTTTCAGGGATGGCAACTTCCGCATCAACAGTGCCGAGCCCCGCTGTAACTACGCGGCGGCGAGAGTCCCCGAGCCGGTACGCGGCGGGGACAACCTGAGCTTTCTCGACCTGAAAAACGAGGTATGGGAGAACGACTCACTTAACTGCGAGGTCTCTTGGAAGGAGTACCCCCGGCTGCCCTTCGCGCTGAAGCCCCCTCCGGGCGACGCGCAGCTCAATCGGTCGAGCTGCCGCCTCTCATCCCAAACGTAACCGAAACCGAAATGGAGGAGTTATGAGCAACTTGGTTGTTTTTGCTCTGTACTGTGTCGTCGTGGCTATCGCAGTGGCAGCCCTGTACACAATCACGGTCAACTGTGCCAGCACGCCGGACGTCTTCTTGTGCCGGGTACTAAGCTGAGCCTAAAGCACAACGGCGCGGAACCCCGCGCCGTTTAACTTTTTATACGTAACTTTACAGTGCGCGGGTCTGGCGCGGGGCGAATGAAGTGGTGCGCGACTCGTAGGAAGGCGCCGGGCGCTCGGCTTGGAGCTTCGTGATAGCTGCATGCTTCTTGCTACCCTTGAAGCCGGTGCCCGAGGGGATGAGGCGGCCGAGGATGACATTCTCTTTGAGCCCGCGCAGGCGGTCCACCGAGCCGCGCAGCGCGGCGTTGATGAGTATCTTCGTCGTCTGCTCGAAGGACGCGGCCGAGAGGAACGAGCGGCGCGAGAGCGCGCTCTCCTTGATACCGAGCACTATCTCACGCGCCTTCGGCGGAAGCTTCTTTGCCTCCTCCATCTCCGCGACCGACTTCACGAACTCCCAATCCTCGACGACGTCGCCGACCGAATAGTCGGTATCGCCCGCGTCTGTTATCTTCATCCGCGAGAACATCTGCTTCACCACGACCTCAAGGTGTTTGCGAGAGACAGGGGCTCCCTGAAGCTCGTAGATCTTCGACGCCTCGGTGATGATGTATTCCTGCACCATCGCGCGGCCCGCGTACTCGAAGAGGTCATCAAGGTCGGCGGAACCGTCAGTGAGTATCTGTCCCCGCACGACCGAGTCGCCCTCCTTGACGAGCGGCACACGCGGATAGGGCGCGAGGTATTCGTACGAGGAACCGTCCTTCTTCCCCTGCCCCACAAGCGGAGCGACGACGATAACTTTCTCGCGGCCTTCTTCTTTTACCTCGGTCACGAGACCGTCGGTCTTGGAGATGACTGCCGGGTTCTTCGGCGAACGCTTCTCGAACACTTCCTCGACGCGGGGCAAGCCGCTCGTAATGTCGCCGCCAACAGATGCAACGCCGCCAGCGTGGAAGGTGCGCATCGTGAGCTGGGTACCCGGTTCGCCGATCGCCTGTGCGGCGACGGTGCCGACCGCCTCGCCGAGGTCAACGAGTTCCTGGGTCGTGAGATCCATGCCGTAGCAGGTCTGACAGACGCCATAGCGCGTCTCACAGGACATCGGTGAGCGCGAAACGACCGTGTCAACCGAGGAGACACCGAGTGCTTCGGCATCAAGGATGGAGAGATAGTGCCCCTTCTTGAAGAGCACGGTTCCGTCAGTATCCTTTGCGTCCTCCGCGAGGACACGGCCGCGAAGCGCTTCCGCATAATTGATCTGGATGCCAGACGCGCTCACCCGATTAATCTTCACGCCGCGCTTGGTACCGCAGTCTTTCTCGGTCACAATGGAGTCCTGTGCAACATCGAAGAGGCGGCGGGTGAGATAGCCGGCCTTCGCCGTGCCGAGCGCAGTGTCGGTGAGCCCCTTGCGCGCGCCGTGCGTGGACATGAAGTATTCGATCGGATTGAGACCTTCGATCATCGAAGAGATGATGGGGACTTCGATGGTCTTGCCGGAGGTGTCCTGGATAAGACCCTTCATACCGGCCATCTGCGTCAGGTTACCGAGCGTACCGCGAGCGCCTGACTTCACCATATCGGCGACAGAGCCCATCGGGTCGAGTTCTTTAGCGACCTGTTCCTCGACGGCCGACTTAGCCCCCTGCCAGATCTCGATAGCCATACGACGCTTCTCCTCCTCGGAGAGGAGGCCGTTCTGATAGTCCTTCTGTATCGCAGAAACTTTTACCGCCGCCTCGTCGATGATGCGCGTCTTCTGCTCCGGCACGGAGACATCGTCGATAGCCCAGGAGATGCCGGAGCGCGTTGCGTAGTCGAACCCGAAACGCTTCACTTTGTTCACGATGCCCGGGACGGCGTCGAGCCCGTAACGCGCGATGCAGTCGTTCACGATGCGGGCGAGCACCTTCTTGGTGATGGTCTCGTTGATGAACGGATAGTCGGCGGGGAGCACGGTATTGAAGAGGAGGCGGCCGACGGTCGTCTCGAACGGGTGTCCGTCGAACATCTCGTACTTCTTCTTCCCTTCTACCGGCAGGACCTTCACCTTGGCGCGCCGGTCGATAGCGTCGTACTCGGACGCAAGGATGGCCGCGTTCGGGGAGGCGAAGTGTTCACCCTCACCCTTCGCCTTTTCCACCGCCTTGGTCAGCCAGTAGACGCCGAGGATGATGTCGAGGGGCTTCCCGGTGAGCACGATCATATCGCCGGAACCCGGCTTGAGGATGTTCGAGTTCGCGCTCATGATGTTGGCCGCCTCCCACTGCGCTTCCTCCGAGAGCGGCACGTGCACGGCCATCTGGTCGCCGTCGAAGTCTGCGTTGAAGGCGTTACAGACGAGCGGGTGGAGCTGGATAGCGTCTCCCTCGATGAGTCGCGGACGGAATGCCTGGATGCCCTGGCGGTGCAAGGTCGGCGCGCGGTTGAGGAGCACATACTTGCCCGCGATAGCCTCTTCGAGAATCTCCCAGACCTCGGCGACGCCATCTTCGATAAGACGGCCCGCGCCGCGGATATTGAAGGCGAGCTCGCGCTCAAGCAGGCCGGCGATGACGAACGGGCGGAAGAGCTCGAGGGCCATGTGCTTGGGGAGCCCGCACTCGTCGAGCTCGAGGTCGGGACCGACCACGATGACCGAACGGCCCGAGTAGTCAACGCGCTTACCGAGCAGGTTCTGACGGAAGTAGCCCTGCTTGCCCTTCAGATAATCGGCCAAGCTCTTCAGCGGACGGCGCTGCGCCATCGTCATCGCGCCGGCGGAGGCACCGCTCTTACGGATGGAATTGTCGAGGAGAGCGTCGACCGCCTCTTGGAGGATGCGCTTTTCGTTGCGGAGAATAACTTCCGGCGCGTGGATATCGATAAGCTTCCGCAGACGGTTGTTGCGGTTGATGACGCGGCGGTAGAGGTCGTTCACGTCGCTCGTTGCGTGGCGGCCGCCTTCGAGCGCGACCATCGGACGAAGCGCTGGCGGGATGACCGGGATGCGGGTGAGGAAGAGCCACTCCGGACGAATACCCGAAGCGATGAGTCCGGCGATGAGCGAGAGACGCTTCGCGAGCTTCTCGCGCTCGGCGGCGCCGGCGTGCGCGTAGCGCGCGGACAAGGTCTTCTCAAGTTCCTTGAGGTCAAGTTTGCAGAAAATATCATAAATAGCCTCGGCGCCGATACGCGCCTCGAAGAGGCCTCCATACTTCACCGAGAAGCGGTGGTACTCGAGCTCGTCGAGAACCTTGCCCACGACGATGCCCTCTATCTCGGCCTTCGTGAGCGTCATCTTCTCCTTCAGCGTATCGCGCTCCTTGTCGGAGCCCAGCGACTTGTACTTCGACTTATACTCGCTCTCGAGCTCCCCCAGAAGCCGCTTCTTCTCGACCTCCGCTATCTTGGAGACGATGTATCCCGCGAAGTAGATGACCTTCTCGATATCGGTCGCAGAGGCGCCGAGGAGAAGCGCCATGCGGCTCGGCACGGAGCGCAGGAACCAGATGTGCGCGACGGGGGTGCACAGCTCGATGTGGCCCATGCGCTCGCGGCGCACGATGGAACGCGTTATCTCGACGCCGCACTTGTCGCAGACGATGCCCTTGTAGCGGATGCCTTTGTACTTGCCGCAGTAGCACTCGTAATCCTTTTCCGGACCGAAGATTTTCTCGTCGAAGAGGCCGTGCTTCTCGGAGCGCTGGGTGCGGTAGTTGATGGTCTCGGGCTTGGTAACCTCACCACTACTCCACGCGAGAATACGCTCGGGAGAGGCGAGGGTGAGCCGGAGTCCGTTCCAGGTGTCGCGCGGAGGGAGTTTGCGTGGGGTGAATGCCATAAAGGGAAAGTTCTGGGTTAATAAATTACACCTCCGCCGAGGGTGGCAGGTTCAAGGGCTCGACATCGAGCGCCAGGCCGCGGATCTGATTGGTGAGCACAGCGAACGATGCGGGCGTGCCCGTGTGGCTAATCGGCTCGTTCTTCACGATCGCATCGAAGGCTGCCGAGCGCCCCTGGATGTCATCAGACTTGATAGTGAGCATCTCGCGCAGCGTATAGGCGGCGCCGTAGCCCAGCAGGGCCCACACCTCCATCTCGCCGAAGCGCTGGCCACCGTTCTGCGCCTTGCCGCCCAAGGGTTGCTGGGTGATGAGCGAATAGGGGCCGATGGAGCGCATGTGTATCTTGTCCTCCACCATGTGATGCAGCTTCAGCACGTACATATAACCGACTGCAACCGTCTGGGCGAGTGCTTCGCCCGAGCGGCCATCATAGAGCTGCATCTTGCCGCTCTTGTCGAAGCCTGCGGCGACGAGCTCCGCGCGTATCTCGTCCGCGGTTGCGCCAGCGAACGGCGGGACGATGGCCTGGTAACCGAGGGTGTGCGCCGCGAGCCCGAGGTGCATCTCGAGTATCTGCCCCAGGTTCATACGGCTCGGGACGCCGAGCGGGGTGAGAATAATATCGACCGGATTGCCGTCATCGTCGTACGGCATATCCTCCACCGGCAGTACGCGAGAGATGACGCCCTTGTTGCCGTGGCGCCCGGCGAGCTTGTCGCCGACCGAGACGTTGCGCACCTGCGCGACTGTGACCACTATCTTCTTGATGATGCCGGTCTCGAGCTGGTCGCCCTTCTCTCTTGAAAAGACCCTGACCCCGATAACGCGGCCTCTCTTGCCGCCCTCCATGCGCAGACTGGTATCCTTCACGTCCTTGGCCTTGTCGCCGAAGATGCTGCGGAGCAGGCGCTCCTCCGGCGTGAGCTGGGTCTCGCCCTTGGGCGTCACCTTACCGACAAGGATGTCGCCGGGACGCACCTCCGCACCGATGCGGATGACGCCCTCTTCGTCGAGATTCTTGAGCCGCATCTCGCCGACGTTCGGAATGTCGTGGGTCGTGGTCTCGGGACCGAGCTTCGTGTCGCGTACGACGCAGTCGAAGTCCTCGATGTGGACGGTGGTGAACTTGGCCTCCTCGACGAGGCGCTCGGAGATGATGATGGCGTCCTCGTAGTTGGCGCCGTTCCAGCTCATGAAGGCGACGCGCACGTTCTGACCGAGCGCGAGCTGGCCCTTGTCGGTGGAAGAATTGTCCGCGAGAACCTCGCCCTTCTTCACCGTGTCGCCCT
>Ga0082335_1009410_pt1 | contig 10537 bp, 6 predicted proteins | sample Subgrocontami58m_FD_72375 | JGI IMG/M metagenome (GOLD analysis project Ga0082335, IMG submission 72375) | Subsurface groundwater microbial communities from S. Glens Falls, New York, USA - GMW37 contaminated, 5.8 m (SPADES assembly) (version 2) ... | reverse complement strand
CGTGACGCCGAAGACGAGCACGGTGAGAACGACCTGATACAGCGGCGCGGTGTCATACAGGAACAAGAATGCGGTGGCGCCCCAGAGCATGCCGGAGAATCCGGCACCTGCGGCCCAGTACCGCGCCCAGCGGTTGATATCCGCGTCCGGCACGTCAGCGCGGAAAAAGCGCAAATGCAGGAATCCGCGCCATGCCTGGTTCGCGACCACCAGCGCGCACCAGACGAGCAAGTGTTCTTCGGGCGCGACCCGCCACATTGCTGCGGCCAGCACCAGCATGCCGATCAGCGTGCCGGCGATAGAGGTCGGAAGCTGGCGATACAGCAGGGTGACCTGTTCGCGACGGATTCTCATCGGCAGGTCGCCAGGGACAGCCGGCTTTTCCTCCGGACCATGGTCCGCAAGCAAAGTCTTAATCGTCGAATGACGCGTCTGCATGCATTGCTGGCCCGGGGTAGGCTGCAACCCCAAACCATCAATATCACCTATTGCGCTACCGACGTAAAGGGGTAAATCACCCGAAAAAAGGCGGCAAATCAAGGGCTAAAACCCTTTCGAGGTGGTTTCGCCCAATATCCTGCAAGCAGGAAACGCAGCGCTGCGCGCGCCATCGGATGTTTGAGGACATGCGGCGACCGTCCCCGATCTGGCCCCTTTGGCGCCTGCGAAACTCCACCGCAGCCGGTCAGCGACTCCGGGAAGTGCGCGCGACCGGTGGCGTGACGGCGATGTCCGGATCGACGCGAAGCACTGTCTGTGCAGCGGACTGCTTGGCGGCCTCCGTCGAGGCCGGTTCGTCGGGCGCAGGACGTGGCTTTGCGACGAATTCCGGATCGACATAATGCGGTCGGGGCGGCGGTGCCGACAGGCTCGCTGCGGCCGACGCTTCTGCCTTGCCGAACGCCGGACCGTCCGAGGATTCATGGGCGCCACGTGCAAGTATCTTGTCCCGCAGGTAACGGGCGAGCGCCGCCCCGGGCGCGGCGCTGAAGTACCCGCAGTGCCAGAGGCTTTCGTTGATCCGGCAGGCTATTCCGACGGCGGTTGCGGACTCGATCGGTACCACAAGGTCGTTCCGTTCGGTCGGCCGCGTCGTCGAACGGCGCGTTCCGGAAGTGGACGCGAGCACAAACGCTCGCTGGACCATCTTCAGGATATGCTTCGAGAAGACATCGAGCCTCTGCCCGTTGGCGCGAACATCGTAGGTGCTGCCGAAAGTCCAGAACCTGGGGCAGCGCGGCAACGGGGAGAGGCTGCGAATGAACTCGGAGCTTTCGCGCACATCCTCGATTCCAGGCGGCCACCTCAGGATGCGGGGACCCTCGCTTCGCGTCGCGGCGGAACGACCGAAAACGAAGTTCGCCACCATCTGGCGACGGGAGAGAACAGACGGACCCGAAATTCTGCCCATGAGCAAACCGCGCCGGCGCCAGGCGCGCATGTGGTGGAGGAACTCGCGCGCCAGCCCATTGCGCGAGGCGCGATGCACGAACCTGAGCAAGCCGAATCGGATCAAACCCTCGAACCGGATCAGGTGATCGACAACCAAGGTCACTTCGCTCTCGAAGAACGGCGTACCGCGATGCGGGCTGCCGTACGTAAAGACCTCCAGCCTGTCTTCGTTCCAGAGCCCGTGGTCGACGAGATTGTCCGAGGCAAGCCGCGCGACAAGCCCTCCCCGGGAATGCGCTATGAGAAGCAGGTCGGTATCCTGTTCCGCACCGATCCGACGCGACAGCTTGTCCCGTACCATTGCGCAGAGTCGCGCCGCATTGTCGTTGATGCCGTGGTGAGTGTCGTGCTCGAAGCGCAGGAAGCTCACCACATCGTTCGCACCTTGACTTGCGGGCACGCTCGAATCCAGCCGCGAGAACAGATCGCCGAAAGCGTCGAGGCAGCAGGACAACCCGCCATGCACGAAGACAACGTAGAGGGGCTTTGTCTGGATCGCAAGCCTGGAATTCAACTCCGGAAACCGGGCCAGCCGATCGGCGTACTGCAAATTCCTGGCCGACCGGCGCAGCGCGAACAGCGGGTCACGATGCGTCGCGGAGGCCTTTGCCGGCGACGGAGCGCAAAGAGAAGGGTGAGGGTCCAGGGCTATTCCTGGCACCTTCTGCAACCCGCTGCCTGCTGCCGCATCATTCACTTTGAAACAACCCCAATGCATCCGCGGCATCGCTGCACCCAGCGAGCGTGGCCAGGGCCGGTGCAGGCTCCGGCAGCGGGACGTCCGGCAAGACGGGCCGGTCGACCGGCACGATCACGCGGCCCCCGGGGCGGTAGAACGCTTGTGCATCCCTCCACATCGGCAGCGCGCGACCGCGCTCGTCGCTGACGCGCCACGGGCCCATGATCCGCGCGAATTCCTCGCTGGATTCGAAGTCGTGCTCGCCGAGTGGCACCTCGTGCACCTCCGGCGGCTCGATCTCGTGCCCGGCGATGAAGTTGCGCGCTTCGTTGAACGTCGCTTCTTCGGAGAACAGCTCGTACAGGTCGAACAGGATGGGAACGGCATGCGCACCGCGCGCGAAGCGAGGCAGGTCGTACAGGAACTTCTTGAGGCGCGAGCGGCGCGAATAGGCCGTCTTCCAGAGCCGCTTGTAGGCGGCGACGAAATCCTCCGCCGGGGCGTGCCGCGGCGGGACGGCAAGCGTGTAGCCGTTGAGATCGCGCAGCAGCGTCCCGGGCATGAACGCCCCATCGCCCACCGCCGCCAGCTTCCTGAAGTGCGGCGTTCCCGGGAATGGCGTCTCGAAGCATATGTAGGTCGGCACGTGCAGACCCGCCTTGCGCAAGGCATCGGGTATCGAGTCGATGTATTCGATGCTGTCCGTCGAGGGGCTGAGCATCAGCCCGGCCATGACCAGGATCCCGTGCTCGTGGCACAGATCCACGGCCGCCCGCGTTTCCGCGAGCACGTTCTGGTGCTTGCCCATGTGACGCAGCGTTTCGGCGTTGAAGGTCTCCAGTCCGACGAAAACGCAGCGGCAGCCGCCCTTGGCCAATGCCTTCAGGTTCTGCGGGTCGCGGATCACGTTGAACGTGACGCAGGCCCCGAAACGGATGTCCAGGGGCGCGAAGGCGTCGCACAGTTCCCGCAGGTGGGAGGGGCTTCCGCCGAGGTTGTTGTCGTAGAAGATCGCGATGTGCCGCAGCCACCAGGGTACGAGGCGAGCGAGCGAGCGCTGTCCGGCGGCGATTTCCGCCGCCACGGCACCCGCGGGGCGCTTGTGGAAGCGCGTGCCGATGCCTGTCAGCGCACAGAATTCGCAGGTGAACGGGCAACCGCGCGTCGCTTCGACCGCGAGCGGCAGGATCTGGGTGCGTGCGGCGAGGTCCAGGCGCGGCGGCGGCACGCGCGCGGCGCCGAAAGGGGGGGCGCGGTAGACAGGCTTCAACTCGCCGCGGCCGAAGTCATCGACGATGCGCGGCACGATTGCTTCGGGGTCACCGACGGCCACGGCGTCGAAATAGGGGGCGCACAGCCCGGTGTAGATGCTCGCCATAGTCCCGCCCAGGACGGTTTTCGCGCCGCGGCGGCGCCAGTAGTGGGAGATCTGGCGCGCTCGGTCGAAATCCGAGTGCAGGCAGGACAGGAACAGCAGGTCGTAGTCGCGGCGCCAGTCCGGGTCGTCCCAGGCATCGTTGACGATGTCGACCTCGGTGCCGGGAGGAAGCAGCGCTGCGATGAGGGGGCCGACTTGGGGTTGCAGGACGCCGCGATGGTGCGCACCCGCACGGTGGTAGTCGGTGTAGACGCTGATGATCCCGACCCTCAAGAGCCTCCCCTATCCGGATAGCCGTGGCGGGTAGTCTAGTCCAAAAACGGGAGCATTCCGTGATCGGTGCGACTTTTTCGGCGCCTACTCGCTGCGCAGCGCTTCCAGCGGATCGAGGCGCGCGGCGCGGCGCGCGGGCATGACGCCGGCGACGAGGCCCACGGCGACCGCCACGAGCTCGGCCATCACCGCGTAGCTCCAGGGCGTGTGCACCGGCAGCGCGGGCACGCCCAGGCGCAGCGCGAGCGCGATCGTCCAGCCCAGCGCGAGGCCGGCGGCGCCTCCCAGCGCGGCGAGCAGCGCCGCCTCGCCGAGGAACAGCAGCAGGATGCGCCGCCGTGTCGCGCCGACCGCGCGCAGCAGGCCGATTTCCGAGGTGCGCTCGGCCACGCCGATGGTGAGGATCGTGAGGATGCCCACACCGCCCACCACGAGCGAGATGCCGCCGATCGCGGCCACGGCGAAGGTGATCGCGTCGAGCACGGTGCCGAACACCTCGAGCATCTTCTGCTGCGACGTGATCGTGAAGTCCTCGGCCCCGTGGCGCGCGACCAGGATGCGCTTGATGCCCTGCTCGACCTCGGCGAGCGGCGCGGTCGGCTCGTAGGTGATGTGGATCTCCATCAGGCTCTCGCGGTTGAACATCTCCAGCGCCCGCGCCACCGGGATGAACACCGTGTCGTCCATGTCGAAGCCCAGTATCTGGCCCTTGGACTGCATGACGCCGGTCACGCGGTAGCGCTCGCCGCCGATGCGCACGCGGCTGCCCAGCGGGCTCTCTTCGCCGTAGAGCTCCCGCGCGACCTTGGAGCCCAGCACGGCGAAGGCGCGCGCGCTGCGCGGGTCCTCCTGCGGCAGGAACTCGCCGCTCGCCACGCGCATCTTGAGCGCCTGGGTGAAGTCCGGCCCCACGCCGTAGAGCGTGACGCGGCGGCTCTTGCCGAGGTACTTCACGTCGGCGTTGCCCTGCACCAGCGGGTCGGCCACCTGCACGTAGGGCGCGCGGCGCAGCGCGATGGCGTCGTCGATGCTGAGCGGGCGCACGGTGTTCACCGCGCCCAGCGAAGCCCCGTGGGTCTGAACGCGCCCGGGCGAGACGCCGATGATGTTGGTGCCGAACTGCGTGAACTCGAAGACGACGAAGCGGTGCAGTCCTTCGCCGATCGAGGTGAGCAGGATCACCGCCGCGATGCCCACGGCGATGCCGAGCGCGGTGAGCAGCGTACGCAGGCGATGCGCGGCGATCGATGCGTAGGTGAATCGGACGAAGTCGGCGAAGAGCATGGTCGGTCCGCCTATCGTCTGGACAGCGCCTGCACCGGGTCGAGGCGTGCGGCGCGGCGCGCGGGCGCGAGCGTGAACAGCACCGCCGTGATCACCGCGGTCGCCGGCGCCGCGATGAGCGCCCACCACGGCGACTGGAACGGGATCGCCGGGTAGAGCTGCACCGCGACGTGGCGGGCGAGCTGGCCGACGGCGAGGCCCACGGCCGCTCCTCCGATCGCGAGCAGCACCGCCTCGGTGAGGAACGCCATGCGGATCTGCGCCGCGGTGGCGCCCAGCGCCTTCAGCAGGCCGATCTCGCGCCGCCGCTGCGTCACCGCGATGAGCATCACGTTCATGATCAGGATGCCCGCCACCGCGAGGCTGATCGCGGCGATGCCGCCCACCGCGAGAGTGAGGGCGCGCAGGATGCGGTCGAACGTGGCGAGCACCGCGTCCTGCGTGATCACGGTCACGTCGCGCTCGCCCTCGTGGCGCAGCCGGATGATCTCCTCGACGTCTTCCTTCGCATAGGCGATCTGGTCGCGGCTCTTCGCCTCGACCAGCACGCGGAACAGCGCCTCGGTGTTGAACAGCGCCTGCGCGGCGGCCAGCGGCACGATGACGATCTCGTCGGTGTTGAAGCCCATCGATTCGCCCTGCCTGGCCATGATGCCGACGATGCGAAAGCGCCGGTCGCCGATGCGCAGCCATTCGCCCAGCACGGGGCGCGCCCCGAACAATTCGGCGGCGACCTTGGCGCCGATCACGCACACGGGCAGGATCTGGCGCGGATCGGCCTGCGGCAGAAAGCGCCCGAGCGCCACTTCCATGTGGCGGATGTCCACCAGGTCGGCCGTGGAGCCGAGCACGGGCGTCTCGCGGATGCGCGCCCCGACGTGCACGTCGGCCGCGCCCACCACGAGCGGGGCGATGCGCCTGACCGCGTGGCTGCGCATGAGTGCGAGCGCGTCCTCCAGCGTCAGATCGCGCGGCGTCTTGCCCACCAGCATCCCGGGCATGGCGCCCGCGGTTTCGCTGCGTCCGGGCAGAACGATGATGAGGTTGGTGCCGAGCGAACCGAACTGGTTGACCACGTACAGCCGCGCGCCTTCGCCCAGCGACGTGACCGCCACCACGGCCGCGACGCCGATGCCCATGGCGAGCAGGATCAGCAGCGTGCGCGTGCGGTAGCCGCGCAGCACGCGCCAGGCGAATTCGAGCAGGTCGCCCAATCTCACGAGGCTTCGCCGGTCATGTGCGCTCGTCGGCGACGACCGCGCCGTCGACCATGCGCAGCCTGCGGTGCGCGCGCGACCCGATCTCCGGATCGTGGGTGACCAGCAGCACCGTTCCGCCGTCGTGATGCACGCCTTCCAGCACCGCCATCACTTCCTGGCCGGTGTGGCGGTCGAGGTTCCCGGTGGGCTCGTCGGCGAGGATCACCGAGGGCCCCATGGCCATGGCGCGCGCGATGGCGACGCGCTGGCACTGCCCGCCGGAGAGCTGGTCGGGCCGGTGGCGGGCGCGCGGTTCCAGCCCGTATTGCGCGAGCAGGCGATCGAGCCGCTGCCGGCGCTCGGCGGGATCGATGCCTGCGAGCACCATCGGCAGCTCGATGTTCTGCTCCGCGGTGAGGCGCGGCACGAGGTGGAAGAACTGGAACACGAAGCCCATCTTCTCGCGCCGCACGCGCGCCAGGTCGTCGTCGGAGAGCGCGGTGACGTTGCGGCCGTCGAGCTCGTAGGTGCCGGCATCGGGGCGGTCGAGCAGGCCGATGACGTTGAGCAGCGTCGACTTGCCCGAGCCCGAGGGGCCCATGATCGACAGGTATTCCCCGGCTGCGATCTCCAGGTTCACGTCGCGCAGCGCGCGCACCTTCTCGTCGCCCACGAGAAAGGTTCGGTCGATGCCGGCGAGGCGGATCATTCCGCTGGCGGCTTGGGCGCGGCCTTCTGCTCGGCGACGGCGTGCGCGCCCGCCTTCACGCCTTCGCGCTCGAGCGAGGTCACCACGCGGTCACCGCTCGCGATGCCCGACTTCACCTCGGTGTATTCCCAGTTCGACAGGCCGGTTTCGATGCTGCGCTCCTGCAGCACGCCGTCGGGCCCGAGCGCGAGCACGCGGTTGCCGGGCATCAGCGCGCTGGTGGGTATGCGCACCACGGAGTCGCGGCCCGTGACGACGATCTCGATGTCGGCGCTGTAGCCGATCAGCAGGTGGCTCGCGTCGGCGGGGCGGGCGAACTCGACCTCCACCTCGACGGTGCGCGCCTGCTTCTCCACCGCGAGCACGTAGGGGGCGATGCGGCGCAGCTTGCCGGCGAAATGCGTGCCGCGGTAGGCGTCCAGCGTGATGCGGCCGGTCATGCCCACCTTGAGCTGCGCGGCGTCGACCTCGTCGATCGGCGCCGAGACGTAGATGCAGGAGTCGTCGATCAGGTCCACCGCCGGCAGCGTCGGGATTCCCGGCGGAGACGGCGTGAGGTATTCCCCCAGCTCGCCGTTGACTTCCGCGACGATGCCGGCGAACGGCGCGCGCAGCACCGTGCGGTCGGTGTCGGCGCGCGAGGCCTGGATGCGCGCCTCGGCCTCGCCCACCTGGGTCGAGGCGGAATCGCAGCCCGCCTGCTTGGCCGCCGCGTCGGCGCTCGCGCGCTCGACCGCCTCCTGCGAGACGAAACCCCGGCCGTGCAGCTCGCGCGCGCGGGTCGCGTCGCGCGCCGAGGCCTTGGCGAGCTCGCAGGCCTCGCGCACGCGCGCCCGGGCCGTCTGCAATTGCTCGCGCGAGACGCGTTCGCGCGCGGTGAGGTCGTCGCTCCACAGCGTGAGCAGCACCTGCCCGGTGCGCACCCGGTCGCCCTCGCGCACATTGAGGCGCTCGATGCGCCCGCCCGCGGGCGGCGCAAGCTTGGCGCGCCGGCAGGCCATGACCGAGCCGGCGCGCGTGTTCGCCACGGTGTTCTCGACGCGGCCGACGTCGGCCTGCGCGACCACGACGGTGACGGGTTTCGGCCGCGTGGCGTACCACAGGGCGCCCGCGGCGAGGCCCGCGACGACGAGCGGGATGCCCAGGCGCAGGGCGAAGCGGCGTCGCCGGGCGGGGTCGTTGCGCTGCTCGGGAGTGTTCATCGAGTGCCATTATGCCGTGACGCGCCCTGCCAAGTTTTTGATCTTGCACAACTCATCGCCCGGATGGCACAGGGGTGTAAAATTTTCGCTCCGGCCCGACATGACCCGATTCATCCATCTGCGGCTGCACAGCGAGTTCTCGATCACCGACGGCATCGTGCGGATCGAGGACGCGGTGGCGCGCGCGCTCGCCGAGCGCATGCCGGCGCTCGCGGTGACCGACCTCGCCAACGTGTTCGGCATGGTGAAGTTCTACAACGCGGCGCGCGAGAAGGGCGTGAAGCCCATCGTCGGCTGCGACGTCTGGATCGAGAACGAGGTCGAGCGCGACAAGGGCCTGCGGCTGCTCGTGCTCGCGCAGTCGCACGCGGGGTACCTGCGCCTGTGCAAGTTGCTGTCGCGCGCCTGGCTCGAGAACCAGCACCGCGGCCGCCCTGAGATCAAGAAGGCCTGGCTCGCGGGCGCAGGCGGCGAGGGCCTGATCGCGCTCTCGGGGGCGATGGCGGGCGACGTCGGCATCGCGCTCGTCCAGGACAACCAGGCGCAGGCCGAGCGCCTCGCGCTGGAATGGGCGCGGATGTTTCCGGGCCGGTTCTACCTCGAGCTGCAGCGCGCCGGCGCGCCGCATACCGAAACCTACATTCGGGCGGCGGTGACGCTCGCGGGCCGGGTCGGGCTCCCGGTGGTCGCCACGCACCCGGTGCAGTTCCTGCGTCCGGAGGAATTCACCGCGCACGAGGCGCGCGTGTGCATCGCCGAGGGCTACGTGCTCGGCGACCGGCGGCGCGCCCGCGTGTTCACGCCGGAGAGCTATTTCAAGTCCCAGGCCGAGATGGCGGAGCTCTTCGCCGATCTGCCCGAGGCGCTCGCGAATTCGGTGGAGATCGCGCGGCGCTGCAGCCTCGAGCTGGAGCTGGGCAAGTCGCGCCTGCCGCGCTTTCCCACGCCCGAGGGCGTGTCGCTCGAGGACTATCTCGTCGCGCAGGCGGGCGCGGGGCTGGAGCGCAGGCTCGCCGCGCTCTTTCCCGACGCGCAGGCGCGGGGCGCGGCGCGGCCGCGCTACGACGAGCGGCTCGCGTTCGAGCTGAAGACCATCATCCAGATGGGCTTTGCCGGCTACTTCCTGATCGTCGCCGACTTCATCAACTGGGCGAAGTCGAACGGCGTGCCGGTGGGCCCCGGGCGCGGCTCGGGCGCCGGGTCGCTCGTCGCGTACTCGCTCGGCATCACCGACCTCGACCCGCTGCGCTACGACCTGCTGTTCGAGCGCTTCCTCAATCCGGAGCGCGTGTCGATGCCGGACTTCGACATCGACTTCTGCCAGGACGGGCGCGACCGTGTGATCGACTACGTGAAGGAGAAGTACGGCAGGGAGTCCGTCTCGCAGATCGCCACGTTCGGCACCATGGCGGCCAAGGCGGTGGTGCGCGACGTCGGCCGCGTGATGGAGTGGGGCTACAGCCGCACCGACGAGCTGGCGAAGCTCATTCCGTTCCAGCCCGGCAAGCTGATCACGCTGGAGGACGCGCGCAGGATGGAGCCGCGCCTCGCCGAGCGCGAGCAGACCGAAGAGGACACCCGCGACCTGCTCGCGCTCGCCGGCCAGCTCGAGGGCCTGACGCGCAACGTCGGCATGCACGCGGGCGGCGTGCTGATCGCGCCGGGCAAGCTCACCGACTTCTGTCCGCTGTACGCGGCCGAGGGCTCGCACAACGTCGTGTCGCAGCTGGACAAGGACGATGTCGAGGCGATCGGCCTGGTGAAGTTCGACTTCCTCGGATTGACCACGCTCACCGTGCTCGATTGGACGGTGCGCTACGTGAGGCAGCTCGGGCGTCCGGACTTCTCCTTCGAGCACATCCCCTTGGACGATCCCGCGGCCTACCACGTGTTCGCGAGCGCCGACACGACCGCGGTGTTCCAGTTCGAATCGCGCGGCATGCGCGACCTGCTGAAGCGCGCGCGCCCCGACCGCTTCGAGGACATCATCGCGCTGGTGGCGCTGTACCGCCCCGGCCCGATGGACCTGATCCCGGAGTTCGTCGACCGCAAGCACGGGCGCCAGGCGGTGAGCTATCTCGACCCGCGGCTGGAGCCCATCCTGGGGCCGACCTACGGCGTCATGGTGTACCAGGAGCAGGTGATGCAGATCGCGCAGGTGATCGGCGGCTATTCGCTGGGCGCCGCGGACCTGCTGCGCCGCGCGATGGGCAAGAAGAAGCCCGAGGAGATGGCCAAGCAGCGCGACGTCTTCGTCGCCGGCGCCGAGCGGAACGGCGTCTCCAGGGCCACCGCGAGCGAGCTGTTCGACCTGATGGAGAAGTTCGCCGGCTACGGCTTCAACAAGTCGCATGCCGCCGC
>Ga0082335_1009407_pt1 | contig 10541 bp, 12 predicted proteins | sample Subgrocontami58m_FD_72375 | JGI IMG/M metagenome (GOLD analysis project Ga0082335, IMG submission 72375) | Subsurface groundwater microbial communities from S. Glens Falls, New York, USA - GMW37 contaminated, 5.8 m (SPADES assembly) (version 2) ... | reverse complement strand
GCCGGCGCCGACGAAGGCCTGGCTCATGCGCGTGGCGTCGACGTTGAGCTGGATGGTCGGCCGGCGGCCGGCCAGCAGGTCGCTCTGGAATTCGGGCGGGATGTCGAGGGCGAAGGTGTCGAGGCCGGCATCCATGCGGCGGTCCATCTCGGGCTGGACGATCATCGTGGGCGGCAGGAAGTACGGCGGGAAGAAGGCGTCGGCGATGCGGACGGAGAGCGGCGAGCGATCTTCGTCGACGATGGCGATCGGAGTCTTGTTGAGCTGCTCGGGCATCGCCGTGGAGGCGCTGTAGATCGACAGGCTGAAGGCGAAGACGATCAGCGCCAGCATGCCGGGGTCGCGGGCGAGACCGCGCAGCTCCTTGAGGCCGAGGTTGAGGATGTTGGCCGCGCGCACGGCTCAGGCCTCCTGCTTGCGCAGCAGGAGGGCGCTCAGCCCGATCAGCACGGGAACCGCGATCAACAGCGGGACGAACGACGCCTGCAGGTCGGCGAAGCCCAGCGCCTTGGCGAAGGCGCCGCGCGAGATCGTCAGGAAATGGGCCATCGGATAGGCCTGGCCGATGACGGCGCCGATGCCCTGCAGCGAGGATACCGGGTCGATCATGCCGGAGAACGCCATCGCCGGCAGCATCGTGCCGATCGTCGTCCCGAAGATCGCGGCGGACTGGCTGCGCATGAAGGACGAGAACACCAGCCCTATGGAGGTGGCGACGATGACGTAGATCAGCGCGCCGGCAGCCAGCGCGGCGAAGCTGCCCTTGAGCGGCACGCCGAAGACGGTGACGGCGAGCAGCGTCAGCAGCAGGAAATTCACCATGCCCAGGACGACGTAGGGCAGCTGCTTGCCGATCAGGAATTCGAGTCGGCTGACCGGCGTGACGTAGAGATTGACGAGCGACCCGAGTTCCTTCTCGCGCACGATGCTGAGCGCCGTCAGCATGGAGGGAATGAGCAGCAGCAGCATCGGGATCACCGCCGGCACCATTGCCACGAGGCTCCTGACGTCGGGATTGTAGCGAAAGCGGACCTCGATGCGGGCTGCTGCGGGAGCGGCCGCCGCGCCGGCGAGCCAGGCTGCGTGCATGCCGAGGACGTAGCCTCGGGCGGTTTCGGCGCGCATCGGCATGGCGCCGTCCAGCCAGGCGCCGATCTCGACCGTGCGGCCGCGCGAGATGTCGCGGGCGAAGTTGCCCGGAATTTCGAGCGCGAGGCTCAATTCGCCCGACCGCATGCGCCGGTCGAGGTCGGCGTGGTCGAGGATCGGCGGCCGTTCGACGAAGTAGCGCGAGCCGGCGAGGTTGAGCGCGTAGTCGCGGCTGGCCGTGGTGCCGTCGCGGTCGAGGACGGCGAAGGAGAGGTCCTCGACATCCATGTTGATGCCGTAGCCGATGACGAACATCAGCAGGACACTGCCCAGCAGGGCGAGCGTCGCGCGGATCGGGTCGCGCGCCAGTTCGATCGCCTCGCGCCGCGAGTAGGCCAGCAGGCGCCGGACGTCGAACAGGCCGCGCTGCCCGGGCGCCTCGGCCTGGCGGGCCGGCGTGTCGGCTGCCGCCGTCGGTCCGCCGTCGCCGGAGGCTTCGCGCAACCAGCCGATGAAGGCATCCTCGAGCGTGCCGACGCCGCGCCCGGCCACGAGGGCGGCCGGCGTGTCGGTCACCAGGACGCGCCCGGCATGCATCAGTGAAATACGGTCGCAGCGCTCGGCTTCGTTCATCAGATGGGTGGAAATGAAGATGGTGACCTGATCGTGCCGCGCCAGGTCGATCATGATCCGCCAGAATTCGTCGCGCGCGATCGGGTCGACGCCCGAGGTCGGCTCGTCGAGGATGAGCAGGCTCGGGCGGTGGATCATGGCCACTGCCAGCGACAGGCGCTGCCGCCGGCCAAGCGGCAGGGTCGGGGGCAGTGCGTCGAGCACGTCGAGCAGTTCGAAGCGGCGCGCGACCTCTTCGACACGTGCCGCGATCGTTGCCTCAGGCAGGCGGAACAGGCGCGCGTGCAGGTCGAGATTCTCCCGCACCGTGAGCTCGGCGTAGAGCGAGAAGGACTGCGACATGTAGCCGACGCGGCGGCGGGTCTCGAAATCCTGCGCATCGAGCGGCCGGCCGAACAGGCGCGCCTGGCCCTCGGTGGGCGGCAGCAGGCCCGTCAGCATCTTCATGGTGGTGGTCTTGCCGCAGCCGTTCGAGCCCAGAAAGCCGAAGATCTCGCCGCGTTCGATGCGCAGGTCGACATGGTCGACGGCGACGAAGTCGCCGAAGCGCATGGTGAGTCCCGCGGCCTCGATCGCGGCTTCGCCGTCCTGCCCGGGGTCGCGCGGCGGGATCTCGACCGGCCGGTGATCGCGCCCGCGCTGACCGGGCAGAAGGGCGATGAAGGCCGCCTCGAGCGAAGTCGTTGCCGTCCGGGCGAGTAGATCGTGTGGACTGCCGGCGGCCAGCACGTGTCCGGCATCCATCGCCACCAGCCAGTCGAAGCTGGCGGCTTCCTCCATGTACGACGTCGCCACGATCACGCTCATCCCGGGCCGTGCCGCACGGATTCGGCCGATCAGCTCCCAGAACTGCCGCCGCGACAGCGGATCGATGCCGGTCGTGGGTTCATCGAGGATCAGGAGGTCGGGATCGTGGACGAGCGCGCAGCACAGGCCGAGTTTCTGCTTCATGCCGCCGGAGAGTTTTCCAGCCGGCCGGTCCACGAATGGCGCGAGGCCGGTGGCTGCCGTGAGTTCGGCGATGCGCCGTTCGCGTTCGGCGCGGCCGTGACCGAACAGGCGGGCGAAGAAGTCGATGTTCTCGGCGATCGTCAGCGTGGCGTACAGGTTCCGGCCCAGCCCCTGCGGCATGTAGGCGATGCGCGTGCAGACGCGCCGGCGATGGCGCCGCCGCGCCATGTCGCCGCCCAGCACCTCGAGGCTGCCGGCCTGCAGGCGACGGGCGCCGGCGACCAGCGACAGCAGGCTCGATTTGCCGACGCCGTCGGGGCCGATCAATCCGACGACGACCCCGGCCGGAAGTTCGAGGTCGACCGAGTCGAGGGCCGCGATGGCACCGTAGCGCAGCCCGACGCCCCGCAGCCGGGCGGCGATGCCGGCCTGCAGCGCGCTGTCGGTCATGGCGGCAGCTTGACTGCCAGCTTGGCCGGCCAGTCGAGGCTGGAATCGGTCCGGACATAGGCCACACCGGGCAAGCCGGTCTTCACGTGGTCGAGGTGCTTGGTCAGCAGCTCTTTGTCTATGTTGGCCTTGACGCGGAACATCAGCTTCAGGCGCTCACTGGCCGTTTCAACCGTCTTGGGCGTGAACTGGGCGACATCGGCCACGAAGGTGACGCGGGCGGGAATGACGTATTGCGGAGCGGCGTCGAGGACGAGGTGGACTTCACTGCCGATGGCGAGCCTGCCGGCCGCCTCGGTCGGCAGGAAGAACGTCATATAGACATCGCCTAGATCAACCATGTTCAGCACCTTGCCGCCGCTGCCGACGACCTCACCGGGCTGGACGACGCGATACTGGATGCGCCCATCGCGCGGGGCCTTGAGCGCGCTGTCGTCGATGTCGGCCTGGATGCGGTCGATCGTGGCGAGGGCGGCGTCGCGAGCCGACTGCGCGCCGATCACCTGCGACTCGGCGGTGCCGATCGCGGCTTCGGAGGCGGCGACCTGCGCCTCGGCGGCACTCGCAGCGGCCTTGGCGCCTTCGTAGCGTGCCCGGTCGTCGTCCAGCACCTGCTGCGGCGTGTTGCCCTTGGGGGCCAGCTCCTCGGAGCGGGCAACGCGTCTGCGCGCCGCGTCGACCTCGGTTCGGCGTTGCTGCAGCAAGGCGAGGGCGGCCCGCTTCTCGGCCTGCCGCTGCACCACCTGTGAGCGCGCGGTCTCGATGCCGATCCGCGCCTGCTCAAGCGCCGCCCGGGTCTCCCGTAGCTGCGACTGGAGGACCCTGGTGTCCATGTTGGCCACGACCTGGTCCTGACGCACGGAGTCGCCTTCGTTGACCAGGATGTCCAGCACGCGGCCGGGCAGTTTGGCGGCGATGTCGATATCCACCGCCTCGATCCTGCCGTTTGCGCTGACGAAGCCGGCGGGCAAGGCCGCCGGACGCAGCCACTGCCACGTCAGATACGCAGCACCGACACAGACCAAGGCGATGGCAATCCTCGACAGCCACGACTTCGATGGACTCATGGGTCGCTTTTACGGCGTTTCACGGGGCGGCCGTTGACCTGGATCAACGGCCTCGCGCTAGAAGTCGAGGTCCGCCACCACCGGCCAGCGCGGAACCTCGTTGATCGATGTCCTGGACCTGAAGTTGCCGAGCGGCAGGTCGGGGACGCTCGCTGCCGACTCGAGGTGCACACAGGGCATCGGCGCCAGGACAACAGGCTGGATCATTCGATTGCCTTCCCCGAAGGGAACCGATCTCTAAAGGATGCAATGGCGATCGGGAGTGGCCTCGCCGCAGGAGCAGCGAAGCGGGGTGATCGGGCCGTGCACCGGGCTTCTAGCGCACCGCGACGCCGATCAGCGAGTCATGCAGCCACATCATCGCGAGGTAGGCCACGGTGCCGATCGCGACGACGATGGCGTCGTTCGCCTTGAAGCCGTCGACCGGGGCCGCGCCCATGTCGCCGCGGCGCTTGAGGGAGATGCGGTCGTAGACCGCCCAGGCGAGCAGGCCGCCGAACAGCAACATCGAGCCCAGATCGCCGTTCACCAGCAGATGGGAGAGCGCCCATGCCTTGACCGCCACCAGCATCGGGTGGCGCAGCACTGATTTGATCTTGCCCGCCGGCGCGTAGGCGGCGACCAGCGCCACGAAGGCGAACCACAGCAGGACGAGCGCGATGGGCCTGAAGATGGTCTGCGGCGGATCCCAGACCTGGATATAGCCGCCGCTGCGGTAGACGCCGAAACCCCAGACGACGAGCACGAGGCCCACGGCCGAGACCAGGGAGTAGAGGCCCTTGTAGCCGCCTTCCCCCAGCCGGCCGATCATCGCCGCGCGCGTCTCGCGCATCGTGGTGAGGGTGTGGATGCCGAGGAAGAGGACGAGACCGAGGATCAGAACAACCATGGCGCATCTTACCACAGCTTGTTGCCGTCGTCGGAACGCCCGTCATCCGAAAGCACGATTCCCGCCTCGTCCGGGGACGAGGCGGGTGCCGTGGCCACTGGTGATGGTCGCTGGGGAGAAACGGCGACCATCGGCGCCGGGGGGAGGTCGGCGCGGGGAGTGCGGCCTTGGCTAGCGCGACATCTGCGTGATGTTGCCTCGGCCGTCGACGCTCACGGCAACCTCGACGTTGTTCTTCATCGCGCGGGCCTGCCAGGAACCGTCTTCCTGGCGCTTCAGCGCCTTGACGCTGTTGTAGCCACTGGCCTCGATCTGGGCCTTGGCGGCATTCGCCGACGTCGAGGAGGTGGCACCGGCCGGTGGTGTCTTCGGCATCGTCGGTGCCGCTGGCGGCGTCGCGGGCGTCGTCGTCGGCGGCGTTGTCGGCGTCGTCTGGGCGACGGCGATGCCGGTGGCGGCGAGCATGGCGACGACAGTGAGGATGATATGCTTCATGAGGGGACACTCCTTTTGCGTTGGAAGCCCCCACTCAATGCCGAACCCCCGCCCGACGTTACCTGCGTCGTGCGGGGTGCGACGAGTTGCGCTAGTACGTGACGCAGCTGCTCACAATGTGCAGACACGTGCGTGAAAATTTGTCTCCGCAGATATCCGGCCGCGGACTCTTATCCGAGATCCTCGGTCGAGGCGCGGGGATCGTAGGCGACGTCGCAGCCCAGTACCTTTGTGAAGGTCTCGTCGACCAGCCGGGCGACGTCCACGGGCTCGTTGCCGGCAGTGCCCACGGTGGCGAAAGCGTTGGCATCCCAGTCGACCAGTTCGAGTTCCATCTCCTCGAGGCCCTCCATGGCGCCGCTCAGCTCCAGGCGGGTGAGCGGCTCCTCGCTGTAGGGATAGGGCGAGATGTTGATCGAATCGGCCATGACCTGGATCGACACGTCGGTTCCGCCGGCGTTCACTGCCTCGATCGTGCAACAAAGCATGCCGCTTTCGTTGGGCTGGCCGTAGATGTCGGCAATGGCCGCTATGATCGCATCGACCTGACGCTGAGGCATTTATCGTCTCCTGATTGACCCTGATCCCGTACTGGCGAACCCTGCAGCGGCCCCCGACATCATGGTTTCACACAGCCGGCCGAGCAACCTTTGCGACCGGCGGCTCGTTACCCCAGGACCGTCCTGTTCGCGGTGGTCCTTGAGGGCATCATGCGACGGCTAAAAGTCATTTTACTATCGGCTCTTCTCCTTGCGGGCAGCCCGGCGCTGGGCCAGCAGCAACTGGCACTCGGTCCCGCCCAGCGCTCCGCGGTGGCGGAGCCCGATTCGGTCGAGATCAGCTGGACGGCGCCCTGCGACGGCGGCGGCTGGCTGTTCGATACCGAAGCAGGGTGCCGGATGTGGGATTGGCATCCCGGGCCCAACGACAAGGTGGTGTGGAACGGCGCCTGGCGCGACGGGCTGAAACACGGCCATGGCGTCGTGCAGTGGTTCGAGCACGGCCAGGTGATCGACCGGTTCGAGGGCAGCTACCGCTTCGGCCGGCGCGAAGGCTATGGCCGCTACGTCTGGAACAAGGACCATCGCTTCGAGGGAAACTATGCCGACGACGTGCCGGACGGCTACGGCACGGTGCAGCTGGCCGGCCAGACGCTCTCCGGGCACTGGCACAACGGCTGCCTGGCCGTCGATGGCCGCGTCGTGGCGATCGGGGTGCCGCGCCTTTCGTGCACGGCGGGCGAGGAGCGGCCGCTGAGATCGGCCCAGCAGTAAGTCAGCCCGAGGTCGGGACGTCGGTACGGCCGAACGACTTCACTCTGCCGTCATCGTAGCAGACGTAATAGCGGTTGGAGAGGGTCCATGGCGTGCGGCTCCAGAAGTCCTTCAAGACCGTGTAGTAGGAGCACTGCGTGCCGGGTGCGTGGGCCACCGTCTCAGGCTCGCCCAGTATGGACTGCACCTGATCGGGACTCATGCCGGCATGGACCTGGTCCAGGGTCGAGGCCGTGACGCAGCCGGCCAGCAGGCTTGCCACCACGGTGGCGAGGGCAACGCGCTTCATCGGGGTATTTTACGCCGCCAGTGAAGCCGGAGCTAGTGCAGCTGGGCCCAGTACAGGATCAGCCCGATCAGGCCGCTGCCCACGATCGGGATCGCAGGATTGATCTTGGTCCGCATCAGCAATGCGAACACCGCGATCGCCAGCACCACGGTCAGCCAGTCGTTCAGCGCGCCGCGGGCGAGCACAATGGCGCCGGCCGCGACCAGGCCGACGGCGACCGCGCCCAACCCGCGCTGGACCGAGGCCCGCCACGGCCACTTGTCGAGGTGGTTCCACAGCCGGCCGATCCCGAAGGTGAAAAGTCCGGTCGGCAGAATGAAGGCCACCAGCACGACCGCAGCGCCGGGCAGGCCCGCGACCTGGGCGCCGATCGAAGCCACCATCATCATGTTCGGACCGGGCGCGAGCTGACCGAGGCTGTAGTAGTGCATCAGTTCGGAAAAGGTGACCCAGTGATAGGTGTCGACCGTGAGGTTCTTCAGCTCCGGGAACGCCGCCATGCCGCCGCCGACCGTCAGCAGCGAAATGTAGCCAAAGACGCCGGCCAGATCGAAGAGCTGCTTCATACCAGCGGATCCTCGTGCGGGGGCGCCTTGATGTCGCGCGGGCCCGTCTTCCGGGGCCGGTGCCACCAGATGGCGACCGCACCGACACCGATCAGGGTGTAGAGCACCGGCACATGGAGGAACGCGACCAGCACGACGGTAATCGCCACGAAGACATAGTCGGCGATCTCGTAAAGCATCTTGGCGCCGAGCTGCACGCCCACGACCGTGACCAGTCCGACGGCACCGGCTGCGATCGCATGCAGGAAGGCCTTGGAAATGGGATCGTCGCCGCCGACGCCAACGGCGAAGGCGGCGGCGGTCATCAGCGAGGCACCGGGCAGGCACATGCCGAGCGCGCCGAGGAGGGCGCCCGGCCAGCCGCGCAGCCGGTCACCGGCCAGGATCGACATGTTGGTGGCGTTGAGGCCGGGCAGGCTCTGGCTGATCGCCATCAACTCGACGAAGGTTTCGTCGTCGAGCCAGCGGTAGTGGGTTACCAGGCCGGTGCGCAGATAGGCGATGACGCCGCCGCCGAGGCTGGTGCCGCCCATGATGAAGAAGCCCAGGAAAAGTCGCCACAACGTGGGCGGTGGGGCGAGCGGGACCTTGGCGGCCGGCGGGACGGCAGTTCGGGCTTTCATTCGTGGGCTTGCGGCGGATTACCCTTGAGGCGGTAGACCGCGCCGGTCTTGGTCGTGGTGAGCGACAGCCAGTCGCCGGCGACCTGCTGCAGTTCGAGGAAGAATCGCTCGCAGGCCTGCAGCGCCTTGTGGCTGATGTCGGCAGGACCGGGAAAGCGAAGCTGGTAGGCGAATTCGCCGACGAAGCCGTGGTGGTCGCCGCGCGAGCGCCACAGGGCGAGATTGGCGGTCGCCGCCGTATGGTGGCCGAAATCGAGGAGGCAGATGTCCTGCAGAAGCTCCTCGACGATGGTCTGGTTGACCAGCGAGACGTCGTCGGGGCCGTCGCAGGAGATCACCGACAGGGCCGGGAAGATCTGGGTGAGTTCCGGCAGCGACATGTGGCCGAGCGACGACATCACGATGCGCGCCGCCTGGGGAGCCTGGCTGAGACCAAACTCGACATTGTGCGACAGCAGGCGCCGCATGCCGCCGATGCGGTCCTTGAGCGGCATGATCTCGAGCTTGAACTTGATCTTGTACTTGCCGTCGATTTGCGGCCGCACGTCGATAGCCTGGGCCTTGGCCATGTCATCGCTGCGATATTTGAAGACGATCTCGGGATCGCCGATCGCGAAGCCGTCCTCGAAGGCGATGCGCCGCCGGCAGATGAACGAGTTGTTGTAGAGGTGATAGTCGCCGGTATCGAGGAACAGGACCTCGCGCACCTCGGGCCGCAGTTGCGACTTGGGAGTGTGCTGATAGCCGATGCCGGTCGCCGCGGCAGCGCGCTGCACCAGGGCGGCGAATTCCTTGAACACATGAATGGACGTGAAGCGGTCGGGCTTCAGGATCAATTTGCACTGGAGGTAGCCCAGTTCGTCGCAGCGTCGGCCGTCGGCATAGGTGCCGCCGTATTGCTCCGCCAGCCAGGTCTTGAGGGCCGATTCCTTGTCTTCGTTTGGCATGCATCCTCCCTAAGTGAAGCGTAACGCGTTGCCGCCACGCTGTCATCCGAGGCACGCGTCGGACAAGGCTCGCCCGAAGCGACGGAATGCTTGTTGCCCGCCCGGCGACGGCGATCGATCATGACGCCATGATTGCCAATCTCGCGCTCGCCACCTTCATGGTCAGCCTCACCGTATCCATTCATCTCGGTGGCCTGCTCGGACTCCTGTGGATCCTGCGCAACCGCGCCCAACGATTGCGGGCCCATGAGAGCCGTGTCGGCCAACTCGTCGTCATCCTGCTCGTCGTTCTGGGCATCGTCGCCATCCATACGGTCGAGATCTGGCTCTACGGCTTCGCCTTCTGGGCGATCGGGGCGGTCCACGACTTCGAATCGGCGCTGTATTTCTCGACCGTGACCTTCACCACGCTGGGCTATGGTGACATCGTCCTCGACGGCAATTGGCGGCTGTTCGGCGCCATCGAGGCGGGCAACGGGCTGATCCTGTTCGGCTGGTCGACGGCGTTCCTGCTGTCCGTCACCGGCCGCCTGCGCATGCTCGAGCACGATTGGCTGGAACGGCCTGAGTGACCTCGGGGTGCCTATGAGAAAGTCTCGCCCTGGGACGCTGGCGCGGCGCAGGGCGATGCGCTAGTTCCGAGCCTATGCAAACCGACACTCGTTTCCTGCCGCCGGGCCTTGCCGCCTCGTTGAGCGGCCCGATCGGGACTTTGTCCGAATCGCCGATCTCCGATGTCGCCATGAGCGTGTTCGGCGACCCCGACGTCGTCCCGCTGTGGTTCGGCGAGGGCGATCTCGTGACGCCCGACTTCGTGCGCGACGCCGCGGCCGCGGCCCTGCAGGAGGGCGAGACCTTTTACACGTGGCAGCGCGGCATTCCGCCGTTGCGCGCCGCCCTCAGCGCTTATACCGAGCGGCTCTACGGCATCGACTGTCCGGTCGACCGCATCAGCGTTACGACGGGCGGCATGCAGGCGATCCTGCTCTCCTGCCAGATGCTGCTCGATCCTGGCGACAACGTGGTGATCGTCTCGCCGATCTGGCCGAACATCACCTCGGCCACCAAGCTGGTACGTGGCGTGCCGAAGTACGTGGCGCTCGAGCGGACGGCTCGCGGCGGCTGGACGCTCGACCTCCAGCGTGTGTTCGACGCCGTCGACGAGCGGACGCGGGCGATCTTCGTCAACTCCCCGGGCAATCCGACCGGCTGGATGATGTCGTCGGACGAGCAGCGCGCGCTGCTCGAGTTCGCCCGCAGGCGCGGTA
>Ga0082335_1009406_pt1 | contig 10542 bp, 11 predicted proteins | sample Subgrocontami58m_FD_72375 | JGI IMG/M metagenome (GOLD analysis project Ga0082335, IMG submission 72375) | Subsurface groundwater microbial communities from S. Glens Falls, New York, USA - GMW37 contaminated, 5.8 m (SPADES assembly) (version 2) ... | reverse complement strand
GGTTCGATTATCTACTGAGTAGGCGGAAACCGGCGAGGCCCCAGTGCTGGGACTGGCGGCCGACCGGATAGGCGTCCACCCGCTTCTCGAAGCCGGCAAACAGCTCCAGCGCCCCGGCCCGGCCGTTCAACCGAAGGCCCGCCTCGACGAGCCCGCCGGTCTGGGCCCCGCGGTTGGGCACGCTGCCGTCGACGGCGAACAGCTGCCCCGCGCCGTGCGCAAACACGCCGACGTGGTCGTTCAGCGGGCGGCGAACCAGCACGTGCGCCTCGCCCTGCCAGGTGTAGTCCACGTACGCATGCTCGACGGTGAAGCCGCCCTCGAGATCCGCGTCAACGGTGACCGACCCGAGCGTCGCTCGATGCAGGATGCGTCCACCCAGCTCGTTCCACGCCACGGGGATCTCCTTCAGCTTCGACCGGTCGCTCAAGTGCCGCGACACGTGGTGGAAGAAGCCGGCGATCTCGGTCGTCCCGCTCAGGCGGCCTGTCACGAATCCCTCGAGCGTGTAGTTGCCCTGATTCGGATCGAAGGGGCGGAACTCGCTGCCGAGCACCGCCTCATAGTCGAGCACCACCCCCGCGCGACCGACGAGGTAATCGACCAGGTCGAGGGACCCGCCAAAGTGCGTGTCCCACGCGAAACGCTGATCCGTCGCCGGCAGCGACGTCGCGAGCCCGGCCGCGTTCAGGTGGAAATCGTAGCGCGAGAAGAACTCGGGCTCCGACGGCGCGGGGGCGACCACGGGTTGCTGTGCCGCGGCCGTTGCGGCCAGCATAAGCACGAAACACGCGACAAACAACGCAGCGCGGATGGTCAGCGATCGGACGGCGTCTGACATGCGGCGAGCTTCTCCTCGAGTTCGGCGATGCGCTGCTCGAGCTCCTCAAGACGTTTTTTCATCGACGGGAGGTGGCGGAAGACGACGGCCGCCCTTTTCCAGTCGGAGTGCTCGATCGCCGGATGGCCGGTCACGAACGCGCCGGCGTCCACCGACTGCAGGACGGCGCTCTTCGCCCCGACGATGGCGCCCTTGCCGATCCGCACGTGACCGGTGACGCCGGTCTGCCCCGCCATCATCACGTCGTCCTCGACGGTCGTGCTGCCGGCAATCCCGACCTGCGCCGCGAGGAGGACGCGCCGGCCGAGTGCGACGCCGTGGGCGACGTGAACCAGATTGTCGATCTTCGTCCCGGCGCCGATCCGCGTTTCCCCGACTGCGGGGCGATCGATCGTCGAGTTCGCGCCGATCTCGACGTCGTCTTCGATGACGACGTCGGCGTGCTGTGGGATCTTGAGGTGCGTGCCGTCCTTCTGCTTCGCGAACCCGAACCCGTCGCTGCCGACGACGACGCCGTCGTGAAGCCACACGCGGTTGCCGAGAACGACGTGCTCGCGAATGGACGCCTGGGAGTGGATGACGCAGTCCTCGCCGATGCGCGCGCCGCGACCGACCACGACGTTGGGATAGATGATCGTCCGCGCGCCGACCGACGCGCCGCTGCCAATCGTCACGAACGGTCCGATCGACACGTCGGCGCCGATCGTCGCGTCAGAAGCCACCGCGCTCAGGCGATCGACGCCCCTCGCCGGCGGCGCGGGGTGGACGAAGAGATCGAGCGCGCGGGCGAACGCGGAATAGGGATCGTCGGTGCGCAGCACGGCGCATCCCGGAGGCGCGTCGACGCTTTTCGCTGAGCCGAGGATCACGGCCGACGCCTGCGTCGTCCTTAGCTGCGCGAGGTACTGGGCGTTCGCGACGAACGTGAGATCGCCCTGCCGCGCCTGCTGGATGCCGGCGACGCGTACGATCTCCACGTCGCCGTCGCCTTCGAGACGGCACTGTAACCGTTCCGCGATGTCCCGTAATTTCAAAGCGTTATTCGTCTGCGGCGGGTTGACGGCGAGTATAGCACGCAGGTCATCGGCGAACCGGCACGGCGGTGCGCTCGAAAAAGGCCGCGAGACGCGGCAGGTTCAATCCGCTCGCGATGGCTTCGACCCGCTCCGCGCGCGCGTCGCGCGGCACGTCCACCAAACCGGCGAGCTCGGTCAGCGCCGGTTCACCCCGCAGCTGCCACCGCGTATTGTCGAGCGCCTGACGCGCCCCGCGCCACGAGAACAAGTGGCCGGCGACGCGGAGCGCGAAGTAGTACGCGAGGAGATTCGGGCCCGGCAGGACCGCGAGGACGCCGCACGCGACGAAGAGCAACGTGTCGCCAATCAACCACCAGCCGTGATGGCGTCTGGAGTGGCGGAGCAGCCGCTCGCGGATGCCGTCCGCCGCCCGGCCGTCGAGATCGGCGGGATGCACCAGCGTCGCAGCGGTGACGAGGCGCAGCGACCTGAGCGTGCGCTGCTCGGCGATCATCTCGGCGCCGTGGCGGACCGTCCAGTCGCGGAGGCGGGCGAACCGCCCGGCCGGCGCCTCGCCCGCGTGGGCGCTGTGCACGGCGGCGCGCCATCGCTCCTGCAAACGATGAAGACGCCCGGACGCCGCTGCGGCGTCGTCGGGCGGCTCACAGTAGAGCTCGAAACATCCGCCGCCCACGGGCACGAGGTAGACGACCGACTGATCTGGTGATCTGGCCATCGGGCTAGGGCTGTTTGACCTTCTGCACGGGCCGCGCGCCCTCGAGCGTGAGCACCGGCTTGCCGGCCTGTTCCCACGCGCCGATGATCAGGCCGGCCGTCCCCGCGATCGAATCCGCGAGCCGCCGCTCGAGAATCGGACGCACCTTCGTGAAGAACGTCTCGAAGTAGTCCGCGTCGTAGGTGTCCTTCCCCGCCACCGCTTCCTTGTCCGCCTTCAGAATCGAATCGACGAGCTGATAGCCCGAGAGCAGCGCGCCGAACGCGGCGTCCCGCGCGTTCGTGATTCCCTTGGGCGCGGCAGGCGTCACCGTGAGACGCGACTGGAACCTGTCGAACAGATCGCCCTCGAACCGCGCGTGGATGCCGGTGTTGCCGGTGAGCTGGCCGTCGTAGTTGTTCGACGCGTGGAACGGCTGGTTCGCATCCTGGATATAGTGCGCGGTCACGCCCGAAAACAGAATGACGTCGCTCGGCCCGAACGGCGATCCCCGCGCGAATCGTTCGAAGGTCCGCCGCAGGTTGCCGAACTCCTCGCTCGCGCGCCAGGGGAGGAGCCCGTCGCGTTTCAGCGCGGCCATCCCGAACTTCTCGATGGCGGCACCCAGCTCGCGTGGGAGCGCCGTGAAGGGATAGTCGCCGAACTCGCGCACGCCGAAGTTGATGAAATGATTCGGGTCCTCTTCCCATCCCACGTTGCGCCAGAGATCCGGGTCGGTCGCCCGTATCACGATCTCGTCGCGGTAGCGCTCGTAGAACGGCTTCAGCTCCGGCGGGAGCAGATCGATCGCCCGGCCCATGATGTAGCGGTGCGCGGTGAAGCCCCATGCCGACGCGGACGCGGGCACGAGCGACGCCCCGAGCACGGCGGCGGCAATGAGGGACGCTTTTCGCATGCTGATATATTAACGGACTTGGATGACCTGACCCATTCGCTGTTCGCGATGACGCTGGCCCGGACACCGTTGTCGCGAGCCGGCCGTGGCACCACCGCCGCCCTCCTTCTCGCCTCGAACGCCCCCGACATCGACATCCTCGCCACCGCGGGCGGCGCGGTGAACTACCTCTCGTGGCATCGCGGCCCCACGCACGGACCGCTCGGGGTCGTCGGCCTCGGGGTGGTGGTGGCCGGGATCGTGTGGGCCGGGCGACGTGTCCTCGATCGGCGGCGCTCGAAGACCGCCGCGATTGCGGTCGCCAATGTCAGGCCCGACGCGTCGTTCGGCATGCTCGTCGCCGTCTCGATCATCGGCGTCCTGCTGCACGTGCTGATGGACCTGCCGACCTCGTACGGCATGCGGCTGCTGAGCCCGCTCAGCTGGCACTGGTTCGTCGTGGACTGGATGCCGATCGTCGACATCTACCTGTTGGTGACGCTCATCGCCGGCATGGGCTTCGGGAGCCGCGCGTCGGGCGTGCGGCGGCGCAATGCGACGATCGTGCTGACGATCATGGCCGCGAACTACGGGGTGCGCGCCGTGGCGCACCATCAGGCGCTCGAGCTCGTGCCGCGGCTGTTCGGCCCGACGCTGCCGCAGCCCTGCGATCCGAGGTCGCCCTCCGCCTCGCCGATCGACTCCTGGCCGCGTGCCAGGGTACCGACGAGTCCACCGGCGGGCCAGCGCTGCCTCGTCGAGGTGGCGGCCATGCCGTCCTTCACCTCGCCGTTCCGCTGGCGCATCATCGTTCAGTTCTCGAACGCGTATGAGATCCGCGACATCGACCTGCTCGACGCGCGCTTCCGGTCACCCGACGCCGACTCGGACGTGTTGTGGCGGTTGACGCTCCGTTATCCCAACGTGTGGACGCCGGAGGTCGAAAAGGCCGCGGCCACCCACCTCGGACAGGTCTTCCTCGGATTCTCGCGCTTCCCCGCCGCGCGATCGGCCGTCGATGCTCACGGCATCACGACGGTGCGATTCACCGACATGCGGTTCGCCGGCGGCCTCGTCGCGCTCGACCAGCCGGTCGGCCGGGCCAATCCGTTCACGGCGATGGTGCGCATCGGAGCGGACGGGCAGATTCTCGAGGAGTCGCTCGGCCGCTAACAGGCCGTGGTGAAAGTCGACACGGCCTGCGAACCCACAGAGACGTATTGCCACAGAGGCTCAGAGACACCGAGAAAACCTGAAGGTTCTCCGTGTCTCGGTGTCTCTGTGGCTTATTCTCGGTGCCGGCGCAGCGTCGTCCGTTCACCGCTCGGAAAACACCTCTGCTTCGAATCTCCACACCGTCGCGCCGTGACGCCAGGCGTCGCGCGGCAGGCCCGCTTTGTGACACGTCTGCGCGAGAAATGCTTCCGCGTCCCATTTCCACTCAATCGCGACTTGCGGCAGCAGGAGGCCGCGCTGCCATCCCCTCTCGACGACCAGTCCGTGCGCGCCGATCTCGATCTCCTGCGGGCCGGTAATCGGTTCGAGCGGCCCCAGCAGGGAGATCTCGATCTCGATCTGCTCGAGCTCAGCCGGCGTGACGGGCGGAAACCGCGGATCGGCGCTGCACGCGGCGACCGCGCAGCGCGTCACGACCGTTCCCAGCGGCGCGGTGGGCTCGATATGACCAATGCAGCCGCGAAGGTCGCCGTGATGGTGCAGCGTGACGAACGCGCCGCCCGGCCGCGCCAGCACGCCGGAGGCGCCGGGAACAGGCACCGGCGCGTCGGCCACGTGCGCCGCGATCGCGTCGCGCGCGATTCGCAACAGCAGTGCACGCTCTGCCGGAGACGTCATGGCGTTAAAGGAAATGCAACCACGAAGGCACGAAGGCACGAAGGTACGAAGAAGACCTTTTCTTCTTCGTGTCCTCGTGTCTTCGTGGTTGCATTTAGCCCGCGTGGTTGCATTTGGCCTGCGATCATGTTGAGAACGTCCCCAGCGCGGCGGCCAGGTAGCCGACGACGGCGGACTTGTCGCCCGAGACGTCGCCGGAATCCGCGTACTTGAGGACGACGGCGTCGCGCGCGCCGGCGAGCCGCGCCGCGCGCATGACGGCGACGGTCGGTCCGCCGCCGCACGCGTGATCCGGCCGCGCGCTCAGCGCATCCTGCAGCCCCTCGTCGTCGAACCGCGACACGCAGTCGATGACGACGGCGTCGAGCGCGGCTGCGGTGCTCGCATCGTGATAGTGGGACAGGTCGGTGCTGGCGACGAGCAACGCCTTCCGGCCGCCGAGCGCCGTGACGAGCGCATCGCCCAGCAGCCGCGCCGTCTCCGCCGTCTGGTATCCCATCACCAGGGGCACGATCGGCAGGCCGGGCGCGAGGTGCGCCAGAAACGGCAGCTGCATCTCAAGCGAGTGCTCGCGCGCGTGCGCGGAAGGATGCTCGCGGACGACCGGCGACGCCGCGAGTAGCGCGCGCGCACACGCCGTGTCGATCGGCGCGACGCCGAAGGGCGTGTCGAATCCGCCGGATGGGTGGATGGCCACGCCGTCGAAGCCGACGAAATGCGACGGCCCCACGAGCACGGCAACCTCGAACCTTCGATTCCGCAGCAGACGATACGCGTGCGCGGCGACCGGACCCGAGTACATGAGGCCGGCGTGCGGCGCGATGAGGGCCACCATGTCGCCTGACAGGTCGCGATCGGTCTGCGCGAGATGACGCTCGACGGCCGCCGCGAGCGCATCCGCCGAACCCGGATACCAACTGCCCGCGACCGCCGCCCGTCGGATGTTCATGAGCCCTCAACCCTCAGCCCTCAGCCCTCAGCTCTCAGCCCTCAGCTCTCAGCCCTCAGCCCTGAGCCCTGAGCCCTGAGCCCTCTCTTCCGCCATGCTAGCATCTGACATGGCCTCGGGATTCACTCGGGAACAGGTGACCGCCGTCGCGGCGCTGGCGAAGCTCGAGCTCGAGCCGTCGGAGGTCGAGCTGTTCGCGCGCCAGCTCGGCGACATCCTGGCGTACGCGGACGAGGTCCAGCAAATCGACACGACCGGCGTGCCGCCCACCTCCAGCCTCGCCGCGCGTCATGCCGCCGACCGCGCCGACGAGCGGCGCCCGTCGCTCGACCGCGAAGACGCGCTCGCCAGCGCGCCCGATGCATCGCTGGACGCCGGCTTCTTCAAGGTACCGCGAGTCATCGGATGATCACAGAGGGTGCGGACGGTGCGGGCAAGATGAACGGCGCGCCGACCATGCGCGAGGTGCGGGACGCCGTCCGCTCCGGCGCGCGAAGCGCCTCGGAGGTGTGCCACGACGCCTTGTCGCGCATCGAGGCCCTCAACCCGCAGCTGAACGCGTTCAACACGGTTGTCGCCGAGCGGGCGCTGGCGCGCGCCGAGGCCATCGATCGCGACCGCGATCGCTGGCGTGACGCGCCGCTGGCGGGCGTGCCGGTCGCGCTGAAGGACAACTTGTGCACGCGTGGGGTGCGGACGACGGCGTCGTCGCGGATGCTCGAAGCCTACGTCCCGCCCTACGACGCCACCGTCGTCTCGCGCCTGGAGTCGGCCGGCGCCGTGATCGTGGGCAAGACCAACTGCGACGAGTTTGCGATGGGTTCCTCGAACGAGAGCTCGGCGTTCGGCCCGGTGCACAACCCGTGGGCGCTCGACCGCATCCCGGGCGGCACCAGCGGCGGCTCGGCGGCCGCCGTCGCGGCGGGGCTGACGCCGCTCGCGCTCGGCTCGGATACGGGGGGATCCATCCGTCAGCCGGCCGCGCTCTGCGGTGTCGTGGGGCTCAAACCCACCTACGGCCGCGTGTCGCGCTATGGGCTCATCGCGCATGCGTCGTCGCTCGACCAGATCGGTCCGCTGACCCGCACGGTGCACGATGCGGCCATCGCGCTGCACGTGCTCGCGGGCGCGGATCCTGCCGACGCCACGAGCGCGCCGGAGGGGGTGCCGGACTACCTGGCGGCGCTCACGGGCGATGTGCGGGACGTCCGCATCGGCGTGCCGCGCGCGCTGGTCGAGAAGGGCGTCGACCCCGACGTGGCGCGGGCGCTCGCGACGGCGCTCGACACGCTGCGGGCGCGCGGCGCGACGCTCGTGGACGTCGAGCTGCCGCACGCGCGCTACGCCATCCCGGTCTACTATCTGGTCTCGACAGCGGAAGCGAGCTCGAACCTCGCGCGCTACGACGGCGTCCGCTACGGCTTCCGCGCGGGGGCGAATCCCAATGCCCGAATCCCGAATCCCGACCTGGGCACCATGTACGCGAGAACGCGTGCGCAGGGTTTCGGCGCCGAGGTCAAGCGCCGGATCATGCTCGGCACCTACGTGCTGAGCGCCGGATACTACGACGCGTACTATCTCAAGGCACAGCAGGTGCGGACGCTGATTCTGCGCGACTACGAACGCGCCTTCACGGGCGTCAGCCCGGTCGACGTGATCGCGATGCCGACGAGCCCGACGCCGGCGTTCCCGCTCGGGGAGCGCGTCGCGGATCCGCTGCAGATGTACCTGGCCGACGTGTTCACGGTCAGCGCCAGCCTCGCGGGGTTGCCCGCCGTCAGCGTGCCGTGCGGCTTCACCGCCCTTCGGCTGCCGATCGGGCTCCAGTTGACGGGGCGACGGTTCGACGAGGCGACGCTGCTGCGCGTCGCTGATGCGTACGAGCGCGATACCGAATGGTCGAAACAGGTTCCGCCGATCACGAGCCACTGACCCACTGGGCGACCTTCAGCGACGACGAGCTGCTCGAGGTCCGTATGTGCGACCTTGGGCTGTCGATCGAAGGCACCGATCTCGAGCCGCGCATCGCGCAGCTCAACGCGGAGATCGACGCCCGCGGCCTCGCCTTCCGCCCGCACTACTGGCTGTCGGACGAGTGGTTCACGCCCGACGGCATCCCCGGCATCGCCATCCCGTTCTATCTGGCCCATCCGCGCCTGGCGAAACTCGAGCTCGCGCAGATGCTGGAAGTCGAGGGCGGCGATCCGGATTCGTGCCTGCGGATTCTGCGTCACGAGGTAGGGCACGCCATCGACAACGCCTACCTCCTGCGGCGCCGGCCGACGCGCCGCCGCCTGTTCGGCCACCCCGGGATCGAGTATCCCGAGTACTACACGCCGAAGCCGTACAGCAAGAGCTTCGTCCAGCATCTCGATCACTGGTACGCGCAGAGTCATCCCGACGAGGACTTCGCCGAGACGTTCGCCGTCTGGCTCGACCCGCGCTCGATGTGGGCGACGCGCTTCGCGGGCTGGCCGGCGCAGCGCAAGCTCGAGTACATGGACCGTCTGATGCGCGAGCTGGCACGCACGCGCCCGCGCGTCACGTCGAAACGCCAGGTCGATCCGCTGCCGCGGCTCAGGAAGACGCTGGGCGAACACTACAGCAGGAAGCGCGAGCACTACGGCCTCGATCATCCCGATTTCTACGAGAGCGACCTCCGAAACCTGTTTTCGGACGCGCCGCAGTACGCCAGGCGCCCGTCGGCCGCACGCTTCGTCCGCCGCATCCGCAAGGACGTCCGGAGCACGGTCGCCAGCTTCACCGACAGCTACCAGTACACGATCGACCAGCTCCTCGAGAAGATCATCGAGCGCTGCCGCGAGCTCAACCTGCGGCTCACCGAGGATGAGGAGTCCACGAAGATCGACTTCATGGTGTTTCTCACGGTGCAGACGATGAACTACCTGCACAGCGGACGACACCGGGTGGCGCTGTGAGCGTGAAGCTCCGGGTGCTCGCGCTGGTGCACCGCCACCTGATTCCGCCCGACACGGTCGAGGAAGGGACCGACATCATCTCCGCGCCCTGGCGCACCGAGTACGACGTCATCTCGACGCTGACCGCCATGGGTCACGAGGTGAAGACGCTCGGCGTCCACGACGACCTCGGCGAAATCCGGCGGCTGGCGACGGAGTGGAAGCCGCACATCGCCTTCAACCTGCTCGAGGGCTTCGACGACATCGCGATCTTCGACCAGAACGTCGTATCGCACCTCGAGCTGCTCAAGCTGCCCTACACGGGATGCAACCCGCGCGGGCTGCTGCTCGCCCGCGACAAGTCGCTGTCGAAGAAGCTGCTGGCCTACCACCGCATCGCGGTGCCGGAGTTCGAGGTCGTCCGCATCGGCCGGCCCATCCGCCGGCCCAAGCGGCTGCCGTTCCCGCTCATCGTGAAGTCGCTCACGCAGGAAGCGTCGATCGGCATCTCCCAGGCGTCGGTCGTCGACAGCGACGAGAAGCTGAAGGAGCGCGTCGCGTTCATCCACGAGAGCATCGGCACCGCCGCGCTCGTGGAGCAGTACATCGAGGGCCGCGAGCTCTACGTCGGCATCCTCGGCAACCAGACGCTGCAGGCGATGCCGGTGTGGGAGCTGTTCTTCACGAACATGCCCGAAGGCGCCAGGCGCATCGCGACCGACCGCGTGAAGTGGAGCGTCAAGTATCAGAAGAAATACGGGATCGACAGCGGACCGGCCCGGGATCTGCCCGACTCGAAGGCCGACGCGATCCAGCACCTGTGCAAGCGGGCCTATCGCGCGCTCGAGCTGAGCGGCTACGCCCGAATCGATCTGCGGATGGATGAGAGCGGCCACGTCTGGGTGATCGAGGCGAACCCGAACCCGCAGATCGCGCGGGGCGAAGACTTCGCCGCGTCAGCCGCGAAGGTTGGCCTGAGCTACGAGGCGGTCCTGCAGCGGATCATCAACCTCGGACTCCGCTGGCAGCCGGAGAGCGTCGCTTGAAAGGGCTAAGGGCTGAGGGCTGAGGGCTGAGGGCTGAGGGCTGAGAGCTGAGAGCCACGGTTGCGCATCCTGACCGGCCGCCCTCTCACGGGTGGCCGCAGCCGACGCCGTCCCGCCGCCGATCGAGCGCCGCGGTCGTGCCGGCCGGTACGATCGCGGCGCGCCACCACGGCGATACACGCAGGTCAAAAACACGCTAGAGCCGTTTTCACCACCACGTAGTGGCCGGCTTCAGCCGGCCTGCGGCGGGCCGCCCAAAGGCGGACACTACACGCTCGGGGAAAACGGCTCTAACGAGCCGCCCCCCC
>Ga0082335_1009403_pt1 | contig 10547 bp, 10 predicted proteins | sample Subgrocontami58m_FD_72375 | JGI IMG/M metagenome (GOLD analysis project Ga0082335, IMG submission 72375) | Subsurface groundwater microbial communities from S. Glens Falls, New York, USA - GMW37 contaminated, 5.8 m (SPADES assembly) (version 2) ... | reverse complement strand
ATTTTAATAACGATATAAAAGACCTTATTGTCAGGCGCACCTTGGAATCTAACCAGAATACATCACGATATGAAAATTTTGGAGATGCCCATATACAGGGTGTAGAGATGGAGACAAAGGTAGATATAGCAAGGGGCAATTACGTTTTTATGAATTATACCTTTCAGGATCCGAAAGACGACGATGGGGATGACCTGCCATTTGTAGCAAGACACAAGGGTAATTTTGGGGTGAATGTACACTACTGGAAGTATATCAACACCAATATGAGCACTTTTGTCAGCGGGAGACGTTCAAGGGAAGAGGACGATACACGGGACGATCTGCCTGCTTACGCCTTACTGAATCTTTCCGTTATCGGGAAAGAATTTTTCAAGGCCATGGAAGTATACGGGACGGTGTATAACCTGCTGGACAAGGACTATAGCGATCCAGGGCCTGTTTCCATACCGGAAGACCTTCCCCGCCCAGGAAGGACGTTTTTTGTTGGATTGAGCTATCAGTTTTAGCGTATACCGTAAACAGGAGAATTAATCACAGTAGAGTAGAGAGGGGATTTCCCCCATAAGCGCTAAGTTGTTTTTGATATTTTTTACAGGGATTCCAATATCGAATATCGAACAGAAAATGTCGAATTATTAAATTTTTTTCCTTCGAAATTCAATATTCCTTGTTCTGCATTCGATATTTTGCTCTAAAATGCTAAATTGACACCATCTTTTTAATATTCTTTGCGTCCTGGCGGTGGACTGGACTGTTTCGACAAAGGGCAGAATGGCTGCCATTTATTTGAAAAGGAAAGGAGTGGCTTTTATGGTTGCATTGCGGTTGTTAGATGCTGGCAGGTTGTGCCGCACATTCAGGTTGTTGGGTCTGTTTTTCTTCCTCATCATGCCGTCTGTATTTCTTGCAGATACGGCAGATGCCGCATGGGGTACGTCCACGGTGGATAATACGGGGAATACGGGGCAGTATACCTCCATAGCGGTGGGCACGTCCGGGGCGGCATATATCAGTTATCTTGATGCTATACATAACGACATAATATATTGCGCATAATACAGATTTATGGTATTATACGTGTATGAAAAGAATTGAGATTAAAGATAGCAAAAACGTGGTTTTGATACTTCAGGATGAAATCCGTCGCAATTCAGAATCACGGTATAATCACAGACTTCATGCAGTACTTTTAGTAGCGCAAGGAATGAGTTGTCGTCAGGTTGCGAATAAATTAGGGGACGGCGCCAGAACGGTAGCATATTGGTTGAGGAGATTTGAAGAAGAAGGTTTATCTGGATTGGCAGACGGGGAAAAACTTGGTAGACCAAAACGACTAAATGAAAGTCAATTGGAAAAAGTAGAGACAGTACTAAGGGGGTTTCCAGAGGAAGTAGGGATGGATGCCAACCTATGGGACGGCAAGGTACTGTCTGCATATATGAAGCAAGAATGGGGAATAAATCTAGGTATTCGTCAATGCCAACGGTTATTTCGTCAATTGGGATTTCGGCTTCGTAAACCTCGTTCAAAAATAGCTAGTGCAGACCCTGAAAAGCAAGTGGGGTTCAAAAAAAACTTAAGGCATTGAGCAAGAATGACACAATTGACTTGTGGTTTATAGATGAGGTTCATTTTCAGCAATATGGGTCTGCTTGTCGAATGTGGGTGCCTCCAGAAATAGCGAACCCCGTACTCTTGCATCAACCGACAAGAAAAAGTATCGGTTATTTTGGCGCAGTACGCGTTAAGGATGGGAAATTTGTCTATCAGAGAGAAGAAAATAAATTCAATGGTGAATCGTTTTTCTCCTTTCTTAAACGATTGCGCCGTAGTAGTTGCCGTTCAAGCAGAAAAGTTGTGGTTATCGCTGATAACGCAAGATATCATCATGCAGTTATGCACAAGGAGTGGCGAGAACAAAATAGACGGCAATTTGCACTGGAATTTTTACCTCCTTACAGTCCAGAGTTAAATCCAATTGAGCGAGTGTGGAAGTTGACGCGCCGCCGAGCAACACATAATCGATATTTTCCAACTTTGCAAGAATTGACTCACTCTATAGAAAAAGTTTTTAATACATGGGGCAATGGCAACAATATTCTTAATAAGACATGCGCAATTATATAAGACGCTGTGTATAGTAACAGCGCCCTCATGTATGCCACGAACGTCGGCGGCACATGGGGGACGACCACAGTGGATAGTACGACCTCGGCTAGTACAGGGCAGTATTGTTCCATAGCAGTGGGGATGTCAGGGGCGGTATATATCAGTTATCTGGATAATACGAACCAAAACCTCATGTATGCCACGAATCTCGGCGGCTCATGGGGTACGACCACAGTGGATAGTGCGGGGAATACAGGGCTGTATACCTCGATAGCGGTGGGTACGTCGGGTGCGGCATATATCAGTTATTATGATAATACGAACGACAAACTCATGTATGCTACGAACGTCAGCGGGGCGTGGGGTACGACCATATTGGATAATGTGGGGGATCTCGGGCAGAGTTTGGTGCAGTATACCTCGATAGCGGTGGGTACGTCAGGGGCTGTATATATCAGTTATTATGATAGTACAAGCAGCGCCCTCAAGTATGCCACGAACCTCGGCGGCACGTGGGGTACGACCACGGTGGATAATACGAGCGCTGCTGATACGGGGCAGTTTCCCTCTATAGCGGTGGGCACGTCCGGCGCGGCATATATCAGTTATCAAGATGTTACTAACAGCGACCTCATGTATGCCACGAACGTCGGCGGCACGTGGGGGACGACCACGGTGGATGCTGCGGGGTATGGGGAGTGGACATCCATAGCGGTGGGCACGTCCGGGGCGGTATATATCAGTTATTATGATGCTAATATCACAGCCCTCAAGTATGCCGCCAATCCCACCCATACCGCAGTCACGGGCGCGGCATCGGGGGTTAGCACAAGCGGGGCTACACTCGGCGGCACGGCAAATGCCACGGGGCTTGCTACGACGGCATTTTTTCAATATGGCGCGACAAGCGGTTCATACACAGGCACATCGTCCACGCAGTCGGTAAGCGGCACAAGCGATACGGCGGTAAGTATTGCGCTAAGCAGCTTGTCAGCAGGTACGACCTACTACTACCGTTTAGCAAATCAGCATTATACCAATCTTGTGTACGGCAGTGAGGCGTCGTTTAGCACGTCAAGCTCAGGCGGAGGCGGGGGAGAGCCGGTTAAAGAAAAGCTTACCATAAGCTCTACAAGCCCGTCCAGCGGCGCAACCGGGGTATCGGTAACCACGGCTGTGTCTGCCACCTTTAATATGTACGTAAACGGCTCTACCGTTACTACGGAAACCTTCAAATTGAGCGATGAAAATGGTGATGTGAGCGGTTCTGTGGTCACGAATGGCACAACGATTACCTTTACCCCGTCCCTAAGTCTTTCGTATGGCACAAAATATACAGCAACGGTTACAACTAAGGTGCAGGCGGCAAATTCGGCGGGGACAACGATGGAGTCGGATTATAGCTGGAGCTTTACGACTGAAAGTTTAATTGCCGTTACACCAACCCCTGCGGCATCGCCGACGCCAACACCGACAGTAACATCTACCCCCGCAGCTACACCCAAGGCGACCGTTACGCCATCACCAACGGCAACACACACGCCTGTTCCAACGTTGCCGCCAGCGCCAACACCGAAACCGTCGCCAACGGTTACAGCAGTACCCACCTTACCGCCGAAGCCAACGCCACCGCCCATTCCAACACCGACAGTTTCGATAGCGCCAACGCCCGTAGGAACGGCAACACCTGCGGAATGTACGGCCGATGCAATGTCGCTGTCATCGTACAATTTGAGTCTCAAGATGAAGAAAAATAAAGTGGTCACGGTAACGGTTACCGGCAGCAATGGTTGCCTTGTGGAAGGTGACGTCGTAGAAGCGAAAATAGATAAAGTAGGTAAGAAGTATGTAATGATATCATCCCAAAAGGTCACAACTAACGCAAAAGGTCATGCAAGATTTAGAATTATGGCCAAGGGGAAAAAAGGAAGTGCCACCGTGTCATTTAACTGTGAAGAGATAAAAGAGACAGTCACGGTGAAGGTTACAAAGTAGCAAGAGGCAGAGTGGGTTGCGTTCCGGTGCAACCCCACCCCCCGCCCCCTACGGTAGGTCAGGCGTCCTCGCCTGACATTATGATGACAAGCGGGGACGCTTGTCCTACCAACGGGTAGGGGCTGAAGATTTTCAGCCCCTACGTCGCTGCCAAAGGGGGAGGAGATACAGGGTTGGGTAAAAAATAAAACTTGTCCTCGTGTAAACGGGGAACGGGGACTTGAACCCGTGGAGGGATTATGAGGCGTACATAGACTTGACGTCCCGGTGCTGTATGCACGGGGACATTGAAGTATGTCCGTATTGTTTCAGATTTATTCTGTCCAATCTTAAAATTTAACAGTTCACGTTTATATTATCCCAATGGATATCATAATCGCCTTTTCTATTTCATTCATCTTTTTGTCGCTTATCCTGCCTGAAAAAGGACCCCTTATAAGTAAGGATTTGTCTATGGTTGTTACCTGTTCACATTTAGCCATAGATGCCTTTGATAAACCACATTCTCCCTCTTGAAGTAAAACATGAGCAGGAGATGGCCTTAAGTTTGTAGACAAAGGAACGACAATTATATCGTTAGCCAACTTATTCCGAATATCTAAAGAGACTACCAAGGCAGGACGATTCTTAACATCCTTTGGCTTTGATGGCAGATTAACTAAGTATATCTCTCCTCTTTTTGGATAATCAGTCATCCCATGTCCTTTTTGCACTTTCTGCCGCTATTTCAGTCCATTCTTTATCTTCTATCTTCTGTTTTTCTGTGAGAGATAGATAATAAGCCTCTATATCTTTTTCTATTAATTTCTTTTTGGATTTCAGCAGCCAATCACGTAACATTTCTTCCATTACCTGGCTCCGTGGGGTACCTTTTTCTCTTGCGATTTCGTCTATTTCACTAACCACGTCACCGCTGATTGTTACTGTCAGTTTTGCTTTACGTAGGGTACTCGTAGATGACATGTTTAACCTCCTTTCAATCTTATAATTTATAAGATAATAGGAGGTTAATTGCAATAAAAATTTGTCGTAAGGTAATTCATAATCCAAAATCTGTGTAATCTGTGAAATCGTTCGACTGATCCTTCGACAAGCGTTCGACTGAGCTCACGCCGAAGGATCAGGATGCAGTGCCGTTCATGGTGAGCCTGTCGAACCATCACGACGAAGTCTGTGGTTCCAAATGTTTTTTTGTCTGAAAGAAAGGAGTGGCTTTTATGGTTGCATTGCGGTTGTTAGATGCTGGCAAGTTGTGCAGCGCATTCAGGTTGTTGTGGCTGCCTTGTGGAAGGTGATATCGTAGAAGCGAAAATAGATAAATCAGGTAAAAAGTATGTGGCAGTATCACCCAAAAGAGCCAGAACAGATGTTAACGGTCAGGCAAGATTTAATATTAAAGCCAGGAAGACAAAAGGAAAGGCAACCGTGTCATTTACCTGTGAAGAAATGGAAGAAACAATCACAGTGAGGGTTAGGAAGTAGCAACAGGCAGGGTGGGTTGCGTAGCAACGCAACCCGCTCTGTTTTAATGTACAGGACGGTCGGTCAGGCGTCCTCGCCTGACATTATGATGACAAGCGGGGACGCTTGTCCTACCAACTGGTAGGGGCTGAAGATTTTCAGCCCCTACGTCGCTTCAGGCTGGTTCAATCTTGCAGACTTCGCCGTGAGCGCTCAGTCGAACGATTGAACCAGCTAAAATGCGAATATTCCCCTCTTGGGAGGGGATTTAAGGGGTGGGTAAGTCGATAATTCGTGAGACATTCACTGAGATTTCACGCATAAGGAACCCACCCCTTAGCCCCTCCCAAGAGGGGAATTGCTAACTCATAAATCGGCTTAAAAATGCCTTCATCCGGGCATTTCCGGGATTACTGAATAATTCCATCGGTTCGCCCTCCTCTCAAGGCTGGTTCAATCTTGCAGATTGAACCGGATATTTTGAACATGGTAATGAGTATTAATCTGACATGGGCTTTGAAAGTGACAAATTACTATTGATATTTGTGTGTATTTACTTCATAAAGCGGCTTAAAAATGCCCGCGTCCGATCATTCTGGGGGTTGTAAAATATATCCCTTGGACTGCCATATTCCACAATTTCACCCTTTTCCAGAAAAACTACTTTTGTTGATACATCCCTTGCGAAGCCCATTTCATGTGTTGCAATGATTGTCGTCATTCCTTCCGATACCAAGTCCTTAATAACTGCAAGCACCTCTTCAATCATCTCAGGGTCGAGGGACGATGTCGGCTCATCAAAGAGCATTGCTTCAGGCTTCATAGCCAGTGCGCGGGCAATGGCCACCCGCTGCTGTTCTCCGCCAGATAACTGACCGGGGTAACTTTGTGCCTTTCCTTCCAGATGTACCTTCTGTAGCAAGGAAATGGCGTTTGATTCGGCCTCGGCCTGACTAATGCCCAATACATGGATTGGTGACTCGGTTATATTATGCAAAACTGTCATGTGGGGAAAGAGGTTAAATTGCTGGAAAACCATCCCTACCTTACGACGTATCTTTCTTACGATACGGCCTTCCTGCGCCTTACTGTAACTTTGCTCATTAACACCATAGAGTATTTGACCATTGACCGAAAGGTATCCATCCTGAAATGTTTCCAATCCGTTAATACAACGGAGAAGCGTGCTCTTACCACTTCCTGACGGCCCTATCAGGGTAACGACATTTCCCTTTGTTATGTTCAGGCACAAACCTTTAAATAGAAATTTGTTGCCGTACTGTTTGGACAGATTATGAATTTCTATCATGTGATCTTAATTTATTTTCAAGTTTTCTGGCATAGAGGGAGAGTGGATAACTCATGCAGAAATAAAGGAGGGCTGTAATAATTCCCAATGTGAAAAAATTCATCGAGGCAGATGCCAGGATACTATAACTCTTTGTGAGTTCTACTATGGCAATTACGGAAACCAAAGACGAGTCTTTAAACAGGGCAATAAAATCATTGGTCATGGGCGGTATTGCAATACGCAATGCCTGCGGCAGGATAATTCGTTTTAACGCCAGGCGTTTCGACATGCCGAGAGAAAGTGCAGCCTCGGTTTGTCCTTTGTGTATAGATTGTATGCCTGCACGATAAATTTCTGCCTCATAAGCGGCATAGTTCATGCCTAATCCAAGTACAGCGGCAGCAAATGCGCTCAAGGTAATACCGATGTTAGGTAAACCGTAGTACAAAATATACAACTGAATAAGCAATGGTGTACCACGGTAAATCTCAATATAAGCCGTAGAAATCTTTTGCAACCATGTGTTACCGTATAATCTCATAATTGCCAGCACCAGACCCAGACTAACAGCCAGTATCATGGACAGAATTGAAATACCCATGGTGACCAACGCACCTTTCAGCAAAGTAGGTAAAAATTTTAATACTGCAGGCGCTACCTTTTCAGAAACAGACGAGGGGCTTTCTGTATTTTTTTGCAAAACCTCTTCATCTAAAAAAAGCTTTTCTTGCGAGGCATTCCACAATCCCCACCGGTCATAAATCTTCTTTAATTCCCCTGATCTTGAGATTTTCCCAATGATTTTATTCAACTCCTCCGCCAGGGCAGTATCTCCTTTTCGCACAGCGATACCATAATATCCTTCTCCGGCAGGTTTGCCCACCAGACGCAGTTGTGGGTTGGGCATTGCATAATAAGAAGCGATGGGGGAATCCACAAAGACGGCGTCAATGCGGCTTAATGAGAGGTCCTTGAAAGGCTCCACCTGCCCGCTGTAAGTGCTTATCGCAATGCCTCCCATCTCTTCCAGCATTCTCTTGGCTACCGTATTATAAAGAGTGCCAACCTTCTTTCCTTGAAGGTCTTCGAGGCGATGAATGCGGTTATCCGAGTCCCTGATAACAATTCGCTCGGTGTATGCATAGTATGGGCGGGTAAACTGTATGGCCTGTTCTCTATCGGGAGTGATCTCAATGCCATTCAGGGCAATATCAAAGTCTCCACGCTGGAGGGAAAGCAGGATGCTGTCCCATACATTCTGGAAATATTGTACCTTTACTCCCAATTCCCTGGCGATGGCATCAACAAGTTCTACTTCAAAACCGATGCGGCGGGAGGGATTTTTTGGGTCATGAAATACGTACGGGGCTCCACCCTCAGCATCGAATCCCCAGGTTAATACTCCAGAACTTTTTATTTTTTCGAGGGTACTTTGATTTGCGAATAAATTAGTTGTGGAAAAATATAGTACAGAAAGACAGATGTGTAGTATCAAAATGCTTCGTGTGATAAAAAGCCTATAGTTCATAATGTTTTGCGTAAATTATGCCTTCAGCGGCCTTTCCCCCTCCCTTGATGGGAGGGGTTAGGGGAGGGTGATCATTTCCCCATTTTCATAAGGCAAGCTTTTTCCTCCACCCCCACCTGACCTCCCCCATCAAGGGGGAGGAACTAAAGATTGAAATTCCTAAAACTTAAAATCTATTTCTCCAACCCGTACGTCCATGCCAGAATACTCCCATCCATATACTTTACATTACTAATTCCTGCATTTTTCAAGATGCGATAGGCTTGCGCGGCACGCAGCCCGGCGCGGCAGTATGTGATAATTTCTTTTGATTTATTAAGTTCATGAACACGTGACGCCAGTTTATCCAAGGGAATGTGTTGGCTTCCCTTAATGTGCCCGCTCTGGTATTCCATTTCTGTCCTTACATCGAGCAGTATAAAATCCTCTCCCCGGTCACGCTTTTCCGCAACTCTCTGTGGCAGGATACCAACCGTTTTCCCTGATAATTTGTTGCCCAGGACGTTGGCAGCGACAATCACAGCATCCATGGACATGGCATAGGGCGGTGCATAGGCCAGATCGAGCTTAGAAACCTGGTCAACCGTTGCGCCAAAGGTCAGTGCCGTTGCAATAATATCGATACGTTTGTCGACCACACCTGTTCCCACAATCTCTGCACCCAGGAGTTTTCTCGTTGGTACATCGGCAATAAGTTTTATGATAATGTCCTTTGCACCTGGAAAATAATGGGAGACATCAGATGCAGGGACGATAGTAGACTCTATTTTAAACCCCTCTTTAATAGCTTCCCGTTCAGAAAGGCCCGCTTTTCCAATGTTCATTTCGAATACTTTTACGATTAATGTCCCCAAAACACCTTTAAACGTATCAATACCGCCAGTGGCATTGATAGCGGCAACGCGTCCCATCTTGGCAGCAGTAGAACCCAGCGCTATCCATGCGGGTTTTCCTGTTACTAAATGGATATTTTCGGCACAATCGCCAACGGCATATATATCAGGAGTATTTGTCTCCATCCGGTCATTGACCTTTATCGCGCGAGTAGCGCTAATCTCTATGCCGGCTTCCTGCGCTAATTTTGTATTGGGCTTGATTCCGATAGAGAGAATCACCATGTCGGCCGGTAGCTGTCGTTTACCTGTTATTACTCTGGTTACGTAATTATCTCCATTTCCCTCAAATGATTTTACACCGTCAGAGGTGACAACCTCAACGCCCTTTTCTGACAGGTGATTTTGGACAATTTGGGCCATATCTTTATCCAATGGGGGTAAGATTTGGTCGAGAAGCTCAACAACTGTTACCTTGATACCCCTCAAAACAAGATTTTCTGCCATTTCTAAACCAATAAGCCCGCCGCCAACAATCACGGCATTTGTAACCTTTCCACTATCCACAAATGACTTAATCCTTACAGCATCGTTAATAGTTCTCAGGGTGAAGATATTACCTAAAGAAATTCCGGGTAGTGGAGGAATAATGGGCTGTGCCCCTGTGGCAAGAATAAGCTTGTCATAATTAAAAATTAGGTCTTGACCGTTTTCAAGGTTCTTGACCTTGACCTGTTTTGATTTGGTGTCTATGGCAGTGGCTTGGTGCCGGGTAAGAACATCGATATTATGCATATTTTTAAAATAGGGAGGTTCCCTCACAAGGAGTTTTTTAGAATCCTTGATGATGTCTCCGATAAAATAAGGCATGCCACAACCTGCATATGAAATATATTCTTCATCTGTCACCACAGTAATCTTTATGATGGGCGACTCCCGCCGTGCCTTGGCAGCCGCCTTCATACCTGCTGCAACTCCACCTATAATTACAAGATGTTTACCTTCGTATGCCATAATAGTTGTCTCCTAACACGCCATAGTCGTAGTCAAAAAGTGACGAGTGGCGAGTGACAGGTGACAATTGCCATTAAACGTCACTTTCCACGTGTCACTCGTCGCTATTTTCATTTTTTGGAATTGAAATTTGCTCAGATATATTTAAAAATAACTCATAAGGATCAACATTGTCCGGTTAGGTTTTTGCGTGTTTTACTCCATTGCTCTAAAGCTGTCATTCCCGCATGTTTTTAGCGGGAATCTAGGATGGACGGGACTCTGGATACCCGATAAAAGCATTCGGGTATGACAAAAGCCGGTACATGCAAAT
>Ga0082335_1009402_pt1 | contig 10547 bp, 10 predicted proteins | sample Subgrocontami58m_FD_72375 | JGI IMG/M metagenome (GOLD analysis project Ga0082335, IMG submission 72375) | Subsurface groundwater microbial communities from S. Glens Falls, New York, USA - GMW37 contaminated, 5.8 m (SPADES assembly) (version 2) ... | reverse complement strand
TCGCAGGCCGGCTCCCCGCACTGCTTGAGGGCTTCGACCTTGGCTTCGCGGGCGGTCTTGAAATCGTAGCTGTAGCCCGTCGCCCTGCGCGCCGGTTCGTAGGCGATCGCGCCGTAGGCCGTCTTCTTCGACTGCTTGGCCGCGGACACCGGGCCGGCAAGCACGAGCAGCGCCGCGGCCATGAATGCCAGGGCGGCTCGCATCGATGTGCGGCGGGGCGGGATCACGCGGACACTCTAGCGCAAAGGCCGCAAGGGATGAAGCCCGGAGCGTGAGCCGAAAGGCTTGCGCGCCGAGCCACGCGAGGCAAGAATGCGCGCTCACGTTTGGCTCTCATCACTCAAGGATTGACAGGCTTGGCGAAGATTTTGGGTTTACATAGGTCTCCCGATTTTGGAAAGTTGCGAAGTTGCAACTTTCCAAAATCGGGAGATTGGGGATGGCAAATCACGGCAGCCTGCCTGGTTCCGGCTGTGCCGGCTTGGGGAGAGTTTGACCTATGAGTGGACGCAAAGGGCCGCGCTTCGTCGTGCGCCGTTCGGGAATTCACGGCCGCGGCGTGTTCGCGCGCCGCGCGATCCGCGCCGGCGAGACCGTCGTCGAATACAAGGGCGAGCGCGTCACGGAGGCCGAGATCGGGCGCCGCTACCCGGAGGACATGCACGGGATCAATCACACCTTCGTGTTCGGCATCGAGCACGACCTCAACATCGACGGCGGCGCGAAGGGCAACACCGCGCGCTGGATCAACCACTCCTGCGACCCGAACTGCGACACCTTCGAGGCGAACAAGCGCATCTACGTGCGCGCCGCGCGAAACATCCGGCCCGGCGAGGAGCTGACCTACGACTACGCCATCGAGGCCGGCGAGCCCCTCACCCGGGCCCTCAAGGCGCGCTGGCCGTGCTGGTGCGGTGCGAAGAAGTGCCGCGGCACCGTTCTGGTGCCCACGCCGAAGCCGCGCAGGAAGAAGAAGGCGAAAAGCCGCTAAGAGGGAGTGCCCGTACGGGACGGGATTTGGGCCGACGGAAGCCTTTCCCGACCCGTTTCCAGGCTTTTTTCGAGGCTCGCGGGCGCCCTCGCGCCGGGTGAGCCGGGCTTTGGCCGCCCAAAAGCCGAAAAACCTCCCCCGCGGCGGGGAATCCCCGCCCGGACCTCCGCAAAAGCGGCCGAATGCGGGAAAGTCCCTGATATAATTGCCCCTTCGGACCGATACACCGGGTAAATGCGCGACCGAAGGGCTTGACGCCATATCAGCTTCATCTCGGCTGATGGCATCGCCGCTCGGGTACCTCGCCTCCTACGAGCGGTCGCGTCCGGCCTTTGCCGCCCGCTCCGCGTGGGGCGGCATGTCACTCTGGGAAAGGAAGCAAGAATGAAGCTTTGTCGTTGGGGACGGAACGGGTTCGAGAAACCCGGCATGATCGACGCGCAGGCACAGTTGCGCGATTTGTCCGCCATCATCTCTCACATCGACCAGGAAACCATTTCCCCGCGGGGCCTCGCCAAGCTGAAGAAGATCCGGCCCGAGTCCCTGCCGCTGGTGCGCGGCAACCCGCGGTTCGGCGTGCCTTATACCGGCATCACCAAGTTCGTCGCCATCGGCCTCAACTATGCCGACCACGCGCGCGAAGCCAACCTCGCGGTTCCTTCCGAGCCCATCATCTTCTCCAAGGCCACGACGTGCATCAGCGGCCCGAATGACGACGTGGTCCAGCCCAGGAACTCCACCAAGATGGACTGGGAGGTGGAGTTGGGCGTGGTGATCGGGAGCAAGGCCCAGTACGTGCCCGAAGACAAGGCGCTCGACTACGTGGCGGGCTACGCGATCGTCAACGATGTGTCCGAACGCGGCTTCCAGCTCCAGTCCAGCCAGTGGGACAAGGGCAAGGGCTGCGACACCTTCGGTCCGATCGGCCCGTGGCTCGTGACCACCGACGAGATCACCGATCCCCAGAACCTGGACATGTGGCTGGACGTCAATACCGAGCGCATGCAGACCGGCAACACCAAGACCATGATCTTCGGCGTGGCGAAGCTCGTCTCCTACTGCAGCCACTACATGACGCTGATGCCCGGCGACATCATCGCCACGGGCACCCCGCCCGGCGTGGGCATGGGCAAGAAGCCCGAGCCGATCTGGTTGAAGCCCGGCGATGTAATGAATCTGGGCATCCGGGGCCTGGGCGAGCAACGGCAGAAGGTTCTCGCGCCCCGTTGAACCGGCGCGTCGCTGCGTCAGGCGCCGGACTTGTCCTCGCTGGGAGGCGGAGGCGGAGTGCCCTCCGCCGGTTGCGTGTCGCTCTTCTCGAGCTTGCGCAGCCGTTTCTCCTCTTTCTTTTTCTTTTTCGCCAGCTCCTTCTGACGCTTCTCGTACTGGTAGTTAGGTTGGGCCAATGCCGCGTCCTTTATGTCGTGGATGAGGTGTGAAGGGCATACAGTTCCGATTGTAAGGCTTTTGGGCGCGAATCTCTGCTGTCATATCGACCGAAACACCGGCAGGATCGAATTCCGGTCCAAGGGATGGCGGTTGCCCGACCGCGGCCGAATGTGTAGATTCCACAAGAAACGGGGGGTGGGGCAGGGTGCCTTGCCCCTTGTCGCTTTCAGGTGGCTATGCAGATCGTGGTTCTAGGAGCGGGGGTTGTCGGCACGGCGGGCGCCTGGTATCTCGCCCGCGCCGGCCACGAGGTGACGGTCCTCGACCGGCAGGCCGAGGCGGGGCTCGAGACCAGTTTTGCCAACGGCGGGCAGATCTCGGTGTCCCACGCCGAGCCCTGGGCCAATCCCACCGCGCCGTTCAGGGTCCTGCAATGGCTCGGGAAGGAGGACGCGCCGCTCCTGTTCCGGCCGCGTGCCGACCTCGACCAGTGGTTGTGGGGATTGCGCTTCCTGTTCGAGTGCCTGCCTGCCCGGACCCGCCGCAACACCGAGGCGGCGTTCGCGCTCGCGGTCTACAGCCGTGAAGCCCTGCGCGCCTTGCGCAGCGAAACCGGCCTGCATTACGACGAGCTCGCGCGCGGCATCCTGCACCTGTACACCGAGGCCGGGCTGTTCGAGCATGCGCGCAAGGAGGTGGCGTTGCTGCGCGCGCGCGGCTTCGACATCGCGATCAAGACGCCCGAGGAGTGCGTCGCCATCGAGCCGGCGCTCGCGCACGCGAGACCGCTGCTGTTCGGAGGCGCCTATGCGACTTCGGACGAGTCCGGGGACGCGCACCTGTTCACCCGGCGCCTGGCCGAGCTCGCGCAGCGAAACGGCGTGCGGTTTCGCTTCAACGTCCGCGTCGACCGCATCGAGGTCGAGGCCGGCCGCGTGTCCCGCGTGGTGATCGACGATGAGGTCGGCATCGAGGAATCGGTGCGCGCCGACGCGTTCGTGGTGTCGCTCGGGAGCTACAGCCGGCCGGTGCTCTCGCGGGTCGGGATTTCGCTGCCGATCTATCCGGTCAAGGGCTACTCGGTGACCCTGCCGCTCGCGCCGGAGGACGTCGCGCCGACCGTGAGCCTCACCGACCACGAGCGCAAGATCGTCATATCGCGCCTGGGCAACCGGCTGCGGGTCGCGGGGACCGCAGAGCTCGCCGGCTACGACACAGCGATCAACGAGGTGCGCTGCGAGGCGCTGGTGAAGCGCTGCTTCGAGCTGTTTCCGAAAGCGGGCCGGCCCGACGAGGCCGAGTACTGGACCGGACTGCGGCCTGCGACGCCGTCCAACCTTCCCTGCATCGGCAGAACGCACTACCCCAATTTGTATCTCAACACCGGTCACGGCACGCTGGGCTGGACCATGGCCTGCGGCGCGGGGCAGGCCCTCGCGGATATCGTGAGCGGAAAAAGACCCGAGCCGAAGTTCCGCTTCCTCGGGATGACAAGAAATTAGCATCGAGCGACGCATTTCAACAACCTGCTAAGCCGGGCGGCGCGGCGGCCGCGGCGTCCCGCCCAGCTCGACGATCGCCGAGTCGATCAGCCTGCGGGCAATGCTGATCCGCGCGGGAATCCTCGGCAGGCTGCCGATGTCGAACCAGCGCGCCTCCTCGATCTCGACCCCGTCCACGCGGATCTCGCCGCTGTCGAATTCGGCGTGGAACGCGATCATGAGCGAATGCGGAAACGGCCACGGCTGGCTGCCGAAGTAGCGCAGGCCGCGCACGCGCACGCCGACCTCTTCCAGGACTTCGCGCTCGACGCACTGCTCGAGGGTCTCGCCGGGTTCGACGAAGCCGGCGAGCGCGCTGTACACGCCCTTCGGAAAGCGCGCCTGGCGCGCGAGCAGCAGTTCGGTTCCGCGGCGCGCGACGCACATCACCGCCGGCGCGAGCCGCGGATAGACCACCAGGCCGCATGCCGGGCACTGGCGCGAGCGCTCATCCGTCCTCGCCTGCGTGGGCGTGGCGCAGGCGCCGCAGTGCTGGTGCGTGCGGTCCCAGTCGATGAGCTGCAGCGCGCGCCCGGCGAGCGCGAACTGCGGTTCGTCGAGGGAGCCGAACAGCACGCGCAGGTTCAGCCAGGCCCAACCCGCAGGGGCCTCGGTGCCCGGCTCGACCTCGGCGGAGAAGCAGTGCTCGCCCGCGAGCATGCCCAGGTACTGCGAGCGCGTGCTCGAGAGCCCCAGCTTCTCGGGGCCCGCGGCGCGCGGCGCGACCACCGGCGGCGCGGCGGACACCAGCAGGTTCGAGCTGCAGAACACGAACCACAGCGCCTGTTCCGGCGGCGGCTGCGGCGCGACGATGCCCGGCAGGTAATCCGCGGGCCACTGAAACGGTATCGTCATCTTCTTCCCATGTCGTTCCAAGCGCGTAGGTTGGACTGAGCGCCGCAGGCGCGAAGTCCAACATCTATCCCAGCCTCGCCGCGACGTTGGACTTCGCTTCGCTCAGTCCAACCTACGTTCGCTCGGTCCAACCTACGCCTACGCCTGCCTCAGCTTCTCCGCAGCCGCCGGATGAGGCTGGAAGTGTCCCAGCGGCCGCCGCCCATTTTCTGTATCTCGCCGTAGTAGCCGTCTATCGCCTGCGTCACCGGGAGGTCCGCGCCGCACTCGCGGGCGGTCTCCATGCAGATGCGCAGGTCCTTGCGCATCCAGTCCACCGCGAAGCCGAAGTCGAACTTGTCATCGACCATGGTCTTGCCGCGGTTCTCCATCTGCCAGGAGGTCGCCGCGCCCTTGGTGATCACCTCCAGCGCGAGCTTCATGTCGAGCCCGGCCTTGAGGCCGAAGCCGATGCCCTCGGCGAGCCCCTGCAACACGCCCGCGACGCAGATCTGGTTCACCATCTTGGTGAGCTGGCCCGCGCCCGAGGCGCCCATGAGCGTCACCGCGCGCGCGAAATGCGAGATCACCGGCCGCGCGCGCTCGAACGCCCGCGCGTCGCCGCCGGCCATGACGGTGAGCGCGCCGTTCTCCGCGCCCGCCTGCCCGCCCGACACGGGCGCGTCGAGGAACTCGAAGCCGCGCCGCTTCGCTTCGGCCGCCAGCTCGCGCGCGATCTTCGCCGAGGCGGTCGTGTGGTCGACGAAGATCGCGCCCTTCGCCATCGCGCCGAAGGCGCCGCTCTCGCCCAGGGTCACCTCGCGCAGGTCGGGATCGTCGCCCACGCACGAGAAGACGATCTCCGCGTCCCGCGCGGCGAGCGCCGGGGTGTCCGCCGCCTTGCCGCCGAACTTCGCGACCCAGGCATCGGCCTTGCCGCGCGTGCGGTTGTACACGGTGAGCGCGTGGCCTCCCTTGCTGGCCAAATGCCCAGCCATCGGAAACCCCATCACCCCGAGTCCGATGAATGCAATCTTTGTCATGCCCTCTCCATATCGATTGCGACACGCGACGCGCAAATTATAAGGACTTCGACGCGCGCCGGTTCCTGCGCGCCGTCGCGTGCCCCCAGCCGGCGAGAAACGCGCCGGCCTCGTCGCGCAGGAATTCCTTGAGCGCGAGCGCGATCGGCGAGAGGCGCTTCTGCGCCAGGTGGACGACGTACCAGTTGCGCACGATCGGCAGCCCCTGCACGTCGAGCATCGCGAGCCGCCCGGTGGCGAGCTCCAGGCCGACGGTGTGCAGGGACAGGAAGGCGATGCCCAGCTCCGCCATCACCGCCTGCTTGATCGATTCGTTGCTCGCCAGTTCCATGCCCACCGCGAGATGCAGGCGATGGCTAGCGAACAGCCGCTCGAGCAGCCCGCGCGTTCCCGAGCCGGGCTCGCGGATCAGGAAGGTCTCGCCCGCCGCGCGCTTCAGCGGAATGCGCCGCTTGCCGGCGAGCGGGTGCGCGGGGTGCGCGACGATCACGTGCGGGTGCGGCGCGAACGCGTCGGCGACGATGTCCAGGTCCGCGGGCGGCCGGCCCGTGATCGCGAGGTCGACCTCGTTCGCTGCGAGCTGGGCGAGGATGATCTCGCGGTTGTTGACCGAGAGCTTCGCGGTCACGCCCGGGTGCGCCTTCAGGAAGCGCGCGAGCAGCGGCGGGGCGAAATACTTCGCCGTCGACACGAGCGCGACGTGCAGTCGCCCCTGCGTGAGGCCGCGCAGGGCGTTGAGCATCTCCTCGGCCGCGCGCAGCTCGTCGGCCACCGCGAGGCTGTGCCGGTACAGCTCCTGCCCCGCCCCGGTGAGGTGGATTCGCTTGCCGATCTGCTCGAAAAGCGGCAGTCCGGCCTGGCTCTCGAGCAGCTTCACCTGCATCGACACCGCCGGCTGCGTGAGGTGCAGCTCGGCCGCGGCGCGCGAGAACGAGAGGTTGCGCGCGACGGCCTCGAACACCTTGAGCTGGCGCAGCGTGACGTGGCGCATCGACATGGGGCTTCTTCCTGATATCAGTAAATACTTATCGCAATGATAACAAATCGTGACTATCGCTTATGTATCTGCGGCCCTAGAATCCGCCGCACATGCCGCAAGCACAGGAGGCCAGCGTGAAACGAGCCGCAGCCAAGTCATACAGCGCCGGGGTGAAGGAATACCGGGCCACGTATTGGGAACCCGATTACAAGGTCCGGGACACCGATCTGCTGGCCTGCTTCAAGATCACCGCGCAGACGGGCGTGAGCCGCGAGGAGGCCGCCGCGGCCGTGGCCGCGGAGTCCTCGACCGGCACCTGGACCACGGTGTGGACCGACCTGCTCACCGACCTGGAGTACTACAAGGGCCGCGCCTACCGGATCGAGGACGTGCCGGGCGACGACACCTGCTTCTACGCCTTCGTCGCCTATCCGATCGACCTGTTCGAGGAGGGGTCGGTCGTCAACGTGTTCACCTCGCTGGTGGGCAACGTGTTCGGCTTCAAGGCCATCCGCGCATTGCGCCTGGAGGACGTGCGCTTTCCCATCGCCTACGTGAAGACCTGCGGCGGCCCGCCGAACGGCATCCAGGTCGAGCGCGACATCATGAACAAGTACGGCCGGCCGATGCTCGGCTGCACCATCAAGCCCAAGCTCGGCCTCTCGGCCAAGAACTACGGCCGCGCGGTGTACGAGTGCCTGCGCGGAGGCCTGGACTTCACCAAGGACGACGAGAACGTCAACTCGCAGCCGTTCATGCGCTGGCGCGACCGCTTCGCCTTCGTCGCCGAGGCGGTGAAGAAGGCCCAGGCCGAGACCGGCGAGAGGAAGGGCCACTACCTGAACGTGACCGCGCCGACTCCCGAGGAGATGTACAAGCGCGCCGAGTTCGCCAAGTCGCTCGACATGCCGATCATCATGCACGACTACCTGACCGGGGGCTTCTGCGCCAACACGGGCCTCGCAAACTGGTGCCGCGAGAACCGCATGCTGCTGCACATCCACCGCGCCATGCACGCGGTTCTGGACCGCAACCCGCACCACGGCATCCACTTCCGCGTGCTCGCCAAGGCGCTGCGGCTCTCCGGCGGCGACCACCTGCACACCGGCACCGTGGTCGGCAAGCTCGAGGGCGACCGCGAGGCGACGCTGGGCTGGATCGACCTGCTGCGGGAAAGGTCCGTCAAGGAAGACCGCAAGCGCGGCATCTTCTTCGACCAGGACTGGGGATCGATGCCCGGGGTCTTCGCGGTGGCCTCCGGCGGCATCCACGTGTGGCACATGCCGGCGCTGCTTTCGATCTTCGGCGACGACGCGGTGTTCCAGTTCGGCGGCGGGACGCTCGGCCATCCCTGGGGCAACGCGGCGGGCGCAGCGGCCAACCGGACCGCGCTCGAGGCCTGTGTCGAGGCGCGCAACCAGGGCCGCCAGGTCGAGCGCGAGGGCAAGGACATCCTCGCCGCCGCGGCCAGGCAATGCCCGGAGCTCAGGGTCGCGATGGAGACCTGGAAGGAAATCAAGTTCGAATTCGACACCGTCGACAAGCTCGACCTCGCCCACGCCTGACCATCATCGAGGAACATCATGAGCGAAATCCAGGATTACCGATCCAAGCTCTCCGACCCGGCGAGCCGCAAGTTCGAGACCTTCTCCTACCTGCCGCCGATGAGCGAGGCGCAGATCCGCAGGCAGGTGGAGTACATCGTGGCCAAGGGCTGGAACGCGGCCGTCGAGCACACCGAGCCCGAGAACATGGCCGGCGCGTACTGGTACATGTGGAAGCTGCCGATGTTCGGCGAGACCCGCGTGGAGCGGGTCCTCGCCGAGGCGGAGGCCTGCCGGCGCGCGCATCCGGACCACCACGTGCGCCTGATCGGCTACGACAAGTACAAGCAGTCGCTGGGCGCCGCCATGGTGGTGTTTCGCGGCAAGACCGTTTGACGCGGAGACCGGAACAATGGCTCTGATATCCATGCGCCAACTGCTCGACCACGCCGCGGAGCACGGCTACGGCATCCCGGCGTTCAACATCAACAACCTGGAGCAGATCCAGGCGATCATGCAGGCCGCCGAGGAGACCGACAGCCCGGTGATCCTGCAGGGATCGGCCGGCGCGCGCAAGTACGCGGGCGAAGCGTTCCTGCGCCGCATGGTGCAGGCCGCGGTCGAGCAGTACCCGGGCATCCCGGTGGCGATGCACCAGGACCACGGCGCGAGCCCCGTGGTGTGCCAGCGCTCGATCCGCTCGGGCTTCACGAGCGTCATGATGGACGGCTCGCTCATGGAGGACATGAAGACTCCGGCGCCATACGGCTACAATGTCGAGGTCACCGCGAAAGTGGTGGAGATCGCGCACGCGGTGGGCGTGTCGGTCGAGGGCGAGCTGGGCGTGCTGGGATCGCTCGAGTCGGGGCTGGCCGGGAAGGAGGACGGATCGGGCGCGGAAGGCAAGCTCTCGCACGATCAGCTCCTCACCGATCCCGAGCAGGCGGCCGATTTCGTCAGGCGGACCGGCGTCGACGCGCTCGCGATCGCGATCGGCACGTCGCACGGCGCCTACAAATTCTCGAAGCGGCCCACGGGCGACACCCTCGCGATCGGGCGCATCAAGGACATACACAGGCGCATTCCGAACACGCACCTGGTGATGCACGGATCGAGCTCGGTGCCGCAGGAGTGGCTCGAGGTGATCCGCGAGTACGGGGGCAGGATGAAGGAGACATACGGCGTGCCGGTCGAGGAGATCCGGGAGGGTATCCGCCACGGCGTGCGCAAGGTCAACATCGACACCGATATCCGGCTGGCGATGAGCGGCGCGATGCGGCGCTACCTGGCGACGCACCCGGATGACTTCGATCCCAGAAAGCCCCTCAAGGAGGCGATGCTCGCGGCAAGAGCGCTGTGCCGGCAGCGCTTCGAGCAGTTCGGCTGCGCCGGCCGTGCCGCGCGCATCAGCGCCGTTCCGCTCGACGCCATGGCCGAGCGCTACGCGGCCGGCGAGTTCGCGCCCGTGGTGCATTGACGTTCAAGAGTGACGAGATCGGCATGGATTTTGGGTTTTAATAGATCTCGCTATTTTGGGAAGTTGCAACTTCGCAACTTCCCAAAATAGCGAGAGGAATGGGTTTCAAAAGAATGGCACCCTGTTTGGTTCCGGCTAAGCCGGCTGAGGCTGCACGACGGAGGCGACGATGACCCTTGAAGCGTTGATCTTCGACATGGACGGAACGATGGCGGACACCGAGGAGGCGCACCGCCAGGCGTTCAACGCCGCATTCCTGGAGCACGGGCTTGCCTGGGACTGGAACCGGAAGCAGTACACCGAGCTGCTGCTCGTCTCCGGAGGCAAGGAGCGCATCGACGCCTACGCCTATTCGCTGCGCGCGAAGGAGGAGGAAAAGGCGAAGCTGCGCCAGCTCGCGGCCTCCATCCACCGCACCAAGACGCGGATCTACAACGAGCTCATCACCGAGGGCAGGGTGCCGCTGCGCGCCGGCGTGGCGCGGCTGGTGCGCGAGGCCCGTGCCGCCGGCAGGAAGCTCGCCATCGCCTCGACCACCAGCGCGGCGAACGTCACGCAGTTGATCACCAACGCGCTCGGCGAGGAAGCCTATCACTGGTTCGGCGCCATCGTCTGCGGCGATCACGTGGCGAACAAGAAGCCCGCGCCGGACATCTACGAGCTTGCGCTCGCCGAGCTGCGGCTTTCGGCGCCGCAGTGCGTGGCGTTCGAGGACTCCGCCAACGGCGTCAGGGCCGCGCAGGCCGTGG
>Ga0082335_1009401_pt1 | contig 10548 bp, 7 predicted proteins | sample Subgrocontami58m_FD_72375 | JGI IMG/M metagenome (GOLD analysis project Ga0082335, IMG submission 72375) | Subsurface groundwater microbial communities from S. Glens Falls, New York, USA - GMW37 contaminated, 5.8 m (SPADES assembly) (version 2) ... | reverse complement strand
CTTCACCGACTTCGGTCTGGAAAACCTGCGAGAGATCATCAGCGATCAGATCGATCGCACCGCTTGACCGGACCAAAGCCGCCAAGAGCCGCCCAGCCTGCGGTCTCCCTCGGATGCTTACGTTCCAGGGGAACAGCTCGTCGATGCGCTTTGCAGGGTGATCCTGGATGCGAGCCAGCACGTCAGCAAGCCATGCGAGCGGATCAACGCCGTTGATCTTGGCGGTCTCGATCAGGGAGTAGATGGCGGCGGCGCGTCGGCCGCCTTCGTCGGATCCGGCGAAGGTCCAGTTGCGCCGGCCGGTAGCGACGGGCCGCATGGCGCGCTCGGCGGCGTTGTTGCTCATGCAGAGACGGCCGTCGTCGAGGAAGCGCACCGTCGCGCCCAGTACAGCCACCGCTTCCTGTCGCCGCCAGTTGTGGATCACGCTCCGACCCACGCCGTACTGCCGCGACACCTCCGACACCGTAGCGCCAGGCTCCGCGGCAGCCCTCAGAATGGCTTGCTTCTCTTCAAGGCTGAATCGCCGGCGACGCTGGATCGCCCGCTCCGTTCGCGGCAACGCACTCCTGTCACGCACAGGCGTGACACCTGTAGCTTCCGATCTGTCCATCCCGTCATATTCAGATCTCAGCCGGTGACTGCAAGGCGGCCTTCACCGGGCGCGTACTATCGACGCATCGAGCGCTTCATCGAGGTGCTGGCATGGCGTTAGACAATGGTGCCCACTTGGGGCGTGTTTAGACAGCTCTCGCGTGTTCTTAGTGATTGATATTCATAGACAAGTAGCGCATCTGAAAATCGCAGTGTCGGTGGTTCGACTCCGCCCCTGGGCACCATTCCTTTTCGACGAATTTGTCCGGCTTGGACATGTAATGAAGGCAGCGGTCTCCGCAGGTTGACGCCTCGGATCCGGGACGCCAACGTACTGTCTAGATGCCCAGTCCCAGCGCGCTTGTCTGCGTTCGTTGCAGTACCCGTTATCCCCTCGACCGCTTCTCCGACGACTGCCCGGCCTGCCGGTCGGCGGGTGCGCCAGCCAACCTCACTGTTGCCTACGATACGCTCCCGGGGGCCGGGAGCGGGCGCGACGAGGGGCGCCGCCGGCCGGGCTCGATGTGGCGCTGGGACGCCTTCCTGCCGGCCTCAGCGGGCGGGGCCGTCAGTCTCGGCGAAGGCAATACACCGCTCCTGCCGGTGCCGTCGCTCGGCCTGGGCGACGTCTGGATCAAGGACGAGTCGCGCAACCCCACATGGTCGTTCAAGGACCGGCTGGCTTCCTCGGCAGTGACCATGGCCAGGCGCTTCGACGCCAAGGTGATCACCTCGAGTTCTTCAGGAAATGCCGGCGCCGCGGCCGCCGCTTATGCCGCCAAGGCCGGCCTGCCGTGCGTCGTGTTCACCTTCGTCGGCTCGGCCGGTCCCCTGGTGCTGCAGATGCGCGCCTACGGCGCCATGGTCGTGAAGGTCGTCGACAAGGCCGATCGCTGGCGCCTGCAGTCGTTGGGGGTGCGCGAGTTCGGCTGGTATCCGACCTCGCCCTTTTTCGGCCCGGTGGTCGGCAGCAACCCCTATGGCATGGAAGGCTACAAGACCATCGCCTTTGAAATCGCCGAGGCGTTCGAATGGCAGCCGCCCGAGTGGTGCGTGCTGCCGGTGTGCTACGGCGACGCGCTGTTCGGCATGTGGAAGGGCTTCGAGGAACTGAAGGCCCTGGGCTGGATCGATCGCACGCCGCGTTTCGTGGCGGCTGAGGTTTCAGGCTCGCTGACAGCCGCCATGGCGGGCGGCGATGCCATGCCGCCGGAGGTGCCGCGCAATGCGCCCTCGATCGCCACATCGATCGGTGCCGCGCAGGCCACGGTGCAGGGGCTCGACGTGCTTCGCCGTTCGCGCGGCGCCGCCGTAACGATCAACGATGATGACCTGCGGCGTTGGGTGGTGACGCTCGCGGCCATGGAAGGCATCTGGCCCGAGGCTTCGTCTGCGGCGCCCTTCGCCGCCATCGAGCGTCTGCGCGCCCAGGGCGTCATCGCGCCAAACGAGCGCTGTGTGGCGTTGCTGACGGCGAGCGGGCTGAAGGATCCGGGGCCAATCGAAAGCGCATTGCCCGAACCGCCGTTGGTGAGCGGCGGCCTGTCCGAACTGCTCGCCGCCCTCAGGAATAGTTACGGATATGCCCATGGCTGACTTCGGCATCTCGATGGATGGGCGCACGCCGATCGCCGACGTCCCGGCGCTGGCGCGGGCCGCCGAGGAAGGAGGCGCCACGACATTGTGGATCGCCTGCCACCTTTTCCTGCGCGATCCCGTGACCACGGCAGCGTTGGCGCTGGGCGCCACCCAGCGCATCAAAGTGGCGCTGATGGCGATGAGCCCCTATTCGGTGCATCCGGTGTTCATCGCCATGGCAACGGCGAGCCTGGCAGAAATGTATCCCGGCCGCGTGATCCTCTGCCTCGGTGCCGGGGCGCCTGCCGATCTCAAGGCTGCGGGCATCGAAGCGGCACGGCCGCTCGTGACCATCTCCGAGACGGTCAAGATCTGCCGCTCGCTGTTCGCGGGCGAGATGGCCGATTTCCAGGGCCAGGTGTTCAAGGTCGCCGGTCGGCGACTGATCAATGGCGGCTCGGCCGTACCCATCGTCGTGGCGGCGTCACGGCCGAACATGCTGAAGCTCGCCGGCCGCGAGACCGACGGCGTGCTGATCTCCGCGGCCACGTCACCGCCTTTCGTGCAGGCCTGCATCGCACAGGCGGCGTCCGGTGCGGCCGGCAGGCCGTTCCGGCGGCTGGGCATCGTCTACACCCGGCTCGGCGGCACCGAGAAGGAAGGCATCGATCCGGTCCGCCGGCCGATCGGCTTTGTGCTGCGCGGTACGCATCATGCCGAGAACATCCGGCTTTCGGGCGCGCAGCTCGACCAGGCGGCCCTGGGCGCCGCCTACGCCGCCGAGAACTGGAGCGAGGTCGATCGCCTGGTGAGCGACGATGTCGTGCGCCGCCACGCCGCCTGCGGCACGCCGGCCCAGGTCAGGGCAAGGCTCGAGGAATACCGCGCCATCGGCCTCGACGAGGTGATCCTGGGTGGCATGGATGATGCACCCTCGATCGCGGCCGCCCTTGCCGCGGCACGGGGCGTGGCGTGAGGGGATAAGCGACATGAAATTCAGCATCAGCCTGCCGACCTGCTTCGAAGGCGTGATGTATCCCATTCCCTTCGTCGAGCCGGCCGATTTCGTGCGGCTCGCCAGGAGCTGCGAGCGGCTGGGCTATCATTCGGTCTGGGGCAACGATCACATCACGACGCAGAAGTACGTGAGCGACCTGTTTCCCGGCAAGCCGCCCAACTTCTACGAGGTCATGAGCGTCCTGTCGTTCTGCGCCGCGGCGACCACGACTCTGAAGGTCGGGACCGCCGTTGCCATCCCGCCGATGCGCGATCCCTTTTGGCTGGCCAAGCAGGCCGCGACCATCGACCAGCTGTCGGGCGGCCGGCTGATCCTGGGCGTGGGTGTCGGCGCTTATCGCGAGGAGTTCGCGGCCTGGGCGCCGCGGATTTCCGCCACCGCCCAGCGCGGCGAGATGCTCGACGAGGGCATAGCGCTGCTGCAGCGGCTGTTCACCGAGACGCGGGTGACGCACCAGGGAAAGTACTACGCCTGCCGCGACATGGAGATGTTTCCCAAGCCGGCGCAGGACCCTTTCGCGCTGTGGATCGGCGGCCACAATCTCGCGAACGTCGAGCGCGCCGCGCGGGTCGGTACCGGCTGGCTGCCGGGCTGGCGTCCGTGGCCGGAACTCGAGGAGCGCATCAGGTCGCTGAAGGCCAGAGCCGCCGAACTCGGCCGCGATCCCGCCGCCATCGAAATCGCGCCGCAGTTCTCGCTCACCATCGCCAAGACGCCGGAAGAAGCCGAACGCCGCTACATGGCGTCGGGCCTCGTCCATCATCGCAAGTCGCTGGCCTATACCGGGCGCGACCTTTCCAAGCAGGTGATCGCCAACCTGGTGGGCTCACCCGATCTCCTGCGCGAGAAGGTGGCGGGCCTGGCCAGTATCGGCGTCGATCACGCCTGCGCGCTGATGATCCCGGCCGATTCCATCGCCGAGTTCGAGGATCAGATGGAATGGTTCGCCAAGGCGGTCATTTCACCTTCGGCGTGACCTCTTCGCCGAAGAGCTGCATCTGATCCAGCAGCTCGGGCACGGTGTTGGCGGCGAAATAGAGCCCGAGCAAGTGGGTGACGCCGGCCTCGCGGAAGGCCAGCGCCTTTTCCACCACCTCGGCCGGCGTGCCGATCAGGTTGATGTCCTCGTGCGTCGCCGAGCCCTGGCCTTTCAGCGTCGACTTGCCGAGCGACACCAGGTGCTTGTTCATCTGGCTCTTGCGGAAGCTCGCGACCGCGGCCTCATGCGTCTTGCCGAGATGGACGACGAATTGCGGGCAGACCTCGATGGTCCGCCAGTCGCGGCCGGCCTTATCGGCCTCGTCGCGCAGCGTCTTCACGCCGGCACGCAGGCGGTCGACATGCATGCCGGCCGGGAGCCAGCCGTCCGCCCATTTCACGGTGCGCGCGATGTTGTTGGGATTGTTGCCGCCGACATAGATCGGCAGGTGCTTCTGGTAGGGCTTGGGGAAGAGCTCGACGTCCTTGAATTTGTAGTACTTGCCGTCGAAGCTCGCGACGCGCTCCTTGAACAGCAGGTTGAGCGCCTGCAGGCCCTCGTCGACGATATCGCCGCGATCCATCTTGGCATCGGGCTGCAATGCCTTGAATTCCTCGCGATAGGCGCCGATGCCGACGCCGAGTTCGAGCCGGCCCTTGCCGAAATGGTCGAGCGTGACGATCTGCTTGGCTGCCACCACGATGTCATGGCGCATCGGCAGCACGAGAATGCCGGTGCCGACCTTGATGGTCTTGGTCTCCGACAGCACGAAGGCGTAGGTGATCAGCGGCTCCCAGAAACGTGGCGGCACAGGGAACTCGGCGCGCACGTAGTTCTGCGTCGTCATGTGGTCGTTGCCCCACACCGAGTCGTAGCCGAATTTCTCCGCCGCCTGGGCGATCTTGATGACGTTCTCCGGATCGGAGAAGGGAATGGGGTAGGTGAGGCCTTCCATGCCCGTGGGCAGACCGGCGCTGACGCGCATCGCGAGACTCCTGTAACGAACTATTCCGCGGCGAGTGCGCGCAGTTTCTGGGTTTCGGCTGTGTCGACGGTGCCGTCGGGCGTGACGGCGACTCCGTAGTCGCGTCGTGCCGCCTCGGCGGAAATGAAGCCCTCACGCACATCCTGCGCCACTGCCTCGACGGCGCGCCGGCGCGGACTGCCGAGGCCGCCGCCGCCGGGCATCGAGATGATGACGCGGTCGTGCTGGCCCACGGTCTGCTGGCCCATGCCGCGCAGCTTGCCGCCCGACTTCAGCGTCACGGTGCCGGCGGCGCCGTTGTGGCCGCCTTCCCGGCCGCGCGGCGGATGGTCGATGCGGTCGTAGTAGGCGCTGATGGCAAAGGGGGCGGTATCGAGCGTGCCGACTTCCATGATCTGGCCGAGGCCGCCGCGGAATTCGCCGGGACCTCCGGAATCCTGGCGGTACTCCTTGCGCCAGACGAGGATCGGCGACACCGCCTCGTTGACCTCGATCGGCACGTTCTTCACGCCGCTCGGGAAGGCCGTTGCCGACAGGCCGTCGGCGCCGGGACGCGCACCGGTGCCGCCGGCATGGAAGCTCATCACCGTGAACGGGATGGCGTTCGCCGTCTCGGACGGATCGCCGTCGGTGCGGCCGGGACCGCCCAGCGCAAACAGATTCCACAGGCACGAGGTGCCTTCCGCCGGCACGCCGTGGGGCTTGGCCTGATGCAGGCAGCCGAACATCACGTCGGGCAGCATCTGGCCGGTGACGTGGCGGGCCGCGACGGGCGACGGATGCTTGGCGTTCAGGATGCAGCCCTCGGGTGCGGTGACGCGGATCACCGAGAGCGAGCCCTCGTTGTTGGGAACCTTGGGCGCCACGATGCATTTCACTCCGAACGACGCATAGGCTTCCGTGTAGCAAACCGGCACGTTGATGCCGTAGGACGACACGCCCGAGGTGCCGGCGAAATCCACGTCGATGCCGCTCTCGCCCACCTTCATGGTGGCGACGAGATCGATCGGCTTGTCGTAGCCGTCGACGGTCATCGAGAACTTGTAGATGCCGGGCTTGACCTTGCGGATGGCCTCGAGCGAGGCCTGTTTGGACTTCTCCAGGATATGGCGACCGAGGCGATCGAGATCGTCGATGGCAAATTCGTCCATCATCTCGACCAGGCGGCGGCAGCCGATCTCGTTGCAGGTCGCCAGCGAGTAGAGATCGCCCACGACCTGAACCGGCTCGCGCACGTTCACGGTGACGATATCGATCAGCGTTTCGTCGACCTTGCCCTCGCGGGCGAAGCGCATCAGCGGAATATAGAGGCCTTCCTCGAAGACCTGGCGGGCGTCGGTGCCCATGCCGCGGCCGCCGATATCGACGACATGGCAGGTGCTGGCGAACATCGCCACCATCTTGCCACGCCGGAAGGTCGGCGTGACGAAGGTGAAGTCGTGCAGATGGCCGGTCCCCTTCCACGGGTCGTTGGTCAGGAAGATGTCGCCTTCCTTCATGGTCGCGACCGGGAATTTCGCGATGAAGTGACGGACGGCGCGGGCCATCGAATTGATATGACCGGGCGTGCCGGTGACGGCCTGCGCCAGCATGTCTCCTCTGAGGTCGAAGACACCGGCCGACAGGTCGCCGGCCTCGCGCGTCGAGGTCGAGAAGCCGGTGCGGATCAGGGTCAGCGCCTGTTCCTCGACGACCGCGATGAGGCGGTCCCACATCAGCTGCAGGCGAATCGGCGACAGCGGATCGTTGATGCTCATGTTTCCACCTTCTCCAACAGAAGCGCGCCGATGGGATTGATGCGCGCGGTGAAGCTCCTGGGCACGATCGTCGTGGTCTCGTCCTCGGCGATGATGGCCGGTCCGGGCATGAAGCTGCCGATCGGAAGGTCGGCGCGATGATAGACCGCGACGTCCTTCATGTCCTGATCCGCCGGGTCGTAGACCAGGCGGCTGCCGCGCGGCCTGGACAGCGAGTCGGCAGGCTGCGGTGGACAGACGGGTTGCGCCGGCTGTTCGGCGGCGAGCCGCAGCGTCCAGTTCATGATCTCGGAGTCGAGGCCGGGAATGGTCCGCCCGAAAGTCGCGGCGTAGCCGGTCTCGTAGAGCTGCACGAGCTTCTCGCGCGACGCGGCGGTGAAGGGGCCGGGCGGCAGGTCGACCGTGATTTCGTGGCCTTGGCCGCGGTAGCGCATATCGGCGGTGCGGATCTCGACCAGCCTGGCATCGGGCGCTCCGGCCTTTACGACCGCTTCGGCCTCGGCCCGCATCTCGGCGAACAACGCGTTGACGAAATTCGGATCGAAACTGTGATCGAGTTGGATGTAGCGGCTGCGCACCACCTCATAGGCAACCGGCGCCATCAGGAAGCCTACCGCCGAGCCGACGCCGGCGCCGCTCGGCACCAGGACGCGGCGGATGCCGAGCTTCTCGGCAAGCCGCGCGGCGTGGATGGGGGCCGCGCCGCCGAAGGCGATCATGGTGCGGTCCTGCAGCTCCTTGCCGCGTTCGACCGCATGCACGCGCGCGGCGTTGGCCATGTTCTCCTCGACGATTTCGCTGATGCCGAAGGCGGCGTCGAGTTGGGCGAGACCGAGCGGCTGGCCCACCGCCTTGTCGACGGCAGTGCCCGCCTTGTCCGGCGAGAGCTTGATCGAGCCGCCGGCGAAATAGCCGGGATCGAGCCGCCCCAGGACCACGTCGGCGTCGGTCACCGTGGGCTCGGTACCGCCGCGGCCGTAGCTCGCCGGGCCCGGCTCGGCGCCGGCGCTCTCCGGTCCGACGTTGACGCGGCTCAGAGAATCGACCGACGCGATCGAGCCGCCGCCGGCGCCGATCTCGACCATCTCGATGACTGGAATGCGCAACGGCAGGCCGCTGCCCTTGAGGAAGCGATACTGCCGCGCCACTTCGAACGTGCGCGAGTGCTGCGGTTCGCCATTGTCGATCAGGCAGATCTTGGCCGTCGTTCCACCCATGTCGAAGGACAGGACCTTCTCCAGCCCGCATTGGCGGGCGAGCGCAGCGGCCAGGATGGCACCGCCGGCGGGGCCGGACTCGACCAGCCTGATGGGGAACTTGCGCGCGGTCTCGAGCGCCGCCAGCCCGCCGCCCGAGGTGATCATGAACAGCGGGCAGGCAAAACCCTGGTCGCGCAGGGCACTGTCGAGCCGGCCGAGATAGCGATCCATTACCGGCTGGACATAGGCGTTGGCGAGCGCGGTGGACCAGCGCTCGTACTCGCGGATCTCGGGCGAGACCTCGCTGGAGAGCGAGATCGAAACGCCCGGCAGCAGCCCGCTCAGGATGTCGCGCGTGCGTCGCTCGTGCCTGCCGTCGAGATAGGCGTGCATGTAGCCGACGGCGATCGCCTCGATGCCGGCCGCCGCGAGCCGGGGGGCCAGCGCCTGGACCGCCGCTTCGTCGAGCGGAATCAGGACGTTGCCGCGGCCGTCGAGCCGCTCGGGAATGCCGAAGCGCAGATCGCGCGCCACCAGCGGCGGCGGCTTGCGCATGAAGATGTCGTACTGCTCGAAGCGGTGTTCGAAAGCCATCTCGATCGAATCGCGGAAGCCCTCGGTGACGACCAGCGCCGACTTCGCGCCCTTGCGTTCGATGATGGCGTTGGTGGCGAGCGTTGTGCCGTGGATGATCAGGCCGAGATCGGCTGGCTTGACGCCGGAGAGCTTCAGGATGTCCTTGATGCCGGTCAGAACGCCTTCCTCGGGCGCGCGCGGTGTGGTCAGCACCTTGACGCTCGTCCGCTTGCCATTCCACTCCAGGGCCAGATCGGTGAAGGTGCCGCCGATATCGACCGCCAAACGAGCCTTTTCCATATTTCCTATGCCGCCGTCTGTTTGATGTTGCCGCCGAGATAGGCTTGGCGGATGCGTGGGTCGGTCCGCACTTCGGCAGCCGGCCCCTCCATGAAAAGTCGTCCTTGCTCCATGACCAGTGCGCGGTCGGAGATGAGCAGCGCGCCGCGCACGTTCTGCTCCACGACGAGGACCGTCACGCCCGTCGCGGCGATGCGCTGGACCGTGGTGAAGACATCCGCCTGCATCCTGGGCGAGAGGCCGAGCGACGGTTCGTCGAGCAGCAGCAACGTCGGCTCGACCAGCAGAACCATCGCCATCTCGAGGATCTGCTGCTCGCCACCGGAGAGATTGCCCGCCTCGGTGCGCCACTTCTCGCGCAGCATGGGAAACATGCCGGCGACGCGCTCGACCGCCGCGGCGTGCCAGGACGCCGGCAGCGTGTAGCAGCCCATCTTCATGTTCTCGTCGACGGTCATCCCGGGGAAATTGCAGCGGCCTTGCGGCACGAAGCCGACGCCGCGCTTCAGCCGCTTCCACGGCGGCAGCCGCTCGATGGTCTCGCCCTTGAACACGATCTGGCCGGAGAACAGCCGGTTGGTGCCGTAGATGGCGCGCAACAGGGTCGACTTGCCGGCGCCATTGCCGCCGATCAGCGTCGTGATGGTGCCCGAATACAAGCGGGCCGAAAAATCGCGCACGATCGGATTGTCGCCGTAGCCCGCCGTGACATCGACTAGTTCGAGCGCCGGCGAACTCACGGCGCCCCCCGCATCTCGGCCGCGGCCATTTCCGGCGTCATGCCGAGATAGGCTTCGAGGACCCGCGGGTCGGTGTGGATCTCGACGGCCGTGCCCTCGGTCAGCTTGCGTCCCTGCTCGAGGACGACGACACGATGGCAGAGATTGGTGATGAACTCGACGTTGTGTTCGACGATCAGGAAGGTCTCGCCTGCTTCGTTCAGCTGGCGCAGCGCCTCCTCGATCTCGCGGATACGGCTCGGATTGACCCCCGCCACCGGCTCGTCGAGCACGACGATCTTGGGATGCGGCATCAAGGCGGCGGCGAGCGCCACCAGCTTCTTCTGGCCATAGGACAGGATTCCCACCTCGGCCTCGTAGTAACGCTGCAGGCCGATCAGCTCGACCAGCCGGCGGGCCCGGGTCTCGGAGGCCGCAACGGCGTCGCGATATCGGCGGGTGCGCAGGTACTCGTCGACCCAGGTCGCCGGATCGAACTGCTGCGTGGCGATGGCGAGGTTGTCGCTGAGCGACAGGCGCTCGTAGACCCGCACGGTCTGGAAGGTCCGCATCAAGCCGGCGCGGGCGATGTGATGCGCGACGCGGCCGGTGATGTCGCTGCCGGCCAGCACGACCTTGCCGCCGTCGAGCTTCTGGAAGCCCGAAATACAGTCGATCGCCGTGCTCTTGCCCGAGCCATTGGGGCCGATCAGGCCGGTGATGCTGCCGGCTTCGACCGCGAACGACACGCCGTCGAGGGCGTGCACGCCGGCATAGGCCTTGCGCAGGTCGGTGATCTCGAGAACGGGGCTCATTGCAGGGTCGCCCGCAGGCGGGCGGGGC
>Ga0082335_1009400_pt1 | contig 10549 bp, 9 predicted proteins | sample Subgrocontami58m_FD_72375 | JGI IMG/M metagenome (GOLD analysis project Ga0082335, IMG submission 72375) | Subsurface groundwater microbial communities from S. Glens Falls, New York, USA - GMW37 contaminated, 5.8 m (SPADES assembly) (version 2) ... | reverse complement strand
GGCCTGTCTGTCGGCTACTTTAACGTCTTTCAGGTCTATATCATATATTAAAGATGTTCCGCCAACGAGATCCAGACCCAAATTCCAATGTTCGTTTATTTTGAAATTATCTCCCCAATTTTTGTGACCAGTCCAATCGCCAACTGTATGACCAACCATCCACAAACCGTCATTAACACGAAGTTTTTCAAAAACCCATGGAGTAGAAAAAACACCAGAGGCAGAGGCCGCGATTATAATAGCGATGAATATGATTAAGTTAGTTCTGAAATTTTTCATTTGAAAATTGTGGTCCCCCCACAAGGAATCGAACCTTGATCAATTGCTTAAAAGGCAACTGCTTTACCACTAAGCTATAGGGGGCAGCCCCTCGTTGAAGCGCTTAACGAAGCCTACTATTCTTTAATTAGTTTTTCAAGCTCCGATATAAGCGACTTAGCTTCGGCTGGGATGTTTTTTGGAGTGTATGGATCCAATCTAACTATCAGATCTCCATCAGAAGTCATCCCTTCTCCCTTCACCTTGATATCGCGAGTTAAGTGGTGCCCCAAAGGCACTTTAACTTCGACTTTGTCATGGGACAACGTTTCCACCTTTATCTTTTTCCCTAAAAGGGTATCAAGAACGTTTATAGGTAAAACTGTGTATAAATCGTTCCCTTTCCTTTCAAATTTAGAGTGAGGCAAAACTCTGACTTTAACGTATAAGTCCCCTGATTCTGTGCCTCTTTCTCCAGCCTCGCCAATTCCTTTTATTTTTATAATCTGGCCGTCTTCTATGGCTGGACGTATTTCCAACATAGCAGTTCGATTTCCATATATTCTGCCAGCGCCTTTACAAGTAACACAAACTTTATTAGGAATCTGTCCGAAACCCTGGCAGTGCTTACAGGAAACTACTTGAACAAAATTACCGAAGAAAGTGTTACGAGATTCTCTTATATCTCCACGTCCATCACAATGTTCGCATTTTTTAGAACCTGCCTTTACGTCAGAGCCCAAACCTTTACAGACGGTACAAGTTGTCTGAGTTTGATAGTCTAGATTAATTTTCTTGCCTGCCTTTGCTTCTTCTAAGGTTATTGTTACCCCTATTTCCAAATCGGAACCTCTCTTATAAGCTTTTCTTTTAGGCCTAACACCTAAACCTTCAAAAAAAGATTCAAAAACTTCGTTTATATCTCCAACATTATCAAAACCATTGAAATTAATATCCCAATTAACACTTTCAAATCCTGGCCCGAAACCAGATGAGCCACCACCCGAGGATACTCTGCCGAACCTATCATACTCGGAACGTTTTTGGGAGTCGGAAAGAGTCTGATAAGCCTCGTTTATTTCTTTAAATTTTTTTTCGTCACCACCAGTTTTATCCGGATGATATTTATGAGCCAGTTTGCGATATGCCTTTTTGATTTCATCAGGGGTGGCAGACTTATTTATTCCCAGAATTTCGTAATAATTCATTGTTATTTCAAAACTATCACTTCCCTACTCCTATATTCAAGTTGAACTATGGCAAACCCTGTAGATAAAATTATTTCATATAAAATAAAGGCAACCAAGGCTATTGGCAAATAAAGAATAGGCATCACGCTCACAATAAGATAATAAATTGAGATAACTCCGATAATAATAGCCAAGTTTTTTGAATTGCCGGTCATCTTATTATAGGCAGATACAATCGTTTCATAGATATTTGTTGAAATTGGTTTATTAAGATTTATTGCTCTGCCCGTAGAGTTTGAAATGTTTGTGGTGAATTTATTAACTAAACTGTTAATAGCTTCGTTTTTGGCAGCTGGCGGAAGTTTTCCCAATATTTGCTTGTCAGTCTCGCTAAAATTATTTACGAGCATCTGAGTAATAAACTCCTTGGTGTTCTTATTTGGGTCAAAATCATGCAGATAAGCAGCTATTATTGGGCTTGTTGGTTTCAGGATAAAATTTGTGAAGTTTGTTTCGGTAAAGAAGTTCCCTCTAACAGAAAGAAGTGCCAGAAAGAAAAGCAGCAAAGCAGGAAAGGTTGCGCTCAAGGATACTCTGCAAATTTTCCAAAAACGGACTTTAATTGATGCCTCCAACTCATGTCTTACGTCAAAAAAAGATTTGGTGAGTACAACCAACATAACAGTGACTATGATAGCCAATGTCCCTGAAAAATCTGCATAGAAAAATCCTGCTCCAGCAACTGCTTCCAAAAACGCTGCTATAAAAAGTTTGTCAAATCCTTTAATGAAAAAGTTTTGAAGAACAAGCATTACAGAAAGTAATATCAAGGAAATAAAACCCCATAATAAATAACCACTTGAAAATAAGTAGCTCGTGAGGGCAGAGAGCAAAACACCGCAAGCTATAACAACGGAAATCTTAAGTATAGATTGATCGGCATCAACAGTTTCTGCCGGCGCATTTAAAATAGTATTACTTTCCGTTAGCATCTTCTTTATTATACATCGCGCCGCCAATCTTTTGAATTTCTTCCGATAGTTCTTGAATAGCTTTTTCTGTTTCCGTTTGGTTGTCTGACGATAAGGCGGATTTAAGTGAATCTATTTTGGTCTGAACTGTAGTTTTGATTTCATCAGAGATTTTATCTCCAGCTTCATTTAAAGCTTTGGTTGCCGCATAAACAAGATTTTCTGCTTTATTTTTCAGCTCTACTGCTTCTCTTTTCTTCTTGTCTTCTTCGGCATAGTTGGTGGCTTCCGCTTTAAGCTTTTCCACTTCGTCTTTAGATAGAGATGTGCTCGCCTCAATCCTGATAGACTGGCTCTTATTGCTGGCCTTGTCCAAAGCTTTAACGTTTAGAATACCGTTAGCGTCTATATCAAAAGTCACTTCCACTTGTGGAATTCCGCGTGGTGATGGAGGCAAGCCATCCAAAATAAATCTAGCCAGAGTTTTATTGTCTGATGCCATCTCACGCTCCCCCTGAAGAACATGAATTTCAACAGATGTCTGGTTGTCGGCTGCCGTAGAAAAAACCTGAGTCTTGGCTGTCGGCACCGTAGTGTTTTTTTCTATGAGTCTAGTGGAAACTCCTCCAAGAGTTTCAATACCAAGAGAAAGCGGGGTTACATCTAGCAACAAAACGTCTTTGACGTCTCCTTGAAAAATACCAGCTTGAACTGCCGCTCCCAAAGCAACAACTTCGTCCGGATTGATGCCACGGTGTGGTTCTTTACCGAAAAGTTTTTTAACAGCGTCTTGAATAGCAGGCATTCTTGTTTGACCTCCTACTAAGAGAACTTCATTAACGTCGCTTAACTTGAAGCCGGCTTCAGTAACAGTGTGTTCTGTAAGTTTAATGGATTTATCAATGTAGTCTTGTACCAGTGATTCCAATTTAGCTCGACTTAGTTTCATTAAAAAGTGTTTCGGTCCAGAAGCGTCAGAGCTTATATAAGGTAAATTAATTTCGGTTTCTAAGGCTGTGGAAAGTTCGTGTTTGGCGCGCTCCACTCCTTCTTTCAATCTTTGTAATGCCAACGGGTCGTTTGAAATGTCTATGCCTTCCTGTTTCTTGTATTCGGCTACCACGTATTCTGTAATACGCTTATCAAAATCATCTCCGCCCAAGTGGGTGTCTCCACCTGTGCTTTTTACCTCAACCACGTCATCGCCAACTTCAAGAACGGAGATATCAAATGTGCCTCCTCCAAAGTCATAAACCACAATTTTTTCGTCTTTTTTCTTATTAAGCCCATATGCCAAAGCGGCCGCAGTCGGTTCGTTTAAGATTCTTCTGACCTTGAAGCCGGCTATCTCGCCTGCATTCTTAGTGGCCTGACGCTGAGTATCGTCAAAATAAGCCGGCACAGTAATAACTGCCTCTTCTATAGTTTCGCCAAGTTTCGCTTCAGCATCAACTTTAAGTTTAGCCAAAACCATAGCGGAAATTTCTTCAGGCTTGTACCACCTGTCGGTTATCTTTATTTCCACTCCTCCATCGGCTCCCTCTTTAATTTCGTAAGGCAAAATCTTTTTATCTTTCTGGACCATTTCGTCTTTAAACTTGCGGCCGATAAGTCGCTTAACGGAAAAAATAGTGTTCTGCGGATTGGTTATTGCCTGACGCTTGGCAAGTACTCCAACCACACGTTCGCCTGATTTGGAAACAGCCACTATAGAAGGGGTAGTTCTTGCTCCCTCTGAGTTTTCAAGAATATTCGGCTCGCCGCCTTCAATAACAGCCATAGCCGAGTTTGTAGTTCCTAAATCTATTCCTAATATTTTAGCCATATGTTTTTATTTAAATATTTTTACTCTGATTGGTCTTAACATTTTATTATATAGCATATAGCCTGGTTCAATTTCTTCGGCTATTTTGCCCGACTCTCCTCCATCCACTACGACTACAGCTTCTTGACGAGATGGATCGAATTCTTCTCCAGGGCTCGCATTAATTTTCGTAAGCCCACTTTTCTTAAGCATATCTTCAAGCTGGCTTTTAATCATTTGAACACCTTTTTCAGCACCATTGCCGACGCTTTTTAGAGAAACTAAAGCCAAGTCGAAACTATCCAAAACCGCTATCAGGTCTTTCATTATATCTTCCGTAGCATACTTTGCCATATCCTCCAACCTTTTTAATTCTTCCTTTTTGTAATTAATTAGGTCTGCCTTGCTTCTTTTCCAGCCGTCCAGATATTCGTCTCGTTCCTTCAGTGTTTTCTCCAGTTCGCGACTTAACTCGTTCAATCCTGATGCCTCAGAATTATTAGGCACACTGCTACTTTTAATATTTTGTTTATCTTTCTGATTATTATCTTTCATAAAATATTGAATTCGCTCCAGAATCTAAATAAAAACCGACAACTTGTCAAGAAGAATTACAGTCTCCTTTCCAATGCGCTCTTTAAGGTTTCGTTATCTGCAAACTCTATCTCTCCGCCAGTTGGGATACCGCGGCCAAGTTTACTGATTTTAAGGGCAGTTCCATCCATTTCCTTGATTATCAGCGAGGCATTGAGATCTCCGTAAGTACTTGGGTTAATGGCTACAATAATTTCTTCGGCCTTACCGCCCAACTCTTCGTTTATCCAGGTCTTTAGGCTTTGCAGGCGCAATTTCTGTTGTGTCTCTAAAGCTCCATTTTTTCTCAAGTCGCCTAATACAAGGTACCTTCCTTCAAAGTTGCCAGTACTTTCCAAAGACATTAAATCTGTTTCTTTTTCCACAATGGCTATGATTTTTTTATTGCGCTTCGGGTTGCGACATATTTCACAAAGACCATCTGCGTTCTCGTGAATATAAAAGCATTGTTTGCAAATTTTAATATTCCTTAAGTTAGCGAGCGACGTCGCGGCCTCAGTCTCATATGCCAATCCTTGATGAATAAAATAAAAAGCCAACCTTACTGCCTGCCTTGGACCTATGCCAGGAAGCTCAGAAAAAATATCAACGAATTTCTTAATAGCCTCCGGTATTCTCATTTCTTTTTTCCAGACTGCTGAAACTTGCTCGGTTTTTATCAAAGAAAAGCCCAACAGAACCAGTCGGACCATTCCTGTGTTTAGCGATAATAATTTCTACTACATTTTGTTCATTGGGGGGTGTATCGGGCCCGCGATCTTTAGGGTGAATCAACATAACAACATCTGCATCCTGTTCAATTGAACCAGATTCTCTTAAATCGGAAAGCCGCGGCATTTTACCCTCCCTTTGATCTACGGCTCTAGATAACTGTGATACGGCGATAACCGGTATGTTAAGTTCCCTAGAAATGGATTTGAGACCACGCGAAATTTCAGTGACCTGTTGGACAACTGATTCGTAGTTTGTTCTGCCTTGGATAAGCTGTAAATAATCCACAACCAGAAGAGCTAGGCCTTTGTGTTCTGCTTGCAAGCGTCTCGCCATACTCCTTATTTGAATAATATTCGGAGATGGAGTGTCGTCTATGAATAATGGCGCCCTTGAGAGCCTGTCTAGCCCTGATTGCACCATTTCAAAATCAACCTCTTCTTTAAGCCTGCCAGTTCTTAACTGCCAAAGATCCACTCCGGATTCAGCCGCAATTAATCTGTCCACAACCTGTTCCCGGCTCATTTCCAGAGAAAAAATCCCAACTGGAAGATTATATTTAACGGCTGCGTTGCGTGCTATATCCAGACATAAAGAGCTTTTCCCATATGAAGGCCTGGCTCCAACAATTATAAGGTCCGACTTCTGTAGACCGGAAAGAATGTTATCCAGTTCTATAAAGCCAGTAGGCACGCCACGCATTTCGCCCTTGTCTCCCTTATGAAGATTTTCAATTCTTTCGTACGCTCCTTTAAGCTCCTCGCTTATAGGAACGAAGTTCTTAAAAGTTCCTTGTTGTGATATACCGAAAATTCTTTGCTCAACTAGATCCAATAAACTATCTATGTCTTCGTTTTCTGGATGGAAAGCTTTGTCTGTGATTTCAGCTGAAGCGTTAATTAATTCCCGCAGAGTTCTCTTCTCTTTAACGATTTTGCCGTAGTGAAGGACATGAGAAGACGTAGGAACAGAATTAACCAAATCTGTTAAATAAGCGGATCCTCCGACTTCTTTTAAGACTTCGTTTTTACGAAGCTCGGCTGTAACGCTAAGAATATCAATCGGTTCATGACGTTCCCAGAGCTTAAAAATAGTTTCATAAATGATGGAATGCGCTTTCTTGTAAAAATCACTTGGGTTAAGAATATCAACAATAGTATAGATAGCATCCTTATCTATCATTAAAGCCCCAAGAACCGACTGCTCGGCATCAAGGTCTTGTGGAGGCAATTTAAGTAAATCTTTAGTTTTTGCCATGTGTAACTCGAGGGCCCTTTTCCGTGTCCTCTAACCTATATCCTAAGCTTTCTATCTTCACCCTCAAAGCGTCGGCCTGAATAAACTGTTTATGAACCCTTAAACTCTCTCGTTCTGCCACAAGTTTATTTATCTCATCGGGTATGACTTTCTTAGTCGGCTTGGGCCTTATTAAGCCGAGGCCGAACACAATATCAAAGTTTTTCACAAGCTCCCTGCGGTGACTTAAGGAGAGCTTCTTATCTCCAGCCACTGCCCAAAGAACGCTTAATGCCTTTGGGGTATTCAAATCATCAGATATTGCATCGCTAAAGTCTCTCCAATATTTAATAACTGCTTTGCTTGAATATTCTTTATCATATTTTGACTTATCTACTACCGTGGGCTCTTTATTAAGAATCGCCATAAGGTTATTTAAAGATTTTTCCGCGGATCTCAGAGACTTCCAAGTAAAGTTTAACTTTTTTCTGTATTGGGTTCCTAAAGTTAAATAACGGAAACTTAAAGGACTAATGCCCTTAGTCTTTAAGTCTGCAAGAGTGAAAAAATTTTTCAAAGATTTGGACATTTTCTTTCCGTCAATCAAAACATGTTCGCCCTCAATCCAAACGCGGGCAAATTTCTTGCCGGTAGCTCCTTCGGACTGCGCTATCTCATTTTCATGATGCGGAAAAACCAGATCTACTGCGCCAGTATGAATATCAAAAGTCGGACCGAGGTATTTCATGCTCATAGCAGAACACTCTATATGCCAGCCAGGGCGGCCATATCCCCATGGGCTTTTCCAAAATGGCTCGCCAGGCTTGTTGGCTTTCCAGAGAACAAAGTCCGTAGCGTCGTTTTTGGAATACTCATCCGCCTCAACTCTTGCCCCAATTTTCAATTTTCTCTTGTTAATGCCCGAGAGTCTGCCGTAATTTTTAAATTTAGAAATATCAAAATATATAGAATGGTCTTTACCTTGATAGGCTAGCTTCTTTTTCATCAGCAAGCTGATTAAATCAATCATTTCTTTGATGTGAGCCGTGGCCCTGGGATAAACTTCCGCTTTCTCAATGTTCAGTTCTTTAATATCGTTGAAAAAAGCTTCAGCGTAACGAGAAGTCACCACGTCAATGCCCACGCCCTCTGATGAAGCGCGCTTAATAATTTTGTCATCAACATCTGTCAGATTCATTACTTGAAACACTTGATAACCCTCGTGTTTCAAACTCCTCCTCAAAACATCCTCAAAAATAAATGTTCTAAGATTGCCGATATGGGCATAGTCATAAACCGTAGGCCCGCAAGTATACAAACTAACTTTTTTGCCTTTATTAAATGGCTTAAAGGCTTCTTTTTGACGTGAAAGATAATTATAGAGAAACATTGTCTGCCATTATAGCATAAAAATAAGCGGCTACTTCAGCCGCTTATTTTAGTTACTTATCTTGGTTATTTGAGCTTCGGTGAAATGTTGCCTGTGTCCTTTCATTTTTCTGTATCTGGATTTGGCGTGATATTTGAAAACAATCTTTTTCCTGTCCCTACCCTGGCGAATTAAATTGGCTTCAACTGTGGCGCCATCAATATATGGCTTGCCAACCGTAACAGCCCCATCTTTATCAACTAGCAAGATTTTGTCAAAAACCATCGGCTTGTCCGGCAAGGCTTCTGTTTTAGAAATTTTGATTTTATCCCCCTCGGAAACTTTATATTGCTTTCCTCCAGATTCAAGAATAACAAACATGATGGCTCATATACTAAATTAATTTATGACAGAAATCAAGTAAACGGCTGTTAGAGTAACGAGAGAGATAATTAGAGAAATTGGAGCGAGGACGTAAGCGAAAATTTTATCTTTCTTGTAAAGCCTCCTTGATATAATCAAATTTAAGAAAACTATTGCAATCGAAATGCCAATAATGTTAAAAACGTTGACAATCTCGCCTGTTAAATCGGCGTGTCCTGCGCTGTCAAAGTGGAGAATCACTGAACTACCAACACCATAAAAACGAATACTCGTAAAAAGTAGAGCAAAAACAAGCAACGCAAGACTGGTCCCGAAAATCACGTTAATTTTTAAATCTTTTAACATGTAGCCCCACGGAGAATCGAACTCCGATTTGAGCCTTGAGAAGGCTCCGTCCTAGCCGTTAGACGATGGGGCCGTGTGACAAATATTATAACTTCTAATTAGTCTAATTGCTCTAATTGACCTAAATAAATCCCAATTTCTAATATCTAAGATACTTTGATTGTTGTTCATAAATCAACTAGGAATTAGGTTAATTAGTAATTCACTTAAGCCACCTGCCGTATTGGCGAACCAACAACTTCGCGGCTTCCTTCGGTTCGGCCATTATTCCAATAACGATACGCTCCATCCGCACAGACTGTGAACCTTTAATTAATATCAGATCATTGGGTTCAATAATGTCTTTTATATTCTTAACCGCCTCATCGGAATCAGCGAAGCTGTAAATATTTTTTTTGGAGAATCCGTGTTTCTCCGCGCCATCTGCTATAAACTTACCTTTATCACCAACAGTTACAAGTATATCGGCAATTCCTGCAACTAACTTTCCAACTTCCTCATGAGCATAATTGGTATATTGACCCAGCTCAGCCATATCTCCCAAAATGGCCACTTTTCTATGAGCAGAAATATCTTTTAAAATCTCCAGAGCGGACGCAACAGCAATAGGCGAAGAATTATAAGTGTCGTCTATAAGACTAGTGTTTTTTACTCCATCTAAGAGATAACATCTGCCCGGTTCACCGTGATATTGCGCAAGAGCTTCGGAGATTTTAACCAAATTCATACCCTTAACCAAACCAACTGCCGCCGCCGCAGCTGCGGAATAAGCCACGGCTTTGCCAAGAGATCCGTCTATTTTAACCGGCACAAAATTGTCTCCAGTTTCAAGCTTGAACGATACGCCCAAAGGCTTGCCATCTTCACTTCTATTCGTAAAACTACTAATCCTCAAATCTGCCTCATCAATGAACCCATAAGTCATAACATTGCCTTTTGTAATATCTTTCATGTCAGCCACAAAAGGATCGTCAATATTAAGAACAACATTCCCTCCATGATTTACAGATTTAGCAAGCTTCCCCTTTTCTTTAGCCACGCCTTCCGGTCCATTGTAAAATTCCACATGAACCGGAATCTCCCCAACTGCAGTTACAACAGCAATATCCGGCTTAACCACTGTCAAAAGATAATCCATATCTCCTGGCTTATCGGCTCCGTATTCTAAAATAAGTATTTCTGGATAATTTTTTCTCCAGATAAGACCGAAGAAGCCGAGCATCACAACTTTAAGCCAAAAGGAAACTCCACCGGATGTTTTATAGTCTCCCAAGATGACGAGCGGCAACCCAAGTTCGTTATTCAAATTACCTCTGCCCATACGGACAACAAAACTCGTACTTAAGACTGAATAAATAGCTGACTTAGTGGAAGTTTTGCCAGCACTTCCGGTGACTCCGACTATAAAAGGTCTGTATCTTTTAATAGTCAACCTGGCTAAAATCCTTAGAACGCTTTGTAATTTTTTAATTAAATATTTTTTCATATCAGTGACTTACATTATCAGGCGGGATATTGTAATAGTTAATTATGAATTCAGCCAACTGCCTGAATGCAGGCACAACGGTTTGTCCTGCAAGAGGCGCTCCTTCTGGTTTATCCAACTTAATTAAAATTATAAACTTGGGGTCATAAGCAGGAGTGAAACCAATATAAGTATTAATAACTTGTTTGCTGTAACCGCCGT
>Ga0082335_1009399_pt1 | contig 10551 bp, 11 predicted proteins | sample Subgrocontami58m_FD_72375 | JGI IMG/M metagenome (GOLD analysis project Ga0082335, IMG submission 72375) | Subsurface groundwater microbial communities from S. Glens Falls, New York, USA - GMW37 contaminated, 5.8 m (SPADES assembly) (version 2) ... | reverse complement strand
TTCCCCTCTTGTGTCCCGACCGTGCGCTCGAAGGTCGGGCCTCATGACCGGGTGATTCCCGAAGCATGTTCCGTTCCACGGTATCGGCGCCGCTACAGCGCGGGGATGCGGTCGGGCGATCGGCAAGATTTACAAGAATTTGAAAATCCTTCCCGCCCGGTGCGGTGTCGGCTTGCAGATTTGGGGGCTTCCCCCCGCGCACGAGCACTGCGCGGAACGTCGGCACGAATCGTGCAGCGAGAGCGCGCGCTCCAGCGTGCGCGTTCGGCGCAACCTGAGAGCGAATCGGAACGTTGCGCAAGGAGGCGCGTATGGACGGCGGCGTGTGGCAGGGAAGGTGGAAACAGATCCGCGGCAGGATCAAGCAGGTGTGGGGGAAAATGACGTACGACGTCTTCCTCGTGTTCAGCGGCCAGCAGGACACCATCAACGGCCGGATTCAGGAGCGTGCCGCTCGCGCCCGCAGGATGCGCCGACGCAGCATGCCGAGGAGCTCGCGCGCGCTGCATTGACGCTCGCAGGCGCGTCGCCCCGCGCCGCGCGCGAACGCGGCGCAAGTTCCACTCGTCCGTCAGGCAGTCGAACCGTGCGGGCGCGATGGCGCGCCGCCCTCCGGGCTACAATGGTCGAATTGAAACCGGCCGCAGGCCGCCCGGATGCCGCGAAAATTCTTCAGAAAATATCTTCCCAGTCACGACTCGGTCAGACAGCACCGTTTCCTCGGACGGTTTCGTGCCTTCCTGCACCACCATAACCTGTGGCACCTCAACCGGCATTCGGTCGCAGGGGGATTCGCGGCCGGGCTGTTCGCGGGGCTGGTCCCGGGACCTTTCCAGATGCTTTGCGCCGCGATCCTTGCGATCGCGTTCAAGGTCAATCTGCCGGTGGCGCTCGTCACCACGCTCTACACCAACCCGCTCACGATCGGCCCGCTCTACCTGATCGCCTACGAGATCGGGCGGCTGTTCGTCGGCAGCAGCGGCGCGGTCGCGGACGCACCTGCGCTCGACTGGCAGCGGTTCGGAGAGTGGCTGGAGGCATTCGCGCACTGGACGCTGTCGCTCGGTAAACCGCTTGCGGTCGGGCTGGTCGTGCTCGCCGTCTCGCTCGCGGTTCTGGGCTACCTGTTCGCCCAGGCGGCCTGGCGCGTCTATGTCATCGTCTCGTGGCGCAAGCGCCGGCGGCGGCGGATGCGACCGCAGAAGGAAAACCGACATCGCAGGCCGGGCTGAGCACGGCCCGCAGGTTCCACCGAGGCCGCAGGCCGAAGTCCAACGCAGAGGCTACACACCCAGGTAGCGGTGCCACAGCTCGGGCTGCGCACCGAGCGCCGCCGAATCCCCTTCCCACCGTATCCGCCCGCGCTCGAGAATGTAGTGGCGATCGGCGATGGCGATGAGCGAGCGCACGTACTTGTCGATCACCAGTATCGACATGCCCGCCGCCTTGAGCGCGGCGAGGCAGCGCCAGATCTCCTGGCGCACCAGCGGGGCGAGGCCCTCGGTCGCCTCGTCCAGGATGATCAGGTGCGGATTGGTCATCAGCACCCGCCCGATCGCGAGCATCTGCTGTTCGCCGCCGGAGAGCTGGTTGCCCATAGCCGCCCTGCGCTCGGCGAGGCGGGGAAAGAGCGCGAACAGGCGCGCGAGCGTCCAGGGGTCGCGCGTGGCGCTGCGGTTCGATGCCCAGGCAACGAGGTTCTCCTTCACCGTGAGATTCGGAAAGATCTGCCGGCCCTCGGGAACCAGCCCGATCCCCGCGCGCCCGATGCGATCGGCGCCCATGCGCTGGATCGGCTCGCCGCGAAACCGGATCGCGCCGCGCCGCGGCGGCGTCAGGCCGGCGATCGAGCGCACCGTCGTGGTCTTGCCCATGCCGTTGCGCCCGAGCAGGGTCACCATCTCGCCCTCGGCGATCCTCAACGCGACGCCGAACAGCGCCTGACTCGCGCCGTAGAAGGTCTCCAGCCCCTCGACTTCGAGCATGGGGTTCACGCTTCCCCCTCGCCGAGATAGGCGCTGCGCACCTCGTCGTTGGCGCGGATCTCCTCGGCCGCGCCGGTCGCGATCACGCGGCCCGACACCATCACCGAGATGCGATCGGCCAGGCGGAACACGGCGTCCATGTCGTGCTCCACCAGCACAATGGTGTATTCGGGCTTCAGCCGGTCGATGAGCGCGACCATGCGCGCCGATTCCTCCAGTCCCATTCCGGCCATGGGCTCGTCGAGCAGCAGCAGCTGCGGGCGCGTCGCCAGGGCGAGCGCAAGCTCGAGCTGCCGGTGCTCGCCGTGGGCCAGGGACTGCGCCCTGCGCCCGGCCATGTCCTCCAGTCCCAGCAGCCGCAGCACCGACCCGGCCGACTCGAAGATCGCACGCTCCTCCCGCACCGGCTTCCAGAAACGGAAGCTCGAGCCGCTTTTCGCCTGCACCGCGAGCGCCACGTTGTCCAGCACGCTCAGGGCGTGGAAGACGCTCGTCACCTGGAACGATCGCGCGAAGCCGAGCGCCGCGCGCTCGTGGGCCGAGAGACGCGTGACATCACGGCCGTCGAAGCGCACGCTGCCGCGGTCGGGCGCGAGCGCGCCGCTCAGCTGCGCGATCAGCGTGGTCTTACCCGCCCCGTTCGGGCCGATCAGCGCGTGCGTTTCGCCGCGCCGGATACCCAGGCTCACCGCGTCGGTCGCGACCAGTCCGCCGAAGCGCTTGGTGAGCCCGTCGATCTCGAGCAGATGCGGATTCACGGCTTGCCCGGAAACAGTCCCGCGATGCCGCGCGGCGCGAAGAACACCACCAGCAGCAGGACCGCCCCCAGTACGATCTGCCAGTGCCCGGTGAATCCCGAGAGCAGTTCCTCGAGCGCGAGATACAGCGCGGCTCCCGCGAATCCGCCCCAGAGCCGCCCGAGGCCGCCCAGGATCACCATGACGAGCGCCACCCCCGACTGCTCCCAGTGCATCATGTTCGGGCTGACGAAGGCGTTCTGGTTGGCCATCAGCGCTCCGGCAAGCCCGGCGAGCGCGCCGCCGATCGCGAACGCGGCGAGCTTGAAGCGATAGGTGGGAAAGCCCAGCGACTCCATGCGCGCCTCGTTGTCCCTGATGCCGCCCAGCGCGGCGCCGAATCGCGAGCCGCCGAGGCGCGCGAGCGCGACCAGCGCGGCGGCGAAGATCACGAGCACCGTGTAGTAGAACGCGGTGTCGGAGCCGAGGTCCAGCCCCGGCAGCGTCGAGCGCTTCGCGAGCGAAAGGCCGTCGTCGCCGCCGTAGGCCTTGAGCGAGACGAACACGTAATAGATCATCTGCGCGAATGCGAGCGTGATCATGATGAAATACACCCCGCGCGTGCGCAGGCAGACCGCGCCGATCGCGAGCGCGAGCGCGCCGCTCACCGCCATGGCGAGCGGCCAGGCCGCGAGCGCCTGTGCGCCGAGTCCGGCCGGCCACTCCGTCGCGGCGATGCCGACCACGTAGGCGCCGGCGCCGTAGAAGGCCGCGTGCCCCAGGCTCACCATCCCGCCCATGCCCACCAGCAGGTTGAGGCTCGAGGCGAACAGCGCCATGATCAATACGCGGCTGGCAAAGCCCACGTAGAACTCCTGGCCGAGGGCTCGCGCCGCGAGCGGGTAGGCGACGGCGAGCGCGAGCGCAACGAGCGGCCACGCGTGTCGGCGCAGCCGCATCCCGTTCAGCCCCTGGCGGGAAACAGTCCCTGCGGTTTCCAAAACAGCACCACCACCATCAGCAGGTAGATCGAGATCGCCGCGATCGAAGGTCCCGCGGCGTCGGCGATCGAGGTCGAGGCCACGTGCTTGAGCGCGAGCGGGATGAAGGCGCGGCCGAAGGTGTCGGCGAGGCCCACCAGGACCGCGCCGACCAGCGCGCCGCGTATCGAGCCGATGCCCCCGATCACCACCACCACGAAGGCGAGGATCAGGATGTTCTCGCCCATTCCCGGCTGCACCGCGAGCAGCGGGCCGAGCAGCGCGCCGGCGAGCGCGCACAGCGCGGCGCCCGCGCCGAACACCGCGGTGAAGAGCCGGCCGATGTTCGTTCCCATGGCGGTCGCCATCTCGCGGTTGGAGGCCCCGGCGCGCACCAGCATGCCCACGCGCGTGTGGGTCACGAGCAGGTAGAGCAGTGCCGCAATCGCCGCGCCGACGGCGATGATCACCAGGCGGTAGGCCGGGTAGGCCACCCCCGGCAGCACGTGGACCGAGCCCGACAGGGCCTGCGGAACATTCAGACTCAGCGACTGCACGCCCCAGATCGCCCGGGTGGTTTCGTTCGCGATCAGGATGAGCGCGAACGTGGCGAGCACCTGGCTCAGGTGGTCGCGGCGATAGAGATGGCGCAGCACCGCCACCTCGAGCAGCATGCCCAGGATCGCGGTGGCGGCGATGGAAAGCGGAAGCGCGAGCAGGAACGATCCGGTCGCGCGCGTCAGCGTCGCGGCGATATAGGCGCCGACCATGTAGAGCGACCCATGCGCCAGGTTGATCAGGTCCATGATGCCGAACACCAGCGTGAGGCCCGCCGCCAGCAGGAACAGCATCAGCCCGAACTGCAGGCCGTTCAGGCACTGCTCGAGGAACAGGAGCCAGGTCATCAGACCATGTCATTCCGAGGCCGCCGGCCGAGGAATCTGCTTTTCAGTTGTTGCAGGGAAAAGCAGATCCCTCGCTGCGCTCGGGATGACGCCCTAGTCCGTCACATCTTGCACGCGGCCACGTAGGCGTCAGGATGGTCGGTGAAGATGGTGCCGACGGTCTTGTTCACGAGCCGCCCCTTGCCGTCCTTCACCACCTGGCGCAGGTAGTAGTTCTGGATCGGGAAGTGGTTCCGGTTGAACTTGAATGCGCCGCGCACCGACTTGAAGTTGGCCGCCTCCAGCGCACGGCGCATCGCCGCCTTGTCCTCGACCCTGCCCTTCGCGTCGCGCACGGCCGCGTCCATCAGCATCAGCGCGTCATAGCCCTGCGAGGCGTACTCGTTGGGCAGCCGGCTGTACTTCTTCTCGAAGTCGGCGACGAATTTCCTGTTCTGCGGATTGTCCAGGTCGAGGTTCCAGTGGGCCGCGTTCAGCGCGCCCAGCGTGGGCTCTCCGACCGCGGCGAGCGTGTCCTGGTCGAAGGACCAGCCGGTGCCGAACAGCGGCAGCTCCTTGTTCAGTCCCGCCTGCTGGTATTGCTTGAGGAAATTGACGCCCATCCCGCCGGGCAGGAAGAAGAACACCGCGTCGGGCTTCGCGGCGCGAAGCTGCGACAGCTCCACGGCGTAGTCGAGCTGCCCGAGCTTGGTGTAGATCTCGCCGGCGTACGCGCCCTTGTAGTAGCGCTTGAAGCCGTTCACCACGTCCTTGCCGCCCGGATAGTTGGGCGCGATGACGAAGACGTTCTTGTAGCCCTTGTCGTTGACGTTCTTGCCGGTGGCCTCCGAATAGCTGTCGCTCACCCACGAGACGGCGAAGAAGTACGGGTTGCACTTCTCCCCCGCGAGGTCGGAGGGCCCGGTATTGGTGCTCACGTAGAAGGTCTGAGCCTGGAACACCGGCTGCTCGACCGCCTGCAGGATGTTCTGGAACACGATCCCGGTCATGAGGTCGACCTTGTCGCGCTTGATCATCTTGTCGGCGAGCTGCCTCGCCACGTCGGGCTTCTGCTGGTCGTCCTCGATGATCACCTCGGCCGGCAGGCCGCCGACCTTGCCGCCGGTGTGCTCGAGCGCGAGGTTGAACCCGTCGCGGATCGCCACGCCGAGCACCCCGCCCGGGCCGGACAGCGTGCTGATGAAGCCGATCTTGACCTTGTCCGCGGCATGCGCGGAACCCGCAAGCGCCCCTGCGAGCGCCAGACCCAGCAGAATCCGTTTCATGGTCTCCCCCTCCTTGGTTGAGTATTGGCCGGCACCCTCTTGTCATTCTGAGGAGCGCAGCGACGAAGAATCTGCTTTTGGGAGCGTGTCGATCCTCCTCAAAAGCAGATCCTTCGCTCCGCTCAGGATGACAAGAAACGGTCAATGCATCGCTTATTGCCAATGCTACTGTATATCGTACTTTACGAGATCGACTTCCTTGAACCGCACCCGCTCGAACTTCTCGCTCGTCCTGTCCTCGTACGGGATCATCGCGTCCATGCCGACCTTGGTGATCCTGCCGCCCTTGCCGTCGGCATCGACCGTGACCATCGGGTTGAGGATGTGCCCCTCCTCGCCCGGCAGGACGATCAGGTCGCGATCGGCGTTGAACCGCGTGGTGACGGCCCAGTCCACGTCGACGGGATTGTGGATGTCCACGTCCGGGTCGACGGCGATCACGCGCTGGAGCGAGCGGAAGGCGCGGAACGTCTCGCGGATGACCTCCTGCCCGATGCCGGGCCGGGTGTTCTCCACCTGCACCACCGCCTCGTAGAAGCCGCAGCCTCCCGGCGGCAGGAATACCGCGCGGATCTCCGGAATCCGGCTCTTGACCGCGTGGAAGATCGCGGCCTCGGCAGTGAACCCGACCGCGTTCCAGACCTCCTGGCCCGAGAGCACGGTGTGGAACACGGGCCGCATGCGGCGCGTGATCGCCTTCACGCGCATCACCCAGCGCTTGTCCCTGCCGCCGTAGTAGCCCGTCACCTCCGCGAACGGCGCCTCGATCTCGCGGACTCCGGGGAGGATCTCGGCTTCGATCACGAACTGCGCGTCGGCGTAGGCGGGAACGTCGACGGTCTGCGCCTGCACGAGGTCGATCGGCCGGCCGATCATGTGGTGCGCGATCGCCGGCTTGCCGTCGCCCAGCCGTGGAAGCGTCGACACGATCCACGGCGCGAGCCCGACGCCGTTGTTGATGGTCACCGGAAGCGGCTCGCCGCGCTTCTCCGCGAACTCCACGTACTCGCCCAGGTGGCGCCCCGGGTCGATCAGGAACGTGAGCCTGTCCTTGCGGGTCACCATCATGCGGTGGATGGAGATGTTCAACCCGCCGGTCTGCGGATTGCGCGCCAGCACGAGCGAGCAATCGATGTATCGGCCGCCGTCCTTCAGCGCGTGCGCCGGGATCGGCAGCGCGGAGAGGTCGACGCCGTCCTCGACGACTTCATTGGCCGGCGCGCGCTCGAGCACGCGCGCGGGCAGCGCTTCCTTGTTCTTCTGCCAGGGGCCGATCGCGCCCGCGATCACGAACGGAACCTGCTCCTTCGGAACGCCGAACAGCGCGCCCACGGTTTCGCGGTTCCACAGCAGACCCGCCAGGACCGGATGCGCGCTTCCTTTCACGCGCTCGAACAGCACGCACTTCGATCCCTCGAAGCGGCGCGCGATTCCCGCCAGCTCGTGGCGCGGGTCGACCTCGGACGTCACGCGCGCGAGGCGCCCCGTGGCACCGAGGAATTCGATGCACTCGCCCATGTCGACCAGCCGCTTCGCCGCGTCGGCGGACACTGCCGTCCCGGGGGTCGATGGTTCACGAGGCTCGTTCATGTTCCCCTCCCTCATCAGCGCCCGCCTGGATGGGCTCGCGCGGGCCGCTCTCGGGCGCAAGCACGCCGTCCTGCAGCCTCAGGATCCGGTGCGCCCTGGCCGCGAGGGCCGGCTCGTGCGTCACGATGACGAAACTGGTGCGCCGGCGCCGGTTGAGGTCCAGCATCAGCTCGAACACCCCCGCCGCGGTGCGCCGGTCCAGATTGCCCGTCGGCTCGTCGGCGAGCACGCAGGCGGGCGCGGTGACCAGCGCCCGCGCGAGCGCCGCCCGCTGGCGCTCGCCCCCGGAGAGCTCGCCCGGGGTGTGCTCGAGGCGCGCGCCGAGCCCCACTTCGGTGAGGATTTCCGCGGCGGCGGCGTGCGCCTCGCCGCGGCTCGCGCGCCGGATGAGCAGCGGCATCGCGACGTTCTCCAGCGCGGTGAATTCGGCCAGCAGGTGATGGAACTGGTAGACGAAGCCGAGCGATTCGTTGCGCAGCCGGCTGCGCTCGGCTTCGGACAGCGCGCCGATCGGGCGGCCGAGCACGGTCACTTCTCCCGCGCTCGGCGCATCCAGGCCGCCCAGCAGGTGCAGCAACGTGCTCTTGCCCGAGCCGGAGGCGCCCACGATGGCAACGAGCTCGCCCTGCGCGATGTCCAGGTCGACCCCGGTCAGCACGGGCACGGCGACCTTGCCCTGGAAATAGGTCTTGGACAGTCCGCGGCAGGACAGGATCGAGTCCGCGCCCGCGTCACTCATAGCGCAGCGCCTCCGCCGGCAGCACGCGCGACGCGCGCCAGCTCGGGTAGAGCGTCGCCAGCAGCGACAGCGCCAGCGACACGCAGGCGATGACGACCACGTCGGCGCGCTGCAGGTCCGACGGCAGCTCGCTGATGTAGTACACGTCGCTCGAGAGGAAGCGCACGTTGAACAGGTTCTCGAGGAACGGCACCACCACGTCGATGTTCAGCGCCAGCGCCACGCCGCCCGCCACGCCGATCAGCGTGCCGATCACGCCGATCAGCGCCCCCTGGACGATGAAGATCTTCATGATCGAGCCCGGCGTCGCGCCGAGGGTGCGCAGGATGGCGATGTCGGGCCGCTTGTCGGTCACCACCATGACCAGCGTGGACACGATGTTGAACGCGGCCACCGCGACGATCAGCATCAGGATGATGAACATCACGTTCTTCTCGATCTGCACGGCGCGGAAGAAGTTGGCGTGGCTGCGCGTCCAGTCGGTGACGAAGTAGTTGCCGCCGAGCTGCGCAGCGAGCTCGCGCGCCACCGTGCGCGCATCGAACAGGTCGGCGAGCTTCAGGCGCACGCCGGATACGGCGCCGCCCATCTGGTACAGGCGCTGCGCGTCCTCCAGGTGCACCAGCGCGAGTCCCGAGTCGAATTCGAACATTCCCACCTCGAACACGCCCACGACCTGGAACTGCTTCAGCCTCGGGATCACCCCCGCCGGCGTCACCAGCCCCTGCGGCGCGATCAGCGTGACGCGTTCGCCCACCGTCACCCCCAGCGCGCGCGCGAGCTCCGCGCCCAGCACGATGCCGAATCCGCCCGGAACGAGCGCCTCCAGGCGCCCGGCCACCATGTGCTTGCCGATGTCGGCGACCTTGTCCTCGAGCTCGGGCAGGATGCCGCGCACGACGCTGCCCCGCACCGCGGACTCGAACGTCAGCATGGCCTGCGCGTTGACGTAGGGCGCGGCTGCGAGCACCCGCGGGTTTTCGACGGCGAGCTTCGCGGGGACGCCCCAATCTCTCAGCTCGCCGGCGGCGCCGCTCACCTGCACGTGCGAGGCGACGCCCAGGATGCGCGTGCGCAATTCCTTCTGGAAGCCGTTCATCACCGAGAGCACGACGATCAGCGCCGCGACTCCAAGCCCGATCCCGACCATCGAGATGAGCGAGATGAACGAGACGAAGGGGTTGCTGCCGCTGTTCCGGTTCCGGGCGCGCGTGTAGCGCAGACCGATGAGCAGTTCGTAGGACACGCACGCAGTTTGCCACAAGGCGACGTGGCGGGCGACCGCGCCGCCCCGTTTATTGCCGCCCTCCTGCCGGCCTGCTGCCGGCCGCGCCTGTCAGAGTTGCCAGCCGATCCTGCGATCCAGCGAATACGGGCCGCCGCCGCGCAACGCCACCGCGAACATCACCAGGCCCCACATCAGGGCGTATTCGTAGCCGGGATGGGTCCACCCGTAGCCCTTGGGAAGATAGATGCTCACGATCGTGGCCATCTCGATGGCGATTGCGGTTGCAAAGAAACGCGTGAACAGCCCCAGCGCGATGCAGATCCCGCCCACGGTCTCGAGCAATATCAGGAACACGGCCATGGGTTCGGCGACCCCGACCCACAGTCCGCGCCTGAGGAACGACTGCGCGGCGGTCGCTTCGATGCCGGCCATCAGCTTGGGCCAGCCGTGCGGCAGGATCATGAGGCCGACGGTCAGCCGTATGAGCAGCCAGGAGAGCGGCTCGACGAGATCGTAGAACGGCTTCAACTGCGGAATCAGAAGTCTCGGTTCGCCGCCGGATGCGCGCATCGTCTGTCCCCTCCCCTGCCCGCGATTATGTACCGTGCGCCGACACGGTGCCATCGACACTGCCGCACTAGCAGTTATAGCGATCCGGCATGGATCGGCCGCGCGCGCCACTGCGTTAGACTTGGGCATGCATTGCCACATTCTCGTCCACGGTCTTTCCTGGCGGCAGGGCGATCCGCGCGAGGTCTGCGATGGGCTCGCACCCGCCGCGCTGGAGACGCTCCTCGCCCGGGGACGGCGCGTGCCTGCTCCGGCGCAACTGCCGCAACAGTGGCTGATGGAGCGCTACGGCGTCGAGCGCCGGCGCGACTGGCCGGCGGCGCCGTACTCGCTGCTCGGGGACGGGGGCGTCCCCGGCACCGACGCGTGGATGTGCGCCGATCCGGTTCACCTGCGCATCGAGCGCAACCAGCTCGTGCTCGCCGACTCGAGCGCGTTTCGCGTCGGCCAGGAGGAGGCCGAGGCGCTCGCCGAAGCCATCAACGCGCACCTGGGCGATCGCCTCGCCGTGCATCCACTGCGGCCGCAGCGCTGGTATGCGCGGCTGGCGGA
>Ga0082335_1009395_pt1 | contig 10553 bp, 8 predicted proteins | sample Subgrocontami58m_FD_72375 | JGI IMG/M metagenome (GOLD analysis project Ga0082335, IMG submission 72375) | Subsurface groundwater microbial communities from S. Glens Falls, New York, USA - GMW37 contaminated, 5.8 m (SPADES assembly) (version 2) ... | reverse complement strand
GTGGCCATCAACAAGGACAGCGAGGCGCCGATTTTCAGCAAAGCTGATTACGGTATCGTGGAAGACCTTTTCAAGGTAATACCGGAGCTGACCAAAGAATGCAAAATTCTCATGGGTTAAAGCCATAACGAATTCCTATTGTTACCGGAGGATCAGACAGGAGCGTCAGATATGGAGCAGGCAAAATTTTATGTCGGGCACGAAGGCAGGCAAATATTCTGGAACGTGGAGAGTTTCGAAGCGTTATTGTTTATTTTTGCGGCAGTAGCCATCTTGATTTTCGGCTATGGCATCTACCAACGCTGGCAATTGTGGAAGGCCATCGGCAAACCGGAAGTAAGAAACGATAAAATCCTCCAACGCCTTAATCTGTTGCTCAAATACGGTTTCTTCCAAGTCAAGACCTGGCGTCAGGCCTACCCCGGCATCATGCACGGTCTGATCTTTTTTGGTTTTTTCATCTTAATCTTCGGCACCTTCTTCGATTCCCTGGAATTCCATGTTACCGAACCTTTGGGCTTTATTTTCCTGATCGGGAAGTTTTATCTCTACTTCTCCCTGGCGATGGAAATTTTCGGGTTGGCCATTCTGGTCGGAATAGTCATGGCCCTTTACCGGCGCTATATCACCAAGCCCGATTTCCTGGGATATAAAGGCGAAAACGATAATCAGCCCGACGACGCCATCGTGCTGCTGCTCATCGGCGGCATAATCATTACCGGTTTTATGCTGGAAGCACTCCGGATAACAGCCACCATGCCGCCCTGGGAGGTTTGGTCCTTCGGAGGTTGGTGGCTGGCCAAAGCTTTTGCCGGTATGAGCGAAGAAAATGTAAAAATGCTGCATAAAATTGCCTGGTGGACACATAGCTTGCTTACCTTTGGCTTTATTGGCTACATACCCTATTCTCGCCTGCTGCATATCATCACTTCTCCAGCCAATATTTTCCTCGCCTCCTTGCAACCGAAGGGCTATCTGGAACCGATCCGTGATTTTGAAACGGCAGAATCCTTCGGGGTGGGCAAGCTGGAGGACTTCACCTGGAAGCAGATTTTCGATTCTGATGCCTGCACCCGTTGCGGCCGGTGTCAGGAAGGCTGTCCCGCCTACCTTTCCGGTAAGCCACTTTCGCCGAAAAAAGTCATTCAGGATTTGAAAAACTATTGGCTGGCCAAGGCTAAAACCGTGGTCGCCGCACAAAAAGCGGCCGCTGCCGGAAAAGAAGGGGCTATAGACCAGGCCGGTTTGGATAAGGTGCTTCCCGGCGAGGTCGTAGATCTCCACGAATTGTGGGCATGCACAAACTGCATGTATTGCATGGAGCATTGCCCGGTTTTGATCGAACATATTCCCAAGATCATCGGCATGAGGCAGTACAAGGTGCTCACGGAGGCGGATTTTGCCCCGGAGCTGCAGCTTACTTACCGGAATATGGAGAATAACTCCAATCCCTGGGGTATGGGAGCGCATACCCGCGCTGATTGGGCTAAAGAACTGGATGTTAAAATCCTTGCCGATGATCCGAATGTTGAATATCTCTTTTATGTCGGCTGTTCCGGCTCCTTTGACGAGCGGGGTAAAAAAGTTGCTGTCTCTTTGTCCAGGATTCTTCAGGCGGCCGGTGTCAGTTTCGGCATCCTGGGTACGGAAGAAGGGTGCTGCGGCGATTCGGCCATGCGGGGCGGCAATGAATACCTCTACCAGGCAATGGCCCAGGCCAACATTGAAACGATGAACGGCTATGGCGTCAAAAAGATCATCACCATGTGCCCCCATGGTTACAATGCCCTGAAGAAGGACTATCCCCATTTTGGCGGTAATTTCGAAGTTTATCACCACACGGAGATCATTGCCGACCTTCTGGCCAAGGGGAAAATTACCTTGAAAAAACAATTAACCGGCAGGTTCACCTACCACGATTCCTGTTTCCTGGGCCGCTATAACGACATTTTTACTCAACCGCGGACTATTCTGCAGGCCGTCCCCGGGCTGGAGCTGGTGGAAATGGAAAGAAACCGGACAAAAGCCTTCTGCTGCGGCGCCGGCGGCGGCCGCATGTGGATGGAAGAGGATCAGGGCGAGCGGATTAACGATATGAGGACCGATCAGGCGATTGCCGCCCAGGCCGACACAGTAGCCGTTGCCTGTCCCTTCTGCCTGACCATGTTGTCCGACGGCATCAAGGACCGACAAAAAGAGGAAAGTATGGCCGCCCTGGACATTGCGGAAATCGTCTGGAGCGCCATGGGCATGGCGAAAAAGGAATAAGCACCGATGAGACGATGGTTGGCTGTCACCCTCTGTGCGGCGCTAATTGCCTGCGGCACTACCGCCGCGCAGGCGGGCAACGTCGATACCTACGGCATCGGCGCTAAAGCTACGGCCTTAGGCGGCGCTTTTGCCGCCTATGCCGATGATGCCTTCGCCATCTATTACAATCCTGCCGGCCTGACACAGATTGCCGCTCCCGTGCTTTCGATGGGCGCTAATCTGATCCAACCAAGTCTGAGAGTTTACAATTACCAGGTAAATGGCGGCCTCGCGGCGCCGACGACGGGACCGCGCGACTTTCAGGACCATGCTAACGTTAGCGTGGCCCCTCATGTCGGCTTTGCCATGCCGATAAACGAAGCCAAGACCCTGGTTGCCGCCATCGGGACATATGTCCCCTATGGCTTGGATATGAAATGGCCGGGAACGCCCAATGACCCCGGAGCCTATAACGCCCACCATACCTGGTATGCGCGCATGGTTGTAACGCCTTCGCTGGCCCTGCGCCTGACAAATTCCCTCTCCCTGGGCGCGGGTATTGCTCTGGGCAGGTCTGTCGCCGGGGCGGAAAGGTTGGCCTTTACCCCCTTTATCCCCAATCTGCACAACAGGCAGATCGAGATGGATATGAAGGATGACGACAACTGGTCGCTAAATTTCGGCGTTCTTTACAAACCCTTGGACTGCATTGCTGCCGGCCTGACCTATCGAGGGAACACCCGCACACATTTTAAGGGTACGGCAAGGGTCGTGGGGTTAAACAACGGCGATACACTAACCGTCCCCTTTGCCTCGCTTGCCGGCCCTGTGGATAATACGGTTGTTAATGCCGAGATGAGGATCGACCACCCCGAACAGCTGCAGATGGGGGTCCGCTATATGCCCGTGGTAAAGGTTTCTCTCGAAGTGGATGTAGTCTGGACAAGGTGGTCACGAATCAGCGGCTACACGGTTTCCTTCGATAAGAAGTTCCTTGATGCCCCGGCTTTGGGACCATTCAATCCTGGCGCATCAAGCGACTTTTCCCCCCGTAATTGGCAAGACACCAAACAGGTAAAATTGGGCGTGGAATGGCAGGCAAGCCAAATCCTGACCCTGCGCGGCTCTTACTTATACGATCCCACGCCCGTTCCCGATTCCTCCCTGGACATGCAATGGCCCGACGCCGACAAGCGGACCTTTGCCCTGGGAGCGGGACTCAATTTCGGCCGTATCAGCGTGGATGGCGTCCTACAATACACCGTAACGGACGGACGACGGGATATCAACGGCAGCAGCGCCGCTTTAAACAATAGCTACATAGGCGGCGGCCAGGCTGACCCAAACATTCCACCCGGCGTCGCCCTAAGCGCGGACGGCCACGTCTGGAGCGGCGGTATAACAATCAATTATAAATTCTGATGGGATCGGGCTTGCAAAATTGCCAAATGTCAGTTGTCTGGACAAACCCTGGTTAAGGTTCTATGAAAAGGGCGTGCCGGTCGGTATTGCCTACAAAGCTATTTCTTTGCCCCAGATACTTGACCGCACGGCCGGTATATTCCCGGATAAAAAGGCATTAATTTACCAGGGATATGAATTAACCTTCCGGCAACTGCAGGACATGGTCAACCGCTTCGCCGCCTGTTTGACTGCCTGCGGCATCAAGAAGGGCGATGCCGTGGCCATCCTGCTTCCCAACCTCATTCCCTGCGTGGCGGCTTACTACGCCGTCCTCAAGGTCGGAGGAATCGCCGTGATGAGCAATCCCCTTTATACCGACCATGAGCTGGAGCGGCAATTCAACGATGCCGACATCAAGTTACTCGTTACCCTTGATCTCCTGGCAAACCGCATGATCGATTTGAGGTCCCGGACAAATGTAGGGGAAATCATTATCACCACCGTCGGCGATTATCTCCCCTTTCCGAAGAAACTGCTCTTCCCGCTCCTTGCCCAACGAAACAAATTAGCGGCAGCAGTCAAGACGGCGCCGGGGGTGCATCGCTGGCGGGAATGCCTAGAAGCGCATGAACCCTTGCCGACACATGCTGATATTGCCCCGGACGATGTAGCCATGTATCAATACACGGGCGGTACGACGGGGAGCACGAAGGGGGTGGAGCTGACCCATCGCAATCTCAGCAGCCAGGTGCAACAGTGCGCGGCCTGGTTCCCCTCGCTTAAAAAAGGGGCGGAAACCATGCTGGCGGCGCTACCCTATTTTCATGTCTTCGGCCTGACCTTTGCGATGAATTTCTCCGTTTACATGGGCTGGTCACAGATATTGATCCCTAAACCACAACCGGAACCACTTTTGGAAGCCATCAGGAAATATCGCCCCACTTTTGTCCCCTTGGTCCCCACCATGTACATCGGGATCCTCAATCACCCCTCCCTCAAAAAAACGGACATGAGTTGCATCCGGGGGGCTTTTTCCGGTGGCTCACCCCTGCCCGTGAAGGTGCTTCAGTCCTTTGAAAAGGTTACCGGTGCTACGATCGTGGAAGGTTTCGGCATGACGGAGACCTCCCCAATCACCCATGCCAACCCATCTAACGGCACCCGCAAGGTGGGCAGCATCGGTCTGCCCGTTTCCGACACCCTCGCCCGCATTGTCGATCTGGAAAGCGGTAACAATGATTTGCCCTGCGGCGAGGCGGGCGAACTGATCGTCAAGGGGCCGCAGGTAATGAAGGGCTACAAGGGCAAGCCCGAAGTAACGGCTGATACCTTGCGTAACGGCTGGTGTTACACGGGAGATATCGCCATCATGGATGCCGATGGGTATTTCTATGTTGTGGACCGGAAAAAAGATATCATCATCACGAGCGGTTATAATGTTTATCCACGAGAGATCGACGAAGTCCTCTACCAACACCCGATGGTGCAGGAAGCTTGCGCCATCGGCGTCCCCGATCCCAAAAGGGGAGAAAACGTCAAGGCCTTCGTGGTGCTGAAAGCGGGCGCAACCGTGACCAAGGAGGAACTCCTGGCTTTATGCAAAAAGGAACTGGCAATATACAAGTTGCCGTCGGAGATAGAATTTCGCGAGGGATTGCCGAAGACCAGCGTGGGCAAGATACTGCGCCGACAGTTAAGAGCGGAAGAAATGGCCAAAAGAGAACTGGGAACGGGGACCGTGGACGTTTATCATAGTTGAAGTTTCTGGCAAAAACTATTTATCCGTGCGGTGCTTCGTAAGTAAGAATAAGAAGAACATAGTGCCTGATTGCGACTGGTTCGTTATTGATAGATGTATTTTTCTTCTCTCATAAATAATGTATCATGCCGCAAGGGCAACCGATATCAGACAACGGTAAGCGCTAGCGAGGGATCTCCATGGGCTTGCCGACTTTACTTTGCTGGTTCAGATCGGCGGCCTTGGCATAATCCGCTATCTCCCTTTTTTTGTTTCCAAGTTTACCATAGATCACCCCCCGATTATAATAGGCGCTTGCATAATCCTGGTTTAGTTCTATGGCTGTGTCAAGATCCTTGATGGCTTGGCTGAAGTTGCCAAGTCTGCTGTGCACAGTTCCCCGGTTATAATAGGCATCGGCAAACTTTGGGTTCCACGCGATGGCCGTGAAGAAATCTTTTAATCCCTTCTCCAGGTTGCCAAGTTTGACATAGGCAGCCCCTCGATTATTGTAAGCCTCCGCAAAGCCAGGTCTTAGCTTAATGGCGTTGCCGTAATCCTGTATAGCCTGATCGAGGTTGTCAAGATTATCGTAAGCAGCCCCCCGATTATTGTAGGCTTCTACGTGTTTCGGATTGATTTCGATGGCCCTGTCATAATCCTGTATGGCCCGATTGAAGTCGCCAAGCTTATCGTAAGCCATCCCCCGCCGGTAATGGGCATCGGCTTTTCCCGGAACCAGCTTCATAAATTCATTATACTCCTGTATTGCCTGGTGATAGTCGCCCCGATTGTAATGGCGTCTCCCCTGTTCCAAAGCGCTTACGGCCTCCCTCCTGGTTACCTGGCCGGTCTCTGTTTCGGCAGATTGCGGATTGGCAATAGACAGGAAAGCTAGAATCATGACCAAACACATTATCCTTATTTTTGTTTTGATGTTCATCTTTTAAGCCTCCTTCGGATATGTGGCCGAAATGTACATCAGAACAGGAACTTACACAAGAAAAAAAGTAAATATTTTGCTGTTGTCAACATAATTGGCAAAATAATATCGATCATGATACCGTTGCACGGAATAGAATATCGTAGATTCTTCCGGCTGGCTTGCATATTTTGCAGGTGAGCCTGAAAAAGACATCATACGGTGTTCGATCCCAAAGAGGACAAACAAAGAAAGGAGATACCGATGAAATGGAAAACAGCAGACGGGGGGTGGAGCCCCTACCTCGCCGGAGCCCTTGTAGGTCTCCTGGCCATTGCTTCAGCGTTGGCAACGGCCCAATGGCTTGGGAAAACCAGCTATATTGGAGCGTCAACCACATTTGTCCGGGCCGCCGGTCTTGTTGAGCGAACGGTTGCTGCGGATCATGTGGCTGCAAACGAGTATTACACTAAAGAAAAGGTTCACGTCGATTGGCAGTTCATGCTGGTTTTCGGCATTTTCCTGGGTGCACTGATTTCTTCTACCACGGATAGGAGCTTTAAACTGGAGAGTGTTCCACCAATGTGGAAAAAGCGATTTGGCCCCTCAATCGGAAAACGAGCATTTTGGGCATTCGTGGGAGGCGCCATTGCCATGCTGGGCGCTCGTATGGCCGATGGCTGTCCCAGCGGTCATGGTCTTAGTGGAACGATGCAATTGTCAGTCAGCTCGCTTGTAGCGTTGGCATTGTTTTTTTGCGCAGGAATCATTGTCGCCCGGTTCGTTTATGGAAGGAGGCCATCATGAACAACGCTCAATTGATGGGTCTGCTCACCGGGACCCTGTTCGGCTTTCTTTTGCAGAAAGGGCGCGTTCTCCGCTTCGACAAACAGGTTGGTGCGATGCGACTTATGGACATGACAATCCTCAAGTTCATGCTTTCTGCGATCTTGGTCGGTATGGTAGGCATATCTCTCCTCTCAGATGCGGGAAGCATCGTATTGAGCCATAAGCCGATGAATGTCGGTGCGGTAATCCTGGGCGGCATTTTGTTTGGCGCTGGGTGGTCAGTCATGGGGTACTGCCCCGGCACATCCATCGGCGCTTTGGGTGAAGGCCGCTGGCATGCCATTTTTGCTGTTCTGGGCATGGTGGCCGGCGCCGCGTTATACGCAGAACTTTACCCGTTTTTCAAGTCCACGGTTCTTGCGTGGAGCGATTTCGGCAAAATTGGCCTCCCCGAAACGCTTGGCATCTCGCACTGGGCTATCATCCCCATATCTTGGGCAGGAACAATAGCCCTGTTTTTATGGTTCGAAAAGAGGGGCCTATGAGATATCTGCCTATCGGATCAAGCCGTCTGATTAAACGCACGCGCGAAAAAAGGGGCGGTGCAAAACTCGTCACTGCCCGTGCGCCGCTTACCATGACGTTATGCATCCGGTCATAGAGAAAGTAGTTAATCATAAAAGGAGACTTCACTGATGTACCTAAAAGGAACGCAAACCGAAAAAAATTTGATACTGGCTTATACCGGCGAATCTCTCAACAGGAACTTGTATACCTATTTTGCGTACCAGGCAAAAAAGGAAGGCTATGAGCAACTTGCTGCAATTTTCCTGGAGACAGCCGACCATGAACACGAACATGCCAGACAGGAACTGAACTTTATTCAGACAAGCGACGTAGAACTTCCCGCCGGCATTTATCCTGTGAAGGGAGTCGGCAACACGATTTCCAACCTGGAAACGGCCGTTTCCGGTGAGCATTACGAGCAGAGCACGATGTATCCTGAGTTTGCGAAAACAGCCGAGAAAGAAGGCTTTCCTGATATTGCCCAAATGCTTCGGCACATTGGCACTGTAGAAGCCCACCATGAAAAACGGTATTTTGCCCTTTTGAAAAATGTAAAAGAAGGGAAGGTTTTTAGAAAAGACTTGCCTGTAAAATGGAAATGCCGTGTGTGCGGCTACGTGAAAGAAGACAAGGAACCTCCGCAAAGCTGTCCCATCTGCGCCTATGACCGTGCCTATTTCGAGTTATTCGCGGAAAATTATTAGTAAGCTAGAAGTTGCTTCCCGGTAGGAAGCAACTTCTTTGGCGCACCTATCCTGTTTCGTGGGACTTATCCCGTTTATCGGGGTCAGGGCTGAATCGGGGATAATTATACGGGCAGAGGCTTGCTGGTCCGTGATACAAAATTCCCCATAGTTTGGGGAGTAATTCTCCGCATTTTGAGGACAGTTACGAAAAAATAGGTTCCCCCATTAGGCTGTTTTTCGCCTGCTTACAAGGCATTGATCGCAACAAACCAGCAATTGGCCTGCATGGTATGTATATTGCTTTTTCCCAGCAGCCCTTTTAAGATACCGTGCTGTAACCCAAATCCGGCATGGCCGACGATCCGGATACAACGTGGTCGGCCAAAGTTTCCACTACACGCCGATTGCCACGGTCGTCTTACGACCCCGCAAAGTCCGGTCACGCCATCTCTGAAAGGCGGCGCGGCTCTGTCTTCGTGGGGGCTGATCACGATTCAAGAAGGAGGTTCTCTGGTATGAGGCGTTTGCTAACTATGGCTCTAGGCCTCGTTTTATTGTGTGCGGCCGTCCCGATATACGCGGCCACACCTGATCAAGGTGTGAAGGTGCCCGTTGCGCCGCTATCCACGCTCACTGCCAAGATGGCAAAGATGCGGGCAGCCGGTGTAGTCACGGAAATTTCTGACACGTCGCTGAAAATTGAGCGTAAAGTTAAGGATAAAGTGGAAACCATGGAGTTCCTATTGGAAAAACCCTTAGGTGGAATTAACGTGGGACAAAAAGTAAAGGTTAGTTATATCAACAGCGAAGATAAAAATGTGGCCACAAAAGTGACGGTAGATATTCCGCGAAAAGTGAACAAAAAGGCGAAGAATCCGGGCTTTAAAGTATCCCCGGCGCCGGTTAAACGCTAAAACAGGGGCATGACAGCATCCCATGACAGTACGTTGGCGTCTCATGTTTGTCACAGTTTTCGGTTTGGCTGTCACGATGGTCATCTGGGGCTGGATTCAACTGCAGGCTCTCGACAAAATACTCATCGATCAGCAACTGAAAAAACTCTACGACGTTGCGGAGACGGTAAACACCTACTATCAGCACTTTCCCACCGCCAAGGGGCTTTCCACCCTGGATTTGACTTTGAAGGACCATGTGCAAAGCGATGTTCGACTGGCGAGAATCGACATTTTTTCCGCGTCCGGCAGCAATGTTGATTATGTGGCCGGCGCCGGTCGCGTCCCTCATGAATGGTCCGAATCCCTGCTGGTATATGTGGGAAAAAAGTCCAAACCTTTTTATGTAAAGTTGCAAACGGAAGCAGGACCAGCCCTGGGTCTGGCCTATACCTCCGGATGGGGCGAAAAACCGGGGCGGCGGCTGGTGGTTTGCGTGCTTGTTTTTTCCCGTTCTAATGAGGAGATATTGTCGCGGGCGCAGCATTTGCTGGTCTTTAGCACCGGCGGTTTGTTGCTGGTTATCGTGTTGATCCTGGCCTTCAGTTATGGCTGGATTATTGAGCGGCCGCTTAAAATAATCATCGATACGATTGATCAGTTTCGTGGGGGAAGCTACAAACAGCGGATTCCCCTCCGCAGGAAGGACGAATGGGGGCTATTAGCCAATCATTTCAATAAAATGGTCGATGAGATTGAGCAGGTGCTGGCCCGGAACCGGGAACTCGCAAGCCGACTGGAGGCGCGTGTGCAGGAAGCAACGCATAATGTGGTACAGTTGCAGGGGCAGGTGAACCGGATGCAGCAGCTTTCCGCGCTGGGACAGTTAACTGCCACCCTTGCCCACGATCTGGGCACTCCCCTCCATTCCATTGCGGGCTTGGCCCGACTTCTTCTGGAAAGCGATGAAGGCTGGTCGCCGGAGGCGGCGCGTAAGCTGGAGCTGATTGTGCAACAAGCCCAAAGATTAAACACCAGCATCCAAAATGTCCGGCATGCCACGCGCATGCCGGAGCCGCATTTCGAAATCCTGTCGGTCGCGGAGCTTTTTAGTGACACCCTGACGCTTGTTGAACCTGAACTTAAGCGGGCGGTGATAAAAGTGGCGCTCCTTGCGGAAGAGAATATCCCCAGCCTTTACGCGGATCGGGACCGTGTCCAGACGGCCCTCTTCAATCTTATCCAAAATGCCATCGAAGCAATGCCTCTGGGGGGACGTCTGGACATTGACTTATTTACCGCCA
>Ga0082335_1009392_pt1 | contig 10555 bp, 11 predicted proteins | sample Subgrocontami58m_FD_72375 | JGI IMG/M metagenome (GOLD analysis project Ga0082335, IMG submission 72375) | Subsurface groundwater microbial communities from S. Glens Falls, New York, USA - GMW37 contaminated, 5.8 m (SPADES assembly) (version 2) ... | reverse complement strand
GCGACTTCGTCGCCCAACTGGAAAAGCTCGGCGAACTCAAGCGCATCGCCGTCGAGGTCGATCCGCGCCTGGAAATGACCGAGATCGCCGACCGCGTGCTGCGCGCCGGCGGCCCCGCACTGCTGTTCGAGAAGGCCAAGGGCCACTCGATGCCGGTGCTGGCGAACCTGTTCGGTACGCCGCGCAGGGTGGCACTGGGAATTGCAGCCGCCGAGGGCGAGGAAGGCGCCGCAGGCGATGGGGCCGACTGGAAGACTCGCCTGCGTGAGGTCGGTGCGCTGCTCGCCTACCTCAAGGAGCCGGAGCCGCCCAAGGGACTCAAGGACGCCTGGGACAAGCTGCCGGTGCTGAAACAGGTGCTCAACATGGCACCCAGGCTGCTCAGCTCCGCGCCCTGCCAGGAAGTCGTCTGGCAAGGCAGCGAGATCGATCTGGCACGCCTGCCGATCCAGACCTGCTGGCCCGGCGACGCCGCGCCACTGATCACCTGGGGCCTGGTGGTCACGCGCGGGCCGCACAAGACCCGACAGAACCTCGGCATCTATCGCCAGCAGTTGATCGGCCGGAACAAACTCATCATGCGCTGGCTCGCCCATCGCGGCGGCGCGCTCGACTATCGCGAACATTGCGCCGCGCACCCCGGCGAGCCCTTTCCGGTCGCCGTCGTGATCGGCGCCGATCCGGCGACCATCCTGGCCGCAGTGACGCCGGTGCCCGATACGCTGTCCGAATACCAGTTCGCCGGACTGCTGCGCGGCAGCAAGACGGAAGTGGTGAAGTGCCTTGGCGCCGAACTGCAGGTACCTGCCTCCGCCGAGATCGTGCTGGAAGGTTTTATCAACCCCGGGGACACCGCAGCCGAAGGCCCCTTCGGCGACCACACCGGCTATTACAACGAGGTGTCCGAGTTCCCCGTATTCACGGTCGAGCGCATTTCCATGCGGCGCGACCCGATCTACCATTCCACCTATACCGGCAAGCCGCCCGACGAGCCGGCCATGCTCGGCGTGGCGCTCAACGAGGTCTTCGTCCCGCTGCTGCAGAAGCAGTTTCCCGAGATCGTGGACTTCTACCTGCCGCCCGAGGGCTGCTCCTACCGCATGGCCGTGGTCAGCATCCGCAAGGCCTATCCGGGGCACGCCAAGCGCGTGATGTTCGGCATCTGGAGCTTCCTGCGCCAGTTCATGTACACCAAGTTCATCATCGTTACCGACGAGGACGTCGACGTCCGTTCCTGGCCCGAGGTGATCTGGGCGCTGACGACGCGGGTCGATGCGGCGCGTGATACCCTGATTGCCGAGAATACGCCCATTGATTACCTCGATTTCGCTTCACCGGTGGCCAGTCTTGGTAGCAAAATGGGCATCGATGCGACCAACAAGTGGCCGGGTGAGACGACGCGGGAATGGGGCCGTCCCATCGCCATGGACGACGCCATAAAGCAGCGCATAGACGCGCTCTGGCAGCAATTGGGCCTTTAGGAGGAACAATGACGGAACCCGAGGTGATTCCCGTGCACGACGATGCGGACGGCCGACTGGACGGGCCCCGTGCCTGGTGTCATGTGATGTACGGCCTGCACGCCATATCCGCGGTTTCCGGCATCCTGACCTCGGCTTCGATTGTCGGCGCCTTCGTCTTCGGCTGGCCCTCGATCATCGCGGTGATCATCAACTATGTCACCCGGGACCGGGTGCGCGGCACCTGGCTGGAGACGCACTGGCGCTGGCAGTTGCGCAGCTTCTGGTTCGCCGCGCTGTGGCTGCTGGTGGCAGGCGTGCTGATGATTACCCTGATCGGCATTCCGGCGGCGATCCTGGTCATCGTCAGTACCGGGCTCTGGGTGCTCTACCGGGTGATCCGCGGCTGGCTGGCGCTGATCGACCGGCGTGCCATGCCGGTGCCCGTCGCCGTGCAGACGGCCTGACGCCGGACGGTTGCCGGACCCCGCCGTGCGCGGGAAGGGAAATCCGGATTGTGCCGCTTTGGTCGCGGACTATACTTTGCCCATGCTTCGCCAGGCATATGTCCTGCTGCTGCTCGTCTGCTGCAGCCTCCCGTCGCCGCCGCTGTTCGCCGCCGAGGCGCCGGACCAGCGCGCCCTGCTGCTGGTCGCGGCCGAGGGCATGCTTGATCCGCGCTTCCGCCAGAGCGTCGTCATCGTCACCCGCCACGGCCGCAGCAACTCCACGGTCGGCGTCATCGTCAATCGCAGCCTGGACGTACCGCTCGACCGCGTGTTCCCCGGCCAGGAGAAGGCGTCGCAGCACCGCCTGCATTACGGCGGTCCGGTGGCGCCGGGGCAGATCGTTTTCATGGTTCGCGGCGAGGTCGCGCCGGAGGCGGCGATCACCCTGGCCGAGCGCCTGTTTCTCAGCAGCGACAGCAACAGCCTGTCCAGGCTGATCGACGCGGCGACGCCGGCATCGCGCTTGCGGGTGTTCAACGGTTTCGCCAGTTGGGCGCCGGACCAGCTGGAGAACGAGATCGATCGCGGTGACTGGCATCTGCTGCCGGTGGATGCCGATGTGTTGTTTGCCGAGCCGCTGGACGGGCTGTGGCTGAAGCTGTGGCGCCGCGCGACACAGCTCATGGTGCGGATGCCGCCGCCGCGCCTGCATGTCGCATTAGGCGAGACAGACTACTTCCGCCTGCAAGCCGCGCTCATACTCGGGCATCCTTAGCTCATCCACAGGATTCCAAATGACTATCTGCCCGATCGCCATCGTCGCCGGCTGCCAGAAATGCCCCGCATTCAAGATTTGTCCGCTCAAGGGTGTGCTCGGCGACCAGCCGGCGGTGCCCGCCGCCAAGGCGGATGCCGCGCCGCCGCCGAGCAAGGCGGCTGCGCGCAAGAAGAAATAGCAGCTTGCGCCGGCGGCCTGCCCGCCGCCGGCGCTCATGACGCACCAATCGGGAGCATGAATTTTTTTGGCGCACTCCATTGTGGTGCGCGAATGCGCTTCCCGCCGGCCCTGTTGCCGGCATGGCTGCTTCAGGCTTGAACCAGCAACAACAGGGGATTGCGGCTGTTTCCGCGCCTGCAGTCCAGGCATGGCACGCCCTTCGCTATGTAAGTGCTGCACCGTTTCAAACCAGACGGTCTGTCCGCTTACATCCATGAAAGGGGTACACCATGCAACGTCGCAATTTCGTCAAGGCAACCGCCGTCACCATCGCTCTCGCCGCGGCCGGCTTCATCACCCAGCCAGCCATCGCTGCCGATACCATCAAGGTCGGCATCCTGCATTCCCTCTCCGGCACCATGGCCATTTCGGAAACCGCGCTGAAGGAAACTGCGCTGATGGCCATCGAGGAAATCAATGCCAAAGGCGGCGTGCTGGGCAAGAAGCTGGAGCCCGTGGTGGTCGATCCCGCTTCCAACTGGCCGCTGTTCGCCGAGAAGGCGCGCCAGTTGCTGACCCAGGACAAGGTCGCGGTGACCTTCGGTTGCTGGACTTCGGTCTCGCGCAAGTCGGTGAACCCGGTGTTCAAGGAACTCAACGGCCTCTTGTTCTACCCCGTCCAGTACGAAGGCGAGGAACTCGAAAAGAACGTCTTCTACACCGGCGCGGCGCCCAACCAGCAGGCGATCCCCGCGGTCGAATACCTGATGGGCAAGGACGGCGGCTCGGCCAAGCGCTGGGTGCTGCTCGGCACCGACTACGTCTATCCGCGCACCACCAACAAGATCCTGCGCGCCTTCCTCAAGTCGAAGGGCGTCGCCGATACCGACATCATGGAGGAGTACACCCCCTTCGGCCATTCCGACTACCAGACCATCATCGCCAAGATCAAGAAGTTCGCCGGCGAGGGCAAGAAGACGGCCGTGGTGTCGACCATCAACGGCGATTCCAACGTGCCCTTCTACAAGGAACTCGGCAACGCCGGCCTGAAGGCCACGGACGTGCCGGTCGTCGCCTTCTCGGTCGGCGAGGAAGAACTGCGCGGCGTCGATACCAAGCCGCTGGTGGGTCACCTCGCCGCCTGGAACTACTTCCAGTCGATCAAGAACCCCGAGAACGACAAGTTCATCAAGCAGTACCGCGACTGGGCCAAGAAGCAGAAGCTGCCGAAGGCCGAGTCCGTGGTCACCAACGACCCGATGGAAGCCACCTACATAGGCATCCACATGTGGAAGCAGGCGGTCGAGAAGGCCAAGAGCACGGATGTGGACAAGGTCATCGCGGCCATGTCCGGTCAGACCTTCAAGGCACCGTCGGGCTTCAGCATCAAGATGGACGAGAAGAACCACCACCTGCACCGCGCCGTGTTCATCGGCGAAGTGAAGGCCGACGGCCAGTTCAACGTGGTGTGGAAGACCAAGGGCCCGGTCAAGGCTCAGCCCTGGTCGCCCTTCATTGCCGGCAACGACAAGAAGAAGGACGAGCCCGAAGGCAAGTAAGGGCGTACTTGAGCCGTCATTCCCGCGAAAGCGGGAATCCAGAGGCACACTTCTGGATTCCGGGGCAAGCCCGGAATGACGGTGCTAAGGTTTGTCTTTTGTTTTACCTGACTGCAAACGCGACCAGGCAGCTTCCGCCGCCGTGCCGCCGGCACTGACTTTCCCAAAAAATGCGCCGCCTCCTCTTCGCCCTGCTGTGCTGCCTGAGTCTCGCCGCCTACGCGGCGCCGGACCTGGCTGTGGTGCGCCAGCTTGCAGCCGAGGAGTCGGACGACAGGATCGCCGCGATCCACAAGCTTGCACTCACCGCCGAGCCGGAGGCGCTGGCCGTGCTGCAACAGCTTGCCGACGGCACGCTGAAGGATGACAAGGGCGAGGACATCACCATCAACAACCGGGTGCGGCGCGAACTCGAAGGCGCACTGGCGGTGCTCAAGCTGATCGACCCCGATGCCACGGTACGCTTCAAGGCGGTGAAGGAAATCGCCGGCAACGTGGACGCCGCGATGGCGCCGATGCTGGCCAGGGCGCGCGACCGCGAAGCCGATCCGAACATTCGCGCGTTGCTGATCGAGATCCATGCGGCGGCGACGCTCAAGGACCCCGATCCGCAAGTGCGCATCGCGGCGGCGAAATCGCTGGCATCGAGCGCCGACCCGAATACCCAGGCCTTGCTCAAGGCACAGTCCGAGCCGGCCAACGAGGCCGAGACCGAAGTGCGCCGCGCAGCCTTCCAATCCTGGCTCGCGGTCAAGGATCGCCTGACCCTGGCGGAAAACATCGGCCGCATCTTCTCCGGACTTTCGCTGGGCAGCATCCTGCTGCTGGCCGCGCTGGGCCTGGCCATCACCTACGGCGTGATGGGCGTGATCAACATGGCCCACGGCGAACTGCTGATGATCGGTGCCTATGCGACCTACGCGATCCAGGGAGTCTTCCGCACGCATTTCCCGGAGCATCTCGACTGGTACCTGCTGGCCGCCGTGCCGGTGGCCTTCTTTGCCGCCGCTGCCGTCGGCGTGCTCTTGGAGCGCACGGTAATCCGCTGGCTCTACGGCCGCGCGCTGGAAACCCTGCTCGCCACCTGGGGCCTCTCGCTGATGCTGATCCAGGCCGCGCGCGTGATCTTCGGTGCGCAGAACGTCGAGGTCGCCAACCCGAGCTGGATGTCGGGCGGCCTCGAAATCCTGCCTTCCATCGTCCTGCCACTCAATCGCATCGTCATCGTCGCCTTCGCGCTGTTCGTGCTGATGCTGGTCTGGGTGCTGATGAACAAGACGCGGCTGGGCATGTTCGTCCGCGCCGTGACGCAGAACCGCGCCATGGCCGGCTGCGTCGGCGTGCCGACGGGGCGCATCGACACCGTGGCCTTCGCGCTCGGCGCCGGCATCGCGGGCCTGGGCGGCGTCGCGCTGTCGCAGATCGCCAATGTCGGCCCCGACATGGGCCAGGGCTACATCGTCGATTCCTTCATGGTGGTGGTGCTGGGCGGCGTCGGTCAGTTGGCCGGCGCGGTGTGGGCGGCGCTGGGGCTTGGGATAGTGACCAAGTTCATCGAGAGCTGGGCCGGCGCCGTGATCGCCAAGATCGTGGTGCTGGTGTTCATCATCATGTTCATCCAGAAGCGTCCGCAGGGGCTGTTCGCCCTTAAGGGCCGGTTTGTGGAAAGCTAGGATGAAACAGGCACTCTCATTTGAGGTGGGTGGCGCCCGGGCCGCCGGGGCGCTCTGCTCCGCTCCATGTCCCCCGTCGCCACGGCTTGCCCTGCATGGCAAGCCGGCTTCGGCAGCACGGAGCAGTGCTCCGCGAAACCCTGCCTATGCCCTCCTTTACTTGCGCGGAGCAGAGCGCCCCACCGGCCCGTTCGGGACGCGCCGTCGCGGGTTTTCGGTAGCAAAGCAAAACCCTATCCCGCCAAGGATGGCAGGTATCCGACTCCGGGAAGTAAAGGAGGAGGGCCGGTGCTTTTTCGGCCCGGGGGACATGGACGGAGTCGGATACCTGCCGTCCTTGGCGCGCGCCGCCCCAGCCAACGAACACGGCGATTCATCCGTTGCAAATGGCTGGAGCAACTGAGATGAAGCGCACCCCCTTCATCGTCCGCTTCTTCGGTGCCACGCCGAAACAGGGCTGGATAGCGATCGGCGTCGCGGCAGCACTGACTTTGGTCCTGCTGCCTGCGCTGCACCTGCTGGTGCCGGCGGGCAATCCCTTCCACGTCTCGGCCTACGTCATCACGCTGATCGGCAAAATCATGTGCTACGCCATCGTGGCCGTGGCCATGGACCTGATCTGGGGCTACACGGGGATCCTCTCGCTGGGCCACGGCCTGTTCTTCGCGCTGGGCGGCTACGCCTTCGGCATGTACCTGATGCGCCAGATCGGCCGCGACGGCTCTTACCAGTCGGACCTGCCGGACTTCATGGTCTTCCTCGACTGGAAGGCGCTGCCCTGGTACTGGATCGGTTCGGATTCCATCCTCTGGGTGCTGTTTCTGGTGCTTACCGTGCCGGCGCTGGTGGCGCTGATCTTCGGCTTCTTCGCCTTCCGTTCGCGCATCAAGGGCGTGTATTTCTCGATCATCACCCAGGCCATGGTGTTCGCCGCGATGCTGTTCTTCTTTCGCAACGAAACCGGCTTCGGCGGCAACAACGGCTTCACCGATTTCAAGCGCATCCTTGGCTACAGCATCACCGCGCCGGAGACGCGCGTCGCCCTGTTCGCCCTGACCGCGCTGATGTTGCTGGCGACCCTGGTGCTCGGCCGCTACCTGGTCACGTCCAAGCTCGGCCGCGTGCTGGCGGCGATCCGCGACGCCGAATCGCGCGTCATGTTCATCGGCTACAACCCGCTCTACTACAAGCTCTTCATCTGGACCCTGTCGGCCCTGCTGTGCGGCATAGCCGGCGCGCTCTACGTGCCGCAGGTCGGCATCATCAACCCGGGCGAAATGTCGCCGGCCAACTCGATAGAAATCGCGATCTGGGTCGCCGTCGGCGGCCGCGCCACGCTGATCGGGCCGGTACTCGGCGCCTTCATCGTGAACCTGGCGAAGAGCTTCTTCACCGTGGCCTTCCCCGAGTACTGGCTGTTCTTCCTCGGCGCCCTGTTCGTCGGCGTCACGCTGTGGCTGCCGGACGGCGTGGTCGGCCTCTGGCGCAAGCTGCGCGAGAAGCGCGCGGCGGGAGCCGCGAAATGAGTTCGCCGAGCATCCTGCTGCTGCACGAGGTGACGGTCAGCTTCGACGGCTTCCGCGCCCTCAACGAACTCTCGCTCGACATCGAGGACGGCGAACTGCGCTGCATCATCGGTCCCAACGGCGCCGGCAAGACGACGATGATGGACGTCATCACCGGCAAGACGCGGGCTGACCGCGGCAAGGTGATGTTCGATCAGAACATCGACGTGCGGCGCATGTCCGAACCCGAGATCGCCCACCTCGGCATCGGCCGCAAGTTTCAGAAGCCGACCATCTTCGAGAACCTGACCGTATTCGAGAACCTCGAACTCTCGATGAAAATGGACAAGCGTGCGCGGACCAGCCTGTTCGCCTGGCTGGACGACGATGCGCGCGACAAGATCGCCGACACGCTGCGCCTGATCCGCCTCGACCATGAGGCCGAACGCCAGTCCGGCCTGCTCTCTCACGGCCAGAAGCAGTGGCTGGAAATCGGCATGCTGCTGATGCAGGACCCCAAGCTGCTGCTGCTCGACGAACCGGTGGCCGGCATGACCGACGACGAGACCGCGCGCACCGGCGAGTTGTTCAAGTCGCTGGCCGGCAAGCATTCGCTGGTGGTGGTCGAGCACGACATGGCCTTCATCGAACAGCTCGGCGGCATGGTCACCGTGCTGCATGAAGGCTCGGTGCTGGCCGAGGGCGACCTGGCCACGGTGCAGAACGACCAGAGGGTGATCGAGGTTTATCTCGGACGCTGATCATGCTCAAAGTCGACAAACTCAACCAGTACTACAGCGGCAGCCACATCCTGCGCGACGTGAGCTTCGAGGCGCCGATCGGCAAGGTGACGACGGTGCTCGGCCGCAATGGCGTCGGCAAGACGACGCTGCTGAAAGTCTTGATGGGCCTGGTTCCTTCGCGTAGCGGCAGCATCGGTTTCGACGGCAAGGATCTTACGCGCGCACCGTCGCACGAACGCGTGCAGGCCGGCATCGGCTACGTGCCGCAGGGCCGCGAAATCTTCCCGCGCCTGACGGTGCTGGAAAACCTGCAAATGGGCCTCGCCACGCGCCCCGGCGGCACGCCGATACCGGAGCACATTTTCGAAATGTTTCCGGTGCTCAAGCAGATGCTCAAGCGCCGCGGCGGCGACCTGTCCGGCGGCCAGCAGCAGCAGCTCGCGATCGGCCGCGCGCTGGCTTTTGGCCCGCGCTTGCTGATCCTCGACGAACCGACCGAAGGCATCCAGCCTTCGATCATCAAGGACATCGAGCGCGCCATTCGCACCCTCGCCGCCGAGGGCAACATGGCCATCCTGCTGGTCGAGCAGTACTACGATTTCGCCGAGAGCCTGGCCGACCAGTACCTGGTCATGGAGCGCGGCGAGATCATCAAGCGCGGCGCCGGCGCCGACATGGCGGCCGACGGCGTGCGCGAGTTGCTCGCCGTCTGAGTTCGCCGGCCTGGCGCTATGATTCGCCGATGCATCCCACCGACCCGATTACTCCCTGCTGGCAGGCCGCGCTCGACCTCGGCTTCGAGCGGCGCGGCGAGTCTACGCGGCTGGTGCGGCGCGAGCATCGCGGCCCGCTGCGGGTGCAGAAGGCGCTCTATCCCGAAGGGCCGGGGATGTGCCATGCCATCGTGCTGCACCCGCCGGCCGGCATCGCCGGCGGCGACCGCCTGCAGATCGGCATCGAGCTGGGCGCCAACGCGCAGGCCCTGCTCACCACCCCCGGCGCCGGCAAGTGGTATCGCTCGGCCGGCCCCATTGCGGAGCAGACCGTGAGCCTGAAAGTTGGCGCTGGCGCTACGGCGGAATGGCTGCCGCAGGAGAGCATCGTCTTCTCCGGCGCGCAGGCGCGCATGCGCACCGCAGTGGATCTGGAGGAGGGCGCGCGCTTCGTTGGCGTCGAGACCCTCTGCTTCGGCCGCCGCGCCAGCGGCGAGAGCTTCGAGCGCGGCAGCCTGCACCTGGCGACCGACATTCGCATGGACGGCAGGTTGCTGTGGCGCGAGCGCGGAGTGATCGAAGGCGGCTCGCCCCTGCTGCATTCGCCGATCGGCCTCGCCCGCTTCAGCGTCTGCAGCACGGTGCTGGTCGCAGGGAGGGACATCGAGGCCGAGACTCTGCGCGCCTGTCGCACCGTCACCGCGAGCGAAGCGGGTGCACGCTGCGGCGTCAGCGCCATGCCGCAGCTTTTCGTCGGCCGCTATCTCGGCCATTCGGCGCAGGCCGCGCGCGAATGGTTTGTAATGCTTTGGCAACACTTGCGCCCAATCATGATCGGCCACGATGCTACCGTGCCACGCATCTGGAATACCTAGGAAGGAGAACGCATGGAACTCACTCCGCGCGAGAAGGACAAGCTGCTGATATTCACCGCGGCACTGCTCGCCGAGCGGCGCAAGGATCGCGGCCTCAAGCTCAACTACCCGGAGGCGGTGGCCTTCATCACTGCCGGCATCCTCGAAGGCGCGCGCGACGGACAAAGCGTCGCCGAGTTGATGAGTTACGGCACGACGCTGCTCAAGCGCGACGAAGTCATGGAAGGCGTGCCGGAGATGATTCCCGACATACAGGTCGAGGCGACCTTTCCCGACGGCACGAAGTTGATCACCGTCCACAATCCCATCGTCTGAGGTGAACGCCATGATTCCAGGCGAAATGAACATCGAAGCCGGCGAGATCGAACTCAACGCCGGTCGCCGCACCCTGACCGTCGAAGTCGCCAACACCGGCGACCGTCCGATCCAGGTCGGCTCGCATTACCACTTCTTCGAAACCAACGAGGCCCTGGCCTTCGATCGCGCGGCGGCGCGCGGCATGCGGCTCAATATCGCGGCAGGTACCGCGGTGCGTTTCGAGCCGGGGCAGACGCGTACCGTGGAGCTGGTCGACTATGCGGGCGAGCGCAAGGTGTATGGCTTCCAGGGCAAGGTGCAGGGTGCGTTGAAATGAAAATGGT
>Ga0082335_1009391_pt1 | contig 10556 bp, 9 predicted proteins | sample Subgrocontami58m_FD_72375 | JGI IMG/M metagenome (GOLD analysis project Ga0082335, IMG submission 72375) | Subsurface groundwater microbial communities from S. Glens Falls, New York, USA - GMW37 contaminated, 5.8 m (SPADES assembly) (version 2) ... | reverse complement strand
GTGCCCGAATCGATCGCGACGCTGCGATATCAGATCAGCGTGCTCCTGCTCAAGGCCATGCCGCGCTGCCCGTGCTGCGGCCGCCCAAACGCAAAACTTCACTTATGACACAGTAGTACTAGGCGGGCATTGCAGAAAGCGAGCGGGGTGCCCGGGATTGCCATCCCAAATCTCGTGATTTTGCGCAATTGCGAAGTTGCAATTGCGCAAAATCACGAGACGTATTGAAAACCAAGACGAGCCTCGCCGGTTCGGTCGGCGCGTTCATGCCGCGGCCCGCACCGCCTTCGTCCCCGCGAGCGGCAATGACACCGGCTCGTTGCGCTCGGCCGACAGGTCGGCCGCGATATAGACCTCCATGACCATGCGCGCGTGCTCCGCGGTCACCATCACCGGGCGATCGTGGACGACCGCCTCGAGGAAGTGGATCGTCTCGGCGGCCATCGGCCCGGCGTAGGTGTGGTCCACGGGCTCCCCGGGCATGGTCGACATCGGCAGCACCATGCCCCCGCTCATCGTGTTCAGCACCACGTCGCGGTGGCTGTCGTCGACGATCACCGCGCCCTCCGTGCCGACCATCTCGATCCACGTGGTCGAGAAATTCGGATACCCCGGCGGCAGCGTCCAGCCGCCTCCGACGACGAACGACAGGCCCGAATCCATGGTGACGGTGATCCACTGCGTGTCGGCGATCGGCGCGCCGGTGGTCTCCTGCATGACGCCGTAGTTGGTCTGCGAGTACACGCGCACCGGCTTGGCGGGCTCCAGGCACCAGAGCACGAAATCCAGGTCGTGCGTGGACTCCATCGCGGCGGGGGAAAGCTTCACGCGCCCGGTGATCTTCTTGCCCAGATTGCGCGTGATATGCCGGCTCACCAGCGCGCTCACGGGGCGGCCGATCGTGCCATCCCGGAGCGACTTGCGCACGTAGGCGAACTTGGGATTGAAGCGCTGCGAGTAGCCGATCGAGAACTTGAGCCCGTGCTTGCGCGCCAATCCGATCAGCTCGTCGGCCTCGCCGAGCTCCAGCGCCATGGGCTTTTCGAGGAACACGTGCTTGCCGGCGGACAGGAACTCCCGCGCCATCGGGTAGTGCGTGGTCTCGGGGGTCGCCGAGACGTACACCGCCTCGATCGCATCGATCTCGAGCAGCTTGCGGTAGTCGGTCGTGGCGGTGCTCGCGCCGGTCGCCTTGGCGACCTCGGCGAGCCGCTCGGGGCGCACTTCCGCCAGATGCAGGCTCTCCACCAGGGCGTTTGCCGCGCAGGTCTCGGCGCGGATGCCCCCGCACCAGCCCGTGCCGACGATTCCCACACCGATCCTTCTCATCAGGTCGATCTCCTCGCGCATGTCGTACCCGCGCCATTAGAGCACCGGCGATGCTGTGGCACAAATCGCGATTTGCTATGCTTGACATGCAAACCCATTATGGCTGGGAGGCGCAAGCGGCGTCCCCGTGGGTGGCGCACCGGGGCCAGGGGGCAGGGGCTCATCCGCTTGCATGCTGGTTTGTTATCGCCCCTGCGAATGCGGGGCAGTGAATCGGGGGGGACGGTGTCGATGGAGCTTCGCGGTATCCAGTACTTCCTGCAGATCGCCGACGAAGGCAGCATCACGCGGACCGCGCACAAGCTCGGGGTCACCCAGCCCGCGCTGACCCGGCACGTGCAGCAGCTCGAGGCCGAGCTCGGCACCCAGCTCCTGCTTCGCCTGCCCCGCGGGGTGCGGCTCACGACCAGCGGGCGGGACTTCCTGGAATACGCGAGGCGGATCGTCCTCGAGGTCGACCGCGCGCGCGAGCACGTGCACGGGGTCGCCGAGACCCCGCGCGGCAGGGTCGTGGTCGGGACCTCGCCGACGCTCGCGCCGCTGCTGCTGCCCGGATGCATCACCCGCGCGCGCCAGCAATGCCCGCTGATCACGCTCCAGGTCATGGAAGGGTTCAGCCCGCAGCTCCTGGATGCGCTGCTCACCGGGCGCCTGGACGTCGCCGTGATGACCAACCCGCCGCGCTCGCGCGCGCTTTCGCTCACGCCGATTTTCTCCGAGCCGCTGTTGGTGATCTCCCCGCCGGGCGCGCGCGGCGCCGTGCGCTCGTATTCCCTGGTCGAGCTGTCGCGCACGCCCCTCATCGTCTCCAGGGGCATGCGCGCGGTCATCGACGAGCAGCTCGCGAGCTTCGGCACCCAGGTCCGCGTCGAGGCGGAAGTCGATTCCGTCGAGGCCATCCGGGGGCTGCTGCTCTCGGGCGTCGGGACGACGATCATGCCGGTCTCCGCGTTCCACTCGGAGATCGCCGCGGGGCGGGTGGACGCGAGCGAGGTCGAAGGCGCCAACCTGCACCGGATCCTCGTGCTGGCGCGCCCCGTCGCGCCGGGCCGCTCGGCGGCGATCGACGAGATCGAGCACATCGTGCGCGCGGAGATGACTGCGCTGCTCGAAGCCGGGCTGTTCCGGCTGCCGATCGTCAAGGCCGCCGCCGGCGCGCACCGGCGCGCGCGATTGGGAAGGCGGTAGGTGATTTGCCATCCCGACTCTCCCGATTTTACGCAGTTGCAACTTCGGATTAAAGGTGATTAAAGGGGCCAGGCTCGAATTATTCCGATTGAATGGGCCAGGCTCGAATCATTCCAGTAATTCGAGCCTGGCCCCTTTAATCCCGCTTTAATCCCGTAAAATCGGGAGACCTATATGTGATTTGAAAGGGACCAGGCTCGATATGCGCATCCCATTAACCTACTCCTTCGATCTACGCTGCGCCTTGCTGCTCCGGCGCTGCCGCACCGAGCGCCGGGTGCGCGCCATCTCCTCCAGCACCGCGCACACCGCCCCGGTGTCCTCGCTGCCGCGGCCCATGGCCATGGCGGCGGTGTAGAACGGCGCGCTCGCGAGGAACAGCGGCGTGGGGCAGTCGATCGAGCGCGCGTATTCGCCGATGATCTTCATGTCCTTCTGCCACACCTCGACCTTCATCGTGGCCTCCGAGTAGTCGCCCTTGACCATCATCGGGCCGCGCACCTCGAGCATGCGCGAGGTCCCGGCGCCGCTCGTGACCACCGCGAGGACCTGCGCGGGGTCCAGGCCCGCCTTCATGCCCAGCACCATTGCCTCGGCCGCGGCGACGTTGTGGATCGCCACCAGGAGATTGGCGATGAATTTCATCTTCGAGCCGTCGCCGAACGCACCGACGTGGAAATGCTTGCGCGCGATTCCCTCGAAGACCGGGATGCACTTGCGGTAGGCGAGCGCCTCGCCGCTCGCGAACACGACCAGGTCCCGGGTGCGCGCCTGCGCGCCGGTTCCGCTCAACGGGCAGTCGAGCAGCGTGATGCCGCGCGCGGCGAGGAGCTTGCGCGCGGTCTCCTTCACTTCCAGCGGCAGGGTGCTGGTCTCGACGACGATCTGCCCGCGGCGGGCGGCCTGCGCCAACTGCGCGCTCACCGCGGCGAGCGCGTCGGAGGAGGGCAGCGAGGTGATGACGATGGGCGCGCGCTTGCCGACGTCCATGGCGCTACGCGCGGGGCGTCCGCCCGAGCGCGAGAGCGCGGTCTGCCGCGACGCGAGCGTGTCGTATCCGATGACCTCGAACCCGGCCTTCACGAGGTTCGCCGACATCGCCGACCCCATGATGCCTAGGCCGATCACGCCTACCGGGCTTGCTGTCGTATTCATGTCTACTATTCCTTTTCCGAGCTCAGCGCTTGATCCCGAGCAATCGCGCGGCGTTTCCGCCCATGATGCGGTCCTTCTCAGCGCGCGCGAGCCGGGGCACGCTCTCGATCAGGCCGACGGGGTCCACCTCCCCCATGTCGTAGGGATAGTCCGTGCCGAGCAGCACGTGGTCGTCGCCCCACTTGTCGATCAGGTGGCGCAGCATGTCGCGATCGAAGGTGATGGTGTCGAAATAGAATTTCCGCAAGTAGCTCGAAGGCGCCTTCCTGATCACCGTGTGGCAGTCGGGCCGCGCCCGGTGCGCGTGGTCCATGCGCGCCCAGTAGTGGGCGAGATAGCCCCCCGAGTGCGGCAGCACGATCTTCAGCTTCGGATGGCGTTCCATCACGCCGTCGAAGATCAGGTGGCTCACCGCGACCGTCGTCTCGAGCGGATTGCCGATGACGTTGTTGAAGTAGTGGTCGGTCAGCCGCTCGCCCTGCGTGAATCCCAGCGGATGCATGAAGATCACCACGCCCAGCTCCTGCACCCGGGCGAAGAACCGGTCCAGGCCGAGCCTCGGGTCGGCGAGGTCCATGCCGTTGACGTTCGGGTTGATCTCGACCCCGCGCAGGCCGAGCTTCTTCACGCAGCGGTCGAGCTCGGCGACGGCCAGCTCGACGTTCTGCAGCGGCACGGTCCCGAGGCCCACGAAGCGCTCCGGCCAGGTGGCGACGATCTCCGCCAGGCGGTCGTTCACCGCCTGCGAGATTTCCAGTCCGAGTCCCGGCTCGGTCCAGTAGCAGCACTGGTTCGGCGCCGGCGACACGGCCTGGACGTCGATGCCCATGCGGTCCATGTCCTTCAGCCGCACCTCGATCGTGGAGAGCTTGGCCGCGCGGTCGCGCATCTGCTTGACGTTCACCTCGGTCGTGAGCGCGTTGGCGAAGACGCGGGAGGGGTCGTGCGGCGCGGGATCCAGGGGCGCGAGCTTCGCCTGCACCTCGGGGTTGAGGTAGTGGCAGTGGATGTCGACGCGCAGGCTGCGCCCCTTCCTGTCGCGCGCGACCTTGGGGGCGCTGCGCGCCGCCGCGCGCGGGGCGCGCGCGGTTTTCGCGACGCCCTTGCGCGCGCCGAGAGCGGGGCCGTGCCGGGGATCGCCGCAGGGTACGCAGGTGAACATCATGGTTATCTCCCCTTGTTGGTCTTGAATTGGTACCCGTTTCAAAGCGAATTGTCATTCCGAGGCTGAAAGCCGAGGAATCTGCTTTTTCGGCGATTCAAAAGCAGATTCCTCGCGGCGCTCGGAATGACATGGGCAGGGGTCGGCATCTAGAACACGCCCAGGTGCTGCGTGAGGACCGCCTCGTTGCCGCGCACGTCCTCGACGCTTCCCTGGAACGCGACCTGCCCGGTGTTCAGCATGACCACGTCGTCGGCGAGGCCGAGCGCGAGCTTGATGTTCTGCTCGACGAGCACGATGGACAGGCCCTCCTGCTTCAGCCGGGCGATGGTGGTCCCGACCTCGGCCACGATCCGCGGCGCAAGCCCCTCGGAGGGCTCGTCCATCAGCAGCACGCGCGGGTTGCCCATCAATCCCCGCCCGATCGCGAGCATCTGTTGCTCGCCCCCGGAGAGCGAGCCGGCGGCCTGCTGGGCGCGCTCCTGCAGCCGCGGAAACAGGTCGAAGACGCGCTCGAGCGTCCAGGCGCCGCCGCTGCGGGACTGGCGCGCGACGACGAGGTTCTCGCGCACCGTCAGCGTCGGGAAGATGCGCCGGCCCTGCGGCACCAGTCCGACGCCCCTGCGCGAGATCGCCTCGGGCGAGAGCCGCCCGATCGGCTCGCCGAACAGGCGGATCTCCCCCGCGCGCGGCGCGAGGAAGCCGATGATGGTGGACATGCAGGTGGTCTTGCCGGCGCCGTTGCGCCCCAGCAGCGCGAGCACGCGCCCCGCGCCGAGCGAGAACGAGACCTCGTGCAGCACGCGGCTGTCGCCGTAGCGCGCGTCGATGCCCGAGAGCGCGAGCGCCGCAGTTGATAATTCAGTCGCCAAGGTAGATCTCCCGCGTCCTCGGGTCGGCGACGACCTCGGCGCGCGTGCCCTCGACGATCACGCTTCCGTAGTGGAGCACGGTGATCCGCTCGGCGAGGTCGAGCGCGGTGTCCATGTCGTGCTCGATCATGACCACCGTCACCTCGCGCGGGATGCCGGCGATCAACTCCTTCAGCGCCGTGCGCTCCTCGCGCGAGAGCCCGGCGAGCGGCTCGTCGAGCAGCAGCAACCTGGGCTTCTGCGCGAGCGCCATCGCGATCTCGACGCGGCGCCGCTCGCCGTATGCGACCTCGGCGATCGGGCGCCGCGCGAGGTGCTCCAGGCCCACGAGCGCGAGCGAGCGCCGCGCCTCCTCGTAGAGCCCGGTGTGCGCGGCGAGCGCGCCGAAGGCGTTCCAGCGGGTCTTCGACAGCCCGAGCAGCGCGAGCACGATGTTGTGCTCGAGGGAATCCTTCGGGAACAGCGTGATGATCTGGTAGGTCCGCGCAAGGCCCCTTTGCGCGCGCTGGTCCGGCCTCAGCCTGGAGATATCCTCGCCGAAGAGCCGGATGGTGCCCGAGTCGCGCGGCAGGTCGCCCGTGACCAGGTTGAACAGCGTGGTCTTGCCCGCCCCGTTCGGGCCGATGATGAGGCGCCGCTCGCCGGGCATCACCTCCATCGAGACGTCGTTCGCCGCGGGCAGGCCGCCGAAGGCCTTGCTGAGTCCGCTCAACTGGAGCGCAGGGGTCGTCACGGCTTCCTCCAGCGCACCCACCAGCGGCGCAGCCCCGGCACGACGCCCTCGGGCATGAACACCACGATCACCACGAACACGAATCCGAGCAGCATGTTCCAGCGCTCGATGTACGCCGAGACGTAGTTCTTCAGGATCATCACGATCGCGGCGCCGACGATCGGCCCGGCGAGCGTGCCCGAGCCGCCGGCGATCACCGCGAGCAGGCCCTCCGCGGAGGCCGTGAGGGAGAGCGAGGTCGGGTGGATGTACTTGTGGTAGTACACGTACAGCACCCCCGACACCGCTCCCCAGAGGCCGGCGTATACGTAGGTGATCCAGCGCACCCGCCAGACGTCGTGGCCCAGCGCGCTCATGCGCCGCGGCTGGTCGCGCGTGCCGCGCAGCGCGGCGCCGAACGGCGAAGCGACGAATCTCGCCATCAGCCAGATCGAGATCGCAGTCACCGCGAGCGCGAAGAAGTAGAACATGGTCGCGCCGTCCAGGCTCAGTCCGAAGGGCGCGGGCCGCGTGAGGCCCCTCAGGCCGTTGTCGCCGTCGGTCACCGAGACCCAGCGGTAGGCGGTCCCCCACAGGACCTGCGAGAGCGCGAGCGTGAGCATGAGGAAGCCGAGGCCCGTCGCGCGCAGCGCGATCAGGCCGAACAGGCAGGCCATCAGCGTCGTGCCCACGAGCGCCAGGAGCGCGGTGGCCCAGTGCGCGAGCCCGAGCTTCAGGTACAGCCAGGCCGAGACGTAGGCCGCCATGCCCAGAAAGGACGCGTGGCCGAGGGAGGGAAGGCCGCCGTAGCCCACCAGCAGGTTGAGGCTCGCGGCGAAGATCGCGGCGATGAAGATCTGGCTCGCGAGGTTGACGTAGAACTCGCCCGCCGCCCACGGAAACGCGACCAGCAGGGCCGCGAGCGCCACGGGCCACGCGGCGCGGCTCACGTCATCAGCCTTCCGAAAAGGCCGCGCGGGCGGAACGCGATGACGAATATCATCGGCAGGAACAGGATCACGTAGGCGAGATCGGGCATCAGGGCGATGCCGAAGGTGTAGACGAAGCCGATGATGAAGCTGCCGACGAAGGCGCCGACCAGGCTGCCCACGCCGCCGAGCATCACCACGATCAGCGCGAGCGGGAGCATGTCGGCGTCCAGGCCCGGGTAGGCCGAGAGGATCGGCCCGCCGATGATGCCTCCCGCGCCGGCGAGGGCCGAACCGAGGCAGAACACGATCGTGAACAGCCTCGACACGGGAATGCCGACCGCGCGCGCCATCGGCATGTCGTCCACGCCCGCGCGGATCATCGCGCCCAGGCGCGTGCGCTCCATCAGCATGTAGAGCGCGACTGCCGTGGCGATCGCGATCACCACCACCGCGAGCCGGTAGGCCGGGAAGGCGAAGCCGGCGACCCGCAGCGGCTGCTGCAGCGCCGGCGGCGTGGGCACCGGAATCGGGTCGCCGCCCCAGACGATCAGGCACAGGTCGGCGATGATGAAGGAAATCCCGAGCGTCACCAGCACCTGGCCGAGCACGTTGCCGCCGAGCTTGCGCAGGATCAGGCGTTCCAGCAGCCCGCCGAACGCGGCGATCACCAACCCGCCGATCAACGCGGCGAGCCAGAAGTTCGGGACGAATTGCAGCACGCTCACGCCGACGTAGGCGCCGAGCATGAAGAACGCGCCATGGGTCAGGTTGGCGATGCGCATCAATCCGAAGATGAGCGAGAAACCCGAGGAGAGCAGGAACAGCAGCCCTCCCAGGGCGAGGCTGTTGAGCGTTTGGATGACCCAGAACTGCATTGGTAACTTGTCAGTCGGCCGATGGCAGAATTTGCGAGGTTGTTGGGTTTACATATGTCTCGCTATTTTGGGAAGTTGCAACTTCGCAACTTCCCAAAATAGCGAGAGGAATGGATTCCAGGAATAGGCAACGGTTCCGGCCATGCGTGCACCCCACCGCCGCCCCTCGCCTTCGCGCGCAAGGCGAGGCGAGGGGGCGAGCAGCCTGAACCGCCGCCTACGATTCCAGGTTCTTCGCCGGCGGCCAGTCGCGCGAATACACCGGGAACATGAGGAACTCCTTCGGATCGTAGGTCCAGAACTGGCTCACGTTCGGATAGGTGTGGATCACGCGGTTGACCAGCCGGCCTTCCTTGCGCTCGACCTTGCGGATGTAGACGTTGCCGACGACGTTGCCGTACTGGTCGAACGAAACCGGCCCGCGCGTGGTGTTCACCTTGATGGCGCGCAGCGCCTTCATGAAGGCCGGCTTGTCCTCGATCTTGCCCTTGATGGCCTCCAGCGCGCCCTCGAGCACCGCGGCCTCGGTGTAGGTGGCGGCGGCGTAGAAGCCGGGGTCGTACTTCCACGCGGCGCGGAACGCGGCCGAGAATTTGCGGTTGATCGGGTTGTCGATCTCGGCCGAATACCAGCACGAGGTGATGATGCCCAGCGCCTCGTCGCCCATGTTGCGCAGCACCGATTCGTCCAGCGCGGTCATGCCCCCGACCGGGGCGATCTTGCCGCGCAGGCCGTACTCGTTGAACTGGCGCAGGTAGCGGAAGCCGTTCGATCCGGCGAAGCCCAGGAAGATTCCGTCGGCATTGGTCTTCAACTGCGCGAGGTAGGTGCCGTAGTCCGGCACGGTGAGCGGCGGGAAGGTCTTCTGGATGATCTTGCCGCCCAGGTCCTCGAACACGCGCTGGAACCCGGCGCACATCTCGTGGCCGTAGGCGATGTCGTCGGCGATCGCCACCATGCGCCGGTACTTGAGCGTCTTGTAGCAGTAGTCCGCGAGCGGCTGCGAGCACTGCGAGGAGGTCGAGGTCCCGCGAACGAACCAGGGATTGGGCTTGCGCTGCGTCAGGTCCTCGGCCGCGGCGACCGACAGCGTCGGCAGCGACTGCGCCCGGATGTAGTCGTCGGCGGCGAGCGCCTCGGCGGCCGCGAGCGGCCCGATCATGACGTGGATGCGGTCCTTCTCGACCAGCTCCTGCATCTTGGTGCGCGCCTGCGCCGGCACCCCGCCGCTGTCGCCGACGTACAGCTCCACCTTGCGGCCTGCGAGGGTGTTGTTGCGCTCCTTCAGGTACATCACGAGAGCGCGTTCCATGTCGATGCCGCCGGAGGCGAGCGGCCCGGTCTTCACGGTCATGAGGCCGATCTTGATCGGCGCGGCCTGCGCGCGCACGATCGCCGGAAAGCCCAGCGCCGAGGTGCCGATGCCTGCGCCGGTGGCCTGGATGAATCTCCTGCGCGTAAATGCCATGTCGTTCTCCTCTATGGGTGGTTCGTCTGGATGAGGCCGCGGGTCATGCTGAAGCAGACTCCTGGCTCGCGACGTTTATTTTGCGGCAGTTATAGCCGGACGCCTGCGCTTTGTCCATAGCGGTTTCCGAGGGGCGGCGCGCACGCGACAGCTCGCGAGCGAACGCCGGAATCCGTACAGCTTGATGCTCATTGCACCACGCCCTGCATCACCTGCGCGGCGGTATCACGGGAACCAGCACGTAGGACGCCTGCTGCGGACCGGTGTGCAGCGTGGTCCTGCCGCCGAACACCTTCGCGGGCCGGTCGCGCGGGTCGTCGTGCAGGAACGGCCCGCAGCCGCGCAGCTCGTTCTTGAAGTTCGAGAGCCGCGCGCCGGTGGATTTCGAGTACTCGTAGTCCCGGCCGCGCACGGTGAGGGCGATGCGGTGCCCGGCCGGCACCACGATCGAGGTCGGCCAGAGCTCGACCTCGAGGGGCACCGCCTCGCCGGGCGCGAGCGGCTGCGGCGCGTCGTGCGCGTGGTAGGGGCGATACTCGGTGGAGAGCTTCAGATCGAGCTTGCGGTGCGAGGCGCGCAGCCAGCCCTGGGCGATCGGCGTGTGCGGATCGATCGCGCCCTGGAAGACGACCTCGCGCATGTCGGGCGTGAACACGCGGAACACCAGGAACAGGTCCGCGTCGCTCGTGGACGAGGACACGAACAGCTTCGCCGCGAGCGGACCGGTGATCTCGGTCTCCGCCTCGAGCGGCGCCGAGACGAAGGTGACGCCGTCCCCGAGCGCGTCGAAGCTGACCGTATCGGCCGCCCCCGGCTCGCGCGCGCGGCGGGGGCCGTCCGGGGCGGGGGAGGACGGGCGCCAC
>Ga0082335_1009389_pt1 | contig 10557 bp, 5 predicted proteins | sample Subgrocontami58m_FD_72375 | JGI IMG/M metagenome (GOLD analysis project Ga0082335, IMG submission 72375) | Subsurface groundwater microbial communities from S. Glens Falls, New York, USA - GMW37 contaminated, 5.8 m (SPADES assembly) (version 2) ... | reverse complement strand
TGGCCGCTGGGTTTACTGATCATGTTTGGACGATTGATGAACTGCTAAGTTTTCGTGTACCACCGCGATCTCAATGGAAACAACCTTAAAAATGTCACCTGCCCGTTACAGGGACACTACCCGAATTTACACGAAGCCTTAAATTAAAGAGTGAAAGTGATTGGCGATCATGGGCTAAAAGCGATACTCGACCAATAGATATTCCTGCTGGCCCTGAAAGGGTTTATCAGAACGATGGCTGGGCAGGTATAAGTGATTGGCTGGGTATCGTCAACCTTTGGAATAGGAATGCCATCTTAAGTTTTCTCGATAGCATAAAGCCAGTTTTACGAGACTTGCAACCTGCCGAACTTTACGCCATTATGCGTAAAAATGGACTAATTGCTTCTATACGGCACACAAATAATAGTAATTCACCTCTCATCAAGAACATTCGCGACCTATGCTCTTCGCCAAATGCCGAAGCAGATTTTGAAAATCTTATTGCTGAAATCGAACGCGAGAATGAATTGCTTGATAAGGAATTGAACAAAGATGAACGAGGCGTTAAAGTAGATTTTATAAACACACCAACCATCGAAGGATTACCTACTTTACGTTCATTGACAGCGTTGAAAGCGGTAGATGAATTAGTGCAATCAGGTGTAACGTCGGACGAAGAAACAATTGAATTCCTAATCGCCAATCGCGTCAGTGGTTTGTGGCAAACTGTGTTGAACAACAACGAAGCGATTAACCTTGAACAGCTGCGTAGTGAAAATGGTGGGATGCACTTCGAGACGATTCGTAATCGTTTCCTAGTGCAATACGATGGCGCACAAAGTCTGGCAATTCCACGCGGCTATGATTTCCGAGTCGAAGGCAAACTTGCTCCACCTAATCTCATGCAGCGTTTGGCGGCGTATCGCATACACACCGAGCGCCGTTTGGGAAATTGGTCGGGCGTAGGCGCGGGGAAAACTCTCTCCGCTATCCTTGCCAGCCGCACAATTGACGCGCGTTTAACTGTCATCGTTGCCTTCAACAGCACCATTAAACCGTGGGCAGACAGAGTCAAAGAAACTTTCCCGGACAGCGTGGTGCATCTCAAAGAACGCGGCGGCATTCGCGTTGACCCAAGCAAACACACGTATCTCATTTTAAATTTTGAAACTTTCCAGCAACCCGATTCGGTGGCAATGGTTGAACAGCTCGTCGCCAAACACAAGATTGATTTCGTGGTGCTGGATGAAATTCAAAGCGTCAAGCAGCGCACGCCCAAAGTTGCCAGCAAGCGGCGGCAAGTCGTGAGTGGTTTGCTGTCCTCTGCCGGCGCGAAGAATCCCGACCTGTGTGTGTTAGGCATGAGTGCCACTCCGGTCATCAACAATCTCTTTGAAGCTAAAGCATTGCTGGAGATGGTCAAAGGCGTTTCGTTTGAAGAACTAGAAACGTTCAGCAATATCCCGAACGCCATTGCCATGCACGAGAAATTGATTCTCTATGGCATTCGCTATCGTCCCCAATACGCTCAAACTATCGAGACCGAGATGAAAGATATTCAGGGCAGCGACTACTTGCCGCAACTCGCAAGGATTCGTAAGGGCGCAATCCTAGAACTTGAACGTGTCTTGCTCGATGCAAAAATGGAGACCATCATCGCCTCATTGAAGAAAGGCACGTTGGTTTACACGCACTACTTAACGGGCTTGGTGACACCCTTGAGGCAAGCGATTGAAAAAGCAGGATTCAAAGTCGGCGTGTTCACTGGCGAAGACAAAAGCGGATTGAAACTTTTTACGGCAGGCAAAGTAGACGTATTGATCGGCTCAGCTCCAGTAGGGACAGGCGTGGATGGCTTACAGTATGTTTGTAATCGCATGATCGTGGTCAGCCTGCCATGGACCAGTGCCGAATACGAACAACTCATCGGACGTTTGTATCGGCAAGGTTCGGTTTTTGAGAAAGTAGAAGTCATCGTTCCGCAAGTTATTCTTGAACACAATGGCGATATCTGGTCATGGGACAAGATGCGCATGAATCGCATCCAATATAAAAAGACTCTGGCGGACGCTGCGATGGATGGCGTGATCCCTGAAGGCGAGCTGTCTTCACCCGATACCATGTTCAAGAGAGCGCGCGAAGCGTTACAAGCGTGGATAACAAGAATTGAGCAGGACGGCGTTGCGATTATTGAGCGCTCCCAATTGCGCGTACCGTTGCCCAAAGAAACAACGCATATTATTCAACGTCGCTTTGGCGATCTGTCTGTGATGAATGGTCGTTTCAACACATCCTACAGTTACACCACGCACGAACGCTTACAAACAAATCCCGAAGAATGGTATCTGTATCACACGCTCTACCGAGAAGCGCGCAAAGAGTGGGCAGAAATTCCGTTTGAAAAAATCGCCAAGTCGCTTAAGAAGCGTCCCGATTGGATCGTTGGTGACTTTGGTTGTGGCGAAGCAAAATTAGCCGAGATACTTGCCAACAAAGTTTATTCGTTTGATCATGTTGCATTGAATGAGAAAGTGACGGCGTGCGATATAACGCATGTGCCGCTAGAAGATTCCGCGCTGGATGTTGCAGTGTTATCTTTATCGTTGATGGGCTTGAACTATGCTGACTATCTCAAAGAAGCCTACCGCACTTTAAAATTTGGGGGACTATTGAAGATTGCCGAACCGATCAATCGTTGGGCAGAGAAAAGATCGGAGTTACTCTCGAAAATTACTGAGGCGGGTTTTTTGCTTGTGGGTGATGTGGTTGAATCCAATCAATTCCTTTATATTGATGCTATCAAAACGGCAGAGTGAAGCGAAACACTTAAACCAAAAACGCCTTCTCGTGTGAGAAGGCGTTTTTATTTTTTAAATTTTAGAAAATAAGCGACAAATGGTTAACGCGAAATCCTAAATTGTCATTCCGAGTAACCCATCGCGGGCAGACATCCAAATAGATCTCCGAGTTCTTAAAGAACTCGGAGATCTGCCCGCGACCCGCAGGCGGGAGAAATTTAAGTTTCTGAGTAGCGAAGCGATGAATCTCTCGGACAATCTCAGAGCTTCCTCGTCGCAAAGAACGCTCCTCGGAATGACAGATCGGGCTTTTCTTTTGTAGATTAAATTGTTTAAGTGCAAAACGAAGAGTCCGCGCGGCAGTTTACTAACCACCTAACAACCTAACCACCCAACCCCTAACTCCCTCTCTCCGAAAACATATACCCCTGCCCTCTCACGCTAACGACGCATTTGGCGCTGCGCGGATATGGGTCGAGTTTGTGGCGCAAGCGGCTGATGGCGGGGCGAATGATCTCGCGCGCTTCGTGTTCGTCGGCGTCGTAACCCTGCGCCTCATGCACCAGTTCGGGCGCGGTCAGCACTTTATCCGGTCGAGTCATGAGCGCGGCGAGCAAACGGAATTCGGTGGGGGTGAGATGCAAATTTTTTCCGCTGATAGCCGCTTCACGCCGATCAAAATCCAAGACGATGCCGCCGCCGCTGATGAGTCGCGGTGAAACCGATTCTCCCGGTGGTGCGGCCGTGGCGGAGTCACCTTTGAGCTGTTGCAGGCTGTGTTCGATCTGTCCGATGATCTGATCTTTTTGAGTCGCCTCTCTTCGTTTGGCGAGTCCGCGCCGCACTTTATCCAAGATCACGTCGGGCGGCGAAGGCTTGAGGACGTAAGCGAAGGCTTGCTCTTCAATAGCGCGCATCGCCGTGTCGAGCGTGCCGTGCGCGGTGAGCATGACGACGACGGTCTGCGGCGCCAGACGGCGAACTTCGGCAAGCGTTTGGATTCCATCCATGCCCGGCATTTTGATGTCGAGCAGCATGAGATCAAACGATGAAGCCGTGATCATTTGCAGCGCCTCTTCGCCGGAGGCAGCCATCTGCACTTCGCAACCGTCGAGCGTGAGAATCTCGCTCAGCGAGAGGCGCATTGCTTTTTCATCATCTACCACTAAAACTGTAGGAGCGGTCATCGTTATTTCCTTTCGTCTTGTGCTAAAACAAATTTCGGTTTCATCTGAATCAAATCATTTAACGCAGAGCGCGCAAAGATCGCAGAGATTTTAATTTTTTAGCTCTCCCGAGTTTAATGGAAAACCAGAAACACGTCATTCCGAGTGGTGTTGTTCCACAAGGAATCTCTAGGGCAATCCAAGAGATTCCTCGTCGCAAAGAACGCTCCTCGGAATGACATCTCAAGTATTCATGTCAAATCCTGCAGAGCCAATTTTTTTCAGCGTTCTCCGCGAACTCTGCGTTGAAATCTTGAGTGTAAACCAAAAGAGATGCTCTATTCATCAGCCTCTCTCTCCAACGGCAATTGCACGGTGAAGGTCGAACCCGAACCGACCACGCTTTCCACTTGAATGTGCCCACCGTGCGCCTCGACGATGCTATAGCTGACTGCTAAACCTAAGCCCGTGCCTTGTGCTTTCGTGGTATAGAACGGTTCAAATAATTTGGCGCGATCTTCGGGCTGGATGCCCACACCGTTATCTATGAATGATACTTGGGCAACGTGATGTTTGTTGTCCCGACTCAGACTCGTCTTGAGCGTGAGCCTGCCGCCATTGGGCATGGCGTCTCCGGCGTTGAGAATCAAATTGAGAAAGACCTGCTTGAGGTTGTTACGCACCAGCGGAACCGGCGGCAGATCTTTGCGATACTGTTTTTTGATGGCAATGTTTTTATCGCGCAACGGCTTCTCGGCGAGAGTCAACACTTCATCTAATAACGTGTTGAGATCGGTCAGGGCGAAGTCGGCCGCCGTGGGACGATACAAGTCGAGCATATCGCGCACCAGTTTGATCAAGCGCGTCACTTCTTCGGCGGCGAGATCGTGATACATCTTGCGCTTTGCCTCTGCCAAATCTTTGTGTTCGGCGAGATGCAGACAATTTTGAATCGCTTGCAGCGGGTTATTGACTTCGTGAGCAATGGAGCCCACCAAACGCCCCAGCGCGGCGAGCTTCTCCACTTGAATAAGTTGTTGATGCGAGTCTTCGATGCGCTTCACGTATTCGCGCAGTTCGGCATACAGTCCGGCGTTCTCCATCGCCACCGCCGCTTGACCGGCGAAGATCGTCAGCAATTCAAGATCGCCTTCACGAAACGAAGCGACATTCGCCGACTTGCCCTTGCCGGCAATGATGACACCCGTAGGCTGACCACGTCGTATGAGCGGCGCGCACAAAGCCGAGGTGATCTGCGCCGCTTCGAGATCGCGCAACAACGCCGGGTCACCGGGCATCTCCATCGTCACCCACAACGGCAGCGACCACGCCACCGCGCGACCCGGCAAGCCGCTATCGGCGCCGATCAACGCGGTTTGCGGAAAGTTTTCCGGGAAGCCCTGACTTGAAACCAAATGCAATGTTTGATCGGCGCCCACGTTATATAGTCCGGCGCACGTTGCCCCGAAGTGTCCTTGAATCGAAGCGACGATCATCGAACGCAAACGCTGCGGATCCGTTTCGGCGAGCAAGTATTGACTGACCTCAAACAACGGGCGCAGCGCGCGTGAACGCGCCGCTTCACGGGCTTGCCGACTCTTGATCAACGCCTCGCGCACACTTTGCACCAGCGTCACCCCCGATTCAAACGGCTTCAACACAAATCCTTCCGCGCCAATTTGTAATGCCTGCACCACCGTCTCAATCGTGCCATGTCCGGTGATGATTACAATCGCCAATTCGGGGTCGCGCTCGCGCGCCACCTGCATCAGCTCAAAGCCGCTCATCTCCGGCATACGAATATCCAACAGCAGCAGATCGAAATGTTGGGCGCGCATCATCCGCAGAGCATCCTGCGGACGCATCGAGCTCGCCACTTCGTAACCGGCGTGAGTCAACAATCGCTCACACAAAGCGACCACGCCGGGATCATCGTCAACGATTAAGATTCGATCAGCCATTGAGAAGGAAACGTATACAGGTATAAAGGTAGACAGGTAGAAACGTATACAAGTCAAACCCGCCTACCTGTTTACCTGCTACCTGTTTACCTGCTACCTGTCTACCTGTTTACCTGTCTCCCCCTACCGGCACCCACACCACAAACGTCGTCCCCTTGCCCTCTTCACTCTCGACCTCAATCACGCCATCATGTTCACGCACAATACGATAGCTCACCGCCAGACCCAACCCTGTTCCTTCATCAGGTGATTTAGTTGTGTAGAACGGTTCGAAGATGCGCTCCAAGTTTTCGCGGGGGATGCCGACTCCGCTATCCTTCACCGTGATCTCTATGCCGCGCCTGGTCTCGCGTTCTGCCGACCCAACGCTGATCATCAGAGTTCCGCCTTTCGGCATCGCTTGCGCGGCGTTATTCAACAAATTTAACACAACTTGCTTAAACTGGTTAGCGTCTACACTTGCCCATGGAAGTTCGGGCGCGTAACGCTCTTCAACAGTGACGTCTCTCACCGAAGCCGCACTCCGCATCAAGCTCACCACCTCACGCACCAGTTCAGTGAGATCAACAGAATTGCGGTGAGGCTCCGACTGCCGCGCAAAATCTAAAAGGCGGCGCACTACATCGCGCGCGCGCTGCGCTTCGCGCAAGATCAGCTGCACGTCGTTTCGCAACACCGAATCGGCAGGCAGTTCCCGCAAAACAATTTCGCTGAAACCACCAATCGTCGTCAAGGGATTATTGATCTCGTGCGCCACACCCGCTGCGAGCTGACCGACTGCGGCTAACTTACCCGACTGTACTAACTGCGCCTGAGCTTGTTTAAGTTGTTCGAGGCTCGCCGCCAGATCGCGCATCGTGCGCACGTTCTCCAACGCCCGCGCCAACTGCCCGGCGGCGATGCTCAATACGTAGACATCGTCATCGCTAAACGCCGCCAGACGTGACCCCTGCACATCTATCACGCCGATCATCCGCCTGCCAATGCGGATCGGCACACACACTTGCGAACGCACTTCCGGCGAAACAACTTTTGCCCCGGCATACAGCCGAACATCATCAACACATATCGCCGTACCGCTCGCCGCCACCTGCCCGCTCACGCCCTGCCCCAAACGAATCGTATCCGTTTGGGCGTCGCCATTTAGCGCACTTAATATCAATTGATCTCCCGTCTCGTTCATCATCCACAAGTTGACAATCTCATAATGCAACGTGCGCTTCAGTGCTTCCACCACCTGATGGATCGACTCGTTGAAATCCGGAGTCGAGACCACCGCGGCGGCGATCTCATTTAAGATCGCCATTTGCTGCAAGTGATGAGTCGCTTCGTGATACAGCTGAGCATTCTCCAGCGCCAAACCCGCCTGCCGCGCAAAAGCGTTCAGCAAACGCGCATCGCCTGCGCCAAAGCGCCCCACCCGTTTTGAGTAAAACGAAATTTGCCCGATGACTCGCTCGCCGATCACTAACGGCGCGGCGAGCCAACCGCGAACCTGCGGTTCCTTGAGAATTTGAGCGAAGCGAGCATCGGCTTGGGCATCTGCCAAATACATTGGCGTGCGCGTGGCGATCATCTGAGTCAGTAATGGGTTAGAAAGATTAATCTCCGCGCCGAGCAACTCATTCGGAAGTTGATAGACCGCATAGACCCGCATGACATCGCCATAGCGCAAGAACAACGCCGCGCTATCACACACGATCATTTGAGTCGCCAACTCCAACACGCGCGCCGCAACTTCCGAGAGATCGAGAGTCACGCCTGCCGTCTCGGTCATTTGCTGTCCGGCGTTGGTCAGGGCAAACTGTCGCGCAATTGTGATCGAGGCTGCCGCTTGCGCCACGAAGGCAGAAGCCAATAGACGATCCTCAGCGGATGGCGGCGTCACCGTAGATCGTCCCAGAATGATCAACCCCACACAGTCGTCCTCAGGGGATGCCGCCAACGGCAATATCCACCATGATCTTAAATTGAGCTTTTGACTCAGCGACTGCTGCAGCGCGGCAGAGGCGGCAAAACTTGATCCACTGGTGGGAAGTTCGGCAACGACGAGATCGCCTCTTTCAAAATACACTTGCGACAACGCGCCGCTTTTTTTTCCAAGTTTGAACGGACCCCCGATGGGGTTTCCGCTCAACACTGTTTCGATCAATGGAATATCTTCGGGGGACACTCCCGTCAGCGCGCCAATCTCAACGACGGCGGGTTCGAGTGTTATGAGGAGTGCGGCGAGTTCCGCGCCCAAGACATGGCACGCGCCTCCCGCCAAAACATTAAATGTAACGGATGAGTCGTCAGAGTGACGGCTGAGCGAGACGATCATCTCTGCCCACGCGCGCAAACGATCTGAAACAGAGGGGAGAGAGGAGGGATTCATTGAAGGCTAGACTTCCGAAGTCTTGAAGACTTCGGAAGTCTTTGCGCGCTATGGTTTCGGCGTTGCGCTTGGGACTGCCGTGGGGATGTTGCCTTTATCCACCGGCGACTTGTGTTTAATAATGGTGTCGCTGCCGGCTATCTTGTCGCTAAACAAACCTACCATTTGGATCCAACTGTTGCCGGGCTTCAACGGAATCTGTTTGTTAGATTTATCCACGATAACAAAAGGTTGATCGATCTTGGGGCGCACCCAAGTGCCTTCGTAACGCTGCCCGTCGCGGAAGATCCACGCCGGTCCGCTGCCCCACAATTGAATCTCGGTGCTGAAGTGACCGGTGAGTCCATCGGTGTCAAAGTCCTCCGGAATGGTGGAGTCCACGACGTGATTAATAAACAGCACGATCACGTTAGCGGCAGTGATCGGTTGATTGGTCGCTTTATCAAAATGGGCGATCAAATCCGTTGGCGACGTGTCAATCCAGCGTTCGTATTTTGCGGAGACGGCGTTGTAGCGCCATTCGGTGTGCAGCTCACCACTGTAATCAATGCGAATCTGTTTCGCCGGGGCGCCGCCAGCGGGTGTGATCGCGTGAAACGTGAAGCCAGATGTCAATTGCGATTTGTCGAGTCCTTTATCGGCTAACGCTTTGTGAACCGTTTCGGTTGAAGTGTATATGGAATTGGTGTCGTCGGCTTCGCGGCATATCGGCGGACATTTGAATCCGGTGGATTCGGCGACGACGAGCTTATACCAATCTTTGAAACTTAATTTCCGCAACACGCCGGTGGAACTGCCCGAAGCGACCAACGCGCCTTTAAACATTTCGGGAATGACGGTGTCAATTAAACGCGCCGAACGGATCGGACCCACGCGCGGCGCATCATTTCCATAAAAGACGGCGGTGAAGCGAGTGGTGCCGCCTTCGGTGTAATGCTCAACAACTAGATCGGCAAGCGACAAACCACTTTGAGGACGTGCCACACGCGGATAGTTGGCGACTTTGATCGCTATAGGCACACGGGCTTGCAATGCCGGTGTGATAGATAAACCTGTGAGTGGATTGATCCCTGCCGGATACGAATCGGGGCCCATGACGACAGCCGGGGTTGCGGTGGGCGCGGCAGTGGCGGCAGGCGCAGGCGGTTGAGTCGGCACAACTACGCCGGGTGTAATCTTGACAACAGGTGGCGCAGAGACTGTCGGCAAAGGTGTGGGATCAGAACCACAGGCGACGAGGATAAATGTGAGCGTGAGAGAGAACGCTGTGAGACGGCGAAACATTATGGAGACCTTTCTATACGGTGAGTGAGATGGACGTATTATAAAGTTAGAAGTTAGAAGTTGGAAGTTGGAGATTGGATGGTTGGGGTATTGGGATTTTGGGATTTGGATTTTGGGATTTTGCTTCAATTACGGTCTCGGCGTCGGCTTGTTCGGCACAATGCGCCACGAGCCGTTTTGTTGGGTGATGGGCGAGGTGAGATTAACCAGTTCGACCCAGGTGTTGCCCGGTTTGAGCGGGAAAACTTTGCCCGATGAATCCGTAAAACTTAAAACGCCGAAGCGATCTTTGCGGTTCCACGTTGCGTGATACAACAACCCATCGCGGACGATGAGGGCGGGTCCGCTCCCCCACAATTGCACTTCAAGTGAATAGCTGCCGCCTGTTTTTGCGATGGGGTCGTAGCCGGTGGCGTCCTCTAAAATATCCGTCGGCTGGTGATGGGCGAAGACGATGATCACGTTGGCAGCGCTGATGTGAGTCGAGTTGAGAGCGTCTATATGAGGCTCACCGTCGGCGTAACGAAAATATCGTCCAACCGGCTCACTGTAACTCCACGCGGCAAACGAATCGCTGTAAGTGGCAGATACAATTTTGGCAGGCTGACCATCCGCTGGCGGTATCGGGTCGAACCTCATGCCCTTTAACTCTTGTCGCGTGTTAATTCCTTTTTTGTTGGCGTCGTCCCACAAGCGTTGTGTGGCGGTGAATAATGTGTGTTCTTGGCGTTGGCAATTTTTCGTAAGCGTCTCGCGCGCCACGCGATAGAAGGCAGGATGATAAGGTTCAAATTCGGGTGAGATGATCCAATCTTTGAAGTCAATCTCTTTAAGTTTCTTCAGCACACCGTCACTCGCGCCCGAAAAAGCGAGCGCGGCGCGATACATCGCCGGGAGTTCGAGATCAATGAGCCGCACCGAGCGAATCGATCCGACTTGCGGCGCGTCGCGGCTGTAGAAGATCGCCGTGCAGCGTGGGCTGCCGCCTT
>Ga0082335_1009387_pt1 | contig 10559 bp, 7 predicted proteins | sample Subgrocontami58m_FD_72375 | JGI IMG/M metagenome (GOLD analysis project Ga0082335, IMG submission 72375) | Subsurface groundwater microbial communities from S. Glens Falls, New York, USA - GMW37 contaminated, 5.8 m (SPADES assembly) (version 2) ... | reverse complement strand
TGTGGCTTCTCCCCATTTTGATCGGCTCGGTTGAGCTAGTCATCCCGTTCTTATCTCCCTCGCCTGGCCTCGTCCAGTATCTCCCCGGCCATAACCAACGTCTGTTCTGTCATCCGGATGCCAACCGCGTGATGGATGGCACTCACCATAGCCGGGCTAATAGAAACCCCAGATAAACATAAGGACTATCTATGTAACTGAGGCAAACAAACGGTAGTTGTTACCGACTTTTGTTGAAGGATGTAACATAAAACACCGTAAGTTGTCAAGCCTATCTATCAGAAACTCACCTCTCGATACTTCTTGACAAGTTGAAGGTGAAATGCTAAGCTTGCCACATTCAAAATGCTCAGGGCGAATTCTCTGCCATGGACCCCTCAGGGGCATATGCCTTGGCTTCCGGAGTAGCCGCATCATCTTGAAGGGGGGAACGGGATGTTCAGTTTAAGGTATCCGCCTCAACTACAGGCGGAGCTTCTGCCTAAGGGGGCTCTGCCTGAGTTTATCTTCACCATGCCCGAGATGCAGCACCTGCCCGAAGAGATCAACATCACCGAGCATTTCCTGGACCCCAATCTAAGGGGGGTCCAGGCCAACCGGGTAGCCTTCTACTCGGGGAATCGGGTGATCACCTACCAAGAGCTGCATGGCCTGGTCAATCGCCTGGGCAACGGTCTGCGGGGCCTGGGCATATCCAAAGGGGACCGGGTGGTCCTGCGCATCCCCAATTGTGTGGAATTCGTGGTCTGTGCCCTGGCCCTGCATCGTCTTGGGGCAGTAGTCATTCCAACGATGATGCTGCTGAGGGAGAGGACCGTCACCTACATCGCCAATACGGCTGAGGCCCAGGCCATCATCTGCCAGCACGAGTTGCTGGATGAGGTAGAGCTAGGACGGGAGAAGTACCAGACGGTTAAACAGTTGATCGCCATTGGCGGGAATAGAAAGGAGCTTAAGGGACGGGGTTACTCCTCATACGAAGAACTGATTGAATCATCCAATGACAGGCTGGAGAGCGAGAGGATGAGGCTGGACGACCTGGCCACCATGTTCTTCACCTCTGGCACCACAGGCATGCCCAAGGGGTGCATGCACATGAATTTGGCCCTGTTGGCTGGCATGTTTAATGCTTCCCACCTTTTTAAGAGGTTCGGCGGCATCTTGCATACCGACGTAGCAGGTGGGTCGCCGCCCTTGGCCTTCACCTTTGGTTACGACCTCATGATGTTGGCGCCATTGCATCAAGGGATACCTGCTGTGCTCATCGAGGGGCGGATCACACCCGAGAAGATGTTTGAGGCCATCCAGAAGTACCGGGTCAGCCTGTTCAACGCGGCCGTTCCCTTCTACAATCAAATGCTTAGCGTGCCGGATGCCGAGAAGAAGTATGACCTCAGCAGCCTTCGCGCGGCAACCTCGGGCAGCGCTCCCCTGATGCCGGCCACCGTTGAACAGTGGGCCGCCCGCTTTGGCACGGAGATGTCCAACGCCATGGGCTCTAGCGAAACCTTTACTTGTTTCATCGGGAGCTGGCAGCCCCATACAAACTCGGCGTCTCTGGGCCATCCTTTTCCAGGGTGGGAGGCCCGGATCATCGATGATGCGGGGGAGGAGTGCCCTCCTGGGGTCATTGGCCGTCTGGCCATACGCGGGCCAAGCGGCATCATGTACTGGCGCAACCCGGAGAAGCAGATGGAGGCGGTTGTAGATGGCTGGAGCCTGACCGGTGACCTGATACTCCAGGCAGAAGATGGATGCTTTCGGCACGTTTCCCGTAGCGACGATATTATCAAGAGCCGAGGTTATCGGGTCCCACCCGGGGAGATAGAGGATAGCCTGTTGGAGCATGCGGCGGTGGTGGAGTGCACCGTGGTCGGCGCCCCGGACCCAGTACAGGGACAGAGAGTGAAGGCTTTCGTGGTGTTGAGGGAGGGGGAAGCGGGATCGCCAGAGCTGGTGGAGGAGCTGAGGCAGTTTGTGAGGCAAAGGATAGCCCCCTACCAGGTGCCCGGCGAGATCGAGTTTGTCAGCTCTTTGCCCAAGACGGCAACAGGCAAGGTCCGACGGATCGAACTCAGGCAGTTGGAAGAAAAGCGCTATGCAGATGGTCAGGCTTCCGGAACGGCAAAGCCGGTCTGACCGGGTGGGGCATTGACTACAGGAAGGAGGCATTGCGGTGGCCATAATATCGGGAAGTAGGGTTACAGGTTTCAGGGCCGCGTTGGAGATAGCCGATCGACGAGGAGAGCTTGTCAGAATAACCAAGCCGGTTGATCCGGGCCTGGAGGCACCGTCCATCATAGCAGCAATGAGCAAGCTGCCTTCCAGTCCGGCCATCCTGTTCGAAAATGTTTCCGGATTTCCAGGTGTTAGGGGCAGCGGCGGTCTCCTCGCGCACCTGCCACGGGTAGCTGAGCTTCTCGGTTTGTCAGCGGAAACGGTAACCCGGAAGCAGAACTATCTCGACGCGTTGGATAACCCCATAAAGCCGATGATAGTCTCGACCGGGCCTTGCAAAGAGAACATCGTTAAGACGAACATAGATATTGGGAAGCTCATATTCCCTACCAGGGGAGCGGAAAACGTCACTCACGAGTATTATCAGCCGGTAGTTATTCTGAAGAACCCCAACACGGGCCAGATCAATGCTTCCGTGTATCGGGCCTGCATCCAGGGGCCGGATACCGTAACGGTGAACATCCGGTGGAACCAGCATGGGGGCCTCCTCTTGAGCATGGCCAAGGAGTTGGGCGTGTCCTTCCCCGTGGCTTTATGTATTGGGGTTGACCCGGCTATCTACATTGCTGCTGTCTCCAAGTTGCCCCTGGGGTACAACGAATTGGGCTTTGCCAGCGGGCTGATGGGACGGCCGCTCGAGCTGGTGCGGTGCGAGACCGTAGACTTGGCCGTGCCCGCGGATACAGAGGTCGTCATCGAAGGGGAGATCAGACCTCCGTACCGCCTCGGCGACGATGGCCCTTGGCCCGAGTATCTGGGATACCTGGGCATGAATATCCATCCTCCCATCATGGATATTACGGCGGTCACATATCGGAACAATCCCATTAATAGCCTCCAAGTCCCCGGCACAAAGCATATCGTGGGGCTGGGCACTGAAGCCCAATTCTATCGCCACCTGAAAGCCTTTGCCGGCGATTTCGTCGTAGACACGTACACGGGACGGCCGGAGAAACACCGGGTGGTGGTGAAGGTGAAGAAGACGGAGGCTCACCACGAGGGTCTTCAAATCAACGTGGCGTATGCGGCCCTGGGATACGATGCAACTGTAGATATCGTGGTGCTGGTTGATGAGGATGTAAATATTTATGACGAGGAGCATATCTGGTGGGCCATCAACTCCCGGTGCAATCCGGCCAAGCAAGTCCATGTCCTGCCGGAAGCCAGGACCCACCAGAACTGCCCGATAGCGGGTGTGAGGGAGATGTTCAAGGAACCCATCGTTAAAGGGAAGATGATCATTGACGCCACCATCCCGTGGAACTATCGGATCCTGGAGAAGTCTCCGGGCATAACCTATTTCACCCAGAGTAGCTGGCCCAAGGTGGACCTCAAGGAGGTCCTGGACGAGAAGGACTATGCAAAGTGGGTCCGCTAGCGAGCTTTGACAAGTTGGGGTTGAAATGATAAGCTGGCGCCACTCAAATTCCCAGCTTGCCCGGAAAAAACGTTTGAAAGAGGCAGCACGGTGGAGAGAGAGTTCACAAGAACCCGGGAGGCAGAGGCCCCCCAAATTAACTTATACGAGTTCAGTTATAACAAGTTTGCCGAGGCGCGCCGTCGAGCTGAGGAAGGCAGGGTTGTGGTCAAAGGGAATGAACTGCCCTGGCAGCAGAGCCGCCAGGGGTATCAGAAATTCTTCCTTGTCGATCAGGCCATCACCGATACTGCTGTATCAAGATGGTTCTTCTTCCAAATGGATGTCCGTGTTCACACCGGCCGCCATCGTCACCAGGGAGGTCTTTCCCTCTACGTCCTCGTAGGCAAAGGCTATACTGTCGTAGATGGCGTCCGCTATGACTGGGAGGAAGGAGACCTGATCCTGCTCCCTGTCAAACCCAACGGCGTGGAGCACCAGCACTTCAATGCGGAACCGGGCAAGCCTTGTAAGTGGATGGCCATGATCTACGAGCCGTACATGGCTGCTACGGGAAGCCAAATGGAGCAGAGGGAGAATGTCCCGGAGGTGGCCAAGCACGCCTAGACCATAGTAGAGGGAAAGAGTTGATACCGCACCATTGATTGTGTGGTATCAGGGTGGTCAAGCACTTCTAGACTAATGGTTATGCACAATTTAAGACGCCAAAACCGGTCTGCCGAATAAATTCGGCGTTACGTTTAGCCCAACGCCGAATTTATTCGGACGGTCGTGGCACAATATTTGGTGCATGGCCATTAGTAGCGGAAACCGGGTCATCCCAGTAGCAACCAGGAGTAAGGGAGTCTAATAATGGAGAGAAAGGTACTACCGATGTTCAGGAAAGGCACAGTTCTCGTACTTATCTCGATTCTGGCTCTGGATCTGGCGGCCTGCGCCCCCGCGGCCGCCCCGACTCCCACGCCGACCAAGGCGCCGGCGGCCGCGCCCACCACGGCACCGGCGGCGGCGCCGACCAAGGCGTCTGAGGCTACAAAACCGCCCGCCGCAACGCCTGCGACCCCGGCGGCTACCGCCATACCCAGGCCGGCCAACCTCAAGGTCGGCACCATCCAGACCGTCGCTGACGCAGGGGTCTACCTGGCCATGGATAAGGGGTACTTCAAGGAGCAGGGCATAGACATCGAGCTGGTCACTTTCCGCACCATCGCGGAAGTCATTGGGCCCCTCTCTACCGGCCAACTGGACGTCGTGATCACGTCTATCAGCCAGCCCTTTCTGGCTGCCAACGACCGGGGCCTGGACCTGAAAATAGTAGCGTCCGCCGGAGACTCGATGCCCAAGTGGGAATTCGCGTGGATTGTACTGCGCAAGGACCTTGCCGACAAGGTCAAGACCCCCGCCGACCTCAAGGGCCAGAAGCTGGCCATTCTTTCCCAGGGCAGCATTGCCGACGAAATCGCGCAGACGCTGGCGGAACAGGGCGGCCTCAAGACTGACGATGCAGAGAGGCTCGTCATCCCCTTCGCTGAGCAGATCCCCGCTTATAGCAACAAGGCCGTCGCCGCCGGCTTTACGCTGGAGCCCCTGATCACCCTGGGCGTCCAGGCGGGGGCCTTTACCAAGTGGATACCCAGCAGCCAGGTGTTCGGAGGCAGGGTCACGCTGGGTATCATCGTCTACGGACCCAGCATGCTCAAGGACCAGGACGTGGCCCGCCGCTGGATGATCGCCTATCTCAAAGGCAACAGGGAGTACCTCAAGGCCTTCACGACGAAGGAGGGGCGCGACCAGGCCATCAGTGCTATTGTCAAGTACAGCACCGTCAAGGAGCCCAAGCTCTACGACGTCATCGAAATGCCCTATATCGACCCCAACGGGCAGTTTGACATGAAGAGCCTTGAGACCCAGTTCAATTTCTACGTGGAGAAGAAGCTCTACGAAGGCAAGAAGACTCTGAAGGACCTGATGGACACTTCCTACGCGGAATTTGCCGTCCAGAGGCTGGGGAAGCAATGATGGTCATGGGGTGATCAGGTCATTACGTGATTTGTCATTCCGTCATTGGGTGATGAAGTGATTAGGGACCATTCAAAGGAGGATGGAGAAATGTTAAGCAAGGGGAAAATCCTAGCAGTTGTTCTGGGCATGGTTCTGGTCGTGGCAGCCTGCGCCCCGGCGGCTGCGCCCACACCAGCGCCAACCAAGGCGCCGGCGGCCGCACCCACTACGGCACCGGCGGCCGCACCGACGGCAGTTGCACCGGCTGCCACCAAACCACCGGCCGCGGCGGCTACAACGCCTCCAGCCCCCACGCCCACGCCAAAGCCGGCCACCGTGACCATTGGCACCATTCAGACTATCTCAGAAGCCGGTGTTTACCTGGCTATTGAGAAGGGGTACTTCAAGGAACAGGGCATTGATGCCAAGGTAGCCAACTTCCGGGCCACAGCGGAGGCCATGGCCCCCCTGGGTACCGGTCAGATAGATGCCATGATTGGGTCCCTTAGTCAGGCGCTCCTTAGCCTCGCCGACCGGGGAGTGGACCTGAAGATAGTAGGGTCCGGGGGCCGGTCTGAGCCCAAGTGGGAATTCGCCCATGTGGTGTTGCGCAAGGACCTGGCAGACTCCGGCAAGGTCAAGACCCCGGCTGACCTCAAGGGACAAAAGATAGCTATTGCCTCCCAGGGGAGCGCGGGCGACCAGATCGCGCAAATGATGGTAGCCCAGGCCGGCCTCAAGCCCGAGGACGTAGAGATAACCCTGGTCCCGTTTGGGGAGCAGGCCACGGCTTACGGCAATAAGGCCGTCGCCGCCGGGTTTGCCCCGGAGCCCTTTATCGCCAACGGCGTCCAGCAAGGCTTCACCATGAAGTGGATACCCAGCAGCCAGTTCTTCGGTGGCAAGTTCGAGGCGGGCGCCATGATCCTGGGCCCCAATATGCTCAAAGACCAGGACCTGAGCCGCCGCTGGATGATCGCTTATACCAAGGGTATCCGGGACTATCTTAAAGCCTTTAACACCAAGGCGGGGCGTGATGAAATAGTCAATCTCCTGATCAAGTACACCACCATTAAGGACCCCAAGCTCTACGACCTGATGGAGATGCCCTACCTGGACCCCAACGGGCAGTATGATAGGAACAGCTTGAACCTCGTTTACAAATGGTTGGTGGACAAGGGCCTGTACAAGGGGAAGAAGACCTTCGAGGATATCACGGATACCTCGTTGGCGGAATACGCGGCTCAGAAGCTGGGCAAGCAGTAGTTACTGACTAAGTGACCGGGTGATTGAGTGATCGGTGATTGGCAACAATGCAGCACGAATCACTCAATGACGGACCACCAAAGACGAAATAACGCAAATAGCGAACTGGGGGGAAGCATGATGTCGATCTGCCGCAAAGTGGGGATTCCAGTGAGTTTGGTGATCTTGATGGCGGTGATGGCGGCCTGTGCTCCGGCGGCCGCACCCACTCCCACGCCCACCAAGGCGCCGGCGGCCGCATCGACGGCAGCCGCACCGGCGGCGGCACCGTCGGTAGCGGCGGCGCCCACCAAGCCTCCGGCTCCAGCGGCTACCACGCCGCCGGTTGCCACGCCCACTCCGAAGCCGGTTACCCTGAAATTGGGCACGCCCCAAGCCGTATCCGATGGCGGGATCTTCATAGCCATGGACAGGGGATATTTCAAGGAACAAGGCATTACCATGGAGGTGGTACCTTTCCGCACCACAGCCGAGGCCATAGCCCCCTTGGGCACCGGGCAAATCGACATCCTCGTCGGGTCCCTTAGCCAGGCCCTCCTGGCTGCAGCCGACCGGGATATCCAGCTAAAGATCGTGGCGGACAAGAGCCAGTCCCTCCTTCAATGGGAGACCGCCTATATCTTGTTGCGGAAAGACCTGGCCGACTCCGGCAAGGTCAAGTCGGCGGCTGACCTCAGGGGGATGAAGGTGGCGATTCCTTCCAAGGGAAGCATGGGGGAGCAGGTAGTGCAGAGAGCGCTTGAGCAGGACGGCCTCAAACCTTCGGACGTGGAGACCGTTCTTCTGTCTGGAGCGGACCAGGCCCCCGCGTTCGCCAATAAGGCCATTGCGGCGTCCTTTGCCTTCGAGCCCTTTGTAGCCGCGGGCACACAACAGGGCTTCGCGACCAAGTGGATTGGCAGCAGCAAGCTTTTCGGAGGCAAACTTGAGCTGGCCACCGTCGTCTACGGCGCCTCCTTGCTCAAGGACCAGGACCTGGGCCGTCGATGGATGATCGCCTACCTCAGAGGCGCCAGGGACTTCCTCAAGGCTTTCTCTGCCAAGGAGGGGCGCGATCAAGTCATCAACATCCTGGCCAAGTACACCACGGTCACTGATCCCAAGCTCTATGACATTATGGAGCTGCCTTATCTGGACCCCAACGGCCAGATAGACAAGAGCAGTATGGATGTGCAATACAAGTGGTTTGTGGACATGGGTCTATATACGGGTAAGAGGACCTTCGGTGATATCACCGACCTCTCTTTCGCCGAGTACGCCTCCCAGAAGTTGGGCAAGCAGTAGGAAGCAGGCGTGTGCTGATGTCGCGGCCCCGCCCTAGGCTAAAGCCATGGGCTACATTAGCGAAGCCCTCTGAAGGGGCTGAGGCTAGCGCGCATGGCACAACCGACTATGATTGTCACCATATTCGGTGCATGACCATTAGCCTGGGCCGGGCCTGCGTCGTAGTCGGTGCTAGTGGTGATCGGGGTGATTGGGGATTAGCCCCTTTAGTGGGCTTTGGCTTTGTAGCCCATGGCTTTAGCCCGGGGCGGTACCACTGCATTCAACCGTGATCGTTAGCGGCCGCCGGCTCTGGAAAGGGCCGGCTATCGAGCAACACGAAGGCCCTCAGTCCCGATAGGCGGGGCTTTCCAGCCCCGTCGGAGGCGATCACGGTCCAGTTTGGTCGTACCCGTGGGGCGGGCCTGCGCTGTAGTCGGCGCCGCTCCTTCGGATCAGTAAGCTTATAGAAAGCGGGAATAGGCATGCCGTACAGATCGCTTCGGGACTTCCTAGGAGGGCTGCAGGAGAAAGGGCTGCTGCATACCATAAGCGTCGAGGTGGACTGGGACCGGGAGATTGGCTCCATTATGAGGAAGGTCTTCGACCAGCGGGGGCCGGCGGTCCTCTTCAACAAGGTAAAAGACAGCGCGTTCCCCCTGGTGTCAGGAGCCATGGATACGTATGAGCGATATGCCCTGGGGATCGGAGCCGAGCCCAACCTGCGTTCCATTCTCAAAAAGACCCTCAGGGCTCAGGCTGAGCCTATCCCACCCATGCTAGTGACGGGGGGACCGTGCAAGCAGAACGTGGACAGAGGCCGGGAAGTAGACCTCTTCAAGTTTCCTTCCCCCCGGTGGCACAGCCTGGATGGCGGGAGGTATCTGGCGACCCTGGGCGTAATGATCATGAGAGACCCGGAGACCGGCACCAGGAACGCGGGAATCTACCGGGGGCAGGTGCTGGGAAGAGACAAGATGGGCTTGCAGCTCGCTCAGCAGGCTGGGATCATTATCAAGAAGTATCAGGCCATGGGAAAGCTCATGCCCATAGCCATAGCCCTGGGGGTAGAGCCGTGTGTCCTGGCGGCTGCCTCGGTCAAAGCGGCCTATGGGGTGGACGAGCTGGGCATTGCCGGAGGCTTCCGAGGGGAGCCCATCGACCTGGTCAAATGTGAAACCCTGGACCTGGAGGTCCCTGCGAGCTCGGAGATCATTCTCGAGGGCGAAATCCCGCCTGATGAAGCCAAATGGCTGGAGGAGGGGCCCTTTGGGGAGTCCACAGGCTATTATGGCGGTATGAAGGCGCCCAGGCCCACCATGTACCTGTCGGCGATCACCTATCGGGACAACCCCATCCTCCACGGCACTCTGGAAGGAGGACCTCCCAACGAGAGTAACACCATCCGCACCGTCGGCCACTCTGCCGGGTCATGGGACCGTCTTATTCGGAGCGGCGTCCCCGGCCTCAAAGAGGTCTATCACACGGATATGGGGTGCGCGGATTACATCTGTATCGCGTCTTTAGAGCGGCACTATTACTACGGGAATGCTCGCCGGCTTATACAGGCTGTCTTCGTGGCCTCTAATGCCAAGTGGGCGATAGTGGTAGACGGGGATATTGACATCTACAACCGGGAGCAGGTGGAATGGGCCCTGGCTACCAGGGTGCAACCGCACAGAGATGTAATCATTAGCCCTTATGGGGACCCGGGGCTGGCGTTGGACCCGGCCATTCCTCCCGAAGACCGGACCCACCCTAACACTCACACCTCGAGAATCGGTATTGACGCTACGGTCCATTACAAGGGGTTTGATTTCCCGCCCATAGCCAGACCCAGCGAGGATGAGATGGCCAGGGTATCCGCCAAATGGCGGGAGTATGGTTTCCAAGCGTAGTGTGTCAGAATGGCCCTGCATCCCGACCGCCGGATTGGCAAGAAGGGAACAGTCGTCTGTATGGAGCCGGCGGCCATCACGGCTCATTGGGTGCAGAGTGATGATCACGTGGAGAGATTGCTCTTAACAAGAAAGGAGTAGAGTGGCTTACTACAAGGATCTCAGGGAATACATCCGGGTTCTGGAAGAGAAGGGGAAGCTGCAAAGGATTAGTAGGGAGATAAACAAGGATACGGAGCTAATGCCCCTGGTAAGGTGGCAGTTCCGAGGTGGAATCCCCGACAGTCAAAGGAAGGCCTTCCTCTTTGAGAACGTCACGGATGTTAAGGGCAAGAAGTATAACGGACAGGTATTGGTGGCATCCCATGCTGGGTCGAGGGACATCTATGCCCTGGCGATGAACAGCAAGCCTGAGGAAATTGTCCAGAAGTGGCAGGATGCTCAGGCGCACCCCATCAAGCCCAAGATGGGGGCATCCGGGCCATGTCAGGAGGATGTGCACTTAGGGGATAACC
>Ga0082335_1009384_pt1 | contig 10561 bp, 13 predicted proteins | sample Subgrocontami58m_FD_72375 | JGI IMG/M metagenome (GOLD analysis project Ga0082335, IMG submission 72375) | Subsurface groundwater microbial communities from S. Glens Falls, New York, USA - GMW37 contaminated, 5.8 m (SPADES assembly) (version 2) ... | reverse complement strand
GTTGCCGAAGCCGCGCATCCACTCGGCAAACACCACGCGACCGGCGGCCACCGAGCGCACCTCCTGGCCGCTCGCGCTGCGGATGAACAAACCCTTCCAACTCAGGCCGCTGTCACTACGTAGAGTGCCGAAGCGGTTGATTAGTTCCCCGCGCGTCGGCAGCCTGAGCTTGCCTTTGAGCGAGGCGAACACGCCGGCATCGCGTCCGGTCTCGGGCAGCATTTCGTTGCGCTGGCCGCTGCCGCTGGGGGAAATGATTTTTGCCAACTCTTCGACCAGGCGCGACAGGCGCGCCTCGTCGCGCTGCAATGACTTGATTTCGCGGCGCTGCGAACGGATCTGCGTTGCCAGCCGGGCGAGAACTTTGCGCCGTTCCGCCTGCTGTGCGAGCAACTCCTTGCGACCTTCGCGCTGCCGCGCCTCCAGTTCGGCCAGTTCGGCGCTCTTGCCGCGCGCTTCGCGCGCCAGTTCCGCCAGCCCGGCCAGGTTCTTGCGTAGCGCGCGGATGAAATCGGCCTGGGCGCGCGAGATGTAGCTGTAATAGTGCAGTTCGCGCGCGGTCTGATTCGGGTCGCGCCCGGACAAGAGCAGTCTCAGGTAGTCCTGTTGACCGGAAACATAGCGCATGGCGAGCAGTTGTCCAAGCTGGCGCTGCTGCGAGGCGATGCCAGCCTCCAGCGAGCGCAACTGCTCGCCGACGCGGATGAGTTCGGCCTGCGCGGCGCGCCGCCGCGCGCCAATGTCGCGCAGCATGCGATTGGCTTCGGATACGCCGTGTTCCGATGCGCGCAGCCCGTCGCTCGCCTCCGACCGGTTTTCCTCGGCGCCGGTCAGGGTTTGCTTCAGCGCTTCAATGCGCTCGCGCAGGGCGTCCAGTTCGGCCTTGTCGGCGGAGTGCGCCGGATTCGCGCCGATCAGCGCCAAACCCAGAAAAAGCGTGTTGCCGCAGAGGACGCGAAGCAAGGGCTTGGATTTCCTCCGCGCCTCCAGCGTCCTGTGCGCTGGATTCAAGTCTTCGCCTTGCCTTGGTCGGCCACGGCCTGCAGGGCTTTTTCGACCTCGGCCGCATCGCCCAGATAGTAATGGCGGATGGGCTTGAGGACGTCGTCCAGTTCGTATACCAGCGGCACGCCGGTGGGGATATTGAGGCCGACGATGTCCTGGTCGCTTACCTTGTCTAGGTACTTCACCAGCGCCCGCAGCGAGTTGCCGTGCGCCGCGATAAGGACGCGCTTGCCGGCGCGGATATCCGGGGCAATGGCCTGGTTCCAGTAGGGCAGCACGCGCGCCACCGTGTCCTTGAGGCATTCGGTTAGCGGCATCTGGCTAGTCGTGAGCCCGCGGTATCGCGGATCGCTGCCCGGGTAGCGCGCATCGTCCCGGCTGAGCGCGGGCGGCGGGACATCGTAGCTGCGCCGCCATGCGAGCACCTGCTCGTCGCCGAACTTGGCCGCTGTTTCGGCCTTGTTCAAGCCCTGCAGCGCGCCGTAGTGGCGCTCGTTCAGGCGCCATGAATGCAGCACGGGTATCCACATCAGGTCCATGCCCTCCAGCGCCAGCCACAGGGTCTTGATGGCGCGCTTGAGCACCGAAGTGTGGGCTAGGTCGAACACGAAGCCCGCATCGCGCATGAGTTCGCCGGCTGTTCTTGCCTCGTCGACGCCTTTTTCGCTCAGATCGACGTCGGTCCAGCCGGTGAACCGGTTTTCCTTGTTCCAGACGGACTCGCCGTGCCTGAGCAGAATGACTATTTTCATGACGATCCTTATTTACCGTACGAGGGGCTTGCGAATATTTTATAATATTCCCGTATCGGAATGAGTGAATGGGCGGGTTTTGGGGCGAGATATTTTCGGTCTGGTTGATAAGAGGAGCCCCTTCGGCGGGCTGCGCGCACAGTCGATCGCCGGGACGGGCGCAACGTCCTGCGCTATTCCGGCCAAATATTAGGAGCAGGCGTGAAATTCGTAATGGACAATATTTTTCTCATTGCGGTCGCATTTGTCAGCGGCGCGATGCTGGTCTGGCCGCTGCTGAGGCGCGGCGCGGGCGGTCCCTCGGTCAATACGCTGGAGGCGACGCAGTTAATCAACCGGCAGGACGCTTTGGTGCTGGACGTGCGCGAGCAGGCCGAATACGCGCAGTCGCATATCCTCAATTCGCGCGGCTTGCCCCTGTCGCAAATCGAGGCGCGCATCGGCGATATCGAAAAATTCAAGGACAAGCCGGTGATCGTCTATTGCGCCACCGGTAATCGCTCCAGCGCGGCTGCGGCGGCGATGCGCAAGCGCGGCTTTTCCAACGTGTTCAATCTCAGCGGCGGATTTGCGGCCTGGCAACAGGCCGGCCTGCCGGTGCAGAAATAGGCGCGCTGATGGCCAAGATCAGCATGTACAGCACCGGCGTCTGCCCGTACTGCCGGCGCGCCGAGATGCTGCTCAAGTCCCGAGGCGTCACCGAGATCGAAGAAATCCGCATCGACCTCGAACCCGCGCGGCGCAACGAGATGATGCAGAAGACCGGCCGGCGCAGCGTGCCGCAAATCTACATCGGCGAAGTTCATGTCGGCGGATTCGACGATCTGGCGGCCCTCGATCGCGCCGGCAAGCTCGAGCCGCTGCTGCGTGGCCAGACCTGACGATCGCAGCACCTTCCCTCAACCACTGGAACCCAAATGAACGAACCGCAGCAGCAGCCGATATTCGGCATCGAGAAGATTTATGTAAAAGACTTGTCGCTGGAGATCCCGCATGCACCGGACGTATTCCTGAGCGGGGAACAGCCGCAAGTGGATGTGCAACTGCATAACGAGGGCGCGCTCATAGGCGAGGGCCTGTACCAGGTGGTGCTGACGGTTACGGTGACGGCCAAGGCCGGCGACAAGACCATGTTTCTGGTGGAGGCTGCCCAGGCCGGCATTTTTCAGATCCGCAACGTGCCGGAGAACGATCTCGAGCCCCTCCTTGCCACTGCTTGCCCGAACATACTCTTTCCCTACGCGCGCGAAACGGTGTCCGGCGTCATCAGCCGCGCCGGATTTCCGCCCGTGTATCTGGCGCCGGTGAATTTCGACGCGATCTACTTGCAGCGCCTGCAGCAAGCCCAGGAACAGGCTGCGCCCAAGATCGAGATCGCCCATTGAAGATGCGCCGCCTCCTGTTCGCGCTGCTGTTGTCGGCGGCGAGCGCCGCGACGGCGGGAGAGTTCCGCTCCATCGCCGAAAATGCGACGCCGATGTACGACGCGCCCTCGGTCAAGGCGAACAAGCTGTTCGTCGCGAGCAGGTTCTACCCGGTCGAGGTCATTGTTCAGGTTGACAATTGGACCAAGGTGCGCGATCTTGCCGGCGATCTCGCCTGGGTGGAGAAAAAGACGCTGTCCGAAACCCGCACGGCGGTGGTCACCACGACGCTGGCCGATGTGCGCGAGAAGGCTGAAGACGGCGCGCCGCTAGTCTTCCAGGCGCGCCGGGGGGTGGCGCTGGAAATCGTCGAACTCGGCGCGGGCCCCTGGGTCAAGGTGCGCCACCGCGACGGCCAGACCGGGTTCGTGCGCGCAAACCAGGTCTGGGGGCTGTGACGGCTTAGCGCATCGGTCCAGGGTAAGAATTTATGAAGATTACCGTACTCGGTGCCGGCGCCTGGGGCACGGCGATCGCCGTCAGCCTCAGTGCCAGGCACGAGACAGTGCTATGGGATCACGAGCCCGGGCAATGCCGCGCCATTGCAGCCGAACGCCGCAACCAACGCTTCCTGCCGGAAATCGCATTGCCCGCGCAGATCGCAATCGAAGCGGATTTTGCTGTCGCAGTTGCCGCCGCCGAACTTGTCCTGGTGGCGACCCCCACCGCGGCGCTGCGCGAGATGCTGGTCAAGCTCGCGCCCACGCGAAAGCCGGCGGTGTGGCTATGCAAAGGCTTTGAACAGCAACGCGCCATGCTGCCGCATCAAGTCGCCGCCGAAGTTCTGGCCGCTGGCAGCGAATGTGGCGTGCTGTCCGGACCCAGTTTTGCGCTCGAGGTCGCGCGCGGGCTGCCTGCCGCGCTCACGCTCGCTTCCGCGGACGCCAGATTCTGCGAAGCCACCGCCCGCGCCCTGAACGGCCCGCGACTGCGCGTCTACTTCAGCACCGATATTGCCGGGGTGGAGATCGGGGGTGCGGTAAAGAACGTCATGGCCATCGCCACCGGGATCGCCGACGGCCTGGGCCTGGGCGCCAACGCCCGCGCGGCCCTGATTACCCGCGGACTGGCGGAAATCATCCGCCTGGGTGTGAAGCTTGGAGGCCGCTCCGAGACCTTCACCGGACTTACCGGAGCGGGCGATCTGATCCTGACCTGCACCGGCGACCTGTCGCGCAACCGCCAGGTGGGCCTGGCGCTGGCGCAAGGCAAGAAACTGGACGACATCCTGCGCGAGCTAGGCCATGTGGCCGAGGGAGTCCATACCGCCGCCGCGGTCGAGAAGCGTGCCCTGCAGCTAGGCATCGAAATGCCGATCACCAGCGCGGTATGCGCGGTTCTGTTCGGCCGGGTTTCACCGCGCGAGGCGGTGGAGCTGTTGCTGGCTCGCGACCCTAAGGGGGAAACCTAGGCGCAGCCTGCAAAACCCTGCTGCCGCCAAGCTTCGTACACGGCCACCGCGACCGCATTGGAAAGATTGAGGCAGCGGTTGCCAGGCCGCAGTGGCAGCCGCAGCCGCTGTTCTGCCGGTAAGCCATCCAGTATCTCCTGCGGCAGGCCACGGGTCTCCGGACCGAATACCAGCACGTCACCTTCACGGTAATCGGGCTCGGTATGCCGATGCCGTGCGCGCGCTGAAAAGGCGAACATGCGTCTGCCTTGCAGGCATTCGCGGCAAGTAGGCCAGTCCTTGTGCACGACCAGGCCGGCGTATTCGTGGTAATCGAGTCCGGCGCGCTTCAGTTCGCGGTCCTCAAGGCGAAAGCCCAGGGGCTCGACCAGGTGCAGGGTCGCACCGGTGTTGGCGGCGAGGCGGATGATGTTGCCGGTATTGGGTGGAATCTCCGGCTGGTAGAGGACGATGTCAAACACCGCGCGGTGTCCGTGCGACGACCCAGTTCTCGACCCGTGCGGCGCCGCTGCGCTTGAGCGTCCGGGCGAACTCCTCCAGCGTTGCGCCGGTGGTCATGACGTCGTCCACCACGGCGACGCGCAAGCCCGTTAGGTCCTGCTCGCAGGTGAACGCCTGGCGCATGTTCGCCGCGCGCTCCCGCCACGGCAGAACGGTCTGCGGCGCGGTGTTGCGCACCCGCCGGGCGAGTTGTGCATCCATGGCGATGCCGGAGAAGCGCGACAAGACTTTGGCTATCTCCGCCGCCTGATTGAAGCCGCGCGCGGCCAGGCGCGCCGGATGCAGCGGCAGGGGCACGATCAGATCGACGCCCGCCACCTGGCCGACGCGCTGCAGCAACTTGTGCGCGAACCACTCGGCCAGCGCGAGTTGTCCGCCGTACTTGAGCGCCTGTATCAGAGCGTCCACCGGGTAGGCGTAGATGAAGGCGGCGTAACTGGCGTCGTAATGCGGCGAATCGGCAATGCAAGCGCCGCACTCCGCATTGCTCGAGCCGGCCAGGGCGCAGCGGGGGCAGGCCGACGCGGTTGACGGAAGTTCGTGCTCGCACGCCTCGCATAACAGCCGGTCGCCGCTCCCCGCCTGGCACAGGAGGCAATCCTGGGCCAGCAGTGTCTGCTTGATCTTGGCGCCGATATTCAGAAACGCACGCAACGAAATTGACAAGTGGAAATGCTTCCCTGAAGATGCGCTGGTCGCCCAGGCCAGAAGAGAGTACCCACGAATCCGATGGTGGTCAAATTCACGCCGCAGAGTCGGGGCTTGCGCTGAGCGCGCCTCCGATCGACCGCTGCGCCGTGCGCCGCGCCAGCTCCCGCGCGGCGGCTACCTATGCCGGGGCTGCCGTGCTCGCGCGCGAAGTGGAGGCGCGCATGCTGGAGCGGTTGCAATACATCTTGCTCGAGCCTGGGCGCATTCTTGACGCGGGCTGCGGCGCAGGCCATGGCACCAAGCGCCTGGCCGAGCGTTATCCGGGCGCGCAGGTCCTGGGATTGGATTTCGCGCTGCCGATGTTGCAGGCCGCGCGCAGCCACAACCCCCGGCTGCGGCGAGTCCTCGAGCGCGCGCGGGTCGATTACCTGTGTGCCGATTTTGCCTCAGTGCCGCTGCCTGCGGCGAGCGTGGATCTCGCCTGGTCCAACCTGGCCCTGCATTGCGCTGGCGATCCACAGCCGGCGCTGAAAGAGTTGCGCCGGGTGCTGAAGGTGGGCGGGCTCCTGATGTTCAGCTGCTACGGGCCGGACACCTTGAAAGAGCTGAAAAGCGCTTTCGCCGCGCACGATGGAGCAGCGCACGTGCACGGCTTCATCGACATGCACGACCTGGGTGATATGCTCTCGGCATGCGGCTACTCCGCAGCGGTGATGGATATGGAAGTCATCACCCTGACCTATACCGATGTTGAGCCGCTGCTCGCCGACCTGCGCGCGACGGGCCAGCAGAATGCGCTCGCCGAACGCAGGCGCGGCCTTACCGGCAAGGAAGTGCTCGGCGCAATGCGCGCGGCGTACGAGGATCTGCGCCGCGACGGCAGGCTGCCGGCGAGCTTCGAGATCGTCTACGGTCACGCCTGGAAGCCGCCGCAGCGTCTGAGCGAAGACGGTCGCGCCATCGTCACGATACAACCGCGGCGCGCGAAAGGGCGCTTGATTTGATTTCGGGATCGATAGTGCTTACCCCTGGAAAGCTTGATTAGGTCTCTTGGCTATGCTAGCTTACCGAATTTTTTTGGGCTTGGTCTACATGCCAGTGACGAGGGAACGATGAATAGCGTGTTTGGACGACTAATTGGTGGTTTGCTGCTGGCGCTCTACGCAGGGCTCGCATCCGCTGCCAACCAACTCAATTTTCAGCCGCCTATGCCTCGTATCGCCAGCGAGAACTATGACCTGCATATGCTGATGATGTACGTCATTCTGGTGATTTTCTGTGTCGTGTTCGGGGTGATGTTCTACTCCATTTATGCCCATCGCAAATCCGCCGGCCACAAGGCCGAGCAGTTCCACGAGAACACCACCGTGGAAATCATCTGGACCGTCATTCCCTTCGTCATCCTCATCGGCCTAGCCTGGCCCGCGACCAAGACCTTGATCGCGTTCAAGGACGCGTCCAGCCCCGACATGAATTATGGCGAGCTTATTCCGGCACGTCCGCTGACCGATGCGCCGCTGCGCCACCTGGACCAGCGCGCGTTCAGGCTGTCCGAGTTGAAGGGGAAGTGGATTCTGCTGCAGCTGGATGAGGCGGATTGCGCGGCAGCCTGTAGCGGCAAGTTGTACAACATGCGTCAGGTGCGTCTCGCCCAAGGGCATGAGATGGAACGTGTCGAGCGTGTCTGGCTGATTCTGGACGAGGCGCCGCTGGAAACGCGACTGATGCGTGAATACGACGGCATGCGCATGCTGCGCGCAACCGGCAGCCCGCTGCTCGCAGAGTTTTCGCCGGCGGGCGGCGTGCGCGACCATATCTACCTAATCGACCCGCTGGGCAACCTGATGCTGCGATTTCCCAAGAATGCCGATCCGCGCGAGATGCAAAAAGACCTGGCTCGTTTGCTCAAGGTATCACGCATCGGCTAGGGCATCGGATAGGGTCGGCCGTTCGTGCCCGTCGTGATAAACTGGCTAGTTCTTCCTCTGCGCTAACCTCATGGCCTTGCAGCTTAGCTTGCACGACACCGCGCAGCGCATGCGGCAGTTCTACGCCCTAACCAAACCGCGCGTGACCTTGCTTGCCGTATTCTGCGCCGTGATCGGCATGTTCCTCGCCACGCCTGGCATGGTGCCCTGGCGCGTGCTGTTCGCCGGGACGGCCGGGATCGCCCTGCTGGCGGGCGCGGCCTTCGCCATCAACTGCCTGATCGAGCAAGAGATCGACGCCAAGATGGCCCGCACGCGCGCGCGCCCGTTGCCGCGTGGGGAGCTGACGTCCCTGCAGACCGTCGTTTTCGCCGGCGTGATCGGCGGCATCGGCATGTTCCTGCTGTACAGCTACGTCAATGCGCTCACCATGTGGCTCACGTTCGGCACCTTCGTCGGCTACGCCGTCATCTACACCATCGTGTTGAAGCCTGCCACGCCGCAGAACATCGTCATCGGCGGGCTTTCCGGAGCGATGCCGCCGCTGCTGGGGTGGACCGCAGTCACGGGGGAGGTCGCGCCTGAGGCGCTGCTCCTGGTGCTGATCATTTACGCCTGGACGCCGCCGCATTTTTGGGCGCTGGCGCTGTACCGCACCGAGGATTTCACCCGTGCCGGTCTGCCCATGCTGCCAGTCACCCATGGGCAGGAATTCACGCGGCTGCAGGTGTTGCTGTACACCCTGATTCTGATCGCGAGTACCCTCCTGCCTTTTGCCTACGGCATGAGCGGATGGATCTATCTGACTACCGCATTCGTCCTTGACAGCATGTTCCTGTACTACGCGGTGAGGATTTATATCGCCTACAGCGACCGTCTGGCGCAACAGATGTTCCGCTTTTCCGTCGTGTATCTGGCCGGCTTGTTCACGGCGCTGTTGCTGGACCACTATGTATAAAGCTCTGCACTTCGTCGGCGCTTCGCTCATCCTGCTCTCTTTGATCGGCTGCTTTCCGCCCCAGTCCGGGTTCAAAAACACCGATGTTACCGGCGCCGACTGCTGCAAGGATTTCCGCCTGACCGACCATAACGGCAAGACGCGCACGCTCGCGGACTTTCGCGGCAAGGCGGTGGTCATGTTCTTCGGCTATACCCAATGTCCGGACGTTTGTCCTACCACGATGCTGGAGATGAAAGCGGTGTTGCAGCAGCTCGGGGCGGACGCGCAGCGTGTGCAGATGCTGTTTGTCACCGTCGATCCGGAGCGCGATACGCGCGAGTTGCTGTCCAGCTATGTTCCGGCCTTCGACCCAGGGTTTCTCGGGCTATATGGCGACCTGGAGACCACCGCCAGGACGGCGAAGGATTTCCGTGTGTTCTACCAGAAACAAGCCGGCGGCACGCCCGGCAGTTATTCGGTGGACCACACCGCCGGGAGCTATGTATTCGACCCCCAGGGGCGAGTTCGCTTGTTCGTGCGGCATGGCGACGGCGGCGCGAATCTGGTCGCCGATCTGCGCATCTTGCTCAAGCAGGGATAATAGGCGCTGAGGGGCTGCGGGCGCGGTGAACACCTACGCCGCCGCCAGCAGTCCCTTTATTTTCTGCATTGCCCTGGATTCGACCTGGCGGATGCGCTCGGCCGAAACCTTGAACTCGGCCGCGAGCTCATGCAGCGTCGCCGGATCTTTCTCGCGCAGCCAGCGCGCTTCGATGATGCGGCGGCTGCGTTTATCCAGACTCGCCAGCGCCGCTTGCAGGCCGCGCGCGCCGTCGCGCTCGGTTTCCTCCGCTTCAAGCAGGAGCGAGGGCTCCTTGTCCGGATCGGACAGGTAGGCTATGGGGGCGTAGGCATCCTCGTCGTCGTCGCCGGCTTCCATGGAGACGTCCTGGCCGGAGAGCCGCATTTCCATTTCCCTGACTTCTTCCGGTTTCACGCGCAGTTGCTTCGCCATGTCATCGACCGCCTCCTGCGTCAGCGGCCCGAGGCCTTTTTTCATCGAGCGCAGATTGAAGAACAGCTTTCTCTGCGCTTTGGTGGTGGCGATTTTCACCAGGCGCCAGTTCTTCAGGATGAACTCGTGCATTTCGGCCTTGATCCAGTGGATGGCAAAGGACACCAGACGCACGTTGCGCTCGGGGTCGAAGCGTTTCACTGCCTTCATCAGGCCGATGTTGCCTTCCTGGATCAGATCGGCGTGCGGCAGGCCGTAGCCGAGGTAGCCGCGGGCGATGGCGACCACCACACGCAGATGCGATACCACCAAAGCGCGCGCGGCATCGAGGTCGTTCTCGTCGCGCAGCTTGCGCGCAAGGCGCAACTCTTCCTCCGCCGTCAGCAGGGGAAAGCGGTTCACGGTAGCGATGTAGGTTTCCAGGCTTCCAACCAGGGAAGGCACCGGTAGCGCCAGCACTTGACTCATCTGTCGATATCTCCTTAACGGAGCGTTGGCGGAAACGCTTTCGACGTCTGCCGCTGCAACGCAACATTCACACCTTATAAGTTTAGCACTCTTGCGAGTAGAGTGCCAATAGCCGGAGAAGTTCCAACGGTTCCAGCGTGCAATGCTGGAATTGCTTTTCTTAGGCCCTTTACCTGGGCTCTATATCGGCTAAGTGTCTGCTTACTGACATATAGGCCCCCAGCCACCCGAGAAAGGCAGCAAAGACGAGCAGGGCGAGACAGTCTGAGAAACCGAAGAATCCGAGTCTGAAGTCCGAGCCGTAAAGCTGCGCCAACGCGAGGATGCTCCGGTTGAGGATGAGCATGCACAGGTAGACGATGGCGAGGGCGGCCAGGCCCCCGAGCGCACCTTGTATGAGACCCAGGTGGAAAAACGGGCGCCGGATGAAGGCGTCGGTCGCGCCGATCAGCTTGCTCACTTCAAT
>Ga0082335_1009383_pt1 | contig 10562 bp, 11 predicted proteins | sample Subgrocontami58m_FD_72375 | JGI IMG/M metagenome (GOLD analysis project Ga0082335, IMG submission 72375) | Subsurface groundwater microbial communities from S. Glens Falls, New York, USA - GMW37 contaminated, 5.8 m (SPADES assembly) (version 2) ... | reverse complement strand
TCATCTTTGAGAGAATAATTACCAAGTTTGGCAACGGAGCAAAAATAGATGCACCAAAGGATTTACTCGGGAGAAAAGTTTACGTTATTCTTAGAAAATAGGCTAATTCTGTCCCATTCATATTGCAAAGCTCGCAGAATTAAGTAACAACCTCTGGTCAGTTGTTGAGGGAAAAATTAAAGAGGAGAAAGATAGAAAAGAAAATAAACAAGCAACCGAGATATTTAATCTTGCATCTGAAGCCTATAGAAATCTGCCTCCTTATTGGCACAATAAGAAGACACGTGGACCCACTATATTCAAGGGGAATGTAGATGGACATGATAAGGACTCTGACACGGAAGGTGATATTCGTACTCCTCCGAACAAGAATAAACCCAAGTTTCCATGTGAACAATTCGAAATTCGTAATTTCGGGATAGAAGAGAACCATCTTCGCAGTAAGCTAGAATCTGGATTGGGCGGGATTTCTGTTGCCGTTGTAAATGAAGGTCATCCGAACTATGTTCAGCTTGTGAAAGGACATCCTGACTCGTCTGAAGCACTTGAATACCTACTTCGTGCATTCGCAGCCGCTGCAGCACGCGCGGATATTCAGACTGCAATTAAGGCAGGAGCACGTATTGAATCACTTGAAGATGCAATACAGATTAGGATTGACGACATTGTATATTCTGGGATAAGTACAAGACTTGCGAAGAAATAACTTTTTCATAGTTGTTTGGTTTTTATGTAAACCTTCTCTACTTTGAATGCTTTGTAAATTCCTTCAAGGATATCTGTGCCAGCATAGCCTGCAAGAGCTGAAAGGCGCGGCTCGAAACTAAAGATTAAACCTACGAGAGAGCCGATGACTGCGGCGATTACCAGTGTTAGTGCGAAATAACCCCAATAGACTTTCATCTTAATTGATAATGCTTTGAACAAACCCAGAGATGCTCTGACTGCTCCGCCGAATGCACCAAGCAATAATGCCAGAAACATTGGGTCTAGTGCCATTTATACCTCTATGCGCCGCAAAACGCGAAGCCTTTTTCGGCTTTCTTTTGTGTGCTGCGCAAATTTTTCTGCAAGTGTGTCAAATGAAGTTCCCTTTGGTCTACCGCCTTTGGAGTATGCATGATGCTGCAAGACATCATAAATATAATCTTTTAAGTCTGCAAAACCTTTGCGTTTTGCTTTTTGTCTGAGCTTTTGTGCAAGTTCCTTGCCTAAGGTTATTACATAACGCTCGTCAGCCATTTATATTCTCCCCTTTTTATCAAATCTTCTCATATACACATTACTTTGTTTAGATATTTAAACGTTGGGATGATGTTGCGGTGTTGCTTTTTAGAAATCATGCAACACAGTCGGAGAACAATAAAGAGATTTCCTAAGCCTTCGCTATGTCAGGAATCTGCAATTCCTGAGCACTATCAAGAACGAAGTTCTTGAAGTCCCCACAGCAAGCTGATGGGGTATTACGCTCGGCTTCTAGACGGAAATCTCTAATTTGAAAAACTCTAGGTTAAAATCCAGAGAGTCTTTGAGTTTTTCAAACCTCGAAAACCCGTTTGCTTACTTCGGGCTAAAGCCACGAAGCGTGCGCAAAGGGGTTTTCTCAGTGTCAAGAACACTCTTTCATTTTGTGTGTTCTTGAGCACGATCAAGAATTTTCAATTCTTGACGCTTCAAACTGGCGCAGCAAGCTGCGGGGTATTACACCCAGTTTGAAATAAAAACCGTTGCAGAAACATTTAAATACCTTCGTGATTCGAGAATATAATGAATAGTATATTTAGTTTTGGAGCACAGGTGCTTTCCAGCGCTGGTTGTTTTCATTCCGCCTAATAAGAATTCTCTTGCTAGTAAAACTACGACTTATTTCTCTTACATGTTAGAAATGTATAATGGCGGTAGTAGTTTAGTGGTAGAATGGTGGACTGTGGCTCCGCTGAGGCGAGTTCGATTCTCGCCTACCGCCCTTGCTGTTTCTAGAGGGTACAATGGTTCTTGAGACATCTAGAATTTCCTCTTCTGGTTCTGAATTCTCGAGTGTCCTCAAGAACGGGAAATCTGTCAGCGATGTTAGTCCGAGAGTTCTTGAGACATCTAGAATTTCCTCTTCTGGTTCTGAATTCTCGAGTGTCCTCAAGAACGGGAAATCTGTCAGCGATGTTAGTCCGAGAGTTCTTGAGACACCTAAGGGAACAAGAGACTTTCTTCCTGAAGATAAGATTATCAGAGATAATCTTGTTAAAACACTAAAAGAAATCTTTGAGCTATATGGCTACAATCCATTAGAGACTCCTGCACTTGAAAATTATGAAACTCTTTCAAGCAAATATGCAGGAGGCTCTGAGATTATGAAAGAAGTTTATCAGATTACTGACAATGGCGGAAGGAAACTGGGCTTACGCTATGACTTGACTGTTCCTTTTGCACGAGTCATTGCAACTAATTCAAACATCAAGAAACCATTTAAACGCTATCAAATCGATCGCGTCTGGCGAGATGGACCAATCAAGCTTGGAAGATACAGAGAATTCTGGCAATGTGATGTAGATGTCGTTGGTATCTCTTCTGTGCTTGCAGATGCTGAAATTCTCTCTCTTGCGAGCACCTTTTTCAAGAGAATAGAGCTTGATGTTATAATTAAAGTTAATAACAGAAAGCTCATGAACTCTTTACTGGACTTCACAGGCATCAAAAATGAGCTTCAGGAACAAACAATTCTCGCAATAGATAAGCTGTATAAAATCGGTCCCGATGGCGTAAGAAAAGAACTTGAAGAGAAGGGTCTTGCTGATGATTCTATTGCCAAAGTTTTAAGCGTATTTTCTAGCGGTGATGAGTCTGCTGAAGAAATACTCAAAAAATTCAGCGACATTTTAAACAATAAAGAAGGTCTTGAAGAAATCAGGAGTCTTCTTGATGCATGTAAGAGTTTTGGTGTAGATAATGTAAGATTTGATCCGAGTTTAGCACGCGGACTTGCATATTATACCGGAACTGTTTTAGAAGTCTATCTGAACGATGGGAGTTTAAGTTCCTCGCTGGCGGCAGGAGGCAGATACGATAAAATGATTGGAAATCTTATCGAATCAAAGGAAGAAGTGCCTGCTGTAGGGATGAGCTTTGGTTTGGATGTTCTTGCCGATGCTCTCGCACTCACTAAGAAAATTCCTAAGAAGAAGTCTGTTGTTGAAGTCTTTCTCGCACCTATTAAAACGATTAATGCGTGTATCCCTATTCTTAAAAAAATCAGAGATGCAGAAATCAAGGCAGATATTGACTTTTCAGGAAAGGGAATTACAAAGAATCTTGAATATGCCAGCAAGCTTGAGATACCTTATGTAATTATTATAGGAGATTCCGAGCTTAAAGCTAAGAAAGTTAAGTTGAGAAACATGAAATCAGGAGAAGAGAAAATGCTTACTCTTGAGCAGGCAATTGCGGAGGTTAGAAAGTGAAACTAGACTTTAGCAAACTCAACGGTCTTGTTCCTGCAATTGTACAAGATGCTAAAAGTGGAAAAGTTTTGATGGTTGCATTCATGAATGAAGAAGCATGGCAAAAGACACTTGAGACAAAGAGGGCGCACTATTATAGCCGTTCGAGAGATAAGCTTTGGATGAAGGGAGAGGAGTCTGGAAATATTCAGGAAGTAAAAGAGATTCTTATTGATTGCGATGAAGATACAGTTATTCTTAAAGTGAATCAAGTTGGAGGAGCTGCATGTCATACAGGATATTCTTCCTGTTTTTATAGGTTATTAGAAAATGATAGGTTTAAAACACTGGGCAAACCAGTATTTAATCCGGAGGAAAAATATGGAAAGACTAAAAAATAACGGAAATGACAAAAAGATAGTTATAGGTCTGCCTAAAGGCAGTCTTGAAGAGTCTACCTTTGATATTCTAAAGAAAGCAGGTTATGATATTAAAGTAGATTCAAGATCTTATTTCCCTTCTATAGATGATCCTGAAATTGAATGTGTTCTTTTAAGAGCACAAGAAATTGCGACTTTCGTGGAAGATGGAGTCTTGGATGCAGGAATTACAGGCAAGGACTGGATAATGGAAAATGAAGCTGATGTGGTTGAGATTGCCGAGCTTATGTATGCAAAAAGAGGTCTTGGAAAAGTTAGATGGGTGCTTGCTGTTCCTAATGATTCTCCTATTAAGAATGTTAAAGATTTAGAAGGAAAGAGAATTGCTACAGAAGCCGTAAAGATGGTTCAGAACTATCTTAAGAAGAATGGAGTTAATGCTAAGGTGGAATTTTCATGGGGTGCTACTGAAATAAAGGCGCCTATGCTGGTAGACGCAATTGTAGACATAACCGAGACTGGTTCTTCTTTAAGAGCAAATAACCTTCGTATTGTGGATACTCTTCTTGAATCGACCACGAGAATTATTTTCAATAAAGAAAGTTATAAAGACGACTGGAAAAGAAAGAAAATAGAAGAACTCGCTATGCTTGTTAAGAGCGTACTTCTTGCTGAAACTAAAGTAGGACTGATGATGAATGTACGAAAGAAAGATGTTGATGCTGTTCTATTAGTGCTGCCTGCTTTACAAAATCCTACTATAAGCGAGTTAAGCAATAAAGAGTGGTGTGATATAATTACTATTGTAAATAAGAAAGATGTTCGTAAGCTTATAGTCTTATTGAAGAATGCCGGCGCTGAAGGAATTGTCGAATATCCTCTCAATAAGATTATTGAGTAGGACTTTTTCCGACTATCGCATAACGCAGTGAACTCTGCCCGTATTCTTTGCCTTCTTTATCTTTGAAGCGTGGTTGTCCTATCGGCACTAAAGCTACTTGAAAACCTTTTTCTTTTAGATAGAGCAGCCTGTCGAAGTTTACTAGGAGCCTGTAAATGTCTCTAAGAAGAACTTTCTGACCTGAACTTGAAGCATCTGAGACATTCTCTAAGCTGGCTGCGTTTTTTATTACTTCTTCTCTATATATTTTCCTCATTTTTCTTAAGGTGAAACTTCTTGGGAATTCGTCTGAGAGATTTCTCTCTAATAATCCATAACAGCAAGGCACAGCAACTAAATCTGCTTTATTTTGTGCTGCTAAATCTATTACTCTGTCTGTTAGAGTTCCGCAAGTGTGAAGTGAAATAACTGTTTCGATTTTTTCTCTTGGAGAATATGTAAATGCATCTTGACTTTCGAAAAGAAGATTTTTTATAGATTGATAATCTTTTCTTGCTTTATTAATCAGATTTTCATCTTTATCTATTCCAATTACTCTTCGGCTTGTTCCTACAGCTATTTGAGCTGTGAATATTCCTTTCCCGCATCCAACTTCCAGAACAGAACTTCTTGTTTTAAGTTTATGCATAATGTTTAGTATTCCTTTTCTTTGCATCGCCTTACATGGATTCTTTTTGACTTCTTGATAGCTACTTTCTTGAGAAAAATCTGGGCTATAAAACGATGAAATTGCCTGCTCAATAAATACTCTCGAGATTCTCCGAGAAGCTAGAGAGAGCAGGTAATTAAACCCTTCAAATGAAAGGAGAGGATTTGCAGAGAACATTGTTCAGTTAGCAGGAATTCCTGTTAGGTATTTTGCTACATCAGATAATGATACGTTATTTTGAGTTCCGTTAGCAAGATTTTTTATCTTGATGGTTTTTGAAGAAAGCTCATCTTCACCAATTATTCCCACATAAGGAATACCTTTTGCAACTGCATATTCTATTGCTTTTCCAACTTTTCCTCTCTGAAAATAAATATCTAGATTTACACCCTCTTTCCTCAGGTTATGAGCAGCTTTAAGGCAATCTCCTAGGGTGTCTCTTATAGGAATAAGATAGAGCTGAGTACTTGTTTTTCTTGCTTCAGGGTTCTGCTTTTTTAGAATCATTACTAGACGTTCCAGACCAAATGAAAATCCTACTGCTGGAATCTCTTCGCCTCGCCCTCTAAAGTCTCCTACCATGTTGTCAAATCTACCTCCACCTAATATTGCTGAATTAAGAATATCTCTGTCATTAAGGAAGACTTCTATTGTCGTTCCAGTGTAATAGTCGAGTCCTCTTGCAAGACTTGGATCGAAATGGACAAAATCAAAACCCATTGACTCCGAATATTCTAGAAGCTGTTTTATTTCCTTAAGTCCTTGATTTCCAGTTGCATTGGTCCCTATTTCACTTTCAAGTTTTTTATAAGTTGATTTATTGTCTTCTTGTCTTTGAACTAATCTCATTAAATCTGCCACCATTCTTTCTGTGAGAAGAATTTCACCTTGAGTTTGGTAAGAATCTAGTTTAGAAATTGCCTCATCTGGATTCTGGGCTGTAATTAGAAATGTTGATATTTCTGAATATCCATTTTCACCTACTTCTGAAATAATTTCGTTTCTTAATGAAGATACTGCTGTGACTCCTTTTTCCTCAAATAGTGCTTTTGCCTTGAGCAAAGTCTCGTTTGAAACGCCTCTTGTTTTGTCGTATAAGGTTAATTTATTAAGTGATTCTCTTATGCCTTCTTCTCCTATTTTATCCATTTTGTCTAAGACACTTATCGTTCTTAATCTTGCGAATACAGGAACTTGTGCACATTCTAATATGCCTTCCAGAAGCTTACGATTATTTATGTTGACATCTACTCCACCAAGACCTAGCATTTCGAATGCATCATAAGCTAACGCGAATAACTCTGCTTCTGCAGCCATCTGAGGAACCCCTAATGTATCTACGTCACATTGTGTGAACTGCCTGTATCTTCCTTGTTCTGGCTGAGTTGGACCATCTCTGAATACTGGACCTATGGTATATCTCTTAAAGGGAAATTTTATATCCTCATGTGTCGCTACAAATCTTGCCAGAGGCACTGTTTGATCGAACCTAAGAGCAAGGTCCCTGTTTCCCTGATCAGATAGCTTGAATACTTCCTTCTTGATTTCTCCTCCACCTTTGAAAGTGATTGCTTCCTGAGATTCAATAATAGGGGTATCTATTGGCTCGAATCCGTATCTTTCAAAGACTGTTCTCAAATCTGTTGATATCTTATTTCTTAAAACTGCATCAAGACCATACCAGTCTCTGTTTCCTTTAGTTACATCGAATTTTGTTGACATATTGCTTAATTTTAGGTATTCGGCATATATTTAAAGCTATTGCTTATCGCTTTTCGCGCAGAATCTTTCCGTCATAAATAAAAGTTCCTTGTGCAGAGGGTATCTCAGGATTAGAACTATGTTCGGCATATGCGAAAATGAGCGGAGTTCTTATTTTATTTTTTGAACGCATTTTTCCAAGGAAAGAGGTATATCTTTCCAAACGTTCTTCATAAGTTGAGATATAATCTGATGCAGAATGCAGAACTACTGAAACAGGAGGTCCTTCATAGTGGGAAGGAAGAATTGATAATTCATTGCAGATGACTGGAAGAACTCTTTCTTTTCCAATAGCATATGAGCGAACGGAAGATTTTCTTCTTATATCTACCTCACGCTGGATGTCTTTACGCAATTGCTGGATGTGACATTCTTTTACTGTGCCTGAACGCGTCTGATACCCTCTGCTTCTGGCTAGTGCTGTTTCATCATCAATGTATGGAATGCCTGTTAGTTTAATCAATTCGTCTACAATTTTTCCGTTTATGATAATGGGCATAGTTTGTACTGCGTATCCTCCGAAATCACGTAGAAGCGTTCCTGGGAAGAATGCACCTTGTTGGAAAGAGAGCATATATTCAAGAGCTTTTAGTGTATTGGCATTGCCTTTCATTGCTTCAATATCGACTGTTTCAGAACTTACTCTTCCTCCTAAGAATTCATCTATTCTGTCTGCATCAAAAAGGCTGTCTTCGCTTCCAAGAAAGATACCTCTATGTCCTATTAATTGCCTATCAAAATCTCTTACATTTCCTACTATATGTGACTTTATTTCAAATTGGGTGTAATGCCCCGCAGCTTGCTGCGCCCAATTTGACATTAGAGATTTCCGTCTCGAAGCCGAGCGTAATACCCCATCAGCTTGCTGTGGGGATAGCAAAGGCTTAGGAAATCTCTTTATTTCAAGAGGTGATATTTTTCTTGCCGACATGTGGATAGTAGACTTTCATAGAATATATAGTTCTGGTAGACTATTTATCAACCAAAAGGTTTAATAACTTCTGAACCAACATAATTAAAGCATTTGGTTGCTAACACGCTTATGGTTTTGAACCTTACAATTCCTGAACCTGGAAAATCTGGGCGAATAAAAGATTTAATAATTGATATTCTTAGTTTTGATTGGCCTCTTACATTGTCTCAAATACATCGTAAAATAACGAAAGATTATAGACATTCCACAAGTTATCAAGCTACTTATAAGGCACTTGTCGAATTGATAAGTGAGAATGTCCTCCTGAAACAAGACAAGAAATATCAGATTAACATAAATTGGGTAGAAAAACTTAAAGAATTTTCTACACATATAGAGAATAATTATAAAAATAATGAGAAAATTCCTCTTATGGAAGGAGTGCTAAAAATAAAGACTGAAAACAACGTAACAATACTTACGTTTAACTCTCTTCTTGAACTTGACAAGATGTGGCTTAATATTAAGGGAGAATACTACAAAAATCAGGCAATTGAGAAAGAAGTTACGTTTTGGGAGGGTAATCACTGCTGGTGGCTGCTGGCATATCCCGATTTAGAATATAGTGAAATAGAACTTCTGAAAAAGAAGAAGGTCAGAGATTTTGTTATTCTTCATAATGACACTCAACTGGATATCGCAGCAAAAAGATTCTATGATTGTGCTGGAATTAAAGTTAAGTTCTCCAAGATTAAAGTGGAAAGCGATATGACTGTTTTTGGTGATACAATTATGCAAGTCTACCTGCCGCCTCAGATACGAGAGAAGATAGATGAATTGTACTTAAAATGTAAAAATCCTTCTGATGTTGATATTCATTACTTGCTTAAGGAGATTCTTACTAAAAATATTCAACTCAACCTCATCCTGACTAAAAATAAAGAGATTGCTGAACAACTTAAGCAGAAAGCATTAAGAGATTTCAACTAAAAAGTTTAGTAAGTCTCAACAATAGGAATATAGCCTTCCAAGCCATTTACCTATATGGAAATGCTTGTTGGATTTATCATTGTACTTTATTTTGTGTTATTTTTCTTTGCTAGTTTAAATTATAAAAGAATCTCATCATTAAAAGAGCTGGCAGGGTCTAAAAATGTTCTTTCAACATTTGCTTTGACCTCGGGGCTTGTTATGACACATTACGGCGCAGGATTTATTCTTGGAGGGACTGAACTGGGTTATCTTTATGGTCTAGGGGGCATTGCTTATAGTTTTGCTGCAGCGACAGGAGTACTTCTCTTGGGCTTTTTCATTTCCAGAAAGACATTTCAAAGGACACATCGCCAAAAAATTAAAACCATCCCGGGACTGCTCTTTAAGAGATATGGAGACTATCGCCTTTCTTTATTTGCTAGCTTACTTTCAATTGTCGCTCTTATTACTATAGTCGCTGCTCAGCTATTTGCTTTACTAGGAGTTGTTGAGGCACTTAGATTGCCCAGGATTTTAATCTTGGGGACTGTTGCATTCGGAATTGGACTAACTGTATTTAAAGGAGTTGAAGCAGTTTTTAATCTCAGCAAACTGCATCTTTTAGTAATCTCCATCGGAACATTTATCGTTCTTATATTCACACTTAATGCTGCGCCAATATCTTCTGAAATTTCTTCTGAATTTGGAATAATCTCCCCTCTAGCTCTTCTTGGAATTATTCTTCCTACAATATTATATACTCTTATTGGTCAGGATTTTCATCAGAAGATATTTTCTGCTAATAGCTTTAAGTCGGTGCGTATTGCAACCATAATTTCTGCTATTGTACTAATTTTAGTTGGAATAATTCCAGTTTTAATTGGTTTAGAAAGCAGAGATCTTATTTCAGTTGCTCCTTCTTCTGCGTTACCTTCTTTGATTTTGACCATTCTCCCGCCAATTCTTCAGGGAATAATACTTGCGGCAATAATCGCTGCAGTATTGGGCTCAACACAGGCACTTGTAAGTGCGGCAGTTTCCCATGTTTCTGAAGACCTTTTTAAGAGAAGCAAAACTAACCAGATAATGAGAAGAAAAGTGTCTCTTGCTTCTACTTTTGCCTTTCCTTTTCTTGCCCTTTGTATCGCACTATTTTCAGATAAGGGAATAGTGGGGCTACTTACAACTGCATACACATTATATACTGCCGGAATGTTTATTCCTGTTTTATTCTGCTTTTATGGAGATAAGATTAATTCTCTGAATAACTCTATATTTGTTGCGAGTTTGCTGGGAGTTATCAGTGCGGTATTTTTTGAAATTAAAATAATTGATTTCCCTCTTCCCTCCATTGTTCCTGCTTTAATTCTGGCTGGAATTTATTTGATTGTAGTCACTTATAAAAAGTCACATAGAAAAGATTTATAAGTAGTTGCAGTGTTGCATAAATCTTCAATCTAATCTCATTACCTAATTTCTAGCCAACCAAAGCCATTTTTTCCTCAGCATACCGTTTCATGCGTTGGTATGCCCAGAATTTTCTCTTCGCTTC
>Ga0082335_1009382_pt1 | contig 10563 bp, 3 predicted proteins | sample Subgrocontami58m_FD_72375 | JGI IMG/M metagenome (GOLD analysis project Ga0082335, IMG submission 72375) | Subsurface groundwater microbial communities from S. Glens Falls, New York, USA - GMW37 contaminated, 5.8 m (SPADES assembly) (version 2) ... | reverse complement strand
CCCCCCGCGGGGCCAGCTCGCGGCGCGGGATCCGGTTCGGCGCGTCGCCATAAACCTTGTTCGTGCTCATGTGGACGAACGGCGACTCGGGGCAGCCCTGCCGCGCCGCTTCGAGCAGGTTGAGTGTGCCCACCGCGTTCGTATCGAAGTCGTCGAACGGGATCGCCGCCGCGCGGTCGTGGCTCGGCTGCGCGGCGGTGTGGACAACGGCCGACGGCTTGACCTCGCGGACGAGCGCGAGCACGCCGGCGCGATCGCGAATATCGAGTTCGTGATGCACGAACCCGCGCAGTTCCTGCGCGAGCCGCTGCTGGTTCCAGCGCGTGTCGCCTTGCGGTCCGAAGAAGACCGCGCGCTGGTTGTTGTCCACGCCGTGGACCGTATAGCCCAGCTCGCGGGCGAAATACGAACAGACTTCAGAACCGATGAGGCCGGAGGAACCGGTGACGAGAAGGGTTTTGCTCACAATGAGGAAGGCGCCGGCGACGGCGGCGCAGAAAGTTCATCCATAATGGCGCGGGCGGCGTGGGCTAGCAAAATGACGCTGGTGACGAGGCAGACGGCCGCGATGCCGAACGAAATCCCGTCGTTCCAGCCGAACGGCCCACGCCAGTCAGGCCGGCTGGACCAGAGCGTCGAGCCGAAGGCCATCAGCGCAACCTCGAATCCGCGCCACGCGAACCAGCCGGGATGGAGGAACGCCCGGATCGCCTCGCGCCGCCACGGCCCTGCGTGCCGCTGCAGTCCCCAGACGCCAAACACAATCACTGAAACGAACAGCACGTGGCCGCAATGCCGCATCAGCCCGGTGGAGGCGGCGCCCCAATACAAAACCAACAGCAGGGTGGGACCGAAAAGCACGACCGCCGCGACCTCCGGCGCGCGCCGGGCGACGGCGACGATGCCTGCGACGAGCAGCGTGAAGGCCGGCACTCCGAGGGCAAAGGGTAGCGTGTTCCACCAAAGGAAACCGGCCTGCGTAATCGGGTCCGACGGAGCGTAGACCGAGTTGATCGACTCGTGGTAGCGATCGACGGTGAACAGGTGCAACGGCACGAAAGTGTTCGCAAAATTCTCCCAGCGTGCGTGCCACCACGGTCCCGCTTCGGTCATGAGCCGGCCATCGGACAGCCGGAAGAAATCGAAGAACACTGTCTGGGCTCCGGTGCGCAACGGCGCGAGCCGGCCGAGCGACATCCATGCGATCACGATGGGCAGCACCCCCGCGGAAAACTGCAGCACCGGCCCGAGCCGGCGAATGCCGCCGACGCCCGGCGTTTTCCGACCGAGCAGCCAGAGTCCGAAAAAAGGCAGCGTGAGCAGCGCCAGCGGATGAAACAAATAGCCGAGCGCGAAAAGAAATCCCGCGATGAGCGCGGAGCCGGCGTCCGCTGCGACAAACGCCGCGAGAACGAACGCGGCCGTCGCCAGCTTCGGCCATGTGAAATACAATTCGTGCACGAAGAACGGCGCGAGCAGCACCACCACCGCGGCGAGGAGCGCCCACGCGACGGGCGCGAGGGCCGCGACGGCACCGAACACCGCCCAGGCCGCCAGCGACGCCAGTACGATTTGCGTTATGCGATAAACGGCGAAGCCCTGCAGGTCGAACGGCTGCCAGCGTTGCTGGCACGCGTCGGATATCGGCGTCCCGCCCATGGCCAGGACGACCGGCGCGGCGATCAACCCGCCAAGCGGGCCGCGATTGGCGAAGCTCCACGGCGAGTAGTAACTCCGCGCGTCGGCCGAAAATGGCCCGGCGTGTGCGGCGACCAGCTGCACAATATGGTAGGACGTGCGGCTGTCCGAGTGTCCGCCGACCTCGAGCGTGCGCGACACCGTGCCGCGAAATAGTTCACCGGCTGGGCCGATCGAGAGATTTGCCTTGGCGACGCCCAACCCTGCGAGCAACGCCGTCGCGGCGACGACCGTCCCGGCGTGGCGCGGGAACGCGATGGCTGATCGTGTGCGCCACGCGGCCCAGCCGATCGCGAGCAGCAGCACGCCGGCGCCGGCGCGGGCCACCGTGGCCGGTGGCAGCCAGCCGCCCAGCAGCCAGCAAGCGAGACCCAGCACTCCGACGACAAGCGGGCCCGCCACGATCGCGAACGCGAGATCGCGCGGAGAGCGCGCGCGTCGCCAAAGCCAAAGCAGGCCGGGACCGTAGAGCAGTGTCAGCGACAGGCAGGTTGCGGCCATGAGTTGGAAGATGGGCCACACCTGTCGCCACGGCAGCAACACGTCGACAAACGGTTCGGAAAACGCCAGCCAGCCGTACGCGACGCTCGATCCATCGACGGCGCGCACGCGGAACTCTACGGCGTCGGGCGGCAGCGCGACTTCCCACGCGCGCCAGGCTTCCCCGGGATTCGGACCCGCGTAGCGCAGCGCGGCGACGCCGCCGTCGCGACGCCGGTATTCGATCTCCAGCCGGTTGGGCTCCAGCGCGGGGTAGCCGCTCACCATCACCATGAAGTTGCGGCGTGCTCGATACCATTGCGTCTCGTGCGTGCCCTGAAATTCGTCGGAGCCGAGCCACGACCCGCGCGTTTGCACGCCGCGCGGCAGGACGCCCGAATTGGTCGAGCGATAAACCGCCAGGGACTCGAACGGTCCGGCGCCGATGGCGCTGGTGCCGCCGGCGAGCGGTGGAACGACGCGCGCGATAATCTCATCGAACCGCACCGGCCCGACGAAAAGCGCCGCGGCAGCGAAGCCATAGATGATCCAAAGCGCGCGCCGCATCGCTCTCAGGGTTTGCGGGCGGGAAACCAGAATGTCCAACCTTCGGGGTTGATTGGGATCGTCACTTCCTCGCCGGCCCGCAGCTTCGCCGCGTACTGCGCCCACTGCTTGTCCGGCACGGGGGCGATCCGCAGCCGCGGCACATTGACCACGATCATCCACGCCGCCGCGAATGCGCACCCGGCGCGCAGACCTTTCGTCGCGTCCGTCATCGAGGCGAGCAGCAGCCAAAGCAGCAGCAGTTGCAGCGGAAAAAGATAACGCGAGGCCGAGCCGGGCACGGTCATCGCGGGCATCGAGTGCCATGTGCGATACAACGCGCTCGCGAGCAGGGCGGCGAAGATCAGCGCGAGCGTGAGCCGCAGGCCGCGCATGGCACCGGGCCGCGCCGCCAGCAGGGCGATGCCGGCCGCGAGAATTGCGGTCAGCGTCATGCCGACGCCATGCGCGAGCGACGTCGGCTGCCACGCGCCCAGCAGCGCGGTGCCGATGATCCGCGCGCCGGGGAAAGCCGCGAGCGCCGCGAGATCGAACGTGGGATTCGCCGGCATTGGCTGCGGATGCAGCAGGATGCTGGCGGCCTGCAGGGCGCCGCAGCCGATGACAACCGCGGCCAGGGCCACGTTTGCGCGCGTGCGCCGCCGGGCGGCGCGTGCGATGAAGAAGGGCGCGAGCACGACGCTGAAGGGACCGGTGAGTCCGAAAACGATCGCGGCCGCGAAATCGTGCAGCCACTGCCGCGGGCGCATGGGCTCGGCGGAAATCAGCAGCAGCACGCCACCGAGGGCGAGCACCCATTGGACGTTGTTCGCGTTCAACAGGACTTCCGCGGCATCGGGGATCAGCGGAATCGCGAGGGCGGCCAGCGGTTTGAAAGGCAACGGACAGCGCGGCGAGAGCGCGCGCGACATCACGTACAACGTGACCGCGATCCCGGAGGCGACGAACACGTGTGGCGCCCAAAGCGGATCGACGAGTTGCGAGATCGCGGCGATGATCCGTGGCACGAGCTGGGAGTAGCCGGCGAGTTCGAGGAAAAAGGCGCGCAGGCCCATCTCGTGCGCCTGGAAAAAGAAGATGCCGTCCTCCGCCCAGAGTTGGGGATGCAGGAATTGATCAGGTCGACGCAGCGCGAGGATCAGCACGCCGGCCGCCAGCACGAACCAGGGCGGGAAGCGCGTTGTGACGGCAGCCGACGAGCCTAATGTTGTAGCCGGGGTCGCCGACCCCGGCCACAGGTTGCGCGTGGATTCGGTCGGAGGATTTGTTGTGGATTCCGAAAACGATCGCCCGCGCGCCGCCAGCCACGCGGCGAAGCCGAACGCAACGAGGCTGATCGCAAAGTAGATCCAGTCGAGCTGCGCGAAATCCACCGCGGGCGGCGCCGGGTTGAGCAGCGTGGTGAGCCAGAGCATCAGCCAGGTTTCCGGCAGTTGCAGCCACGGGACGGTGCGATGCTGCAGCACGGTGCGGAGCCAGCCCCGCTCGCGCGCGGCGACGACGCAGGCGATGCCGATGATCGCGACAAAAAGCGGATGGCCGCATTCGCGCATCAGCCCAAGCGGGTCCATCCCCCAATAGGCCGTGATCAGAAGCGCGGGACCGACGACGAGCAGCAGCGTGGCGGCCAGCAGGGTCCGCATGGCCGTGGCGAGCGCCGCCAGGCTGAGCGCCCACAGCCAGACGCCCAGCCCGAAGGGCAGCGTGTTCCACCACACCTGAGAAAACCGGACCAGCGGTCCGGAGGTTTCATACGCCGAGCTGAGTTTCGGGTGGTTGTAGCTGTCGGGCGAAAGGCAGACGTGCAGCGGGACGAACGTATTCGCAAAGTTCATCCACCGCGTGCGCCGCCAGGACTCGAGGTTCGCCGGCTGCCAGTCGGCTTTTTTCCAATACTGCAGGAATCCGACCTGACCCGGCAGTGGTGTCGAGGCGAGGTGCGGTGCGAGTGCGCCAATCGTCATCCATGGCAGGACGATGAGAGCGGCGCCCACGGAAAATTTCGCGCCCGCGGCGGCGATCGCTTGCGTAGAGCGTTCGCCGCGTCCCAGGGCCCACAAGCCGAGCCACGGTGTCCACAGCAGCACGAGCGGGTGAAACAGAAAGCCCGCCGCGAGCGCCAGTCCGCCCGCGAACGGTCGGCGCGCGTGGATCAGGGCGAAGCTCGCGAGCAGCCACGCGGTCGCCGCCCATTTCGGCCAGGTGAACATCATCTCGTGGACGCCGAACGGCGAGAGCGCGAGCAAGCCCGCCGCGATCATCGCCCAGCGGTCGCCGGCGAGCGGCTGCAGGGCAAAGAAGAGGGCGAGCACGACGCCGCCGGCGAGCGCGATCATCGTGATGCGGTACGCCGCGAAGCCCGTGGTGTCGTAGGGCATCCAGCGATCTTCCGGCACCTCGGTGGGCGGCCGGCCATTGGTCGCCATCACCACGGGCGTCACGGTGAGTCCCGCGAACGGGCCGCGGCTGAAAAATGTCCAGGGCGCGAAGAGTTTTTCCGCGGCGGGCGCGACCGGCGACCAATGGTGCGACACGGCCTGTACGACGTAGAAGCTGTACCGGCTGTCGATCCGGTCGGCCATTTCGAAGTTGCGCGAGACGGTGCCGCGAAACAGCTCACCTTGCGGGCCGGTCGAGTAAAACGACTTGCCGACGACCGCGAGCGTGATCACCGCCGTGAGCGCGAGCACGCGTTGTTCCGCGTCGCTCCACGGCGCGGAGAGGTTGCGTCGGGCGGCGCTGAAACCGAGCAGGCCCCACCACGCGGTCACGGTGGTCGCGCCGAGCACCTGCGGCGTGATGAGACCGCCGAGCAGCCAGACCAGAATGCCGACAGCGACCAGCGCGAGCGGACCCAGGCCGAGGAGAAACAGCAGCCGGGTTTGCGCCCCGGCGTTGCGCGGGCACCAGACGAGTCCCGGTCCCCAAAGGAGCGTCAGCGCCAGCGCGAGCGTCGTGAAAATCTGGAACGACTGATACCCTGCCACGACCGACACCGGCCAGGCGCGAAACGGGTGCGAGAAGGCAACCCAGCCGCACGTGTCGGTCGCGTGGTCTTCGGCGCGCACGCGGACGGCGAGGGCGCCCGGGGGAGTTTTGATTTCCCAGATGTTCCATTGTTCGCGCGGGTCGGTGAGGGGACACGGCACGCGGGCGATCGCACCGGCGGCGTCGCGAAACTCCGCCCACACCTTGCAGCCGGCATGCTGGGGATAGCCGGCCACGCCGACATGAATGGTGCGGCGGTTCGCCTTGAACCAGGCGCTCTCGGCGCGACCCTGCCATTGGTCGGTACCGAGCCAGGAGCTGACGGCGTGAATGTGGCGCGGCAGTGCGCCGCGGGCGATTTCCTGCATGGCGCCGGCCGCGACGAAGGAGTCGTCGACCCACGGGCGCCCAGTGGCGCCATCGAAGCGCGGCAGTTCCCGCGGTTTTGGGATCAGTCCGAGGATTTCATCGCGGCCGAAGCCGAGCAGGAGGGCCAGACCGCCGACCGCCCAGACGAGTCGCATGACGGACCCGCGTTTCATTCGGCGGGGGTCTGATACCGGGAAGCTCGCTTCACCTTGGTTGATGTCGGGCTTCGGCTCGCTGGCGCTCGCCGCTACGAAGCTTGGTTTGGACCTGGGTGGCATCGGAGGGTTGATTGAATGCCCCGGAGCTTGCTCCGGGGATCTTTACTTTTTCGGTGGCCGGCCGGGATACTCGATCCACCAGCCCTCCGGAAGCGTGTAGATATTGGCCGGCACGCCGCGGCGGATCGGATCGCAGTGCTCGGCCCACTTGTAGTCCGGTGGCGCCGCCAGAATGAAGCGCGGCGCGTGCATCAGGATCGCCACGACGCAGACAGCGCGCGCGGCGTAACGCACGGCCCGTGGCCGGGCGTCGCATTCGAGAATGACGAGCCAGGCAACCAGCACGCGCGAAATGTAGAAATACCGATCGCCGTTCACCAGGTTGTCGTCCTGCCAGGTGTCCGCCCGCGAGCGATACGCGCACGCCACGGTGATCAGCGTGAACGCGACGACGAGCGGCGCTCGCACCGCGCGGCGGGGATCGGCGCGCAGCGCCCAGATTACCAGCGCCCCGATGACGCCGCTGCCGAGGATGGCGTGCGCCCACAACGGCCAGGCCTTCACGGCGGCGGGGCCGAAGACCGGCCACGTAATCAGGCGGCTGCCGATCACGGAGAGCATCATGCCGAGTCGGAATTTTTCCGGGCCTTCGTGCAGGCTGAGCGGAGCGTTGGTGTGGGTCACGAGCCAGCCTTGGACGACCGCACACGCCCCCACTGCGAGGGGTTCGAGCCAAACGTTGAGCCACTGCGTCTTGGGGTCTTTGGTCTCTGGTCCTTGGTCCGTGGTCCGCGGCGAAGCCGCGCGCCACGCGCGCCAGGCAAACAGCGGCGCGAAGACGATGGCGAAGGGACCGTTCAAACCGATCACGAGCAGAATCAAGAGATCGCCGAGACGCTGGCCGAGCGTCGTCGGACGGGCGGTGAACAGGTGCAGCACGAGGAAGAACGCGGCGAACCACTGCAGGTTGGTCACGTTGAGCAGCACTTCACCCGTGCCGACGACGAGCACGAGCGCGAGCATCAGCCAGGGCTTGGCCGGCAACTCGACCCGCGGTGAGGCCATCCGTGCGAACAGCGCCACACTGATGGCGAACGCGGACCAGTTGTAGATCGCGGGCCACCAGGCCACGTCCGCGGTGTGGCTGGCGATCCAGGCGATGAGGCGGGGCAGCAGGTGCAGGTAGCCGTTGTACGGCGTGAGGAAGGCACCCGCGCCCCACGCGTCGTCCTGCTTCATGAAAATCTCGCCGTCCTCGGCCCAGAATTGCGGCGTGTGCAGGGCCCAGGGTTTGCGCAGCGCCAGGAGGGCTGAGCAAAGCAGGACCATGGACCATGGACTATGGACCATCGACCTAGCGCTCCGAACGCTGCGGTCGAGGGTCGAGGGTCGACAGTCGTTGGTCCTCATCGCTTCCGGCCCCGGTACTCGAGGATCCAGTTCTCGGGCAAAATCGGGATGTTCGCCGGCACGCCGCGGCGGATCGGCTCAACGTGTTCGGCCCAATGATAGTCCCTCGGAGCCGGCAGTGTGTAATGATTGAGGTGCATGAACACGGCAGCGAGGCAGACCAGCCGCACGAAATTTGCCGCGAGTCGCGGCACGGCGTCGAATTCCCAAATCAGCAGCCAGGCGAGGAGGACACGCGGAATGTAGAAGTAGCGGTCGCCGAAATCGAGATTGTCGAAGGCCCACGTGTCCGGCCGGGTGCGATACACGCCGGCCACCACGATGAGCGCGAACGCGGCCAGCACCTGGGCGCGCAGCCCGCGCCGCGGCGAGGGACGCAAGGCCCACACGAGCATGCCGCCCAGGAACAGTCCACCCACCGTGCGCACCGCCCATGCCGGCAGCTCGAGCGCGCGGTCGAAACCGGCAATCGGCCACAGGACGACGCGGCGGGCCAGGACTTCGAAGGTGGGCCAGAAATGAAACGCCTGCGTCTGGAACGAGAATTTCGGACCGGTGCGCCAGACGAACCACGCCTGCAGCGCGGCGCACGCGAGCACGATCGCGAGCGTCACGAGATTGTCGCGGTTCCGTGTCCGCCACCAGCGCCACGCGAACAGCGGCAGGAAGGCGATGACAAACGGGCCGGTCAGCGCAACCAGCCCGAGCACGATCGCATCGGTGAACCGCTCGCCCCGCGTCGCCGGCGGGCGGATGATCGCCTGCTGAATCAGCACGAACGCCGTCACCCATTGGAGATTCGTGACATTGAAGAAAACCTCGCCGGTATGCGGTACGAGGAGGAAGGCGAGGGCGAGCCACGGTTTTCCCGGGAGGTCGAAACGCGCGGTGAACAGCCGCGCGATCGCCGCCAGCCAGATCGCAAATGCCACCCCGTTGTAGCAGGCCGGCCACCACGCGGGATCGAGCACCTGGGCGGCCAGCCATGCGATGAGCCGCGGCAGTGCGTGCAGGTATCCCATGTACGGCAGGAAGAAGGCCCCGAGGCCATACTGGTCCTGATCGTTCAGAAACACGCTGCCGTCCTCGGCCCAGAGCTGGGGCGTGTGCAAAGCATGCGGCTTTCGCAGGAACATCAGCAGCCCGAGCGAAAGCAACAGCCACCAGGTGAGCCGTGGCCGATGCCACCAATCGCGGAAGGAGGCGAGCCAGCGCGGGGCGTTGACGCCGGTTGACGCCGAATCGCGGGCGATGTCGTGGGCATCAGATGGCCCGGGGGCGGGCGCTGGTCCGGCGTAGGCACGAGCGACGATCCACGCCAGGGCCGCGCCACCCGCGACGACAAACGGCCAGCCGATGGGCTGCCCGTTGATTGCGACGTTCGCGACGGCCCACGTCGTGGCCAGCGTGATGACCTGCAGCGGCACGAGGACGAGCAGCCATCCGCGTCCACCGCGTTCCAGCCCGACGGAAAAGCCCGCGAACAGCGCGAGCATCACGGCGTACGATCCCTGATGAATCGCCGCGCTGTACGGCCCGAACATCAACAGGCACCACACCACAATCGTAAGCGCGACCCAGCCGGCGAGCGGGCCGAGATCGCCGAAAAGCTCGGACAACGAGCGTCGCGCGAGCACCACTGCGAGCAGCGCGAGCAGCGGCCACCACGTGAGGGCGCGCGCGGTGTGGAAGAACTCCTGGTTGCGGCGCTCGACCTGGTTCTCCGCCGACCCGTCGACGAGCAGCGGCCAGTTGGCGAAAACCTGCCCGTGAAGGTTGAGCGCCTTGTTCGACCACGCCTCGCGCCAGCCGATTTTCGCGTAGGCATCGCGCAGGGTTTCCCATGTGCCGCGCGGATCAATCTGGCTCTGACCGGCGAGATGCCACTTCAACAACCGGTTGGCCGGTGGGTCATAGAACTTCTGATACGCGATCCAGGGCAGGACGAGTGCGGCGAAGACCACGCCCGCCACGAGCCACCTGCGGCCGCGGCATCGCCAGGCGCAGGCGATCAGCCAGGGAATCAGGGCGATAAACGAAAAGGCGACGCCACCGTGCGCCAGCCAGGCGAGACCGGCGAAGGCCGCGGCCCAGACGACATCCTGCCCTGGCGGGCGGGGTGCCCTCACCCCGCGATCCGTTTCCGAATTCGCCAATTCGCCGGGTGAGGGCACCCGGCCTACAAACAAGGGCGGGACCAGCAGCGCAAATGCGCCAATCGCGAATGCGCCCGCGGCGAGTTTCGGCCAGGTGTAAACGGTGTTCTGCAGGAAGAACCCGGTGAGCGCCATCGCCGCGATCCAGCCGGCGGCGCGCCGCGGGCTCAGGCGGAAGCTGCGCAGCAGCCCGTACGCCGCGGCGACCCAGAGCAACTGAAACCAAATGGCCGACGTTCCGCTCGCCACGCGGCGATCCAGCCCCAGCCACTTGCTCGCGGGCCAGGTGAGCAGTTGCCAGCCGGTCTGCAACGGCGGCCGGTCGCTCGACAGCCATTCGAGGCCGAGATGCCGGACCGGCTGATGCGCGAAGAGCCGCTCCGCCAGCTCGTGCGACAGCAGGTTGTCGGAAGGGAGCGACTCGCGAAAACGATTCGCCGCGAGCGTGTAGAAATCGTGTCCGGTCGGGAAGAGATGCAGCAGCGCGAGGTAAAACGCGCCGATGGCGAGCATGAGTTGAACGACCGTGAAGATCTCGGCGCGCGCATCCGTTTCCTGCTGTAGCGGCGGTCTATGACCGCCGACGGATAATCGGCGGTCATAGACCGCCGCTACAACGGACGCCGCCAGCAGCGTCCACGAGAATATGACCCCCGCGAGCGCGTTCGCGAAATACA
>Ga0082335_1009381_pt1 | contig 10563 bp, 9 predicted proteins | sample Subgrocontami58m_FD_72375 | JGI IMG/M metagenome (GOLD analysis project Ga0082335, IMG submission 72375) | Subsurface groundwater microbial communities from S. Glens Falls, New York, USA - GMW37 contaminated, 5.8 m (SPADES assembly) (version 2) ... | reverse complement strand
CTTCAAAGGAAAGAATCAAAAGCAAAAACGAATTCGATCTTGTTTATTCCGCCGGAGAAATTTTATTTTCTTCGTCTCAAAAATTCAAAGCTGTTTTTTTCATTCAAAGAGAATCTGAAACGAGTGGAATTAAAACAGCTTTTGCTGTTTCAAGAAAGAGCGGAATAGCTGTTTGGAGAAATCGAATTAAAAGACTTTTACGGGAATCGTATCGTCTAAATAAAAAAGAGATTTGTTCGGAAGTAGAACTAAAAAAAATGAGGGTGTTCATTGTATTCTCGCCAAATACAATAAACCAGAAAAACAGCAGGAAAATTTTATTGAAAGAGGTTGTGCCGGAAGTAATTGACTTGATGAACAAGATCAGGACGCGATTGTAAATGAGGCATGTTCTAATATATTTAATTAAGCTCTATCAAAAATTAATTTCGCCTATGTTTGCGCCCTCCTGCCGTTTTTATCCTACTTGTTCCGAATATGCGGTTCAAGCAATTACAAAGTATGGCGCGCTTAAAGGCGGGATAAAGGCAGCTTGGCGAATTTTGAGATGCAATCCTTTTAATAAAGGCGGGATTGATCCGGTAGAATAACTAAAGGAATAAAATGGACAAACAAACAACATTTGCATTTATACTTATCGGACTTATTCTTGTGGTGTGGCTCTACTTTAATTCTCCCACTCCTCAACCTCAGCAAAAAAAGAAAGGACAAACGACTGCTGTTGAGCAGAAAGATACTGCAGCAGTAAAACCCCCCGTTCAAGAAAAACAAGTAGCAAAATCCGTTGAAGAACCTGCTCCTTTTGGTGCTAAACAACTATCAGAAAAAATAATTACGATCGAAACCGATCTTGCTAAAATTGAGCTTACTAATAAAGGCGCAAAGATCAAAAGATATTTTATTAAGAAATATAAAACTTGGTACCACGCTGATGTTAAAGACACAAATTTCTATAATCAGCACGTTCAATTAGTCAGCTCTAAAAACGGTGGTGACTTTAATATTATTTTCGTTACAAAAGAAGGTAAACTTGTAAACACTTCTTCAATAGATTTCAATTCCTCTGCAACCAATTATTATTACAAAGTCAGCAGCAAAGATTCAGTAGCAATCAATTATGAATTTGCAACAGACAAAGGAAAAGCAATAAGAAAGAATTTTGTTTTTTACGGCGACAATTATGCCTCTAAGATTAATGTTGAATTTGAAAACATGGACGATGTTATTAGCAGTTATAGATATGATGTTGTTTGGTCAACCGGATTAGTCAATCTCGAAGAAAATTCAGTTGATGAAGCAACTCAATCAAGCGCAAGCGCTTATTCCGGTGACGAGCAAGTTATAGTTGATGCAACCGGTGCCGGTGAAAAGGTTACAAAAGACATAAACGGAAAAGTTGATTGGGTCGCGATTCGCAACAAATATTTTACAATGATCCTGGCCCCCACAAACCCCAGTAGTGAGGGTGGGGCTTTTTTTGAAGGCAATCATATTGTAAATCAGTACGGCGTAAAAGAAATTTACAGCGCTAGCTTAAAGATGCCGTTCAAGAATCAAAAATTGCAGAAAGATTCATTTACACTTTATCTTGGTCCCATTGATTACGGTATTCTAAAATCTTACGGAAAAAATTTTCAAGTCGTATTTGATTTTGGAAGTTTCTTCGGATTGAAATTTATTATCAGACCAATCTCTGAATTTATACTTCTTCCTCTTTTCAAATTTTTAAACAGCTTTATTTCAAACTTTGGGTTGGTAATAATTCTTTTCTCCATCATTATAAAATTTGCGCTTCATCCTCTTACGCGTCAAAGTATGAAGTCTATGAAAAAGATGCAGATGCTTCAGCCGAAGATCAGCGAACTAAAAGAAAAGTTCAAAGACAATCCGCAGAAAGTTCAGCAAGAAACGATGAAGCTTTATTCTACTTACGGAATTAACCCGATGGGCGGTTGCCTGCCAATGCTTTTACAGATGCCGATACTAATTGCGTTGTGGAGTTTGTTTAATGTTACGATTGAAATTCGTCAACAACCTTTTATGCTCTGGATGACAAATCTTTCATCTCCGGATATTATTTACAAATTACCTTTTAAAATTCCTCTCTTTAATGTTGATGTTATCAGCGGTCTTGCTTTGATGATGGGAATTACAATGTTTATTCAGCAAAAGATGAGCGTTAAAGATCCGTCGCAAAAAGCATTGGTTTATATTATGCCTGTTATGATGACCATAATGTTTATGAGTTTCCCTTCGGGATTGAATCTTTATTACTTTATGTTCAACGCTCTTTCTATCGGCCAGCAATATTATATTAACCATAAGCATGATAATGTAGAACTAGTTCCGGTTGCGAATCCTAACAAGAAAAAAGGATTCATGTCTAGAATGATGGCCGCGGCGGAAAAGCAAGCTCAAGAACAGAAAAAATCTATAAAAAGAAAATAAATGCTTTGTGCCTCAAGGGGCACAAAGTTTATTTTGTTCTAAACATAATTGCTAACCGATGTTTAATAAAAAATTAATAATAATTTTTATTTCTTTACTGCTCGCCTATAGCCTGTCTGCACAGACGAAGACTATATTAAAATTAGATTTAATAGAGGAATCTTTACCGTTTGGGTTAACTGAAAAAATTGCTGTGAATTCTCCTAAGATCGGTTTAGCTCTAAGCGGAGGAGGAGCGCGCTCAATTTCTCAACTTGGCGTTTTGCGTGCATTTGAAGAAAAAAATATTCCGATTGAATTTATTGTTGGAACAAGTATGGGTAGCGTTGTAGGCGGCCTTTATTCTGCGGGTTATTCCTTAACGGATCTTGATTCGATTATACAAAATACCGGGTGGGGAAGTTTTTTTTCGACTCAACAATCCAGCAGGAATGATCTTTTTGTTGATCAGAAAATTACAGAAGACCGTGCTATTGTTTCATTTAGAATGGATGGACTAAAACCTCTTATACCCACATCAATCAGTTCTGGACAGCGTGCGGCAAACTTTTTAAATCTTGCAGCAATTAACGCACCCCTACAATCAGAAGAGAGTTATAATAATCTAAGATTTAAATTCCGCGCAATTAGCAGTGACCTAATTTCCGGCAAAGAAATCATACTTGACAAAGGACCCCTTGGACTTGCCATGCGAGCGAGTTCAAGTGTGACGCTTCTGCTTCCCCCGGTAAAAGTTGATACTTTATTGTTGGTTGATGGCGGATTAGTCTCAAATATTCCATCAAGAGAAGTAAAAGACCTTGGCGCTGATATAGTTGTGGCTGTTGACGCATCAAGTCCGCTCTACACAGAAGATGAATTAAATTTTCCATGGACGATTGCCGATCAATTGGTTAGTATCCCTATGAAAATTCTTAACGACCAACAACTCGAAGAAGCAGATTTTGTTATTCAACCAAAATTAGAAAAAAGAAAAAACTCCGATTTTACAAATCTTTCTGATGTTATTGAGCAAGGATACAGCTCTGCTTTGCCGTTGATCGAAAAAATAAAAAAAATGTTTGAACTAAAATTTAAATCCTCATTAGATATTCCAGAGAAAGTATTTACCAACTTAACATTAAAAGATAATCCTACGGAGCTTGAAAAGGGTTTCTATAATAATCTTATACGAAAAGATTCTGTTTCGAACAAAGAGCTTCTATTCAAACTAAGTAATCGTTTCAACGAGGGTGACTTAAAAGATGCTTCAATTGAAATTGAGGAGACAAACGGCAAATCAATTCTCTCCATTTTTACAAACTACAATCAGAATATCTCGTCAATAGAAATTTCGGGTGCTTCTCTCTTAAACCAAGAGATGGCCTTCAAAATCTTGGTTCCACTAATTGAAAAACCTTTTAGTCCGCACAAAACTCTCGCCGCAGCGTTAGATGTAGTTAGAAAATTTAAGTCGGCAGGTTATTCTCTCGCAAGAATCGAAAAAGTTTCTTTTGATGAGAACACACGCGTACTTTTACTAAAGCTTAGCGAGGGATTAATTTCTAATATAATCGTCGAAGGAAATGCAAAAACAAAAGAAAAAATTATTACAAGAGAGTTCCCTCTCAATGTTGGAGATTATTTTAAATATGATCTTGCAGAAAAAGGTTTAACAAATCTTAGAAGTACTAATTTATTCGATCAAATTGATTTAATTGTAATTCCAGTTGGCGATGAAAATGAATTGAAAATAAAAGTTGTTGAGAAAATATCAAGCGTAATAAGATTTGGAATGCGGATTGACAACGAATATCAGACTCAACTTTCGCTCGATGTACGTGATGAAAATTTTAATGGAACGGGAACTGAAATAGGCGCAACTATTTCCGGCGGAATACGCAATCGTATTTATAGTCTTGAACAAAAGGCCAACAGAGTTTTTGATTCATACTTAACTTATAAAGTGCGCGCCTTTCACGAATTTAACGACATAAATGTTTATGCTGACGATTTGTTAGCGGGCGAAAATAGTTTCTCAAGGAAAAAAACCGGTGAATACAGGCAGTTGTTTTATGGCGGTTTATTCGGTATTGGCACTCAGGTTGGTCGGTTCGGAAATATTTTCGTTGAGGCGCGTTATCAAAGAGATGAAATTAAAAGCAACTTCGATTATACCGGACCTATATACAAGACAGATATATCAAGCCTTCGTTTCTCGCTTTCGATTGACTCTCAGAACGATTATCCCTTCCCGACAGAAGGATTTTTTGTAAAAGGAGTTTACGAAACTGCACAGGCTGCATTGGGTGGTGATATAAGTTACACTAAATTTTTGTTCGATTACAGAAACTACTTTAGCTTAAATAGTAGAACTAACACTTGGGACGTGCGTGTTTTGATCGGCTCTGCCGATAAAACACTTCCTCTTACTGAAGAGTTTTCGTTAGGAGGTCAGAATTCATTTTTCGGGCTTCGTGATAATGAATATCGCGGCAGACAAATATTTTTAGCCTCGTTGGAGCATAGGTATCTTCTTCCAATAAAATTATTCTTTGATACTTACGTGCGTGTGCGCTACGACCTCGGTTCTATTTGGGAAGAACGTGAACAAATCCGATTTAAAGATTTACGTCACGGTATAGGAGCCTCGTTATCTATTAAAACTCCTATTGGTCCGGCAGATTTTTCTGTAGGTAAAAGTTTTTATTTCAAAAATACATTATCTAATAATGCCATCGTGTGGGGTCCAACTTTCTTTTATTTCACCATCGGATATTATTACTAATCATTGCCGTTTTCTATTTCAGCCGCTCTTTCAGCTAACGCAAAATATTTTAATTCTAACTTTTTGTTTCCAATCTTTTTATAGTGGTCTGCTAACGCATAATAAATTTTGCTTTTAATTTTGACGAGTGGGCTCCTTGTCTCCACAAATTCTAAAATATCTTTATTGGTCGGGAGATCAAGCTCATAATTATACAAAGACAGAAGATTCAATAGCGGTTCTGGCGAATCCGGTTTATAATCATGCGCCCGTTTATAATAATGAATGGTCTCTCCCAAAGAATTATGGTAATCATCTTTGTGCTCGAATATTTTTGCGACCCAAATAGTTAATTCGTGGGAGTAGCCTGGAAACTCTTTAATTAGCTTTTCTACAAACATTTTAATTTCGTCTTTAGAGAGTGCTGGGTTCCCGAGTAGTATTTTAAAAATCTCCGGATCTTTTATTTTTAGTTTAATTGCTTCTTGAAATGCATCGAATAAAAGATCGGGCGAGGTTGAATTACGAAAAATGTTTTCTGTTTCGTTAAGTCTATTTTCCATGTTCTTTTCTTTCAATTAGCAGTTTTAGATCGCTAAGAATGATTACGCAAAGACTTAATCACATTCTCTTTTATGAATTTGGGCAGTTCTTCTTTAAACTCGACTGTTTTGTTCTTGTCCCATTGCTCTTGTTCGATTCCAACATATTTGTGCCCTGGCAAAAAAGCAAAGCGTCTATCCGTTAAATTGTTTTCGTCATCAAACAAAAGAAATGCTATTATAACAGGGATATTAAATTTTTTTTGCCAGTGCTCGTAAGATTTAACTGCGCGTGTATTTACTATAAAAGATTTTGAATGTTTTCCCTTCCAGTCGAGCAATGCTTTTTTCCCATTATGTTCAATTATTACATCCGGTTTGTCTTCGCCTTTTTCCCACAATTTTTCAAATCGTTTATCTTCGCCAAAATCTTTGAAACTAATTCCCCATTGAATTAGTAAATTCTTTCCCGCCCGTTCTGCAAGATCGTGTAATTTATAATTGTTCCGGAATTCTTCTTTGGATTTAGCCGGTTGAAAATCTAAATTTTTCATACTTGTCTATTTCTGCTCAAACAGTGCACACACTGCGCCTGCCGGATCTTGAATCACACAATACCTTCCCATTCCAGCATAATTTTTAGGATCACAAATAACTTTGCCGCCAAGCTTTATGCACAATTGTATGCTTTCATCAATGTTTTCTACCGTAATATAAATTAACCACTGCGGCGGAAGACCTGCATTACTTCCGCGTGAATGGCAAACGCCTGCAACGGCTGTCTTTGTTTCGGGTATATTCATTACAAAATCATTGTATTCGCCCATTGAAAGCGGTTCCGGTTTCCATCCGGTAACCTTTTCGTAAAAACTTTTTATCTCGCTTGCATTCGGTATAGTTAAGTCAACCCAGGATATTGAACCGATTTCCGGTTTTTTATTAGACATTACGATATTCCTTTATAAGATTTACTTTGAAAATAATTCTTAATAAAGAATGTAACAATAGAATTAATTGTTTCGTCTATAATATAGAAACTGAATGAGGGAAAGGATATAAACTAATGAATAAAATAATAAACTTTGGAGAAGATGTTGCAGGATATAATATTCCCGTTTTAAATGAACGGGAAATAAGAGCAGCAGCAGGAATACTATTTTTGATTATGTTTATCTCAATTATGGTAGTCATTCTTAATGGGGATTTTTTAATGTTAAAGTATGCTGTTACAATATTCCTTACAGATATTGTTATACGTGTCTTTGTTAATCCTAAATTTTCTCCTTTATTAATAATTGGGCGTTTGATTGTTAGGAATCAAGTACCCGAATATGTTGGGGCTCAACAAAAAAAGTTTGCTTGGATAATAGGTGTAGTTTTGGCTACTATAATGTTCATTCTTCTAGTGATAGTAAATGCACGAAGCCCAATAGCGGGTATTATCTGTTTAATTTGCCTAATATTCTTATTCTTTGAATCTGCGTTTGGTATTTGTTTAGGATGTAAATTTTATTCAATGTTTTATAAAGAAAAAGCTCAGTACTGTCCCGGTGAAATTTGTGCTGTAAAAACAAAACATGATATTCAAAAAACATCCGCGGTTCAGATGCTTATTGTTTTGGGATTTATTACATACATCTTCCTTGCAGTATTTTTATTCAATGATAATTTTAGTAAAAAACCACATGACTTGTTTGGAATTGTAAGTTCTACACAAGCTAAATAAATAGGAGAAAAAATGAACACAGATAAAATGAGGTATTGCTTCCTTCTTGCCCTTGCTGTCTGCCTGCTTTTGGTGCAACCCTTAATGGCGCAAGAAGGAAGCAAAGGCAATCTCGTCACTGTCAGTTGGCTTGAAAAAAATCTTAAAAATGCTGATGTGGTGATACTCGATGCATCACCTTCATATATATTTATGGCAAATCATATTCCTGGCGCAATCAACTACGACATATTCACCTATGGCGTTCAGGAAATGCCTGTCGCTGAAATAGAAAAACGCTATCAATCATGGGGAATCAGTCCTGGTAAAAAAATTGTAATGTACGATCAAGGCGGCTCAATGATGGCAACCAGACTTTTTTTTTCTCTCAATTATTATGGCTTCCCTGTAAAAAACTTATTTATCCTTGATGGCGGACTCTCCAAGTGGCAGGAAACAGGATTTGCGGTAACGAATGAACAAACACCTACACCGAAGAAAGGTTCTTTCACCATCAAAAATCTTAACGAAGATACAAGAGTTGACCTGCCGGGATTCCTCAACGCATCCGGAGACCAGCTCAACAATGTTTTAATTGATGCGCTTGATGCCAATTGGCATTTTGGAGGATTCAATATCTTTGGCAGACCCGGTCATATACCAAATGCTATCATGATACCTGTAGATGATTTTTATAATCAGGATAAGACATTTAAATCAGCAGAAGAAATAAAAAAGATACTTACCTATTTTGGAATAAAGCCTGAGCAACAAGTTTACTCTCATTGTGGCGGCGGAATAGCTGCCAGTGTACCGTTCTTCGCAATTAAGTTTCTTCTTGGCTATCCAAAGGTTAAACTATATCCGGGCTCGCAGTTGGAATGGGTGTCTGACCAAAGAGAGCTTCCATTCTGGACTTATGCCACTCCGTCTTTGATGAGGGAAACTGGATGGCTGCAAGGCTGGGGAGGCAGAATGATGAGGATGTATGGAATCTCACAAATCAGCATTGTGGATGTGCGGACCGAAGACGCATTCCATGAAGGGCATTTACCTTTTGCATTAAATATTTCTGCAGATGTTTTCAAAAAAAATATTTCTAATCTTGAAAAACTATCTGAACTACTTGGTCAGGCAGGCGTTAATGCATCTCACGAAGCGGTTATCATTTCAGGCGCAGGTTTAACAAAAGAATCGGCTTTAGCATTCGTAATGCTTGAGAAGCTTGGACAAAAAAAAGTATCTGTCTTCATTGACTCACTAGGAAAATCGGCACGACTTGGTCTAGCGTTGACAAATGATACAACCGTTGTCGGTCCAAAAAAATCTCCGATGGACTTGTCCATACTTCCTACAACATATCCAAAAAATTTCCTTAAGAATGTGATAATTTCAGACGCAAAGAATACCAAGGGAGTTTATCCAAAAATATTTATTGCTTCTGGCAAAAATGTGCCTGCCAAAGTTTTGGACAGCAAAGTTGTTCATGTATCCTACACTGATCTTTTGGATGCAGACGGCACACCCAAAGCTGCGAAAGATATCTGGAACATTCTGACCAAGGCTGGGGTCCCGAGATATGCGGAGCTTGTTTGCTTCTCTGATGATCCAGGTGAAGCAGCGGTCAATTATTTTATTCTCAAGCTGATGGGTTTCCCTGATATAAAAGTGATGGTGATTTAACATTATTATCACTCATGTCCACATTATAGCTGATAGTGAGTGGCGTGGATGTACGACATAGAGGTTGGCGAATCCGGTAAGATGCGCGCTGAGATACCAACTCGACGCTCAACAGTTGAGTCCATTCTTTATTGCCGAAATAACAACTTGTTTTTGGCTGATTGAATTGAGTTGTCAACAAGTGAAATAAGACGGCGACATAGATCGTCAATCTAAAACCATAATCCAACGAGCTGGAACTTTACCACGCAGGTTAGCTCCAGTCCGTTAGGCACAAAACAATGGAGAATAGTTTTCAATGAAGCGATTACTCATAATTCTTACTCTACCATTACTTTTTTCATCCTGCATATCTTATCATATTACAGAAAAGGATTTATTCAAAATTAATAAAATAAGTAGGCTCAACAATGATGTTCACCTTGAAGAAATTTATTTTACTACGACTGACAGTGTTAATATATACGGTTGGTTTATCAAACATAAAAATGCAAGAGGAACCTTACTTTATTTTGGTGGTGACGGATTTTTTTTATGGAATAGTTTAACTCCTGATGTAATTAACATGCTTACAAGTTTTAAAATGAATTTGATGCTAATAGATTATCGTGGCTATGGAAGAAGCGAGGGAAATCCAACAATTCAAGGAATTTATAATGACGGTAATTCTACGTATAAATATCTTTGTTCACGCGGAGATGTTGATTCAACACGAATTATAGTTTATGGACATTCTTTAGGAACTATTGTAGCTACACGTTTGGGAAATACTTCTCCTGTTGCTGGTGTTGTTCTTGAGGGAGTAATTTCCAACACAAAAGAAATGCGAGATGTAGCTTTGAAATATAATGCGCCTTGGTATCTGCGCTGGCTAGTAACAATAGACGCCGATTCAGTAGTTATGGGTCTTGATAATATTAAGCAGGTAAGTAACCTAAATTGCCCGCTACTTGTCGTAACTGGCGAAAAAGATAATATTGCACCACCTGAGATGGGCAAAAAAGTTTTTGAAGCAGCATACAGTTCTATTAAAAGATTTGAAATAATTCCGAATGGTGAGCACAAAGATTTATATTTTAGCAATAAAGGTGGTAGACGAGATTTTTACATTAAAGTTCTTTCAAAATATCTTGATGATATTTTGGGCGAGCAATAAAGTTTATAAAATGAAATCGTTGTCCCTATTCAAAACCCAATGCTTCACTATAACTTCTTCATATTTGTTTACACATGCTGTTTATGTGACTGGCATAACTAGGTTGTTTGTATACCATAATCCGTTGTGTGCTATTTAATTAAATAGAGGAAGTAATGGGAAAAATAAAAACTTGGAAAGTATGGGGTAATTTCTTCGGGTATTTTATCATTTTTATACTTGGAGCTTCGATTGCTGCAATACCTAGATTTATTAAAGGATTTGACAATGAAACTGGACTTTT
>Ga0082335_1009380_pt1 | contig 10565 bp, 10 predicted proteins | sample Subgrocontami58m_FD_72375 | JGI IMG/M metagenome (GOLD analysis project Ga0082335, IMG submission 72375) | Subsurface groundwater microbial communities from S. Glens Falls, New York, USA - GMW37 contaminated, 5.8 m (SPADES assembly) (version 2) ... | reverse complement strand
ATCGTCGCCAAGAAAGAGCCCGCCACTATCCGCTACGAGGACGACGACATCGTCGCCTTTGACAACTTCCTGGACTGGGCCCCCATCATGATCCTGGTCATCCCCAAGAAACACATGAGCCAGGAAGAGATGTGGAAGGATTTGGGCCGGGTGGGCGAGGTGGCCGTCCAGCTGGGCAAGAAGCACTGCCCCGGAGGGTTCCGTCTGGTCTCCAACCTCGGTCACGACGCCATGCAGAGCCAGCTTCACGCCCACGTCCATGTGCTGGGCGGTATGTTCCTGGGCAGGTACGTCTGATACTTTCGTCCTGGGTCCCGCCTTCAGAGGGCCGTCCGTCTTTGACAAGGCATTTGCTTCATGTTTCACTGTATGCAGGCTTAGGAACGTCAGGGAGGATGGGGACCGGCATGGCCGCCGAGATTCTCGTCGTTGACGATGACCCGGACATCATCCAGCTCGTAACCATCTGGCTGACCGATGTGGGGTATTCCGTCTACACCGCCCGCAACGGCGTGCAGGGGCTTAACGAGTTCATTTCCCGCCGGCCGGACCTCGTCATCGTGGATGTCATGATGCCCCGGATGGATGGCTTGGAGCTGTGCCGCCAGATCCGGGAGATCTCCTCCGTGCCCATCATCGTCTTGAGCGCCAAGACACAGGAAGAGGACAAGGTGCTGGGCCTCAGCTTCGGCGCGGATGACTATATCACCAAGCCCGCCCCGCGCCGGGAGTTTCTGGCGCGGGTGGAGGCTGCCCTGCGGCGCGCATCCATGCCCGCCATTGCGGACTCGCGGGCCATCTACACGGACGGCTACCTGACGGTGGACTTTGACCGTCACGAAGTGTTCGCAGAGAAGCAACAGGTCCACCTCACACCTCTCGAGTTCTTCCTACTGAAGATGCTCGTGGAGAACGCTGGGAAGGTGCTCAGCCACCAGGTCCTGCTGGACGCCGGGTGGGGCCAGGACTACTCGTCCGCCGACAGCGTGAAGTGGCACATCGTCCACCTCCGACGGAAGATCGGTGATGACACGCGCTCCCCGCGCATCATCCGCACCGTGCGGGGTGCCGGCTACCGCTACGATCCCCCCGTGGCCAGCCCCTCGACGCCAGGGACGCGACAGCAGGGCGCGCAGCCCTGACACACGCCCTACTTCTGCCTACTGCTAACCCGCCCGTTGGTCTGTGACATGATCATCTAGTCCCCAATCTTTCCTCTCCACGGTGCGCTGCAAGCGGAAAACCCCAGTGCCAATGCCGCGTTATCGCGGGCTCGGACGCATTTCTTCCTCATTGCTGCCGCCGGAGAGGCCGTTCCTGTCGAAAAGGTTTGCCTTTCCGTCAGGGAGACGCGCTCGCCAGGTCGTGGGATGCAGACCGTGACCGGTCACGGCGCCTTCAGGCGTGCCCTTGGGAATAGGAGCTTGGGTAGGCTGCCACGGGCAAGACCACTCCTGGGCATCACAGGGGGATCGCCCGGTAATACATGTTTCGCTTTCCCCGATATACGCCCTTTGAGGACGCTCGCGTGTCCTCCGTCCCTTCTCAGTGAGGCCAATGGGACAGGGCAGGCTAGGCCTATATGCACGACAGCGGCCTCTCCCGGCGATAAGACCGAAAGATAAAGGATTCCGCCGGACAGCTAGGCGTGAGCCCCGGGCACGTCACATGGGGGACAGTAAACGCCACTATTCAAGCTAGGTGGATGTGGCCACATTGGGACTCTTGGTTAAAAGGTCTTGATAATTATCCTTAAAATGGCGAGAATTAGCCTCAAAGGGAAAACACGCCTTTAACAGGTCGCCAGGCCCGGGAGGAACGATGGATAAGTCAATGTTGACGCAGCTTCTGGATGAGACTCCTCAGGAGCGTCAGGAGACGGCGGATGCGGTTGCGGAGCTCCTGGAAGAGCGCTACGGCGAGGCTCCGGTCTCGCTAAAGGTGTTGAAGGAAAGCCGTCCGGAGTTGTTCAGCGCCCAGGGGTTGAAGCTCCTGAGCGGCGCGCCCAGCCTGGACCCCAAGACAGCGGAGCTCATCTCTCTGGCGGCGGCGGCGGTAGCCCGCAACCGGCAGTCCTTTCAAGAGCACGCCAACCGTGCGCTCTCCCTGGGCGTCTCGCACCAGCAGGTGTTGGACGCCGTCGTCATCGCCACCATGATGTCTGAGATGGCGGCCCAGTCTGTGGTCTTTGATGAGTATTTGCAGCTGGCGGATACGCAGCCGCAAGCCGCCTCCTTGCCGGTGATTGCCACCGACGGCGCCCGTCGCCGTCCGGGCCGGCCCAGGACGTACCGGGACCGCGAGACGTTCTGGGAAGCGCTGGTCCAGGACTTCAAGCGCCGTCTGCCCCGGGCAACCGTGTCTGGCAGCGGCAACTCCCGCATCCGGTCCGTCCGTCTTGGCCGGGGCCAGGAAGCCCGCCTGGAGTGGGCGTTCCGCCGCCGGGACTTCTGCGTCCAGCTCGTCCTCAACAGTTCCAATCCTGGCGACAACGATGTGCGCCTGCGGGCGTTGGAGGCGGACCGGGCGGCGTTGGAGAAAGAGACAGGCGCGCGCCTGACCTTTGAGTCCGGGCGCGGCCGGCAGGCGCGCGTGGTGGCGCACTACCGTGGCTCCTCCCGGCTGAACGAAGCCATGCGGGACTGGGCCGTGGAGACCATGAACCAGTTCTACGCCACGTTCCGGGCGCGGCTCACGCCGGAGAAGACGTCGTAGAAGGCTGTTGGGCCCGTCCCTTCGCCTCCTTGCCATACATTTGCGTCAGGACATCCAGGAAGGCGCTCACCGTCCCGGACAGCGGCCTGTGATGGCGGTAAAGGACGCTGGTCGGCACACGCATCCGCGTCGCCCGCGAAAGCGGGACGGTGGCCAGCGTTCCGGCCTCTATCTCCCGCTCCACAGTGTGGTACGGCAGGATGGACACTCCCAGGCCCTGCTCGATCATCTTCTTCGTGGCTTCCATGCTGTCCAGCTGCATCGTCACCCGCGGCACTATGCCCGCCTCCTGGCACACACGGTTGATGATGGTGTAGTAGGCCGAGTCCAGGTCGTACAGGATCAGCGGCTCGTGGCCCAGCTCGTAGATGGTCACGGACTCGGAAAGGGTGAAGGGGTGGTCCGGATGGGTGACCAGCACCATCTCTTCGTCATACAGGTGGAGGGACTCCAGCTCCGCATGCACGAGGTGGCGGGTGAGCCCCACGTGCACCTGGTCTTCCAGCAGCATGTCCTGGATCTCCTGGGAGCGCCCGGTGCGAATGGCCAGCTCCACATCCGGGTGCAGCTCCTGGAACCGCTTGAGGACGTACGGCAGGACATAGGTGGTGATGGTGCGCGCCGCGCCGATGTAGAGCTTGCCTCCCTTGGCGGAGCGCAGGCCTTTGAGGACCTCCCGTCCGGCGCTGAGGGACTGAAGGGCGCGCTCCGCGTGCCCCAGGAAGGCCACGCCGTCGTCCGTGGGAAAGACCCCCCGGCTGCGCCGCTCAAAGAGCTGGACGCCAAGCTCGCGCTCCAGGCTCTGGATGCGGCTGGTGATGGTGGGCTGGGTGACGAACAGGACCTGGGCGGCCCGGCTGAAGCTCCGGTTCCGCGCCACTTCCACAAAAGCCTCGATCTGACTCAGTTCCATAGTCTCTCTTCGCACCTAAAGTGATGCGCAGGGCCGGCCTACGCCCTGCTTACGCATATATTGCTACTATCATGCCATTCAAGCCATCGATTGCTCAAGTACTTTCCGGAAGGGGCCCGGGATACTGGCAGGCTTCCCGTCGATCAGCCACACCTGGACCGAGTGTCCCTGGGCCACGATGCGGCCTGTGGCGGCGTTCACCATCTCCATGCCAAGCGTGAAGCTCTTGCCGCCGATCTCCTTGGTCCACACCTTCACTCTTAGCACATCCCTGTGCCGGGCGGGCGACTTGTACTGGATAAGGGACTCGGCCAGGGTGAAGGTGCCGGGGGCCTCCACACCCTGACGCAACCGCGCCAGGTGGTCCAGGCGCCCCTCCCCAAAGTATTCCAAATAACGCGCATTGTTGACCCAGCCCTGCGCGTCCATATCCGGGTTGCGGACTTTCACGTCGGTTTCCGTGACAAGAGGCATGGAAGTGGCCCTCCGTTCCGTGCCAAGAGGCCTTTATGTGGTGGACGTATCTTGCGTTCTTCCCGGCAATGCGGTCAAGGAGGGATGCGCAGGGAGCCTGGGGATGCGTCTCCACAGCTGGGAGGGGGTGGCGGACCGACATCTGTCGGTCCGCCACCCCCTCCGCATGTCTCTTGTCCTGAGCCGATGCGCGCCGCAGACCCTGCACCGCAACGGGGCAAGCCTACGATGGGGCGGACAAGGAGTCCGGCCCCACTTTGTCCGCCAGCCAGTCCAGGAGCTTGACGTGGAGCTCTTCCTTGCAGAGGCGGAGGTCGTGGTCCGCGCCGGGATAGAGCACCAGCTCCTTCGGCTCCTTGGCCCAGTTGTAGATGTTCTGCGCGTTGTGCGGGCCAAGCACGGAGTCCTCCGTGCCGTGCATGATGAGGATGGGCTTGGGCGCCAGCCGCTCCACGTCCTGCGCCCCAAGGGTCTGGCTGGCAAGGGTGGCCACGCCGCTCACAAGCGGGGAAAGGATGCCCGCCCGTATCGCCACCGCGCCTCCGAACGACGCGCCCACGGCGATGACGTGCGTGGCGCCGATGCCCTGCAGGAAGGACAGGGCGGCCAGCATGTCTCCCACCGACTCCGCGAGCTCTCCGCGCTGGCGGAACTCGATGCGGAAGGCGCTGATGCCGCGCTCCACCAGCTCCGGACTCAACCGCCTGTACACGCCCTCCGCCGGCCCGTCCACCCCGCCGAACAGCACCACCCCGGTGTTGCCGATGGCGGGGTGCAGGACGCCTGTGATATCCCCCCGCGACGTCTGCATGAGGATGTCCAGCGTGCCGTCCGGGTTGGGCCGGTAGCCGAGCTGCTTGAACTCGAGGACGAACTCCGCCGGTTGTTCCTGTGACTCCCCCTGTCCCTTTTGGCCGCCGCCCCAATCTATGACCATGACGCACCCCTTTTCCGACCCTGGGCGTGGTTGGGGGCGCGGCGCTCCTGGAAACCCCTTCTCCAGAAAGGGTCCCCACGTGTCCCGTGTCCTCAGCCGCGTCTAGCGGCCTGTGTTCCCGTGTTTGTCCATGAAGCGGCCCATGCGGCGCAGGGCCTCTTCGATCTCCTCGGGAGAGACAGCGTAGCAGCAGCGCACGTGGCCCTCGCCCGCCGGCCCAAAGGCCGAGCCGGGGACCACGGCCACGCCCGCCTCCTTGAGGAGCGCTTCCGCGAACTGTTCCGAGGTCATGCCCGTGCTGGCGATGGAGGGGAAGGCGTAGAAGGCGCCGTGGGGCTCCGGGCAGACCAGGCCGATCTCTCGCAGGCCCGTCACGATGAGCCGTCGGCGCTGGTCGTATGCCAGGCGGCCCTCCTCCACTTGCGGCTCACCGCGACGTAGCGCCTCGATGGCGGCCATCTGGCCTGCCGTCGGCGCCGACATGATGGTGTACTGGTGTACCTTCATCATCGCCTCGGCGATGGGCGCGGGGGCGCAGGCGTAGCCCACCCGCCAGCCGGTCATGGCGAAGGCCTTCGAGAAGCCCCCCAGCAGCACGGTGCGCTCGCGCATGCCCGGCAGCGCCGCGGCGCAGGCATGTTCTCCAGCGTAGGTGAGGCGGGCGTAGATCTCGTCCGAGATCACCAGCAGGTCGTGGCGGCGTGCGATGTCGGCCAGCGCCTCCATTTCGGCGCGGGTCAACGTTGCTCCAGTGGGGTTGTTGGGGTATCCCAGCAGCAAGGAGCACGCCTTGCCGGTCACGCGTCTCTCCACCTCGGCCGGACGGGGTTTGAAGCCGTCGGGCGCCCTGGTGGGGATGGCGATAAACTCGCCGCCCGCCAGGGCTACGGCGGGCAGATAGGCGACGTACGATGGCTCCGGGCAGAGGACCTGGTCGCCGGGGTTGGTGGTGGCGCGCACCGCCAGGTCCAGGCCCTGGCTCACGCCGACGGTTATAAGTATCTCGCTGCGGGGGTCGTAGCGGACGCCATAGAGGCGCTCCAGATTTTCCGCCACGGCCTCCCGCAGCTCCAGCAGGCCCCAGTTGGAGGTGTAGTGGGTTTCGCCGCGGCCCAGGCTGGCGACGGCCGCCGCGCGGATGGGCTCCGGCGTCACAAAGTCGGGCTCACCCACGCCCAGGGAGATGACGCCCTCCATGCCAGCGAGCAGGTCGAAGAAGCGCCGGATACCCGAGGGCGGGATGTTGTGGGCGCGCTCCGAGACGAAGCGGGAGGGGTCGTCTTTTGGATGGACGTCTGTCATCTGACGCTCTCGAACGCAATTCAAGCCAAACTATAGCACAGACAACGCCAAGGCTCTGGTATCCCATGCGGGCGAGGCGTCGCTCATCTCCCACGGCTGCATCACCTCGTAGGAGGAGTTATGGTTGTAGCGGAAGGTGTAGAGTTAGTCCCATCTCGTACTGCTCAAACTCCCACAGCAGAGCGGTCCGCGTTAGGAGAAGAGTCCTCATGATCACATGGTGGTTGGCCACGTTGCTCTGCGCCGGCATCGCAGTGGTGTCCTGCGGGGTCGATGGCGAGCCTAGCTCCGCGCCCGTGAGCGCAGCCTCCGCGATCACCTTCCCTCCTGCCGTCTTGGAGGGCATCAATAGCGAGCACGCCTCGCTCCAGCGGGAGGACAGCGCCGTCCGCTTCGGCACGCACGCGGACCCTCGCATGATCACTCTAGGCCCTCAGGAGGCGGGGCCGCCAGATTATCCGCCGTATCCAGGCAAGAACTCGGCGAACGTCAACATGCCGCTGAACACGCCCGTCCTGGCCCCGCTGGACATGCGCTTCGTGGGGTTCGCCAACCGAAGCGCCAAATACCGCGAGGAGCCGGACGGGACTCGTCTGGCGCCGTTTGACGACCTGGAGACGTGCTTCGTCTCAGAGGACCCCGCGTGGCCGGGTCTTGTGTTCTGCGCGTATCACCTGTCCACCTCGCCGCTGCTGTTGGGCCACGGGGTGGACCCCAACTGTTCAAGCGTGGAGCGCTGGGACCCGGACTCCCCGGGACAGGCTTACGGCAGGTTGTTCTTTGAGGACAACGACGCCCTCTACGAACCAGACGGGACCTCGGGGCCGGGGGCGCGAGACGCTCGGCCATGCCGAGGACTGGTGGGCCGCTCCGTCAAGCGCGGAGAGGTGATTGGGTACTCAGGGCGCGTGGGAGACAATCCCCACGTCGGGCTTCGCTTCAAGGTGCGCCACGCGACGACAAACCCCCTGGTGCGCCGAGGGGACTCTCACCTGCACTGGGTCCAGCCCGCAGCGTTCTTCTTCTGGAGGTGCTACAGCCAGAACGCGGAGTTCCAGCCCGGAGTCCTGGCGTACCCCTTTGCGTGTGGAGGGCACGAGGTGCCCTCGGAGCTGCGGTCGCCCGGGTTCAAGTACCAGGAGCGGCCGTTCTAGAGGTTCCGCTGGAAGATGCGGATCACATTGTTCTCGAAACCCACGGCAATGTATTTGCTGTACTCCCTAACCACTGCGTTGTGGTCGGGGGACGCAGGATGACGCCGGGCGCCAGGCTGGCTGGCGCTCGCGCCCTAGAGCTTGGGCCGCTGCTGGTGCCAGTCCTGGGTCTGCTCGTAGGCGTAGCCGACGCGCAGCACCGTCTCCTCGGCGAAGGGCTTGCCCAGTATCTGGATGCCCACCGGCAGGCCGTCCACGAAGCCCGCGGGCACGGTGAGGCCTGGCAGCCCCGCCACCGAGGCGGGCAGGGTGAAGATGTCGGCCAGGTACATCTGGACCGGGTCCTGGGTGCGCTCGCCGATCTTGAAGGGCACCGTGGGCGAGGTCGGCGTCACCAGCACGTCGTGACCCTTGAACGCCTCCTCGAAGTCGCGGCGGATCAGCGTCCGCACCTTGAGCGCCTTCAGGTAATAGGCGTCGTAATAGCCCGCCGACAGCGCGTACGTTCCCAGCATGATGCGCCGCTTGACCTCGGGGCCGAAGCCCGCCGCCCGGGTGCGCTCCATCGCCTCCCACATGTTCTCGGCCGTCCGGTCGGAGTAGCCGTACTTGACGCCGTCGTAGCGGGCCAGGTTCGCCGAGCACTCCGAGGGGGCGATGAGATAGTAGACGGCCAGGGCATACTCGGTGTGAGGCAGGCTCACCTCCCAGTCCACCTGGGCGCCCAGCGCCTCCATGCGCTGGACGGCGCGCCGCACCACGTCGGCCACCTGCTGATCCATCTCCTTGACGAAATACTCCTTGGGCACCCCGACGCGCATGCCCTTCAGAGCCTGCCCTGAGCCTGCCGAAGGGTCTGGCCTCAGGGCACTGGTATAGTCGGGCACAGGGATGGGGGCGGTCGTCGAATCCTGGGGGTCGTGGCCGACGATGGCGTTGAGCACCAGGGCACAGTCGGTCACGTCCTTGGTGATGGGGCCCACCTGGTCCAGGGAACTGGCGAAAGCGACCAGGCCGAAGCGGCTGACACGCCCGTAGGTGGGGTCCAGGCCCACGACGTTGCAGAAGCCGGCGGGCTGGCGGATGCTGCCGCCGGTATCGGAGCCCAGGGACCAGATGCCCTCGCCGGCAGCCACGGCCGCAGCCGAGCCGCCGCTGGAGCCGCCCGGCACCCGGGCCAAATCCCAGGGGTTATGGGTGGTGAAGAAGGCCGAGTTCTCGGTGGAGGAGCCCATGGCGAACTCATCCATGTTGGCCTTGCCCAGCATCACCAGCCCGGCGTCCTTGAGCCGCCGCACCACGGTGGCGTCGTAGGGCGGCACGAAGTTTTCCAGCATGCGCGAAGAGCAAGTCGTGCGCACGCCCTGGGTGCAGATGACGTCCTTGATGACCCCTGGCACGCCCGTCAGCGGCGTTCCGGTGCCCTCGCGCAGGCGGCGGTCGGCGTCCTGGGCCTGGGCCAGCGCCAGCTCAGGCGTGAGCGTCACGAAAGCCTTGACGCGCTCCTCGACGCGGTCGATGCGCTCCAGGATGGCGCGGGTCAGCTCCACGGACGACACCTGGCGCGCGCGCAGCAGGTCGCCGGCCTCGTGGATAGTCAGATCGTGAAGGTCCATCAGGTGTGTTTGTCCCTCATGCCGTGGGATTCATCCCACGGTGCCGATAGGCCTACTCCTCGAGCACGGCCCGGACGCGGAAGAATTCGTCCTCCCGCCGGGGCGCGTTGGCCAGCACCTGCTCCTGGAGCAGGCCGGGCCCCACCTCGTCGGGACGCACCACGCCCGCCAGCTCCCCCGCCCCCTTCAAAGACTGGGAGGTGGGCTCCACGCCCTCGGTGTTCACCCGCTGTAGCGCCTCCATCTGCTCCAGGATATGCGTAAGCTGGGAGCGGTAGCGCTCCAGCTCCTCCTCGCTGACAGCGATGCGACAGAGGGCAGCGATGTGCTGGACTTGCTCTCGACTCAAGGGCTCCATTGCGGCTCCTGCCAACCGTACCTACCCGAAACTACGGACGAATGAATATAGCACGATCTAAGGTGGAGGCGACTGCCCCACCCGTTTGGCCAGAAAGATGTCCGGTCTGCCGAAGCCGTTGGCGTCGGGCATCACGCCCACGACGGTGAAGCCCAGTTTCTGGTAGAACTCGTAGGGATGGCCGCGCAGGTTGCGTATACTCGCCAAATGCGCCAGGACGTCGGGGTAAAGGTCCACTCCCCCAAGAGAGGTCCGGAAGTCCTCATCATCGGCGCCGAGCCACAGGGTAACCGCGCCCAGTGCCCTGACTTGCTCCTCGAGGTCGGTCACCAGCGCCCGACCCAGCCCCTCTCCCCCCCAGTCGGAGCGGACCACCAGGGGGTGGAGCTCCCACGCTTTGCCGTGGTAGTGGCTGATACCCCCGATCCACCCCACCGCGGTGCCAGTCTCGTCGAGAGCCACGCGGCTGAGGCGTCCGGGCTGGAGAGACTCCCGCACCTCGTCCAGAGCGGCAGCCATGTCGGGCAGCCAGCCGGGCGCATGCTCTTTGAAGCTCTCAAAGAGCAATGCCGCTATCTGCCCAATGGTGGCCTCGTCGTCGGGGCGCAGGTCAAGGATGCGGACTTTGCTCATCACAGGCAGCCACCTCCCGCCATCATAGGCGTGGCCTTCTCCTGGCTCGTGCCGAGGCCTCCGCCCGGAGCTGGTCCAGCACCAGGCGGTCGGTGGGGAAGGCCAGCGGCTCGGGGAGAGCATCCAGCGGGAAGGAGCCGACCACATCCAGATCGTCCCCGGCCCGCGGCGTCCCGCCAGCGACCCGGCCCCGGAACCAGATGCCCACCGTCAACGAGTCCGCGTTGTGGAAGTTGGAGTGCACGGCGTACACCAGGCCCACCTCCACCTTCAGGCCAGTCTCCTCCAGGAGCTCGCGGCGGGCGGCCTCCCGCACGTCTTCGCCCCACTCCACGTAGCCGCAGGGGATGCACCAAGCGCCCCGGTAGGGGCCGCGAGCACGGCGGCCGAGCAGGACCCGCCGCCCTCGGCGCAGCACCAGAGCCACCCCGACGGCGGGGTTGCGGTAGAAGACCTGCTCGCA
>Ga0082335_1009377_pt1 | contig 10571 bp, 14 predicted proteins | sample Subgrocontami58m_FD_72375 | JGI IMG/M metagenome (GOLD analysis project Ga0082335, IMG submission 72375) | Subsurface groundwater microbial communities from S. Glens Falls, New York, USA - GMW37 contaminated, 5.8 m (SPADES assembly) (version 2) ... | reverse complement strand
GCATTTTGCGGAGTGGCACGAACAGATGCATAAAACAGAATCATCCACGCCGCCCGACGAAGCGAAAGCGGCATAAATAAAAAGACCCTTCGAGTGATCGAAGGGTCTTTTTATTTGTAACCGATCACTGCCGGAAAAGAAAACTCCGCCGCGAAAACGATATCCTCATTGCTGCTCTCTGCCGCCGCGATTGCCGCTTCGATCTTGCCTATCCCTTCGGCGTAGGACTTGTCACTTAACAACGCCAACTGCGACGTGCCGTGCTTTTGCAAAAAATGGTCGCTTAACACGTCACGTCCGATTTTGTGGCTGCTAACATGATCGGCGATTCGCGTTTCAATTTTCTTGAACCCAGTCTCGCGCATCCACTCCTTCATCACCCCAATTTTTGGAAAACGCTTTAGATCAATTTCGCGCGTGCCGTCGAAATAATCGTAGACATACCACGTCTCGATAGTGTGCGGATCAATGTTGATGGTGATCAACGCGCCGCCGTACCGAAGCGCACGATAGGACTCGGCAATGAAGTTTTGTGGTTGATCAAAATGGTGCAGGGCGTTGATGCAAAAAACGAGATCGAAGAGTGACGACTCAAAGGGGAGTTGCTTTGCCGTGCCGCGTGTCAGTTTGAGAGTCCTGTTTCGCTGGTGTGCTTGGCTCAACATGCCAAACGAAAAATCTAAACCAACACTGTGCGGCGTGATCGTTTGTAATTCGTCGAGCCATCGTCCACTGCCGCACCCGACCTCTAAAATTTTTTGGGCGTTGAGGTCTCGCACCAACGTGTGCAGTAAGTCGGCGATGCCGGTCAGCGCGCTGCCGCTGGCATATCGCGCATGATAATTGGGCGCGATAGAATCGTAATTGACGCGCATAAATGGTAGAGACGTTGCACGCTTCGCGAACGTTTCTACGAAGATTTAAATCTGTTCGTATCGCGCAGTGTTGATCACATAGATCGTGGCGCGGTGACTGCCATCGGTTGGGGCGGGGCCGCAGGCCGCTTTAATGGTGGCGATGGCATCGTCCACTTTATCGCCTTCCACGCCGATGAGCAGAGTCGTATTTCCCTGTTTCCAAAATACGCCCGTCGTAGAGGCGCGGGTCGCGCCATACTTTTTGGCGATCAACGCATCCAGGATCGCATTGGCATCACTATCTCGAATAATGGCAACGATGAGTTTCATCTCTAGCCTCCTTTAGAATTCTTCAAAACGCTCAAGGTCATAAACAAATACGGTGGCGCCGCCAACCTGAACCTCTACCGGAAAGGCCGATGCCAGCTGTGCCACTTCGAGCTGCGCCGGAACGTAAGTGGTGCGGCGTTGGCAGGTGACGCGCAAAACATTTAGCACAGCGTTCACCTGATCCTCGTTGACCACTATTGTCAGCGACGTGTTACCCTGCCGCAAAAAGCCGCCCGATGATGCCACATACCTTGCGCTCGGCAAGTTGAGCGTTTTGAGCTTATTGATCGTCGCCTCGACATCTTCCGATTGGACAATTGCCAGCATGGCTTGCATAGTGTACTCTCCTCACAAAATCAGGATGTATGTATTATAGTCAGTAGAGCGGTCACAATGCAATATCCTTTTATACGACGAGGAACCCACTATGAATGTCTATGATGCTGTCTGCGCCAAACGCGCCATCCGCCATTTTGCCGATCAACCCATTTCGGATGAAACACTCCGAAAAATTTTGCACGCCGGGCGATTGTCGGGAAGTTCCAAGAATACTCAACCTTGGATGTTTATTGTGATTCGAGATCGTGATCGGCTCAAAGCGTTGTCGGAATGTGGAACGTATGCCGCCCATTTAGCCGGTGCCAACGTGGGTGTCGCCTTGCTGACCCCCGACCCGGCTCAACGTTGGTCTATTATGTTCGATCTGGGGCAGGCGGCGCAGAATATGATGCTCACTGCATGGGAATTGGGAATCGGATCGGTGATGGCGACGATCTACGAACCGGAGACAGCGCGATCACTTCTTGGCTTTCCTGAGGAGTGGCATATTCGCGCGGCGATCTCGTTTGGTTATCCGTCGTCCGATCCCGCCACAAAACTGGCGAAGAAAGGAATGCGCCGCACCTTCGACGACGTGGTGAAGTGGGAGAGATGGTAAAATCCCTCCCCAATGTCCCAACTCCTCCTCATCCGTCATGGCGAAAATGATTACACACGCAAAGGCAAACTCGCCGGTTGGACTCCCGGCGTGCATCTTAACGATGTGGGGCAGGCACAGGCGCAAGCCTTAGCCGAGAAGCTGGCTCACTCGCCGATCAAAGCGATTTATAGTTCGCCGCTTGAACGCGCAATCGAAACTGCGCTGCCTCTTGCGAAAGCAAAGGGTCTGACGATTCACAAGAGATCGGACGTGGGCGAAGTGCGTTATGGTGAGTGGACGGGAAAAAGTTTAAAAGCGCTCGCTCGCACCAAGTTGTGGCAAGTGGTACAGAAACAGCCATCGGCGATGCAGTTCCCGGACGGTGAGACGTTGCGCGACGTGCAGTCGCGCGCGGTGAATGAGATCGAAAAGATCGCTGCGGCGCACCCGAAAGACATGGTGGCGATCTTTTCACACGGCGATATTATTAAGTTGGTGTTGGCGCACTATCTGGGTATGCCGCTCGATATGTTTCAACGTCTTGCGGTGAACACGGCTTCAATCTCAGTGTTGCAGCGCCAGGGTAGTATGCCGTTGGTGATGAAGGTGAATGATCAAGTGTTGGTGAAGAAGGAAAAAACGGAAACAAAGGAAACAGGTAAACAAAAGGAAACAGGTAAGCAGGTAAACAAAGGAAACAGATAAACAGGCAGAGGCGGCAACCCCGTCTACTTGTTTACCTGTCTACTTGTCTACGTGCCTACTTGTATACGTGTCTACTTCTTAATGGGACAAATTATCGAACTCAATCCAGTGACCCGAATCACGACAGGCGCCGTGGGCAAACCGGGACAGCGCGTGTTTTACATTCAGGGGCAGACCAAGATGCAAACGGTTTCGTTGGTTTGCGAGAAACAGCAAGTGCAGTCGCTAGGCGTTGGCATTGAAGAGTTTGTGCGCGAATTGCAAAAACGGTTTCCGCATTTGCTCACGCCCACGGTGAGTTACATTGAAGCCGATATGGAATTGCATGAGCCGCTTGAGCCGTTGTTCCGTGTGGGGCAGTTGGGGCTGGGCTACGACGAAGATACGGATCGCGTGATCATTGTGGCGCAAGAGGCGCAAGCCGAAGAGGCAAACCCCGACGATGCAACCACTGTGCGCTTTTGGGGATCGCGCTCGCAGATTTTAACAATGGCGCAATGGGGATTGAACGTTGCCGATAAGGGTCGCCCTCTGTGCGGCAACTGTTTGCAGCCGATGGATCCCGAAGGACATTTTTGTCCGAGGCGGAATGGGCACAAGTACTAGCGCGGCGCGTGTGTTAGAAGCCTTGGGCAAGGGCGAGATGGAGATGAAAGGTCTCTTGCCTTGGGGTTCTAATTACACTTTCCTCGTTTACATCAACTACGAGGATTTGCATTTGCCCGCCGTTTATAAACCTGCGCGCGGTGAGCGCCCGTTGTGGGACTTCCCCGATGGCACGTTATATAAACGCGAAGTGGCGGCGTATATTGTGTGCGAGTCGCTCGGTTGGGGGTTTGTGCCGCCGACAGTGTGCCGTGATGGCGTTGAAGGCGTTGGCTCGGTGCAGTTTTGCGTGGACGCCGATCCCGAAGATCATTATTTCAATTTTCAAGAGGACGAAAAAGAATTTCTTAAACCGATTGTCGTCTTTGACATTATCGCCAACAATGCCGATCGCAAGGGCGGTCATGTGCTTCGAGATCGGCAGGGCGAAATGTGGGCGATTGATCACGGTTTGTGTTTTCACACCGATCCAAAACTTCGCACGGTGTTATGGGATTTCGCCGGGCAGCCGATCCCGGAAGACATCCTGACTCCAATACAAAAATTTCGCAATGATCTAAGACCGTCTTCGCAGTTGACTCAACTTCTTTTACAGTTGATTGATAAAACGGAAATTGACGCCCTCAAACGGCGGGCTGACCGCCTCCTGACTACGGGCTGTTATCCTATGGCAGGCTCGGGGCGACATTACCCATGGCCACCTCTCTGAGATCAAACTTCCAACTTCCAACCTCTAGCTCATGATCAAAGCAATTATTTTCGACGTAGGCGGCGTGTTGTTGCGTACTGAAGATTTATCTCCGCGCGAGAAGTGGGCGAAGCGATATGGGATGGGCGTGTGGGATTTTGCCAGTGCTGTATTTGATTCGGACGAAGCCAACCGGGCAACGGTGGGGTTGGCATCAGAAGCTGAAGCGTGGTTGGCGGCGCAACAACGATTCAATGTGCCTCAAGCGGAGATGGATCAATTCCGAATTGATTTTTTTGCCGGTGATCGTTGGGACGACTCATTGCTGGATTGGATCATCTCACTGCGCGGGCGTTATCGCACGGCGATCTTAAGCAATGCTTGGGGTGGGGCGCGAAAGTTTTTGACGAGTCACACGAAAGTGATGGCGGCATTTGAGCAGTTGATCATCTCGGCGGAGGAGGGTGTGCGTAAACCGCAGAAGGAAATCTATCATCGCGCGGTTCAACGCTTAAGCGTATTGCCACACGAAGCCGTCTTTGTGGATGATGTTTTAGAGAATGTTGAAGCGGCGAAGCAGGTCGGGTTAGAGGCGGTACAATTCAACGTTGGGGTGGATGTGCGGGGATGGTTGAAGGGTTTAGATGTTTTTTAGTCACACAGACTCTGTAACGTCAGTATAATGTTGCATCACGTTGTTGCGAGGAGTGCAATTCTCGCAACTCAGGGATAGATGATGGATAACGTTGTTCTCGCTTGCGACCATTATAACTTTGACGAATGTTTGGAACTCGCCAAGGAATACGATCTTGGTTTAGAGATTCAAACTTTCGCCTATCCCGACGCGCTTGATAATCACCCCGAGTGGATTGACGAATACGAATATAAACTAAAAAAGTTTCCCGGCAAGATCAGTATGCACGGCGCGTTTATGGATATGACCAGCGCCAGCTTCGATCCAAAAGTTGTCGCGCTCACTCTCACTCGTTACCGCCAGAACCTCACTATCGCCGCCCGCCTTAGCGCACACACGGTTGTCTTTCACGCCAATTATTTAACCTCAATGCGTAACGCTCCGTTCCGCCGCGCCTGGACGGATAAGCAAGTCGTGTTCTGGACGAATCTCATCAAAGAATCTTCGGCGATGGGCATACGCCTGGCGTTGGAAAATATGTGGGAGTACGATCCGAAGATCATCGGCGATGTGTTGCGTCAAGTGAACTCACCCTGGCTCATTACCTGTTTGGATGTCGGTCATGCTCACTTGTTTGGCGAAGTGCCGTTCACCGACTGGTTGAAAGATCTCGATGGATTCATTCAATACACGCATCTCAACAACAACGGCGGGCGTGTGGATGAGCATCGCGGCTTCGACGATGGCGTGATGGATTTTGACAGCATCTTGCCCAAACTGCGCGCCCTGCCACGCAAACCGATCTTTACATTAGAGATTGAAAGCGCGGCGGCGATGCGACGCAGCTTGCCGTACCTGGAAGTGAAGAAGAAAGAATTCGCGTAGGGGCGCAGCATGCTGCGCCCCTACGCCCCACGCGGTTTTTATTTCCTCAACGTCGCAATCAACCTCTTCGGATTTTCGATTAACTCCAACGCGCGGATCGGATCGGCGATCACAAGGTCTGCCGCCGATAACGCCTCAACCGCCAGCCCCTCTTCACCCATCATGGCGATCCCAATTGCCGCTGCCTTCAACATCAAAGCGTCATTCGCGCCGTTGCCCATGGCGATCACTTTCTCCGCGCCGAGCGATCTGACAAATGATTCTTTTTGTTCGGCTTCATTCCCCGCTTTGAGTCGCTCTGCTCTTAACCCCAAAACAGAATCAATCTCCGCTTGCCTGCCGTGTGTGTCGGCGGTGATCATCTGGATCGTTAAGTGACTCTGCAACCGCTTCAGCGAGTCGGCGACACCGTGAATCAATTTGCCATCCAACGCAATCGTGCCGTTCACATCCATCACCAGATACTCGATCTCGAACATCCCACGACTCGGAATTTCAATTTTGATCATGCGTTGATTCTATCATTTGCGATGCTATAATTTTGAGAGTGCAGGTAGACAGGTATACAGGTAAGCAGGTATACAAGTGAGCGTATTTCCGTGTCTACGTATTTACCTGTCTACGTGCCTACTTGTTTACCTCTTCATAGGAGCCCTTCATGTACGATAAATCCAAACTTGCCGAACTACGTGTTGCTCACGACAAATGGGAAGAGACTACGCTGCACAACGTGACGGCGAAGATGCCGGAGCGGCGCGAGTCGTTCATCACCACCTCATCGGAAGTGATCAACCGCCTCTACACCCCGCTTGATGTCGCCGACTCCGATTATCAACGTGATCTCGGAATGCCCGGCGAATATCCGTACACGCGCGGTGTGCATCCCACTCTGCATCGCGGCAAGTTGTGGACGATGCGTATGTTCGCCGGTTTCGGTTCCGCCGAAGAGACGAATGCCCGTTTTAAATATCTTCTGTCGCAAGGGCAAACAGGATTGTCGGTGGCATTCGATTTAGCGACGTTGATGGGCTACGACAGCGATGAGCCAGAAGCGTTAGGCGAGTTTGGCAAATGCGGCGTCGCCGTCAGTTCGTTGAAGGACATGGAGATTCTATTCGACGGCATCCCCTTAGAAAAAGTTTCGACCAGCATGACGATCAACTCACCGGCGGCGATCATCTGGGCGATGTACATCGCCGCCGCCGAGAAGCAGGGCGTTAAATCCGATCAGTTACGCGGCACGATTCAAAATGACATTCTCAAAGAATATATTGCACAAAAAGAATACATCTTCCCACCCGAACCTTCGATGCGTTTAGTAGTGGACACGATGGAATTTGGATCGAAGTCTGTTCCGCAGTGGAACACGATCAGCATCAGCGGCTACCACATCCGCGAAGCAGGTAGCACGGCGGCGCAAGAGTTGGCATTTACGTTGGCGGATGGACTCGAATACGTGCGTTGGGGAATCAAGCGCGGCATGAACGTGGATGAGTTCGCGCCGCGTCTCTCGTTCTTCTTCAATGCCCACAATGATTTCTTTGAAGAGATCGCCAAGTATCGCGCCGCGCGGCGAATCTGGGCGCGCGAGATGCGCGAGACGTTCAAGGCAAAAGACCCGCGCTCGTGGTTGTTGCGTTTCCATACGCAAACCGCCGGGGTGTCGTTGACGGCGCAACAACCGGAAAATAATATCGTGCGCGTAGCATTGCAAGCGATGGCGGCTGTTTTGGGCGGCACGCAATCGCTTCACACCAACTCGATGGACGAAGCCTTAGCCTTGCCCTCTGAACATGCGGTGACGATTGCTTTGCGTACTCAGCAGATCATCGCCGAAGAATCGGGCGCGGCGAACACCGTTGACCCGCTCGGCGGCTCGTTCTTTATGGAATCGTTGACCGACACGATGGAAGCGCAGGCGCGTAAATACTTTAAACAGGTTGAAGACTTGGGCGGCATGTTGCCGGCGATTGATAAAGGATTCTTCCAAAGAGAAATTTCCGACGCGGCGTATCGCTATCAACGCGAGATCGATCAGGGCGTGCGGACGATTGTCGGCGTGAACAACTACGTGGAAGATAAACGGATCGCCATCCCGATCCTCGAAATGGATCCCAACGGCTATGATCGCCAAGTGAAACGTTTGCAGACTCTTCGCCAAGAGCGCGACAATGGGCGCGTGGGGCAAGCCTTAGATCGTTTGCGAATCGCCTGCGATGGCACCGAGAACACCATGCCGTTTATTTTGGATTGCGTGCGAAGTTATGCCACGTTGAGTGAAATCGTCAACGTGATGCGGAAGTCGTTTGGGAAGTACGATGAACCGACGTGGGTTTAGAAAAAATCCCGAAGGTATGAACCTTCGGGATTTTTATTTAATTCGATGCCCCTCGAATCCCTAACCAACGTCGTTCTGTGATGTCGAGACTCTTCCGGCTCGAATGAAAAATATACGGCTACAACCTCTGTGATCTTTTGGTTCGCCCTTTGGCTATTAGCCCTCCCGCTTTTTTAGCAACCGCCTTGCGTTTGTGGGGAATTAGCGTGATAAGAGAACGCAAAGTCTGATTAACTGTTTCCGAATCTGGAAAATACTGGCGCACATCACGTTCTAGCGTAATCGTGCCGACGCGAGGAGGAACTTCCTTGACGACAGTGGTGCCATCCGCTTTGTGAATCTTAATCATGTAACCCTGTTGCATTCGTTTGTAGTATTTCCCTCGCACGCCCTTCACGCCGCTGAAATCATATTCAGGGAGCATGTCATCATCATTCGTCTTTACTTTCTTCATATCGTCTCCGTTCAGAAGCAGCAGCCTTACGGCAACTGATCAATCGAATCACTTTTTCTTTATCAACATGCACGACCACTAAAATTATCCCTTTGTCAGTTGCCCCAACGCCAATGTAGCGATCTTCTTCATCTGAATGCTGAACATCGGGATAGGTGATCATCAAGGGATCATTGAAGATGGCGGTCGCATCTTCAAAACTGACTTTATGCTTTTTGAGATTCGCCTTCGCTTTTTTATCATCCCACTCGAAACCTGATTTCATTTCGCCTTCTTCCTGCTAATTATTTTACTCCAATTTCTAACATCCAACCTCTAACCTCCAGCTTCTACTTAGCCAACATCCTCACCATCTCCACATACTCCATATTGATCTCGCGCTGTTTCGACGTGACTTCCTCCAGCGGCACTAACGAGATGTCGCGTCCGTGCAAGCCGACCATCTTGCCGCTGTCGCCCGCTAACAATGCTTGTACCGCTCTCACACCCATGCGCGCCGCCAGCAAACGATCAAACGCCGTTGGGCTGCCGCCGCGTTGAATGTGTCCCAAGATCGTCACCCGCGTTTGGAAGCCCGCTTTCTCCTCAATGTATTTTGATAATGCCGTGGCGTTGTACTTCGCCCCTTCGGCGACGACGATGATGGCGTGCGTCTTGCCGCGGGCGTAACCTTCGGCGATGCACTCTACCACTTCGTCGGGATGAGTCTCCACTTCGGGCAGCAACACAATTTCCGCGCCGCCGATCACGCCGCCCATCAACGCCAAGTACCCGCAGTGTCGCCCCATCGTCTCCACTAAAAATGCGCGCTTGTGTGACGACGCAGTGTCGCGCAGTTTATCAATCGCCTCGACAATCGTGTTCATCGCCGTATCCACGCCAATTGCCATGCTCGTCCCCCAAATATCATTGTCAATGCTGGCTGGTACGCCGATCACCGGATACCCGCGTTGATGCAGTGCCATCGCCCCGTGCATCGTGCCGTCGCCGCCGATCACGACCAAAGCGTCAATGCCACCGTGCTTGAGATTTTTTAATCCTTCCTCTTGCCCTTCGGTTGTATAAAATTCTTTGCAGCGCGCCGTTTGCAAAATGGTGCCGCCGCGTTGAATGATGCCGCCCACGTCGCGGGCGTGCATATCTTCAAAATAACAATGCATCACGCCATCAAAGCCGTGCCGCACCGCTTTTACGTGGAGGTGATGTGCCATCGCCGTGCGCACCACAGCCCGCACGCACGGGTTCATGCCCGGCGCGTCCCCACCGCTTGTTAAAACGCCTATGCAGTTCATAGTGATTCCTTAAGTCAGAGGCTGTACGTCAATCGAGTCGGCTGAAATAAATTTCAACAACTGATGCATTAGCTCGTCAGAATAATGCGTGGTGTCGTTCGGAAAATCGAGTTTGTAATGTTGGTCGCGCTCGACGATGGTCACCATGAACCGATCATCGCCGGGATGACTGATCAGCGCGTCGTAGACCCGTTTGAATTGTCGTCGTCCTTCGTCCACGTTCTCGCTTGGCGGCAACGTTATCACGATCCGTTTCGCTTTTCCATTGGTCGGATGTGACGATTCGCCGTTTGATTTTTGCGCAGCATACACAACGCCTAGCGACTCAAATTCGGCGCGGGTGTTGTCAACGGTTGCGGATACAGACTCTGCGGCACTCGCAGTGGCGGCGTCACCGTTGTTCAACTGCGGCGCGGGCGCGGATGCCGCCACCACGAATCCGCCGCCGCCGTTCTTCTTCGGCGCAGAATCTCCAAATGGATCCGCACCGGCAAATGGATCATCGTCAACAACACTTGGATCAGGATCAACAATATACGCACCGATAGGCTCCGCAACTTTTGGCAGATGATGACTGATCACTGGTGACTGATAACTTTTCTGACTTCTGACTTCCGACTTCTGACTTCTATTCCCCAACCCTTGCAGTGCCACTGTTACCTTCACTTCGCGCGCAATCGTATCCACCAAAATTTTGACGCTGCTCCCCTTCGCATCCACTTTGCCGGTGACGAAGACGATCTGGTCTACTTCAAGCCACTCGCGCACATCGGCCCACGTCTTGGGGAAGACGACGAGATCGAGTGAGCCTTGCAAATCTTCCATCGTCACAAACGCCATCGCCTTTTGCGTTTGCGTGGTGG
>Ga0082335_1009375_pt1 | contig 10571 bp, 10 predicted proteins | sample Subgrocontami58m_FD_72375 | JGI IMG/M metagenome (GOLD analysis project Ga0082335, IMG submission 72375) | Subsurface groundwater microbial communities from S. Glens Falls, New York, USA - GMW37 contaminated, 5.8 m (SPADES assembly) (version 2) ... | reverse complement strand
AAGGTATATTTGATGGTTTATGCTAATACGTGAAAGTTTATTTTGGGGACTCAAAATCCCCCGACCCTTGCGGTCATGTCGGTTCGATTCCGACCTCCGGCACCATAAAATCAATTAGTTACAAGTCTTAAAGGAACCGTTACTCCCCTGCCCTTTTGTGATTGTGATAAATTTGTGATAAATGGCTTCTTGATGTTATCCATTACCTCAATGGCTGTCCTCAGACTTTCAGAGTGATGGTGGGCGTATCGTTGCACCATCGTCACTGTCTTCCATCGCCCCAATTTCTGAAGCGTATAGAGACACACCACTCTGAATTAACCGTGTCGCAAAGGTATGACGGAGATCATGAAACCTGAAGTTGCGAACTCCAGACTTTTTAAGAGCAACATAAAACGCTTTCATCAAATCTCTATTCCCTTTACGAGTGGATATCGTGTTTGGAAAAACATAACTGTCCAGATCAAAACCATTTAAAAGTCTATCCCTTAACACAGCCATGGCCGTTCCATTCAGTGGCAAGGTATCAACATCATGATTTTTCTGTTCGGAAATGGTAACGGTTCGCCGGTCAATATCCACTTGGGACCATTTCAGATCGAGGATCTCACTCTGACATAGTCCGGTGCTGATGGCAAAGACAATGATTTCCTGCAACCACTTTGGTGAAGCCTTAAGAAGCCGCTCTTCTTCTTCAAATGATAGCCACCCGATTGACATAACATAACGCCTCGTCACCGCCAAGCCTCTGGACTGCACTGTTATCCTCGTTTTATCGGTATTGTTCTGCCTAGGACCATAGCGAATTGAGAATAACATTCTTGACAGTAATAATGTCTGCTCCAGAGAAGCAGTTTCATCCACCATTTGCGGCTAATCCGCAGATAAGATGTGCTCTCGCAATAAGGGCATTGCATTATAATGTTCCCTTCCGCAGGAAAAGCCTTTGCACAAGCAACAAACGTCGCCGAGATGAGGTTGAAAATAGGTGTCGTCTTTTCTGTAATAGCTTTTCACGTTGAACGATCCGCCCTTGCGGCCACCTTTGGGAAAAGCGAAAGCAGCGAACAATAAGGTAAATGTGAGAGGTAAAGGTGATGATTTTGGCTTTTTTTTGAAATGGTGTTCAAGTTCATGGTATCCTCCTTTCTTACCTGCTTAGAAAGAAAAATGGTTGAACCTTTAACTTGAAACAAGGCGTGGTTGTTAAATATAGATGAAGAGTGACATAGCAGTATAGTACTTCTTTAAAAAACTCAAGGAGAAATATCAAGAGTTTGGCCATGAAAATATCTGGCCACCACTCTTGGAATTAATGCAAAAAACTGGGATGACTCGAAAACAGATATGAGGCATTACCCATCGGGCGCAGAAATCGGGGAAGATAAGGAAATCGAAGCGGAAGCCATCGTTGGACCAAGGTCTAATATAATTTTTGCCCTCCTTCTTATAAAAAGGATATCACTTGGGCGGCCTTGGGGAACATTCATCTCATTATCAAATTTCTTAGGAAGAACCCTTTTATTCGGATCGATTATGGCGCGATTCACATAAACATGATCGGGACAAAATGGAATTGAAATATGGAGGCCAATATGGAAATGCCATTTACTGTTCAGCAGTTCTTCGATGTTTTTGGGACCTACAATCTGGCTATCTGGCCTATCCAGCTGCTGGCGTATGCGGTCGGGATTGCTGTTCTGGTTCTTTCTTTTTATGAAAGCAGACTGGCGGCGCAAATCGTCTCCGGAATTCTCGCTTTTTTTTGGATTTGGATTGGAGTCCTTTACCATATAGTCCATTTCAGCGTTATTAATTCAGTAGCCTTGATTTTCGGATTTTTCTATATCCTTCAAGGATTGCTTTTTCTGCTGGTGGGTACGATCTTTGGAAGACTATCATTTCGATTCAGGTTGGAGCCACTCCCCATAATCGGGGGATGTTTCATCATTTATGCCATGATTATTTACCCCTTTCTGGGTAGCATGTTTGGCCATTCCTACCCTAACACCCCCATGTTTGGCGTCGCTCCCTGCCCAACAACGATCTTCACTTTTGGAATATTGCTGTGGACGACGAAATCGGTGCCGGCCTATCTGCTCATCATTCCTTTGCTCTGGTCTATTGTGGGGATGAGTGCAGCGGTGAATCTCCAGGTTCCCCAAGACTATGGACTCGTGATTGCGGGGATTCTCGGGACAGTTTTGATCCTGATTGAGAATCGCAAAGCTACGAGGTGGGCGAAATAAAAAAACAAAGAGCCTGCAAGAAAAAGGGCAATTCAGGAAAAGAGAATAGCACTTCCTCGCTCGCTTTCCGTTATGATCGGCACGGATTCAGGTGATACTTACTTATTGATTGCCGGGGGAAAGGGAAATTTGGGGGGCGAGCCATCGCCTGATACCGCAATTTAGTTCCAGCGAAAAGGAGTGATGTCAATAAGCGATGCCTTGCCCTGAATTTACTGTTTACTTCGGCGGCGGTGTAAAAATCCGTTTGGCTATTTTCATGGCCTCATTCGTAAACATGGCAAATTCCTCATCCTGAACGTAGAGCTTTTCACCGGGGAGCGGCAATGCCATCTGACTGATACCGTCTGCCTTAATCCCTAACCGTGCGGCAGGGGCGCCGCAGCCTTTGCTGAAGATCTCCTGCCCTCGGGCACTCAGCAGCCAGTTAAGGACGACGGCAGCGGCATGGGGATGAGGCCGTTTCACAGGCATGACCATATAACTAGCCCCGCCTGTCAGGATGCCGCCCTCTTCAGCCGCCAACCTGGCAATGGGGGCGCCGGTCTTTTGCATTTGGTAGGCTGCTTGCTGGTCGAGAGCAATGCCCACCGCATAGCGGCCTCGCGCAACCCACTCGCTCAGGAGACGTGAATCCTTGATGAGCATCGGTTCTTGAAGGGCAAACTTCCGCAGATACGCTTCCCCTTCCGGCGGACTGAATGCTTTGGTCGCTATCAGGCCGACCCAGGTCGTACCTGTACCGCCGATTGTGGGATCGTACATACTGATTTTCCCCTTCCATTGGGGCTGCAGCAAATCCCGGTAAGCCTTGATTTGTCCCGGCTTGACGATATCGGTATTGACCACGAGGTACTGGCTAACCTCTAACGCCAGAGGCAGGATCTTTTTCTGTTTATCAAGAAAAGGCAATTTGCCGTTGGGCCAGTTCTTAGCATCAAGGACATCCGGCCGCGTCAGCTGTAGCTCTAAATTATCCCAGGTAGTGTACAATTCGGGGGCAGTTCGTAATGCATTGGGGCCGGCGATCAAGATATCTGCCGACGGGAGGCCGGCGCGTACTTCCGTTGTATGCCGGCTGAGAACCGTTCGGCCATGGCCGGGAACAAGTTCCAGGTCAAGTCCCAGTTCTTCCTTTAAGGACTTTGTCAAGGCCACCCGCAGTTCCGGACCAACCTGGCCATAGATCGCTACCTTCCCCTCTTTTTTAGCCTCTGCTACAGTGCGTTCCCAACTTTCACTCCCGGACGTTTTTGTGGATTTTATGAGGGAATCAGAACTGAAAGATACGCTGGCAGATAGCATCAGGATACCTAGCGGCACAAAGCCAATTCTGTAAACATAACTCTTGACAACGTTGCTGATCATAAGGTCTCCATTAATGATGCTTTATGCTAAACGCAGCCGTTTCCGGCACCCGGTTTGTGAGAAGCAATATGCCGTGCGGAATTTTCGCACCTTAACTGTCGGGTTTAAGATGTCACAAATCGCCAGCAATTTTACAGTTGAGAATGACACACAAGCTAACCTTGAAGAGTGTCGTTGTCAATTACTTAATTCTGTTGGTGCCAATAAAAGGAATGAGGAGGCAGAGCCCGTATCAACATCAGGATTTGAAGAACTAAACACATTCCCGTTGCCCTGTTGTCCCGGCGATTTTCTTCTTGACACACAACACATATTTTGCTTAACTCAGAACCAAATTCTATTCTTAATAATCTTGCCCTCTTACCATAATTTTCGTTTGGACATATCATTCTATGACCCTAGTTCGTCCCCAATAGTTTAAGCTTTTCAGATGGCTTAAGGTTCAAAGGGTGGGACAAAAGTTCAATACATCAGAATATGGCTGCTTCTTAAGGGGATGCTGAATTGACCCAATTGGAAAAAGATCCGGGGTAAATCTGGAGCCTTGGCTAATCCTGCCGGAATTGACTGATATAGCAAGTGGCGTTCCGGCAAGCTTAACCTCAAGCTCACAATCATGGGGGGGGAGAATCATGGAAAGAAGAAATTTATGTTTTTTGTCGGCAGTGGTTGCGCTTTTCCTGGTATTAGTCGGTGCACCGCCCATAAAGGCGGCGCCGGCAGTTAAACAGGGCAACTGGGAAGCGGACTGGAAGCAAACCCTGGACGCAGCTAAAAAAGAGGAAAAAGTGCATATCTATAATACGGCCTCGAGTGAAGTCAGAGCCGCCCTTTCTAAGGCCTTTGCTCAAAGACATGGGATCCAAGTGGAATTCATTACGGCGCGAGGCGCTGAATTAGTGGAAAAGCTGTCAGCTGAGCGCCGGGCCAATATTTATCTGGCCGATCTCTATATCGGAGGAGCTACGACTGCCACCGCCGCCTTCAAGCCAGCGGGGTTTCTGGAGCCGATAAAACCCCTGCTGGTCTTGCCCGAGGTTTTGGACCCCAAAGTTTGGTATGGGGGCGGCATTTATTATACGGATAAAGAGCAACAGTATATTATCTGCCCCGTCCTCACGGCTTCCAATAATTATCTTTCTATCAATACCGATTTGGTAAAACCCGGAGAGATAAAATCCTATAAGGACCTCCTGAATCCCAAATGGAAAGGTAAAATAATTATTAATGACCCAACAATCTCCGGGGCGGGTTCACGCTGGTTTTCTGTCGTGGCCGATCAAATCATGGGTTTGGATTACTTGCGGAACTTGGTCAAGCAGGAACCTTTTCTTACCCGGAACATCCGCTTGCAGGTAGAATGGCTCGCCAGGGGCAAATATCCCATTGCTATCGGGGCGCAACCCGATATTCAGGCGGAATTTCTCAAACATGGCGCGCCGATCAAAACGGTCACGCCCGAGGAGGGCGGCTGGTTGGGCGGCGGTCCGGGATTGATTTCCTATTTTAACCGCGCTCCCCACCCTCAGGCGACCAGGGTATTTGTCAACTGGTTCTTGAGTGAGGAGGGGCAGACTCTCTATTCCAAAATGGCCAAGGCTGAGAGTGCCCGGCTGGATGTTCCCACCGGCCACCTCAATAAAGCGGATCTGAGAGCTCCGGGCGTAAAATATTTTATTAGCGAAAGCGAGGATTTTCTCATTAAGAAGACCGAGTACGAAAAGTGGGCGAAAGATGTTTTCGGTTCCCTGACCAAATGACTCAGGACCCGACCCAGCGTTGCCGATAACTGTGGAGAAAAAGCATTCGCCTTTATCTTTCAGAACCCGCTGCCGGTAAGACAGTGCCGTGCAAAAAAAGACGGGGCTCCGGGAAGGATCGACTCCTAGACCGGGGATGATATTCATGCCGTCAGGCATCGTCAATAATGGCGGAACTCTGACTGGAAATGTGGTAAGCTGTGTTATGTCGGCCGGTCACCAAAATATTCCCCCCAATGGACGAAACATGATCTTCGCCCCGCTCAACCGGGAAGAGCTTGAAATATCACGGTTTCGCTCCTTGAGGTATCCATGATTCCCTGGCAGCTGCTCGACAGCGCCCAGGTGCCCGGAGAGAATAAAGAGCTTCGCCTGTACAAGCGCGGTGGAGAGTTCTCGATCAGGGTAGACGGTTCCGAACTCATGAATAGCCGCGGCCATGGATCGGAGGCGGCCATGGCAGAGCTCGTTTGTGCCAGGATCACCGGCCGGCCCAGTCCCCAGCTCCTGATCGGAGGACTGGGCATGGGCTACACCCTCGCCGCAGCGCTAAGCCGGCTCGGCACCGAAGGCCGGGTAGTAGTGGCCGAACTGGTGCCGGCGGTGGTGGAGTGGAACCGGGGGCCTCTGGCAGCGCTTGCCGGCCGGCCCCTTGAGGACGGCCGGACCACTGTTCATGAAGTCGACGTCGCACAAGTTATCCGGGCGCACCCCGGGACCTACGATGCCATCCTGCTGGACGTGGATAATGGCCCCAGGGCCCTGACCAGGGAGGGTAACGACTGGCTTTACACCCATGCCGGGCTGGAAGCAGCCTTTACGGCACTGCGGCCCGCGGGCGTTTACGCGCTCTGGTCTGCCAGCCCCAATCCGGCTTTCACCCAGCGGCTCCAGGGGGTTGGATTCGCAGTTGCCGAGAAACGGGTCCGGGCGCAAGGCCCCCGCGGAGGAGGATTCCACACGATTTGGCTTGCGGCGGCGAGCACCCCTCATCCCGGGAGGAAAGAAAGGCAGCGGCGCCGCGACTGCCCTTCGGCGGTAACAAACAAGGATGTTTAATCATGAGGGAACATGTCTTTACGATTGCCGAAGTCAATCGAGTCTGATCCGCGCGCGCCGCAGTTGCTGAAGAACCTGACCACGCACACCCGGCAGCTGTGGCGAGAGAGTGAGATCGAGATACCGGTGGCCGGTATGACCCAAGAACTGGCACAGGCCCTGCGGGACGCGTACAGCGCCGGTCAGGTCGTGCGCAGCCTGGAGAAAGCGGAACGGGCGCTTGCCGCAGAGGAGCGGGGCCTGCGGATGGCGGACTGCCAGATCGGTCTGCCGCGCGGCGTGCGTGTTTCCCGGCTGCTGCTCCTGGCTGATGACGGGGCCGAACGCTTTTACCGGAAAATAGAAGCACTGCTGCATCGTTACGGACCGCGGGTCCTGGCACTGCGTCTGGAATTAGATGAACAGGGGTTGGGCGAGCTGCTTTTCGGACCCCAGCGCGTCGCCCGCCTGCTGATGTTAGAGCGCAAGCAGGCCGTCAGTTCAGTCCTCCTGGCGCTGGCCAGTCAGTGGGAGGAGCCCGGAAATTGGGGGGGGGAAAGTTCTGAGAAAGGAAAGTGATTAAAGAAATGTGCGAGCTATCAGCATAATGAAAAAAATAAAGCGTCCCGCAGATAAAACGGCCGAGCTTCAACCCTTAATTAGGAAACTGAAGGAAAACCGGTGGTGTGACAAGGATGGCTGTTTCATGGATGTCGGAGCATGTAAGGCCAGAGCAAAAATCAAATTGCACTGCAGCCGCTGTATGGAAAAATGGCGGCAACCACTGCTGCCTTTTGCCGATTTAACCTGAGTGACTCCCAGGGGCGTTTCCTAAGCCATCCGCCAAACAGGGAATTCCCGGCCAGGGATCACTTCCCGGCAATAATCAGGAATACGGGAAAATCGCAGATCCCCTTCCCCTTGACCGGTCGGGGAAGAACCGTGGCCGTCGTGTCCCGGACCTCCGTGAAGCCGGTGTCATAAAGCAATTTCTTCAATTGGGCGCGGTCAAATCCGAAGTGAAAGACACCGGTATTGTCCGGGTGGAATGAACCATCCTCCGTATCGAGATCGGCAAAACATAACCGGCCTCCGGGGAGCAGCTTTTCGAACCATAGCCTGAATAATGCAGCAACATCCGGGACATGGTGCAGGGTCATGCTGCACGCGATGAGATGAAACTGCCCCGCGATAAGGTCGCCTTTTTCAAAATCGACAAAAGTGGGGCGAATATTCTTGAGCCCCTGAGTTCTGATTTTCTCCTCCAAAACAGCCAGCATGCCTGGAGAACTGTCTACGCCTGTTATCGACCGAACCAGGGGCTGCAGCCGGAGAGTGACCAAACCCGTTCCGCAGCCGAAATCCATAACATCCATGTCTTTTGAGAGTTTAACCTCCCTGCTGATGGCATCCGCCACATCGCCGGCCAGTTTGGTCCTGAACGGATCTTCCCATTGTTTCGCTTCCTTATCAAAGTCTTTTCTTTCCATTGTTTTCATCAAATGTTCCCTTACCGTTAATCTGGGCCTGAGGGCCCCGCAACCGGGGCCCCCTGCAATCACGCCACCACCCGCCAAACATTATTTTTTGTACACTTCATCGATGATCTTCTTAGTAATCTTGGTAACATCATCGGTAAAAAGGATGGATTCCTCATTGGCGAAGAAGACCTTTTCCCCGGGCTGGATCACAAAAGTCTGGTTAAATTGTGCGCTGGAGATATCATTGCGCATACTGGGGCTGCCAAAGCTGGTAGCATATACCGTCTGCCCCTCTTTGCTCAAGAGCCAGTTGATGAAAACCTTGGCGGCATTGGGGTGGGGCATCTTGGCCGGTACGCCGATGCAGCCCGCTCCCGGTCCCACATAGATGCCTTCCTTGATCAAAACGGCCTCCAGCGGCGAACCCATCTTCAACAGCCCGGCCAGGGTGTCGGGATTGGCGCCAAGACCGATGGCGTATTTGCCGCGGGCCACGGACTCAACATGCTGTCTGTTATCCCTCTCAATCACCGCTTCCTGCTGCTTCAGCAGCTGTGTCAGGAAAGCCTTGGCTTCTTCCACATTCCATATATTGAGGGCCAGATGCAGAAAAACCTCCTTGCCGGCGCCGGAGACGGAAGGATCGTTCAGCGTGATTTTCCCCCGATACTGAGGTTTCAGAAGATCTCTATAAGTGGTTATCTCTCCTTTCTTGATCAAATCGGTGTTGAAGATGATATTTCGCTGAACGCTGGCGACCATGCCGACGGTTGTCTTATCCTTGTCCAAAAACGGGAATCTGCCGTTGCGCCAGTACTTTCCGTCCGCGACCTCCGGAAGCACGAGGAGCGGCTCCATGGGCGCCAGCATTCCCGCCGGTTTCATGGCCGTCATGAGGGTGCCGGACCCGGCGCCAACCACATCGACCAGATAAAGTCCCGCCCTCTGTTCTGTTTGCATTTTTGCTACGAGCTCCGCACCGCGGGCGAAGGGTGAAAACTCCACGTTGATGCCGTACTTCGCCTTGAAAGCCTGCCCCATATCCACTCTCATTTTCGATGTCCAGGCGGTGTTGTACAGGGCCACGGTCCCTTCTTTTTTTGCTTCGTTAAGTATGGCATCCCAATTCTGCGCCGGGGCGGCAACCGCACCGGCAGCTTTTGCCTTGGGGGCAGCCGGGGGTTGGGCAGACTGGATTGATGGCGGCAAGATTAACCAGGTTAACAGGAACACCGAAACCGACCACAGTAACCTTTTCATTTTTTCCCTCCTTAATTCCCGCAAGATTAATTCACCTGACTTGCGGCATTATCACGTTTTTGCAGGAGAAGTAAAGGTCAGTAAGTTAGATTTTCGTTCTTTCCCGCCGATAAATACCTGTTTGTTGACATTATCAAAGCTTGTTCCTATATTGGAAGCGGCAGGAAAATATATTATATTTATGGTGTCAAGCAGAAAAGAAGATAACGGGTAATGAGCAATCAGCCTAACGAAGACGGAAAATATGAAAGCAGTTTTACCACGGACAGCATCCCGCAACTTGAGCAGCCCAGGATGTATCGGGTCATCCTGCACAACGACCATTATACGACCATGGATTTTGTCGTAACCGTCCTGATAAAAGTCTTCCATAGATCCGCCGCCGAAGCGACCAAGATCATGATCGATGTCCACAAGAGAGGTAAAGGTCTTTGCGGCGTTTACACTTTTGACATCGCCCTTACCAAGGTTGCGCAGGTAGACAAGATGGCCAAAGAAAGCGAATTCCCTCTTAAATGCAGCTATGAACCGGCTTAACGAACTTGCTGATTGCCGAATTTTCCTCTCCCCTGGCACCACCCCCAGCGGGGAAAGCTTCGGCGGCTTTCAGCTTGTTCCGGACTGCCGGCCACGATTTACCCCCGCGCAGGCGGGGCAGAGCGACACTATTTCAAGGGTATGTGAGTTTAGAGTATGAAAGTAAATGAAGAATTGAACAATATATTGCGCGCCGCCTATGCGGAGGCTAAATTCAGGGAACACGAGTATGTAATGCCGGAGCACATCCTCTTTGCCTCACTTTTCTTTGAGGAACCAAAGGAGACCATCCGCCGGTGCGGTGGCAACGTCGACAGTATAAAGAAGAAAATCGAGGACTTTTTTCAAAGCAAAGTGCCCCGGAGCGTCGAAATTGAAAGGCCCATGCAAAGCGTGAGTTTCCAGAATGTGATGGATCGCGCGGTCTACCATACGCTGTCCTCCGAAAAACCGGAACTCGATATCGGCGATGTGCTCATCTCCCTCCTGGATGAAAAGGAATCACATGCCTCATTCATTTTGCAAGGTGAAGGCATAACCAGGCTGATTCTTTTGAATTATATTTCCCACGGCGTTTCCGTCATTCCTGATGAAAGGCAAAGGGTGCAGGATACCGGGGAAAGCGAGAAAAAAAGCGTTGTTAAGGGAAACAACGTATTGGCCCTCTATACGACCGAATTGGTGGAGAAGGCGGCCGCCGGGGAACTGGAACCCCTGATCGGGCGCCTGGATATCCTGGAACGGACGATGCAGGTACTCTGCCGGCGCTATAAGAACAATCCCATCCATGTGGGCGAGGCGGGAGTGGGCAAGACGGCCATTACTGAGGGGCTGGCCCAGCTTATCGCCCGGGACGAGGGCCCCAAGCCTTTGAAAGG
>Ga0082335_1009374_pt1 | contig 10572 bp, 5 predicted proteins | sample Subgrocontami58m_FD_72375 | JGI IMG/M metagenome (GOLD analysis project Ga0082335, IMG submission 72375) | Subsurface groundwater microbial communities from S. Glens Falls, New York, USA - GMW37 contaminated, 5.8 m (SPADES assembly) (version 2) ... | reverse complement strand
CGCTCAAAGGCAACATAAACAGGTTTTCGCAATTCGACCGCAAGAATTATTTTTATCCAGATCTTCCAAAAGGATACCAAATTTCACAATACCAGCATCCTCTTGTAATTGGAGGTTTTTTGGATCTGCAAATCTCAAACCAGAACAAAAGGGATAATCAAATTTCCAATTTCCAATTTCCAATTTCCAAACAAATTCAAAATTCCAATGACCAAAACACGACACGCCGTATACGAATAACGCGAGTCCATCTCGAGGAAGACACGGGACGCCTCATCCACCCCGTTAGAAGTCAGACGCCCCAGGCGTCTGCCGTCCCGCTTTCAGCGGGACGGACTTCTAACGGGGTACACGACAAGAAATCTGGCGAAACACTTGTTGATTTCAATCGCGCGGGAATCCCTTTGATGGAGCTTGTGACAGAACCCGATTTCCGGACCGGAGAGGAAGTCCGGGAATTCGGCGAATCGCTCCAACGGATTTTGCGCTACGTCGGGGCTTCAAACGCCGATATGGAAAAAGGAGAAATGCGCGTTGAGGTGAATATTTCCCTGCGACCCGAAGGGTCTGAAAAATTTGGCCTAAATCAATCCGAAGGATTGATCGGCCGAACAGGTTTACAAAATAAACCTGTTTTAGGCACCAAAGTCGAAGTAAAAAACATCAATTCCTTCAAATTCGCTGCGGATGCGGTTGACTATGAAATAAAACGGCAGACCGAAGCGCTTGAACGCGGAGAAAAAATAATCCAAGAAACGCGCGGATGGAACGAAGACAAAAAAATGACCGTGAGCCAGCGCTCAAAGGAAGAGGCGCATGACTACCGCTATTTCCCCGAGCCCGACCTCCCGCCGATGAAATTTTCCGAAGAATATATAGAAAAAATACGAAGCGAGCTTCCGGAACTTCCGCGCGAGAAAAAATCCCGCTTCATAAAAGAATATGGGCTGCCGGAAGACGCGGCCACACTCATTGCGCGCGACAAATCCTATGCTGAATATTTTGAAGAAGTCGTAAGCGAACTTTTAGCGCACGACAAAGAAACACCGGAAAAGCCGAAAAAAAATCTCCTTGAGCTCGCGGTTTCGTTTTTCACCGGAGAATTCATGCGCCTCATAAACGAAAAAGGAGGATCAACCGCAGAAATAAAAATAACGCCGGAAAATTTTGGGGAGATTCTCATCTACATCGCAGAAGACAAAATTTCGGCTCTGGCCGCGAAAGACGTGCTTGCCGAAATGTTCCGGACCGGAGACGACCCGTCGGATATAATCGAGCGCCTCGGACTTTGGCAGCTCTCCGATACGAATGACCTCGAAGATATTGCGTCCCATATAATCACGGAAAATCCAAAAGCGGTTGAGGACTATAAAAAAGGAAAAGATGCATCTCTGCAATTTCTCGTGGGGCAGGTAATGAAAGAATCGCGGGGGAAAGCGAATCCGAAAGTCGTTCGTGGTATAATGGAAAAGCTGCTCAAAAAACCCTAAAAAATGCCTATGTCATACCACCTTTCGAAAAAGAAACTCCGCATTATCGAATTTCTTTTTATCGGGGTACTCTTTGGCCTTATTGAAGATGTGATTGCGGTAAAGGCGGTGTCTGACGCCGTGATAAATCCGCGCGTCATCCTCACAATCCTCGCGGTCGCTATCCCGTTTGCAATCGTGAGTGAACTTATCGTGGACCATCCGCGGTTCTGGATTCGCGTCCGCCTCCGCCGACCGGATGATGAAGACGACGAAAAACAAAAAAGCTGACCATCTGTGAATATTCTTTACGCGTTCATCTGGATACCGCTTGAATCAAAAACCGCGCTCTATACGGTTCTTTTTTTGATATTGATTGTTTCCGGTTTCGGCATCCCCATCCCCGAAGAAGCAACGCTTCTTGTCGGCGGATACCTTGCGTATCTCGGATTCATTGATTTTTGGCCTACGGTCTATTTGCTTACCGCGGGTATTATCGTCGCGGACAGCGCGGGATATTTTTTCGGCCGGTTCGCGGGAAGATTCCTGACAGAAAAACTCTCTCGCTTTAAATACGCGAGTATCTTTCTCGACAAGACAAAAAATTACTTCGACAAATACGGCGAGCGAATGGTTTTATTCACGCGGCCCCTGCTCGGCGTCCGCGTCCTTGTTCCGATCCTTGCCGGAAACTTCAGAATGAACTTTTTTAAATTCTTCATCTTCGACGCCCTCGGCGCAATCCCGTGGACATTTCTTTTGGTATCCGCGAGCTACTATTTCGGGTTTGGACTTGATTTTCTCACAGAAGTGCGGGAAATTAAGTATGTTATTATGACATTAGGTATTATCGGGGTCCTTTTTCTCGCAGCTCGAGTTATCCGAAAGGAAAAAGCGACACAAACAGAAATCCAGCGGCCATAGTTTAGTGGCAGGACGACTGCTTCCCAAGCAGTAGGCGCGAGTTCGATTCTCGCTGGCCGCAAAAATAAATTTCTAACGGGGCAAGATAAGGGCGTGGGTTTCCTGCCAGCAGTAAGGATTCCCGCCACTCACATTTCAATGAACAACAACGGCATACATCGTAAAAAGGACTCGGCGCGGATTGTGTGGGACTCCAAGCCCCACAGAGCGCCTAATCCAAAGGATATAGAATTTCAAACTGCCGAGGTGGTGATTCCGAACCCCGAAACCGCCGGGACTTTGCCGATGTCTTTTCAGGACAAACTTTTGGGCGAGGAAGAACTGGACAAGCAAAAAATGAACCGCCTCATCTGGGGCGACAATCTACTGGCGATGCAGGCGCTTTTGAACCAAGGATACGAGGGCAAAATCAATCTCATCTACATTGATCCGCCGTTTGACTCCAAGGCGGACTATTCGCATAAAATCAAACTTGGCGAAACCGAATTTACCAAAGAGCCGAGCGTAATTGAGCGGCTCGCCTATAAAGACACTTGGGCCGGCGGCACGGATAGTTATTTGGATATGCTCTACCCGCGCCTGCAACTGATGAAGCGTCTCCTCGCGCCAGACGGCTCAATCTATGTGCATCTTGATTGGCATGTCGGGCATTATGTGAAAGTGATGATGGATGAGATTTTTGGGAAGGATAACTTTGTGAATGAGGTTGTGTGGCATTACGAAAAGTGGACTGCGCCAAGTAAATCCTATCAGAAAAATCACGATACTATTTTTTTCTATACTAAAACGGACGCGCATCAATTTAATGAAATCAAAAGTGTAACCAAAAATTTAGAAGCTAAATATCAGACGGGGTATTTAATTGGTGGCGGTTATGGCGTTAATGGGCTGGTTGTTTATGATAAAGAAAATCCAAAAGTAAAGGAGATGATTGCTTCTGGTAAATACAAAGTTCATTATGCGGACACAAAAGGAAAGCCTTTGAGTGATGTGTGGGACATTCCTTTTATCAATCCTGTTGCTAACGAAAGAACAGATTATGGAACACAGAAACCCGAAAGGTTATTGGAGAGAATAATTAATGCATCTTCGAATGAAGGTGGATTAATTGCAGATTTTTTTAGCGGTTCCGGCACTACAATCTCTGTTGCCGAAAAATTAAACCGCCGATGGATTGGGTGTGAGCTTGGTAAGGTGGGAATACAGGTTGCTCGCGGACGAATGATGGAAATGAAAAGCAAACCGTTTTTGATTGAAAACATCGGTAATTACCAGCGCGAGATGATTTATTTGGGCGGGGCGCGGATTTACGAGATGCAGAAAATTATTTTGAAACTTTACGGCGCGGAGCCGATGGCGAACCGCAAGGACTTGGGCGTAAGGAAAACCGAGGACGGAACATTGGAACTTGTGTATTGCGGTTATCCGGATAGAGCAGTCGCGGCGCACAAAGTTGAGGACTTGGCGATTGAAGCGGCCACACTCGACGGCGCGGGCTACAAGCGGCTCGTGATTTTGGCGTGGGATTACGAATACAACTATGACGAACTTTTGCAGGCGCGGATAAAAGCCGCGGGCAAAGATATAAAAACGGAAATTGTAAGCCGTCAGATTCCGCCAGACATTTACGAATACTTGAAACAAGCAAAATCCGAAGAAGATATTGAGCGATTATCCGACAAAGTGAAGTTTTTGGAAAAGCCATATTTGAAATTGCGAAAGGCGGAAGTAAAAGGAAACTTGGTTACCATTGGCATTGAAAAATATGTGCTCTACGATTTCCCGCTTGGAAGCGGCAAGAAAGCGGATGAAGACCGCGAGGCATTACTGCATCTCGTCAAGGATAATTTTGCTATTTTGATTGACTATTGGGCGGTGGATTGGGACTACAACGGGCTGACGTTTAAAAGTATGTGGCAGGATTTGCGGGGTCTGGGCCGCAAGACAAAAGTGGTAACGACTGAAAAAGAACACTCGTATGAAAAATCCGGCAAGCATACGATTGCCGTGCGCGTGGTGGATATTTTCGGCAATGACGCGACTAAAATTATTGAGGTTAAGTTATAGATTTCTTATAACTTTTTATAACTGTGGATAACTGAAAAAATGCCGTCAGTAAGGGAGAAAAAACACTATAATTTTATTCGGAATACTTATATTATAAAAATATGAAATCACCTATAAATTGGCAGCAGTTCGGACTAAAAAATAATCCTTATGACACGCTTCCACTGGTTGAGGGCGGAGATATCTCGATTAAGGATGCTTTTGTTGGCAGGGTAAAAGAGCGTGAGTTTATAGACAATATTTTTAATGCCGATAATAGGGGCTGTTTAGTAATATGCGGAGAAACAGGAGTTGGTAAAACAAGTTTAGCTAACTTCCAAAAATTTATATGGAAATACACTACCCCAAAATTGCTCTTTTCATTCAGACGTGAAATAGAGGCATGTGATGAAATTCTCAATAAAAAAAGCTTTGTTATAGAAATTCTTGGGTCAGTTGTAAGAGAAATATCTTTTTTGGATCCCAAGTTACTGAAAGAAGATTTATTGATTAAAATCCAATCATTGCTTGATGTCAGTCAGACGCTTTCCATTTCCGGAGGGGTTTCTGGCAGTGTTTACGGTTTTGGGGGCGGGCTTGATTTTGGTAAAGATAGGAATATTGCTCAACCATTACAAATATCTACAGCTGTATTAGAGGGATATTTCAATTCTTTGGTTGAGTTTATTAAGAAAAACCCCATAGGAGATCTTAATTACTCGGGTCTGATAGTTCATATCAACAACTTTGATGTTGTTCTAGCGAGAGAAAGTGACTCGGATAAAGTTAAGAAATTTTTTAACGAAATAAGGGACATTCTGCAGACAAAAGATACATTCTTTATCTTTTTGGGTCCCAAGAATTTTTTTAAGGATATAATTTCACCACAACAACGGGTAAAAAGCGTGTTTTTGCAGACACCATTAACCCTCAATCCCCTTAGTAAGACGGAGGTTATTGAGGCCTTTGAGCAAAGGATGAAGCTGCTTAAGTCAGAAAGTGTTGCAAATTATATAAAACCAATAGAAGACGAGGTGATTTTTCGACTTTACGATTTGTATGACGGAGACTTGCGCTCAATCATGTCTGCGGTTAGAGATATTCTCGGTAATTATTCAGAAAAAATAATTAATCAGCCGCTATCAGTAAATGAGGCGATGATTCTACTTGGTAAAGAGAGGATGGAAAAGATTGAGCATACAAGCTCGCTTACAAAAGAACAAAAGCAAGTCCTAAAGTTTCTTGTTCAAACGGGCAAGAATATAAGTCAGACAGAGGCTAGTAAAATCCTAAAGAAACCAAGCTCAAATATATCAGGATATTATTTTAAACCCCTGAAAGAAATGGGCATAATAGAGGAAAAGGAAAGAAATGGAAAATTGGTTTTTTGGGGTCTGACAACCCAATACGAGCCATTACGCTGGGTTTATGAATCACAGGAGAAGGTAGAATCAGAAATAAGAGAAATTGTTAGACAACAACCCACCTTATTTGATGGCTTATTTACCCATGACAAAAGTAAATAACCACAAAGTGGCATTTTATGGGTGTTTTGAGAGAGTTTATTTGCTATGATAAAAAAAATTCAAAATAATCTGCTCAATGAATTGCCGCTTGCCGCCGCGCTTGAGGGCGAAGTGAAGGCGTGGACGGATCAGGGCTGGCAGGGCGTTACCCAGACGACCTACGAACTTTTGGCGTATTGGTTTAATCGCAGTGAGGAAACAGACGAGAAATTTCACGACTGCCAGCGCCGCGCGGTGGAAACGATTATTTACTGCCACGAAGTTTTGGGCATTGAGACACTCAAACAAACATTTGAAAAATTCGCGCCGGAAGCACTGGCGGCGAGTGCCGCGCTTTCGGAAGAAGTGAAGAATTTACCATTTGCCAAATACTGCCTCAAAATGGCGACCGGCACCGGCAAGACATGGGTTTTAGCCGCGCTCTTGGTTTGGCAGTATTTCAACGCCTTAAACGGCGAGCAGCCGGGAAAATACTCCACGCATTTTTTGCTTGTCGCGCCCGGACATGAGGTATTGAATCGCTTGCTTGATATGTTTTTAGGGAAGCACGATCCGAAAACCGGCAATCGCGACAAATCCAAATCAGATTTTGAGCGACCACTTTTTATGCCGGAGGGCGAGCGGTTTCGCAATCGTTTCAATCTGCGGGTACTGGAGCCATCCGACATTCGTCCCAATCTTACGCCGCCGGACGAGCCGTTTGTGTATATCACAAACTGGCAGCAGTTTCGGCTGAACGAATCCAGCAACTTATGGGATCAATTGACCGGTGCCGATGTTGAGGAACAGCCACGCGGCGAAATCATTGCCGACTTTCTTTCCGAGTATTCTGATCTGATTATTTTCAACGATGAGGCGCACCATGTCCACGGCGCCAAGACCGCCAAAGGCGAGGAATTGGTGTGGAGAAGATTTTTGACCGCGCTTTATGAGCGTATGGCGGAAAAGCGCAGCAAAAAGAAAGGTATATTTTTGCAAATTGATTTTTCCGCCACGCCATTTTACGGAAGCGCGGAGAAAAAAGAGTATTTTCCGCATATTGTCTATGATTTTGATTTGGTGGAAGCGATGCGAGCGATGCTCGTGAAGCAAATCTTTTTGGAAGAACGGCAGGGAATGATGGGCGAGAAAATGGACGACCTTGATGTGCGCGCCGAACGAGCCGAAGCCGATAGCGAACACCGGCGCGGGCAGGTTATCGGCGTTTCCGTGAGCCAGAAACTGCTTTTGGATATCGGCAGAAAAAAGATGGAGCAGATAGCCATGGAATTTCGCGAAAAAGGAATGGATAAAAAGCCGGTGCTGTTTGTGCTTGCGGAAAATACCGAGGTGGCCGATTTGGTGGAAGAACATTTGGCGAATTTGACCGACGAGCGGGGCAGAAACTATCGCAATCAGATTCTCGTAATCCATTCGGACAAAAAAGGCGAAATGAGCGACAAGGATTGGGAAAAGTATCGTCAGCAGTTGGAAACATTAGACGAGCCGGAGGAAATAAACCCGATTCGCGTTGTGGTGAGCGTCTTGATGTTACGCGAGGGCTTTGACACGCAAAATGTTGCGGTGGTCGTGGTATTGCGGAGCGCGAAAGCTGATCTCCTTTTGGAACAGATTGTCGGGCGCGGCGTGCGATTGATGTTTCCGGAATATAAATATCCCGAACTTGCGGACTTGAAGCGCGAGGCGCGGGAAGATGTGATGCGAAAGCGCGCGCCGAAAAATTCGTTGGACTTCCTTTTTGTCGTTGAACACCCGAAGTTTCGAAGTTTTTATGAAGAACTGCAGAAGCAAGGATACGCCATTGGCATTGGTGATTCTTCCGGCACGGAAACGACCGGCGACTTGGTTCTGTCGGAAGCCACGCCCGAAAGAATCAAAAAATACGATCTCTCTTGGCCAATACAGGTGCATGAACAATCGCCGAAGTTTGATTTTTCCACCATAGATATTGCCGGGCTTCCGAAGTATTCCATTCCGTTTGAAACCCTCAAAAAACAACTCTCCCAAATCGATATCACATCAGTCAATGCCGAAACCGGCATAAAAATAAAAACATGGAAGCTGGACAATCAGTATTTTGACTACGCCCATTTCTTACGCCAAGCAACAATGGCGGTGGCTTCCGAGAAGGGCGCGCACATTCTCACCGGCAAGATGGCCGATATAACTGGAATTATTGATGAGTATGCCAGCAACTACTTATTCGGCGGCGAGATTGATTTTCAAAAAGCAGAAAATTATACGATTCTCAATTACGCGCCACTATTTGATTTCGTCGTTGGAAGCGTCAAGCGGATGTTGCTGGACGGCTTGGGCGCGATTCAATACGAAGTGAAAGCCGGAAAGATCGGCAAATTAAGCGATGTAAAAAAGATTTATGTGCGCGAGTCGCTTTCTGTGCCGGTGGAACGGTGTATTTATTCGCTTTCTGCATATTCGCGTCGTGGAGAAGGTTTTGAGGAAAAGTTTATGGAGAAAACTTTAGATAAATCCGCCGAGGTGGAAGCGTTTGGCAAAATTCAGCAGAGAAAACACCCACTCAACATTTCTTATCGGGACAAAGACGGAATCAAGCGCGACTATTTCCCCGATTTTATCATCAAGACAAAAGATAAAATGTATATCGTAGAAACGAAGGCCGAGGACGAGATACAAAAAGCGGAAGGGAACGAAAAGAATTTGATTGTTTTGAAAGCGCGCGCGGCGGTGAGTTGGTGTAAAACGGCAAGCCAAGTGTCGTTACAAAACCAGCCGCAGGAATGGGAGTATTTCATGCTCTCCGAAAGAACATTCAAAGAAAACCGGCAATTAAGCTTTGACGCACTGGCGGGATTGGGCAGGTTGGATTTGGAACGGCTCTTGTTAAGCGAGGCGGGGAAACTATTTTAAGATTGCAAAAAATTCCGCCCGTCCGAGCGAGGACGTGGCGGAAGGAGATGTGAGGACCCTGACAAAGACACATCCAATTCAAAAACCGCCCCAAGGCGGATTTTTGAATTTTGTTCTAGCTATTTCCCGAGTGCGGCTTTGAGGTCTGTGCGCGCTTTCTCAACCGCCATCTTGAAATCATCAAGTGCTTTTTTGAGTGCGGCGTGGCGCGTATCCTGCAGGGTTTTCACGGTATCGCGGATTTTTTCCGCGGCCTTCATATCGTCCTGGAATTTTTTGCGAGCGTTCTCAACCGCTGTCCGATATGCCTCGCGGGCTGTTGCCGGAGCAACCCCGGACGAACAGTCAGATTTTGCTTTTGCCATTGCGGCATCAAGCGAACTCTTGAGCGTTGCGATCGCCGCGTCCACCGCGGTCTTTCGATTCACGATAGCAGTATCAAGGCCTGACTTAAATGCGCTATTTGCGGCATCCACCGCGGCTTTCCGCGCGGATACCGCGGATTCTATCGCTTGCTGGAACGTCACGACCGCCGCTTTTTGCGCGGTTGTGGTCGCGCGCGCTTCGAGCTTTGTGTAGTGCTCGTCCCGGCGCAGATCCCGTCGGTCTCGATACTCGCGAAGGCGCTCTTGACGGTCGTCCCGCCGCTCTTTTAATTTCGTCTCGCGCTCTCCCCGCCGCTCCTTGAGTTTTGTTTCTCGCTCAAGAATCCTTTGGCCAACTTGCTGATTGATCTCCCGCGAAACGCGCGTACAGAAATTCACTGACGGTTGAGTAGTCGTGCCTTGCGCAAACGCCGGAAGCGCCGGACCTACGGCAAGGACAAATCCTACAATTACTGGAATTGTCTTATTCATAGCTTAATTGGCCAAATTCACTTGCTGCGGCTGAATCGTACGTTGCGAAATCGGCGTCCGAATTCGCATCGTTCAAAATCGCCTCCTCTTCCGCCAAAGAAACGATGATATCGTCAACAATTTCATCGGGATTGCCCGTTGATGCGGGTACCGCGGCTTTCGTCGCCGTTGTATCGCTAGTTTTGGCGGCTGATTCGGTCCCCGCGGGCTCCGAAGTTACTTGCGTATTTTGGGCGACTTGGGGAGAAACGCCGCCGTAGTTCATATAGAGGACGCCTCCCGCAACAACAAAAACCGCAACAATCGGAAGCACATATTTCATCTGCATATTCATAAATGAGTGAATCTGGATTAATGGATTAGCGAATAATCGTCGACCTTTCGAATCGCTTGATATAGAGGAAAAACGTTTTTCCGGAACCGGTGTGACAGCGCCGATCTCCTGTATTATTTTTTGAAGAAGCGCTTTCTCGGGCTTTATGTCTTTCCCAAACAAAGAAAAACGGTCCACGATCCGGAACGCTTCGGACAATTCCTTTTGAAAATCGGAAAATCGCGCGAGAATTGCCGCCCGTTCTTCACCGGCTTCCATGAGGCGAATCGCTTCGCCAAGCACTGTTTCAAATTTTTCTTTCTCGTCCATATCCATTATTGATTAAACTTCGTAGTACCGCGCATCTTTCGTATGCCGCGCGACTGGAGCTGGCGCACCGCTTCCTCTGTTTTTTCCAAAAGAAACGCAATCTCTTGATTCGGCATATCGTGCATAAATTTAAGCGTGAGCGCCTCTGCTTCAAGCGGGGTAAGCACGCCCATTCCTTCATGAACAATCTCGTCCGCCCACATCTTTTCCAAAACCCG
>Ga0082335_1009373_pt1 | contig 10573 bp, 11 predicted proteins | sample Subgrocontami58m_FD_72375 | JGI IMG/M metagenome (GOLD analysis project Ga0082335, IMG submission 72375) | Subsurface groundwater microbial communities from S. Glens Falls, New York, USA - GMW37 contaminated, 5.8 m (SPADES assembly) (version 2) ... | reverse complement strand
CGGATACGGCGAAGGTCAGCGATCGCGGCGCGCGGGGTCTGCGGCTCCGGCCTGGCTTCGACAGGCGTCGCAGCGCATCGCACCGTCGGCATCGGGCACCATCGCCGCGGCGCGCGTGCGGCCGCAGCAGCAGGCCCACCCCGAGGCGCGTGCGGGATTGCCGACCACCACCGCGTGCGCCGGGACGTCCTTGGTGACCACCGCACCCGCGCCGACCATCGCGTACGCGCCGATCGTGAGGCCGGGCAGCACGATCGCCCCCGCGCCGATCGACGCGCCGTGCCGGACCGTGCTCGCGCCGATAGCCCAGTCCGCGGCGGTCTGGAGCGAGCCGTCGGGGTTGACCGCGCGCGGTCGCCGGTCGTTCGTGAAGACCACGTGCGGACCGACGAACACGCCGTCCTCCAGCGTCAGCCCCTCGAAGAGCGAGGCGTTGTTCTCGATCTTGCAGCGGTCGCCGACGATCACGCCCGCGCCCACGTAGACGCCCGTGCCGACGTTGCACTCGCGTCCGATCCGCGCGTTCTCGCGGACCTGCGCGTGCGCCCAGACGCGCGTGGCCTTGCCGATCCGCGCACGCGCATCGACGATCGCGCTCGGGTGGACGTACGCTGGGCTCGACCTGTCTCGGGGGGCACTCGTCGGCATCGGCGCTCATACTAGGCAGCGGTGGCCACCGAGACCCGCCCGAAGATGAACGTGCCGATCACGAAGCCCTCGCTCGGCGAGGAAGAGGCGCGCGCCCCCTACGAGTCGATCAAGAGCGGCTGGGTCACCCAGGGGCCGAAGGTCGCCGCGTTCGAGAAGGCCGTCGCCGCGTACGTCGGCGCGAAGCACGGCGTCGCGACCACCTCGTGCACCACCGGACTCCACCTCGCGCTCGCCTCGCTCGGCATCGGCCCGGGCGACGAGGTCATCGTTCCGTCCTTCACGTTCATCGCCTCCGCGAATGCCATCCTCTACACCGGCGCGAGCGCGGTCTTCGCCGACATCGACCCACGCACGTACAACGTGGATCCCGCCGACGTCGAGCGGAGGATCACGAAGCGCACGAAGGCGATCATGCCGGTGGACCAGATCGGCCTCGGCTGCGACATCGATGCGATCAACGAGATCGCGGCACACCACAGGCTCGAGGTCGTCGAGGACGCCGCTCCGGCGATCGGCGAGTCGTACCACCCGGAGGCGTCGGCCGCCCGGGGAGCAGACCGGTGGACCGTCAGGTCCGAGGACGACAAGGGACGCAAGGTCGGCTCCAACGCGCACCAGACCGTCTTCTCGTTCCACCCCCGCAAGGTGATCACGACCGGCGAGGGCGGGATGATCACCACCGACGACGACGCGCTCGCCGACCGCGCGCGGAAGCTCCGCGCGCACGGGATGAGCGTGTCCGACCTCGACCGGCACACCGCCGACCGCGTGATCATCGAGGAGTACCACGAGCTCGGGTTCAACTACCGGATGAGCGACATCCAGGCATCGATCGGGCTCGTCCAGCTCCGCCGGCTTCCCGAGCTCCTCCACGTCCGTCGCGCGAAGGCCGCGCGCTACAACGCCGAGCTCCGCGGGATCCGCGGCCTCGAGACCCCGTACACGCCCCCCTACGCCGAGCACACCTACCAGTCGTACTGCCTGCGGCTCACGCGCGAGTGCCCGCTCGACCGCGAGGTCCTCATGACGAACCTGCTCCGCCGCGGCATCGCGACGCGGCGCGGGGTCATGGCCTCGCACCTCGAGGCGGTCTACCTGAAGCGCAACGGTCGGGTCAGCCTGCCGGTCACCGAGGAGGCCACCCGGACCACGATGCTCATCCCGCTCTACGCGACGATGACCGACGACGAGCAGTCCTACGTCATCGATGCGCTCCGCGAGGAGCTCGGCCCCCGGTAGCGCGTCCCCGGCGCAACGTCGCGCCGGTGGCCGCCGCTAGATCCGGCGTAGCGCCTTGTCGCGCGCGACCTGCCCGAGCTGCACGAGGTACTGCGCGACCTCGCGCCGACCGAACTTGGACGCACCGAGCTCGCGGTCGCGGAACGTGTAGGGCACCTCGACGATGCGCCGCGCGCGGGCGCGGGCGATGACCTCGAAGCCGATCTTGAAGCCGATGCCGTTGAGCCGAACGCCCTCGATCGCGGCGCGGCGGACGGCGAAGAAGCCGCTCGTCGCGTCGCGGACCGGCACGAGCAGGCCGCCGAGGAGGCAGGCCGCGCGCGAGACGATCCGGCGCCGGAGCGGCCAGTCCTCCATCCCGCCGCCCCGCACGTAGCGGCTCGCCACCGCGAGGTCGGCGCCCGCGTCGAGCGCGGCGACGAGCGCGGTGACGGTCTCCGGGGGGTGGGAGAGGTCGGCGTCCATCACGACGAGCACCTCGCCGCGCGCCGCCGCGAAGCCGGCGAGGACCGCGGAGGCGAGGCCGGCCTTGCCCGCGCGGCGCACCACCCGCACCGGCAGCCGTGCGGCGAGCGCGTCGGCGACGTCGGCGGTGCCGTCGGGTGAACCGTCGTCCACGACGACGAGCTCGTACTCGCGCCCGGCGAGCGCGAGCGCGAGCCGCTCGGCGAGCGTGGGGAGCGAGCCGGCCTCGTTGTAGGTGGGGGTCACGACGGAGATCACGCGCGACCTAGTGTATGGACCGGATGCGGGTGGTCTTCGACGCGCGGCACCTCCAGACCGTGAGCCGCACGCGCGGGATCGGCCGCTACTCCCGAAATCTCCTCGCCGCGTTCGCGCGCCGCGCGCCGGCCGACGTCGCGTGGACCCTGCTTCGGCTCCGGAGCTTCGCGCCTGCCGATCCGTCGCCGCTGCCGCCGCACCGCGACCTCGGGACGTTCCGGCTGCGCCGGCCCGAGCTCACGATGCTCGCCCTGGATCCGATCCTGCTTTCACTCGAGCTGCCGTTCGCCGCCGGCGACGTCTACCACTCGGTCCAGCTCGGCCTGCCCGCGCTCCGGCGGATGGCGGCGGTCGTCACGATCCACGACCTCGCGCCGCTGCACTTCCCCGACGCATACCTCCGCACGCCGTACGCGCGCGTCGGCCATGCCTGGCAGTACGCGCTCGCCCGGCGCGCGGACGCGGTCATCGCCGTGTCCGAGGCGACCGCCGAGGACGTGCGCGCCCGTCTCCGGGTGCCCTCCTCGCGCGTCCACGTCGTGGCCGAGGCGGTCGATCCGGCGTTCGCCCCGCCGCCGCGGGCCGAGGCGGCCGCCGCGATGCGCGCGCGCTTCGGGCTCCCCGGCCGCTACGTGCTCTACGTGGGGCAGTTCGATCCACGGAAGAACATGGCCGCCCTCTTCGCCGCGTTCGCCGCGGCGTCCGCGCGCGACGACGACCTTCGCCTCGTCATCACCGGAACGCTCGGGAAGCTGTCCTCGATCATGCGCGCGGCGCTCGCCGGCTCGCGCCTCGCGCCCGAGCGCGTCGTGATGACCGGCTTCGTGGACGACGCGACGCTCGGCGCCCTCTACGCGGGCGCGGAGTGCCTGCTCCACCCGGCGCGGTTCGAGGGCTTCGGCCTCACCGCGCTCGAGTCCCTCGCCGCGGGCACGCCGGTCGTCGCCTACGACGCCGGGGCGGTGCGCGAGGTCGTCGGCGACGCCGGGCTCCTGGTCGATCCCACGGCGCCTTCCGGTCTCGCCGACGGGCTCGCCGCGCTCCTCGGCGACGACGCATTCGCGCTGCGGCTCCGTGGGCGCGCGGCGGCCCGGGTCGCCCGCTTCTCGTGGGACCGCGCAGCCGACGAGACCCTCGCGGTCTACCGCGCCGTCGCCTGATCCTCCCGCGTACCGCGGGGCGCCCCGCGCGACTCCCCGAGGTCCCCACGGCCTACACTCGTCCTTCCCATGGCACGTCGGATCCCCCTTCCGCGCCTGACCCAGCGGCAGCGCACCGCGCGCTGGCAGCGCGAGCGCCGGCAGCAGGCCGTCATCGTCGTGCTCTTCTCCGCGGTCCTCCTCTCGGTCCTCGCGTTGGTGGCCTGGTCCCGGGCCGACCGCTACTACCGCGACAACCTGCGCACGGCCGCCGAGGTCGGCGGACGGGTGATCCCCTGGCGCGACTACGCCCTGGAGCTGAAGTACGAGCTCACCCAGTTCTACGTCCAGTTCGGCGTGCCGCCCGAGTTCGAGAACGACCCGCAGATCCGCCCGCAGAAGGCCCAGTACGACGGGATCGCGCTGAGCGCCGTGGTCGAGCAGGCGCTCCTGAACGGGGAGGCTCGGGCGGCGAAGCTCGCGCCCACGGCGCAGGCCGTCGACGAGCGGTTCGCCGCGGACAACGGCCAGTTCCGGAGCCGCCACGTCCTCGTCTCGCCCGACAAGGACGCGACCGACAAGGACGCCGCCGACAAGGTCGCGCTGGCGAAGGCGACCGCCATCGCCCATCAGCTGCGCGCCGCGCCGCAGGACGATGCGCTCTGGAAGACGATCGCTGCAGAGTCGAGCAGCGATCCGGGCTCGAAGGACCAGGGCGGCGAGCTCGGCTGGGTCTCGCCGGGCCAGTTCGTCAAGGAGTTCGAGTCGGCGATCCACGCGCTGAAGCTGTACGAGATCTCGGAGCCCGTGAAGAGCGCGTTCGGCTACCACGTCATCCAGCTCGAGGAGCTCCGCGGGCCGGAGTTCAGCGACTTCGTGAAGCGGCTCGACGCTGCGGGCCTCGGCGCCGGCGTCGCGAAGGAGCACGCGCGGTACGCGATCCTCAAGGACGAGTTCCGCACGCGGGCGCAGGCGCAGGCGGTCGTCTCGCCGACCGCACAGGTGCGGGTCGCGAAGATCGTCGTGAACACGCCGCTCCCGACGAGCGGCGACTTCCAGGCGTTCACCGAGGCGCTCAAGAAGCTCTCCACGGTCACGGGCGAGCTCGAGAAGGGCACCGACTTCGCCGAGGTCGCGAAGCAGTACTCGGACGACGTGACCGCCGAGAAGGGCGGTGACCTCGGCTGGATCGCGCGCGGCACGCTCGGCGACTACCGCGCCGAGCAGGAGCTGTTCACCCTCGACGCCGGGAAGGTGAGCACGCAGCACAGCGCCTCAAGCGCGACGACGATCTACAAGGTCCTCGAGCAGGACCCCGCACGGGCGCTCACCGACGACCAGCGCGAGCAGATCAAGTCCCAGGCCTACGACTACTGGCTCGCCAAGCTCAAGCAGGAGCGGGGCGTGCGCAAGCTCGTTCCCGGCCATGAGCTCGAGTAGCGACGGTCCGAGTCTCGCGCGCATCGCCGAGACCCTTCGTGCGCCCGGCGGCTGCCCCTGGGACCGCGAGCAGACCCACGCCTCGCTCCGCCCGCACCTCCTCGAGGAGACCTACGAGGCGCTCGAGGCGCTCGACGCCGGCGACCCCGATCGTCTCGCCGACGAGCTCGGCGACCTCCTCTTCCAGATCGTGATCCACGCGCAGATCGCGAGCGAGGCGCGGGAGTTCGACCTCGCGGAGGTAGAGCGCCGCATCGTCGCGAAGCTGGTCCGGCGACACCCGCACGTTTTCGCCGGCACCCAGATCCCGGATGGCGACCTCCTCGCACAGTGGGAGCGGATCAAGCGCGACGAGCGGCGACCGCACGAGCGGCCCCCGGCGGACCTTGTGGGACACCGCGCGCCGGCGGCAGACGATGCGTCCACGACCGACGATGTGGCAGCGAGCGCCGAGCGCCGCTCGCTGCTCGACGGCGTGCCGAAGGCGCTCCCGGCGCTCTTCGCCGCCGAGCGGCTCCAGGAGCGCGCGGCGCGGGTCCACCTCGTCCCGCCGCGCGTCCAGCTCCCGCTCGATATCGACGACGAGGCCTTCCTCGGCGACGTGCTCTTCGACCTGGTGGCCGAGGCGCGCGAGCGCGGCTTCGACGCCGAGACGGCGCTCCGCGCCGCGAACGCGCGCTTCGCCGCGCGCGTGTCGCTGGTCGAGGAGCGCGCCCGCCGCGAGGGGCGCGCGCTCGAGTCCTACGCCGAGGACGAGCTCGCGAGGATGTGGGAGGACTGCATATGAGCTTCGCCCGGGCCGATGGTCGCGCGTCCGACGCGCTCCGGCCGATCACGATCGAGACCGGTGTCTCCAAGTTCGCCGAGGGTTCGGCGCGCATCGCCTTCGGCGACACCGTGGTGCTCTGCCTCGCGACGGTCGAGGACAAGGTCCCGCGCTTCCTCGAGGGCAAGGACCGTGGCTGGATCACGGCCGAGTACGCGATGCTCCCGCGGGCGACCCCCGAGCGCAGCCAGCGCGAGAGCATGGCCGGGCGTCCGGGCGGCCGTACGTTCGAGATCCAGCGCCTCGTCGGCCGCGCGCTGCGCACCGCGGTCGACCTCAAGGCGCTCGGTCCGCGGAGCGTGACGATCGACTGCGAGGTGATCCAGGCCGACGGCGGGACGCGCACCGCGGCGGTCACCGGCGGCTGGGTCGCCCTCGCGCACGCTCTCCGGAAGGTGGCGCCGGCGGCGGTGAAGCGCAACGTCGCAGCGGTGTCCGCGGGCCTCGTGAAGGGCGAGCTGCTCCTCGACCTCCCCTACGCCGAAGACTCGATCGCCGACGCGGACGTGAACGTCGTCGCGACGTCGGACGGCGAGCTCGTCGAAGTGCAGGGCACGGCGGAGGGCCGTCCGTTCTCGCGCGCCGAGTTCGACCGCGTGCTCGACCTCGCGCTCGCCGGGATCGCCCGCCTCATCGACGCGCAGAAGGCGGCGCTCCGCTGACGCGACTGCTCATCGGCAGCGGCAACCCGGACAAGCTCGTCGAGTACCGCGAGATCCTCGCCGGTCTCGACGTCGCGCTCGTCGGGCCGGCCGAGCTCGATCCGATCCCGGCGGAGCCGGAGGAGGACGCGCCGACGTTCGAGGAGAACGCCCGCGCGAAAGCGCTCGGCTATGCCCGTGCGGCCGGGCTGCCGACGGTGGCCGACGACTCGGGGCTCGAGGTCGTGGCGCTCCGTGGCGCGCCCGGCGTGCGGAGCCGGCGCTTCTTCGGCGACGATGTGACGGCGGCGGAGCGGAACGCGAAGCTCTTGACGCTGCTCGACGGCGTCGCCGATCGAGCGGCGCGCTTCGTCTGCGTCACGGTTCTCGCGTTCCCCGACGGGCGGGTTGAGTCGTTCCACGGCGAGTGCGCGGGAGCGATTGGTGACGCACCGCGCGGCGCCTTCGGCTTCGGCTACGACCCGGTGTTCGTCCTCCCGGACGGCCGGACGATGGCCGAGCTCACCTCGGCGGAGAAGCACGCGGTCTCACACCGTGGCCGCGCTGGGGCGCTCCTCCGCGCGCGCCTTGCCCACGGTCTCTAGGGCCGCCGCCGCCGGCGCCCCGCGGTCAGGAGAGGCGCCGTTCGAGGAGCGCTCGCTCCGCCGGGTTCTCGGCGAGCGCGAGGGCACGCGCGAGCGCGGCGCGGGACTCTTCGTGGCGCCCGCACTGCTCGAGGAGCCGCGCGCGCGTCGCGTGGAAGAGGTGGTACCGGTCGAGCGGCTCCGCGAGCGCCTCGACCTCGCGCAGCGCGGTCTCGCTCCCCACGACTTGGCCGAGGGCGATCGCGCGGTTCAGCAGCACGATCGGCGAGGGGTCGAGTGCCGCGAGGAGGTCGTAGAGCCGCACGATCTGCGGCCAGTCGGTCGCTTCGTGGCTCGGCGCCTCCGCGTGGAGCGCGGCGATCGCGGCCTGGAGCTGGTACCGGCCGGGGCGGCGCATGCGTGCCGCGCGCTCGACGAGCGAGCCGGCGGCGCCGATCGCGGCGCGGTCCCAGCGCGAGCGATCCTGATCCGGGAGGAGGACGAGATCACCCGCCGCGTCGAAGCGCGCGTCCGCGCGGGCGAGGTGGAGGCGCATGAGCGCGAGGAGGCCGAGCGCCTCGGGCTCGTCGGGCATGAGCTCGACGAGCGTGCCGGCCAGCCAGGCGGCTTCCTCCGCGAGGTCGCGCCGCTCCGCCCGTCCGCCGGTCGAGGAGAGGTATCCCTCGTTGAACATGAGGTAGAGGACGGCGAGGACCTCGCCGAGCCGGTCGGGAAGCTCGCTCGCTTCCGGCACGCGGAACGGGATGTGCGCCGCGACGATCTTCCGCTTCGCGCGGACGATGCGCTGCGCGATCGTCGCCTCGGGCACGAGGTACGCCCGCGCGATCTGCGCGGTCGTCAGGCCGGCGAGCGAGCGGAGCGTGAGCGCGACCTGCGCCTCGCGCGCGAGCGCGGGGTGACAGCACGTGAAGATGAGCGTGAGCCGGTCGTCCCCGAAGCCGGCGATCGCGGGCGTCTCCGCCACCGTTCCCTCCAGCAGCGCGAGCTTTTCGCGGTAGCGCGTCCGGCGCCGCAGCCGGTCGATCCCGCGCCGGTGCGCGGTCGTCATGAGCCAGCCGGCCGGATTCGGCGGGACGCCCTCGGTGGGCCAGCGCTCGAGCGCGACGACGAGCGCCTCCTGGACGAGCTCCTCCGCTAGGTCGAAGTCGCCGAGCCGCCGGACGAGGGCCGCGGTGAGCCGCCCGGCCTCCTCGCGGAAGACCCGAGCGACGACCTCGGCCGCGGCCCCCTCCGCCGTCAGTGCATCTCGACGAGCGGCCTGATCTCGACCGTGGATCCCGCCGGCCAGCTCTTCGCCATCGCGATCGCCTCGTCGAGGCTCGGGACCTCGATGAGCCCGTAGCCGCCGATGAGCTCCTTCGCCTCCAGGTACGGACCGTCCGTCACCACGGGACCTTTCGGCGTGTGCCGCACGGTCGTCGCCGTCGCGCGCGGGGCGAGCTCCTCGCCGCCGAGGATCCGTCCGGCCTTCGTATGACCCTCCCACCACGCGCCGATCTCGGCGTACTTCGCGTTCCGCTCCGCCTCGGGCATCCCCGCCCACTGCTCGTCGCTCGACATGAACATCAGCAGGTACTTCGCCACGTGTCATCCTCCCGGAGCTTCCTTGTTCTCGCCTGCACGACGAATGGCGGGCCGCGTTCTCGACCTCCGTCGCGCCGGTGGCACGGCCGCTCCTTAGGGTAGGTTGACCCCTGAGCAAGACCCATACCAGACCGCCGGGCGCGGCGCGGACGCGGGCGAGGCCTCCAAATGGACGATGCGCAACGCGGGCGTTCCCGGACACGCTGTGCAGCCTTGATCGCACCGGCACGGGGTCCCGTAGGGTCTTTGATCAGACCGGCACGGGGTCCCGTACGGTCTTGTTCAGACCGGCGCGGGGTCCGGCAGTGCGAGGGGGGTCCATCCAGCATGGCCGACATTGACCCCGGCGATCCCGGGAGTCCGATCTTCGAGCGCTGCGCCGACGTCCTCGACCAGGTCCCCTGCGGCGTGGTCGTGTTCGACGCCTCGGGGCGCGTCGCCTTCGTCAATGCCACCGGACGGCGGATCGGGGACGATGCGGGCGTGTCGCCGGCTCCCGCGAGCACCACAGAAATGGCTCGGCGCCTCGGCGAGGCCGACACCGGCCGACCGGTCAGAGCGGACAACACGCCGGCCGCCCGGGCGCTCCGCGGCGAGCTCGTGCCGGCGGAGGAGTACGCCTTCGCCGGGGCTGCCGGTCCCGGTCCCGTGTTCCTGCGCATCGCCGCCGGTCCGCTGCGCGACGAGCGAGGCGCGCTCGTCGGGGCGGTCGCCGTGTTCGAGGACGTCACGCGGGAGCGCGGGCTGCTCGCTGACCTCCGCCGCTCCGAGGACGCGCTGCGCCTGCGGACCCGTCAGCTCGAGGCGATCGTGGAGCTGGGCCAGGACGTCGCGAACGGCACGCCACTCGCGGCGCTCCTCGAACGCGCGGCGGCGATCGTCGCGCGCACGCTCGACGTGGAGCTCGTCGAGATCCTCGAGCTCTTGCCGGACGACAGCCTGCTCCTGCGCGCCGGAGCGGGCTGGCGTCCGGGCGTGGTCGGGCAGCACGTGCTCAGCCGGGACTTCGATTGCCAAGGCGGCCTGGCGATCCGCACGCGCGCGCCGGTCGTCGTCGAGGACCTCGCGAGCGAGACCCGCTTCACCCGGCCGCCGCTCTTCGTCGAGCATCGCGTCACGAGCGGCGCGAACGTCGTCATCGACGGTCGCGGACGGCCGTTCGGCAGCCTGGGCGCCCATTCGGTGCGGCGGCGCACGTTCTCCGTCGAGGAGCTCGGCTTCCTCCGGGCCGTCGCGAACGTGCTCGCCGCCGCAGGCCGGCGCGAGCAGGAGACGCGCCGCCAGGTGGAGCGCATCGATGCGCTCGGCCGTCTCACTCCGCGGGAGCGCGACGTGCTGCTCCTGCTCGCCGAGGGCCTCGATAACCGCCGGGTGGGCGAGCGGCTCGGCATCGGCTACACGACCGTCCGCGGCCACGTGCGCGGCATCCTCGCGAAGCTCGGTGCGCGCACCAGGCTCGAGGCAGTCGCGCGCGCCAACGCGCTCGGCCTGCTCGCCGGCGACGCCCCCGGCGCCACGTAGCGGCGCCGGGGGCACTCCAAATGGAGGGTGTGCCCCGCCGCTGACGAGGTCAGGCTGACATGAATGAGCCACGTGCGCGGCGGCGCGTGCGTGCGGGGGGGGGGGGGGGACCCCCCCCCCCCCCCCCCCCCCCCCCGCCCCGGGGCCGGGCGGGGGGCCCGCGGGGGGGGCCCCCCTTTTGGGGGGGCTTTTGTGGGCGCCCCC
>Ga0082335_1009370_pt1 | contig 10579 bp, 8 predicted proteins | sample Subgrocontami58m_FD_72375 | JGI IMG/M metagenome (GOLD analysis project Ga0082335, IMG submission 72375) | Subsurface groundwater microbial communities from S. Glens Falls, New York, USA - GMW37 contaminated, 5.8 m (SPADES assembly) (version 2) ... | reverse complement strand
TGCGATCGGCCACGTGGGTGACCGTGCACGTGTTGAGGATGTAGGCGTCGGCCTCGGCGACGTCTTGGCCGATGTGATAGCCGGCTGCCAGAACGCGCTGCGCCAAGGCCTCGCTATCGGCCTGGTTGAGCTTGCAGCCCAGGGTCTCGATGACGACAGTGGCCGGGCCGGCCGGGGCCACGGGCGGGGTCGTGTCAGGCCAATGGGTGCCTTGGTTCACAGTGCTGCGAGGTCACACGCCGCCGGGTGTTGACGTAACGGGGGCAGGTGACGTGCGGTGGGAAGTCGAATGGTGCCGTCTCTGTCGGGATTATAGGTCCCTGCTTTTCCCCACGCCAACGAAGCGCGAATTCTAGGTCTGCGGGGTGCCGTTGCCGTAGCTCACGAAGAATCGCATTGTGGTTCAAGTGTAGCGCGTCCAGCCCGCCACCGCCGGCAAGGTCATGAAGGGGAAGAGCGGCGTTGCCCGTTCGCCCGCAGGGCGACAGGGGCCAGCGGTCGGAGCCCGGCCTGGCTGGCCCGCTCCCTTACGGTCGCGGCTCAGATAGGACGCGTCCCTACGGGCAAACCGTTAGTCATGCTGTGAACCCCCGCGCGTACAGCTCGTCGATACGGGCCAGGTCCTCGGCGGGAATGGGCGGCAGGTCGAGGCAGCCCACAGCCTCCTCCAACTCGGCCACGTTCTTCACGCCGGGCACCACGGTGGCGATGCCCTCGTTCATCAGGGCGAACCGCATGGCCGCCTGGGAGAGGGTGCGATATGGACCGTGCACCAGGAACCGGAGCCTGCGAGCCTTGCGGAAGTCCTCCTGCTTCTCCGCGTCGCCGGGCCGGTCCAGGGCCTCGCTCAGGGCCCCGGCCGCCAGCGCCCGGATGCCGATGACCCCCAGCCCGAACTCCACGGCCAGCGGGATGACGTGGGACGGGATGGGCCAGTCGGCCACGACGACGGGCCGCTTGCCCACCGAGGCCTGGTGTAGCAGATCGTACTGGGCCTGGACAGTGTCGAAGCCGCCGCTCTCCATGACCCCCAGCACGCCGTCGTAGTCGCCGTAGCCGGTAAAGCCGAAGAAGCGGACCTTCCCCTCGCGCCGCAGCTCCTGCATCGTCTCCAGGATACCGCCCGGGCCCAGCACGTGCGTCAGGCTGACCGAGCCGGCGTGGTCCGGGTTGCGCTCCTGGCGCACGCGGCTGTGCAGTTGCAGCAGGTCCACGTGGTCGGTCTGCAGGCGGCGCAGGCTGGCCTCCAACGAGGCGCGAATAGCGCCGTCGATGTTGCCCCGCTGACCCGGCGAGACCCGCACTTTCGTCGCGTAGAGCACCTGCTGGCGAAAGGGACGGCCGGCCTGGCCCAGGATCTCTTCGGCCTTGCCGTCCCCATAAGAAGGGGCGACGTCGAAGAAGTTGACGCCTAGCTCGTAGGCCGTCTGGACGGTGCGGATGCACTCCTCGTCGGTCGTCGGGCCCCACACCTGGCCAATGCCTCCACCCCCCACCCCCACGGCCGAAACGGATAGCCCGGTGCGCCCCAGGGTACGGTATTCCATGCTGCCTCCTCCTTCCCCGAGCCGGCTCCGTGGCTCAGGCGGACGTGAGTGTACGCCGATTCGGGTGGCAGCGCGCGCGGGCCGGGGCGCTTCCCTATTTCCACTCCCAGATCTTGCCCAGCGTGGCGCCGTCCGCGGCTACCTCGTACTCGAAGACGCCCACGGTGCTGTTCAGGCGCGCCCAACCAGGCGTGGGGGACTGATACAGGAGGACACCCCGATAGCTCACGGCGCCGGGACCCACCATTTTGCCCACGCCCGTGCCCTTCCAGGTGGCCATCTCGCCGCCAGCGCCCATGATGATGCCCTGGCCCTGCCCCTCGAGGGCACCGTCCGGCCGCATCACGGACACGTAGGTGCCTATGTCCGTCACGTTCACCCCCAGGAACTTGCCGCTCGCCTCGAAGGAGATCTCCATGGTCGCGCCGGCCGCCCCGGGCAGAACCCGCCGGCCCGTCGTGCTACCGCTCTCCTCGCCGATCTGATCACCAAGCATCGCTGCTGCACCTCCACTAATGTAGTTAGATGCTGCAACTATACCAGACTAGAAGATCTAGATCCCTCCGGGGACGCGCCGGTCCCGGGGGCACCGTGCTCTGGCGCGGGGGTCGGGCCGGCTAGCGCGCTGCCGCTGCTTCGGCCGCGGTGCGGCCGGCGATGCGTCCCGTGACGGCGCCGCGGGGCAGGCCGGAACCGTCGGGGTAGTTGTAGTAGAAGAAACCCCCGGTCATCTCCCCCGAGGCGTAGAGGCCGGGGATGGGCCGCTCCTGCACGTCGTAGACCCGCATGCGCGGATCGACCTTCAGACCGCCGAAGCTGAAGGTGATGCCCGCCGTCACCGCGTAGGCGCGGTACGGGGGGGAGTCGATCTTCTGCGCCCAGTTGCTCTTGGTCGGCACGATGCCCTGGGTGTGCAGCCCCTCCCGCTTCGAGTAGTCGAAGGGCCGATCCTCCACTACGGCGGCGTTGTACTCGGCCACCGTGCGCACCAGCACCTCCCGGTCGATATCCAGTCGGGCCGCCAGCTCCTCGATGCTGCTGGCCTCCGCCGGCGTCTGGCCGGCGTAGACGTCGTAGAGCATCGGAATCGTCTTGGCGTCGTAGACCTGGTAGGCGATCCCCTGGGGCTGCTGCATGATCACCGCCCCCGTCTTGGCGTAGGTGTAGTTGTGGTAGTCCTCGCCTTCGTCCATGAAGCGCTGGCCCTGGGTGTTGATCATGATCCCCAGGGCCCAGGAGTAGCGGTTCGTGTTGCCCTTGCGCCCCTCGAACTGCAGGTACTTCCCCTCCACCTGCGCTGCGTTGGCATCGATCGGCGAGCAGTGAACGCTGCTCCAGTGCCCGGCGGACATCGCCCCGATCTCCAGGGCCATGCGCAGGCCGTCGCCCGTGTTGTAGCGGGTGCCCCGCACCTTGGCCACGTCCCAGCCGGCACCCAGGTGGGCCGCCCGCATCTGAGGGCTGGCACCGAAGCCGCCGCAGCCCAGCACCACCGCCCGGCAGGGGATCGTCTCGAACCCCGCGCTGCCCAACACCTGCACCCCCTCGATGGCGCTCTTGTCATCGACGAGAAGCCGCGTTGCCCGTGTCTCGAAGCGCACCTCGATCCCCTGGGTCTGGCAGATCCCCAGCCAGCCCTCGACCAGGCCCGCTCCGCCGTCGATGGCATGGATGTGCGTCCGGCCCGGCGTCCAGCGGAACTTGCCGCCGATGCGCAAGGCCTGCTCGTAGTGCGGCTCGAACTTGATGCCCAGGCCGGCCATCCAGCGGACGGTACCATACGACTCGTTGGCCAGCAGGGCCGCCAGCTCCGGGTCGGAGAGCCCCCGGGTGACCCGCATCATGTCGTTGTAGTAGTCGTCGGGCCTGTAGGGCGGCATGTCGATCACGGCCCAATCCTCCTCGGAGAGCTGGGGCATGATGGGCCGCAGCTCCTCCATGGGCCCGTGAACGAAGCGCATGACCGCGCCGCCGCTGAAGCGAGAATTGCCCCCCCGGTGGCTGTAGGGCGCCTTCTCTACGACGACCACCCGCGCCCCACCCTCATGGGCCGACACCGCCGCCGAGAGGGCGGCGTTCCCCGAACCAATCACTACGACGTCGAAATCACCGGTGGTCATGTGTGCCTCCTGTGGTGGATGGGGACACAGATCTCCGAGGCTCCGTCACCCCGGCGGAAGCCGGGGTCCAGGCCCGCGTCGTACGCCTGGGTTCCGGCTTGCGCCGGAACGACAAAGGACACGGCTTCTGTCGCGAAGACGTTGGGCTACCGCGCCACCTTCGCCCGCAGCGCGTCCTGCTGCGCCCGCCAGCTCTGCCAGGTCTCGATCATCTGCTCCGCTTGGCAGACGCCGTTCTCCTGCAGCTTGGCTTCCATGATGGTGAGGGCCGCCTCGTGCAGGTCCTGGCGCGGGCTCATCACGCAGTCGCGGACGACGAAGGTGTAGTAGTCGTTCATGACTGCATCGATGAAGGTGGCGTTGACGCAGCCATGGGTCACCACGCCGGTGATGACCACCGTTCGGATCCCATTGCTGCGCAGGATCAGGTCCAGGTCGGTGCCCTGGAACGAGGAGGAGCGATGCTTCGTCACCCGGATCTCATCGGGCTGAGGCTCCAGCTCGCTCACGACCTCGTGACCCCACGTGCCCTTGATGGCCACCGACTCCAAACCATACTTCTTGGCCCGCATGAGGAGGTCGGCACCCGAGTTGTAGAAGCCGTGGAGCTCGAAACCCATCTGGATGAAGACCGGCAGCACACCGGCCCGCCGGGCCTCTTCCAGGAGCGCCTTGTTGGGCGGGATGATCCTCTGGAAGCGCTCCACCTGGTGATTGCGCCGGTCACTTGCCCCGCCCGGTGAGCAGTAGTCGTTCTGGATGTCCACCATGATCATGGCGGTGTGACGCGGGTCCACCTGCTCGCCGAAGGTCCTGAGCATCTTGCTCTCGAACGATCGGTCGACATAGGGGTGCTCCTTAACCTGAGGCCAGCCGCTGGGATTGGTCATCTCGAACTCTCCTTCCATGCTCCCTTCAGCGGCGGGGGACAGGCCCCCGCCTTACACTTGGAGACGCTAGCCGGCCGTGACGCGAGGCGGCGTGGAGAGGGCGCCCGGCTGCCGCCGCAGGTACCTACCGTGGCCCTTCGCGCCAACCACCTTCCCGTCCAGCATCACCGTCTGACCGCGCACGATGGTGCGGACCGGCCATCCCTTGACCTGCCATCCCTCCCAGAGGGAGAAGTCGGACTCCGACTGGCAGTAGGCCGGGTCCACGGTGCGCTCCTGGTTCAGGTCCACAATGGCCAGGTCGGCGTCCGAGCCCGGCTGGATCGTGCCCTTGCGCGGGTAGAGGTTGAAGATACGGGCCGCGTTGTACGAGGTCAGCTCGGCCACCCGCTGAAGGCTCAGGCCCCGCTTGTGATGTCCCTCGCTCAGCATCAGCGGCAGCATCGTGGCAATGCCAGCGAAGGATGGCCCCACGTCCCAGATGGAGGGGTTGGGTCCGCCTTGCGCGGGCCGGCCGCCGTGGTCCGTGGCGATGGTGTCCACCGTGCCGTCCAGGATCCCCTCCCACACGGCGTCGGCCTGATCCTTGGGCCGGATGGGCGGGATCTTCTGCGACGGGCGGTGTCCCGACTCGGTATGCAGCGTGAAGTACTGGGGACAGGTCTCTACGTAGATACGCTTGTGGCTCTGGCGGGCCCGCCGCACCTCGTCGAGGCCGTCGCGAGTGCTCATGTGCACGATGTAGAGGGTGGCGCCCGCGTTGGACGCCAGATAGCAGGCCGTGCGGACGGCGTTGCCCTCGACGAAGGGAGGTCGGGTCGCATTCCAGGCCGCCTGGCCCTCCATCCCGGAGGCCTTGATCCGGGCCTCCAGCCGCATGGGGATGTCGCCCGTCTCGCAGTGGACATTGACAACCACGCCCGGAATCTTGGCCGCCGTCGAGAAGAGGTCCCAGAGCAGGCCGTCGTCGACCGGGACGAAGCCGCGCGCCGCGCGGGGGTCCTTGGCGGGATCGGGGTTGAAGCGGTAGTTCATGTGGTACTTGAACGAGGTCACCCCGTACTGCTCCACGTAGCGTGGCAGGTTCTCGACCTGATGCTCGGAGAGGGTGCCGAAGTGGAGGGCGAAGTCGATGTAGGAGATGGGCTCGCCGCCGGCGATCTCCTGCTGGAAGGGTGTGTCCAGCTCCCCAGGCCGCACCAGGAAGTTGATGTAGGTCGTCACCCCACCGATCGTCGCGGACCGTGTCTCCGTCTCGTACTGCTCGATGGGGGCACCCATGTAGGCGACGTGCACGTGGGGATCGATGGCCCCCGGGAAGATGTGCTTCCCACGGGCGTCGATGAGCTCTCGTCCGTCCGCGGGGTCGGCGGGGTTGAGCAGGGCGGCGATCTTGCCATCCTGGATGGCGATGGTGGCCGCCACCTCCCCCTGGCCCGGAATGACAGCCGTGCCGTTGCGGATCACTGTGTCAAAGAGCATACCCCGTCTCCTGTCCTGAAAAGTCGCTGCGTCTCGGAGCGACCCCAACCTGAAGGTTGGGGCATCCATCCCGGTAGAATCGCAACCTCATGCCCCAGCCTTCAGGCTGGGGTGCTCAGCCAGCCTCCCAATGCCAGATCGCCTCGGATCCTACTTCCCCCAGGTGCTGGCGAGGGTCGCCCCCGGCACCACGTCAAAGCGCGCCCGCAGCAGGGTGAGCGCGGCGTCGTGCAGGTTCGCGTGGTCCGACGCGACGCAGTCCTCGGCGACCACGACGTAGTAATCGTTGTAGGACCCATCCAGGGCCGTGGCCAGCACGGCCCCGTCCGTGGCCCCACCGGTCAGAATCAGGGTCCGCCGCTCGTTGGCCCGCAGGTAGACGTCGAGACCGGTGTTGACGAAGGCGCTGGTCCGGAACTTCTGGACCCGCACCTCGTTCGGCTGGGGATCCAAGCCATCCACGAGCTGCCAGCCCCAGCTCCCCTCCACCACAGAGGACACGCGGGGCCGCCCGGCGTGCAGAGAATCGAAGTAGCTCACCCGCGATGCCGAGTCGGTCAGACCCAGCGCGTGCCGGGTAACCTGGACGAAGATCACCAGGCAACCCGCCTGCCGCGCCGCCGAGAGGAGGCTCAGCAGCGGCTGGAGGGCAGCCTGAGAGGTGCTGATGTTGCGGCCCTGCTGGTCGGCAGAGCCTCCGGGCGAGCAGAAGTCGTTCTGGACGTCGAGGACAACCAGGGCGGTGTGGCGCGGTTGGATCTTCTCATCGAGGGTCCGAAAGACGGTCCGCTCGTTCACGCCCTCGGCCCCCCTACTTTTGCACCCAGATCAGCTCGGCGTTGGGGTTCCAGGGCATCGAGAAGGAGTGCCCGAAGTTGCGCCAGTTGTGCAGGTGCGGGTGATAGGCTGCGAAGCTGGCGATCTCCGACATGGCCAGGGCCGGGACCTCCTCCATCAACATGAGCTGGATCTTCTTGACGATCTCCCAGCGCTTGGCGACGTCGAACTCGGCCGCCTGCTGCTCCACCAGCTTGTCGTACTCGGGATTGGAGTACTTGCAGATGTTCTCGGAGCCGCCCGTGATCCAGCGCCGGTAGTTGCGGGTGATCATGCTCTCCCCGCCCGCCGAGGGGCGCACAAACATGTCGAACCCGCACTCCCCGAAGCGCTGGAGGCCGATGCCCACCTCCACCGGATCCAGGGTGATGTCGATGCCAATGCGCTTCATCTGCGCCGACGACGCCTCGTTCCACTCGGGATTCGACGTGTAGGTAGCGATGTGGGTCGAGGTCATCTTGAACCCGTTCGGATACCCCGCCTCGGTCAGCAGGCGCTTCGCCTCCGCCAGGTCCTGGTCCTTGGGCTTGCGGAAGCCCGGCATCTTGGCCAGGTCTTCCTGCGTGAGGGTGTGCGGCTGCCACCCCGAGGGGCTCCCGGCTACGAGATAGGGCACGCCGAGGCCATCCGTGAGCTGCTTGTTCTCCTCGTCCCGGTCCAGCGCCAGGTGCATCGCCCGGCGCACGCGCTTGTCGCTCAGAGGTGGCTTCTGGACGTTCATGTAGTAGACCTGCACCAGGCTGCCGCCCAGGTTGTCCACCTTCGCGTCCTTGGCCGCCGCCTGGATCGGTCGCATCTCGTTGATGTCGCCGGCCGTGTAGTTGTCGATCTGCTTGGAGAGGAAGGCCGCCTGCCGCTGGGACTTGTCGCCGATGAAGTGTGCCACCATGCGGTCGAGATAGGGCCGGTCGGGCACCCAGTAGTCGGTGTTCTTCACGGCGGCGTACTGGTTGTCGACGTCGAACTTCTCCATCTTGAAGGCGCCCGTGCCGATGACCTGCTTCGTCAGGTCGCCCCCGTCATCGAAGATGTGCTTGGGCACGATCGGGTACGCGTTCAGGTAGCGGATCACGTCGGCGTCCGGCGACTTCATGACGAGCCTCAAGGTGTACGGATCGGGAGCCTCTACCCGGTCCATGCCGGCCATCAGAGACCGAAACTCGAAGCCGGTCTTCGGATCGGCTCCCTTCTCGATGCTGAACTTGACGTCGGCGGAGGTCAGGGGCTTGCCGTCGTGGAACTTCACGTTCTGGCGTAGCTTGAAGGTGAGCGTGAGCTTGTCGGAGGAGAGTTCCCAGCTCTCGCAGAGCCGGCAGAACATGTCCACGGCAAAGGGCGACTTCCCGGGCTGGAGCCGCCGGGCCATGACCGTATCGTAGGCCGTGTCGAAGAAGGACCGCTGCCGTGTGTTGTTGCCCCAGGGGTCCAGGTTCAAGGGGCCATTGTTGGAGGCGTAGCTGAAGGTGCCCCCCTTGGCGGCCGGGGCCTCGTAGCCCAGGCTCACCGGATCGACGTACCAGGCATCCTTCGATGTACCGGCCACGGCCTGAGGGGCAGGGGCCGCGGCGACCCCAGGGCCCGGCGCCGCCGGGGCAGGCGCGGGCTGCGCCGGTGCCGCCGGCGCCTGGGGCGGGGCAGGGGCGCACGCGACCGCGAGGGCGACCAGCGCCGCGCAGAGCATAGGACGCCGGGATGGCCCGAGGTGAGGAAGATCCACCGTACCTACTCCTTCTAGATGAAGACTGAATGCCTTGACCGCATTCAGTGCCAGAGGGGCAATCGGTACTCTAGCATCGCGTCTGGTGCCGGTCAATCAGCCGCAGAAGCCGTAGGGGCGGGTCTGAGACCCGCCCCCCCGACACCACGCACGAGGTCTATCCCACCGTCACAACCCCGCGCCCGTCTCGCAGCTCGACCTTCGTCCCCAGATCGGCCGAGAGCCGCGCGATGCGCGCGAGGATCTGCTCCCCCATCTCTGGATCGGCCAGCAGCGGCCGGCCCCGCTGGGACCGCGACCGGCCGTAGCCCAGGTCCAGCGGGTAGAGGGCGAGATCCGCCAGCTTCCCCTGGCCAAACCGGCACACCGCCAGCACGGTTTGCCAGTTGAGCGGGTCGCCGGCGTGGGCTCGGCGATTCTGGTCGGTGAGGGCATCGAAGAAGTCGGCCGGCGTGCTCATGGGGTCCAGGCCCCAGCTCTCGTAGGCGTGGGCCGGCAGGAACCGGGCGCTTTCATACTGCATGCAGAAGTTGCCCAGGCTGCAGAACAAGGGCTTCCCCTTATACATCTCGATGCCCAGGGGCACGTGGGGACCGTGGCACACGAAGATGTCTGCCCCTTCATCGAAGGCCCGGTGGGCAAAGTCGAACACGAAGTCGGCCGGCCGGTCCATCTCGTCCCGGCTCTTCGCCGTCCACAGGGTCGGACCACCCATCTCGTGGTTGTGCAGGCTGAAGATCACGAGGTCAGCCTGGCGGCGCGCCTCGCGGATCTGGCGCAAGTTCTCCTCGGCGTCGCGCTCGTTCACCTTCGTCTGCACGGCGAACCGGTCTCCGGGGATGAAACGCCGCCCCAGGAACGTGTACTCCGTGTCACTCGACGTGCCGGTCTGCGCTGGCGTGAAAAAGCCGAAGGCGCGGACCCGCTCCCGGTCGGCATCGAAGGGCAGGCCCCGGCCGACGGCCCGCAGCCCCTGCCACGCCTCGGGAGGCAGCACGTAGGTCGTCTGGAAGCCCAGGGGATTCACGCCCGGCTTGCCGGGCATGTCCACCCGCTGGTTCTTCGCCGGATACCACTCGGGGAACATGGAGGTGGCAGCGACCAGGGCGACCCGCCCGTTGGCCGTGTCACGGTAGGCGGGACTCGCCGCCTCGCGCAGGTTGCGGCCCGTGCCAGCGTGGGTAATGCCGGCCTCGTCCAGGTAGTGGTTGCTGATCACCACCCCTTCCTCGCCAAAATCGTAGCAATGGTTGTTGGCGCAGGAGAGGAGGTTGATCCCCATCCACTTGATGTCCTCGGTGATGTGAGGTTCCGTGGTAATGTAGGGCCCGGCCTTGATGGTCGGGGTCCCATCACCATAGCGATGCACCGAGGACTCGAGGTTCATGAAGCCTACGTCCGCCCCCCGCAGCAGGTCGCGCACCTGGAGAAACCGTGCCTCACGGTAGACCGCTAGGCCCCGGCTCAAGTTCAGGTCGCCCCCCAGGGCAGCAGTGATCTCGCCTTTTTCAGCGTCGTACAGCACGCTCTCTCCCTCCGCCTGTCTCGTCCGGCTCGCTGGCGGTCAAGAATACGCCTTGGGGGACCGGTCTGCCATCCGCCGGAGCCGCCGACGCCCGCCGCGCCGCCCCGCCCGGCCTTCTTGGCGTTGACATTGGTCGACAAGGGTTCTAGCATTACAGAATTTCCGCCGAGAGCAGCCGGAGCTACTCTACAAGAAGCAATAAAAGGAGATTCCCGGATGATCCGAAGGGCCTTGACCGGCGTTCTGTCCCTTGCCTTCCTGGCAGCATGTGCCCCCACTCCACCCCCGGCTCCCGCGGCCCCACCCGCGGCGCCGGCCGCGGCTCCCGCGGCCCCCGCGCCGGCGCCCGCCGTCCAGACGGTGCCGGGCACGAGCAAGGACGCCTGGTACGTCGATCCCACCAGTCTGGGCTTCGAGAAGCCCGCCACCAAGGGCGGGATCTTCACCTTCACGAACACCGG
>Ga0082335_1009368_pt1 | contig 10580 bp, 13 predicted proteins | sample Subgrocontami58m_FD_72375 | JGI IMG/M metagenome (GOLD analysis project Ga0082335, IMG submission 72375) | Subsurface groundwater microbial communities from S. Glens Falls, New York, USA - GMW37 contaminated, 5.8 m (SPADES assembly) (version 2) ... | reverse complement strand
GCGGCTTTGCCGGCCGCGGGAGCGGGCGCGGCCGTTACCGTCTTATCCTGCGCCGGAGCGGCGGCTGCGGTTTTCTCAGGCGCGGGGGCGGCGGGCTCCTTGAACTTGCCTCCGGCGCTATTGGCCAAGTAGACCACCGCGCGCTCGACCTCCAGGTCGCTCAACCCTGCGCCGCCGCCGCGCGGAGGCATCGCGCCCGCGCCCTTGATTGCGGTCGTCACCAGATGCTTCTGCCCCTCCCTGATGCGCGAGGCCCAGCCGCTCTTGTCGCCGAATTTGGGCGCCCCGGCCGCGCCGCTCGCATGGCAGGCGCTGCATGTCGACTTGTAGATGTCCTCGCCGCTTTTCGGCCCCTGGGCCGCGTCGCCGGCATTGTCGAAGGCCACGTTGCCCACCGGTTTCAGGCGTTTGGCCACAGCGTCGGGCGCCATGGCCGGACTGTCCTTGTCGACGCTGCGCATGTTGGAAATAAATTGCAACGCCAGCACGACAATCAGGATCGGCAGCAGAAATGTGATCGCAAGCAAGGTGATCACCTGCTTCGGCGTATCGAATTGGATTTCGTGCCCGCTATCGTGTTCGTTCTGGCTCATTGGTTTCCTAACTCTTTGCAAACGCGCGCATTATAGTCGGAAACGCAGTCGCCTTGAAAGCATTGCCGCATGGAGGGATGCGGCAAAAGCCGGTATACTTTGCCCGGCACGCGCCCGTAGCTCAGTTGGATAGAGTGTTGGTTTCCGAAGCCAAAGGTCACAGGTTCGACTCCTGTCGGGCGCGCCATTTTTATCAGAGACTTACGATGCCGCGCGTGTTGAATTCAGAACGCAGGCGTCGCTACATCGTCCTGCCCTTGCGACTTAATTTCTCGCCCTTACCGCGCTTACCCGCCAGCACCCCGGCCTCTATGGCCGTCAAGCCACTCAGCATCACGGGCGCGCGATCGGGAAATTCCGCGACCAGTCGCAACTTCCCTCCCATCGCCTCGACGTAACCGCGCAGCGTTGAGATCAGCAAATCGCTGCGCTTCTCAAGGCGCGAGATACCGTCCTGCCCGATCCCGAGTTCCTCGGCCATCTTCTTCTGTGTCAGCGCCAGGGCGCGTCGCAGGTCGCAAAGTGACGTTTCATCTTCAATGAGCTCAGCCGTGCGCGCTTCCACCCTCTTGCGCCGCGCCGGGCTCAGTGCCGCCATTTTCTGTTCCAAGGTCTTAGCCATCGCTCTTTCTCCTTTCCTTTTCGACCCGCGCTACATGCTCGTCAAAGCGCGCGTCCGCTTTCTTGATGAGTTGGCGATAGAATCTCTTTCCGCTGTCGCCCGATTTATCGCCGCCCACCAGCAGAATTGCCTGCCGCTTGGGGTCGAAGGCGAAGGCGACGCGCCACACGCCGTCCGCAGCGTCGAATCGCAGTTCCTTCATGTTCGCGTGACTCGATCCTTTCAGCGTATCCACGCGCGGCCGACCCAATGCCGGCCCGAATTGCTTTAGCAGCCCCATGAGAGCCAACACTTCGTCCTGCACCGCTTCCGGCAGATCGTTCAATTCGGCATCGAAAGCGTCATGCAACAGCACAGCCCACATCATGGTATAAGTATGACTTTAAAGACATATGGTGTCAAATGCATGAACCACCAATTGGAAAGAGGCGCTTCATGTACTACTTTAGACGCTGGCGGAGATACCGGCATAGATCAACCGCAATCTTTCAACGCTTCCTGTACTATCGCGTCTCGAACAGCGTAGCCCTTTTGTTTCCGCCCCGCCGGCGTGCGGCGGGCATAGCCAGGAGCACAGCATGAGCGCCATCAGCCGTTACCCCGTACCCAGGCTCGAAGACCTGCCGCAGGACATCCGCGAGCGCATCGCCGCGGTGCAAGAGAAGGCCGGCTTCGTGCCCAATGTGTTCCTCACGCTCGCCCACCGTCCGGACGAGTTTCGCGCCTTCTTCGCACTCCACGACGCGCTGATGGAAAAAGACAGCGGCCTGACCAAAGCCGAGCGCGAGATGATCGTGGTTGCCACGTCCGGCGCCAACCAGTGCCAGTACTGCGTGGTCGCCCACGGCGCGATCCTACGCATCCGCGCCAAGAACCCGCTCATCGCCGACCAGGTGGCGGTGAACTACCGCAAAGCCGACATCACGCCGAGGCAGCGCGCCATGCTCGACTTCGCCATGAAGATCGCGCTCGAGCCCTGGACCACATGCGACGCCGATTTCGAGGTCCTGCACGGCCACGGCTTTTCCGACGAGGATATCTGGGACATCGGCGCCGTCGCCGGGTTCTTCGCACTGTCGAACCGCATGGCCAACCTGATCAACATGCGTCCGAACGACGAGTTCTATACCATGGGGCGCGAGCGGCGCCAGTGACCCGGGCGATGCGTCTGCTGCTCGTCTGGGTCGTCAACGCCCTGTCGCTGCTCGCGGTCGCGTACCTCCTGCCGTCGGTGACCGTGGCGAGCTTCTACATCGCGCTCATCATCGCCCTGGTGCTGAGTTTTCTCAATACGCTCATCCGGCCCGTGCTGGTGCTGATTACCCTGCCCATCACCATCCTCACCCTCGGGTTGTTTACCCTGGTGATCAACGCGCTCTTGTTCTGGTTCGTCGCCTCATTTGTGGCTGGTTTCCAGGTGGCTGGATTTTGGTCGGCGTTCTGGGGCGCGCTACTCTACAGCGTGATTTCCTCGCTCGCCAGTTGGCTGCTCATACCACGGCCGCGGCCGCCGTCGCCGCCTGCCGACTATATCGATTCGACGGCTCGTCGGCTTTAGGGGCGACGCCCCCGCCGCGACCGGCGCCGAGAGCGAACACCCATCAGGCAGGGGGCGGGCCTCCTGCCGCCTGGCCTCGATCGGTCTCACAGCAGCACGATGTCGAACTGTTCCTGGGTGTAGCTCGATTCCGCCTGCATCGACACCGGCTTGCCGATGAAGTCCTCGAGCATGGCGAGCGACTGCGATTCTTCCTCCAGGAACATATCGATGACCACTTGCGCGGCGAGGATGCGGAACTCGCGCGCGTTGAACTGACGCGACTCGCGCAGGATCTCGCGCAGGATCTCGTAGCACACGGTGCGCGAGGCCTTGACCTGGCCGCGGCCGCCGCAGGTGGGGCAGGGCTCGCACAGCACGTGCGCCAGCGATTCGCGCGTGCGCTTGCGCGTCATCTCCACCAGGCCGAGCTGGGTGAAGCCGCTCAGCGTCATGCGCGTGCGGTCGCGCGCGAGCGCCTTGTTCAATTCGGTCAGCACCGCGGTGCGGTGCTCCTCGTTTTGCATATCGATGAAATCGAGGATGATGATGCCGCCGAGGTTCCTCAGGCGCAACTGGCGCGCGATCACCTGCGCCGCCTCCAGGTTGGTCTTGAAAATGGTGTCGTCGAAATTGCGCAGGCCGACAAAGCCCCCGGTGTTGACGTCGATGGTGGTCATCGACTCGGTCTGGTCGATGATCAGGTAGCCGCCGGACTTCAGGTCGACGCGGCGCGCGAGCGCGCGCTCGATCTCGTCCTCCACGCCATATAGGTCGAACAGCGGCCGTTCGCCGTTGTAGTGGTCCAGGCGCGCGAGCACGTTCTGCATGTAGTCGCGCGCGAACGCCTGCAGCCTGAGGAAATTCTCTCGCGAGTCGATCAGGATGCGGCTGGTGTTCTCGTTGACGAAGTCGCGCAGCACGCGCTGCGCCAGCGACAGGTCCTGGTACAGGAGCGAGGGCGCGGCCGCGGACTGGCTTTTCTCGCGCAGGTCCTGCCACAGCTTGCGCAGGTACTGCAGGTCGTTCAGCAACTCGGCGTCGCTGGCGGTTTCCGCCATGGTGCGGATGATGAAGCCGCCTTTTTCGCCGGCGGGCAGGATCTGCTTCACCCGCTCGAGCAGCAGTGCCCGCCCGCTTTCGTCCTCGATGCGCTGCGAGATGCCGATGTGCGCGTCCTGCGGCAGGTGCACCAGCATCCTGCCGGCGATGCTGATCTGGGTCGACAGGCGCGCGCCCTTGGTGCCGATCGGATCCTTCACCACCTGCACCAGCAGCGGCTGGCCTTCGGCGAGGATTGATTCGATCGGCCGTTGCGCCGCCTTGCCCGGCTCGGCGCCGCTGTGGCTGTTCTGGCGTTCCTCCCAGATGTCGGCGACGTGCAGGAACGCGGCGCGCTCCAGGCCGATCTCGACGAAGGCCGACTGCATTCCGGGGAGCACGCGCGCCACCTTGCCCATGTAAATATTACCCACCAGCCCGCGGCTCGCGGCGCGCTCGATGTGCAGTTCCTGCGCGACGCCGCTATGCATCACGGCGACCCGGGTTTCCTGCGGCGTGACGTTGATCAGGATGTCTTCGCTCATGCGGGCATTCTACCGGATGGCGGCGGAAGCGCGTCCGGGGCGGCCGTGGCTCAGGCGCTAGGCCCGATGCCGAAGCGCTTGAGCAGCTGTGCGGTCTGGTACAGCGGCAGGCCCATCACGCCGGAATAGCTGCCGCGGATCTCGGTGATGAATGCGCCGGCATGGCCCTGGATGCCGTAGGCGCCGGCTTTGTCCATGGGCTCGCCGCCGGCCACGTAACGCTCGATCTCGGCCGGCTCGAGCGTGCGCAAGCGCACCGCGGTCGCCGACAGCTCGGTCTCGATGCGCTCGCCGAACTTGAATGCGATTGCCGTGAGCACCTCGTGCTCGCGGCCCGACAGGCGTGCCAGAAAATCGGCGGCCTCGGCTGCGTCCGCCGGAGTGCCGAGGATTGCGTCGCCCAGGCATATCGTGGTGTCCGCCGCCAGCACGCCGCGCAGCGGCAGCTTGCGCTGCTCGAGGCGCAGCCAGCCGCCCTCGGCCTTGTCGCGGCAGAGGCGCAGGACGTAGTCGCGCGGTTTTTCCCCGGGCAGCGGATCTTCGTTCACGTCGGCACCGCGCTTCGCCTTGACGCGCTGCATCAGCACTTCGTGATCGACGCCGATCTGGTGCAGCAGTTCGCGCCGGCGCGGGCTGCGCGAGGCTAGGTAAATATACGACTTGGTGATCAGCATGTTCATTCGCGATGGTACGGGTGGCCGCCGATGATGCTCAGCGCGCGATACAGTTGTTCCGCCAGCAGCACCCGCGCCAGCCCGTGCGGCAGGGTCATGCCCGACAGGCGCAGCCGCATGGTGGCGGTCTTTTTCAAGGCGGCGTCCAGGCCGTCGGCGCCGCCGATCAGAAATACCACCGGGCCGCGTTCCTGCATCCAGGCCTCGAGCTGCAGCGCCAGGCCGGTCGTGCTCAGATCCTTGCCGCGCTCATCCAGCGCAATCACGCGGCCGCCCTTGGGCAGCGCGGCGCGGATGCGCCCGGCTTCGGCGGCGAGCATTTGCGCCACGGTTTTCCCGCTGGTGCGCGCTTCCGGTTTGATCTCGATGAGATCGAGCGCCGTGCCCGGCGGCATGCGCTTCGCGTATTCGCGATAGCCATCGACCACCCAGGACGGCATGCGCGCGCCGACGGCGACCACGACGAGTTTCATCTGGGTTTGCGGACGCGGTTACCCGGCGGCCGGCTGCGATTGCGCCGCCTTCTTGCGCGCGCGCGGCCGTTTCGGTTCGGGCTGGTCCCACAGCTCTTCCAGGTTGTAGTACTGGCGGATGCCGGGCTGCATCACGTGCACGATGATGGCGCCGAGGTCGACCAGGACCCACTCGCCGGTCTGCGCCCCTTCCACCGAAAGCACGTGGGCGCCCGCCGCCTTCAGCTTCTGCGCCACATTGTCGGCGAGCGACTTGACTTGGCGCGTCGAGTCGGCGCTGGCGATGATCATGCGCTCGAACAAGGGTGAGAGATGGGCGACTTTGAGCACGACGATGTCGCGGCCCTTGATGTCTTCGAGTGCGGCAACCACCGCTTTTTCCATTTTGCGGATATCCATTAGGTTTTGCGTGTCTCCTTTAGGTAAAGATGCTGCGACTGAATATAAGCGAGAACTGCGGCGGGGAGCAAACGGCGCGTGTCCTGCCCGGCGGCAAGCTTTGCGCGGATGGCCGAGGCCGAGACGTCCATCGGCGGCATGCCGAAGCGCGCGATCCTGCCCGCCGCGCTCGCGGCGAGCTGTTCGCCCCGCGCCGAGCGGCGGGCGATCTCGGCCGAGAGTTCGGGCCGCGGCCCGCCGTCGCTCGCGAGATGGCCGGGGCGGCTGACGTGGGCAATATGCGCCAGATCGAACAGCTCGCGCCAGCGCAGCCAGGTCGGCAGGCTGAGGAAAGAATCGCCGCCCAGCAGCAGCACCAGCGGCTGCGCCTTCCCCAGCTGCGCGCGCAGCCGGGCGAGGGTATGCACGGTGTAGGTGGGCTCGCCCGACTCGAGCTCGGCGGCGTCGATGCGAAAGCGCGGATTGCCCTCGGTGACTAGCCTGAGCATCGCCAGCCGGTCGCGCTCGCTCGCCACGGGCGGCGCGCGATGTCCGGGGCTGCCCGAGGGTATCCACAGCACTTCGCCGAGTGGCAGTTCGGACAGCGCCGCCTGGGCGAGCGCGACATGTCCCGAATGAACCGGATCGAAAGTGCCGCCGAGGATGCCGATGACGTTCAGGTTCGGCGCGTTCCGGTCGGCGGCGTTCAGGTTCGAGGTGTTCAATCAGATCGCGTTCAGAATTTGCGCGCGGCGCCGACGGGCAGGTTGGCGATTCGCCGCATCTCCGGCTCATCGAACACGCCCGGGTGTTCGAGATAATCGAGCAGCATGTCGGTGGCATCTAAGCCCCAGAACAGCTCCTTGCCGGTATCGAACGTCGGCACGCCGTACACGCCGCGAGCTATCGCCCGGCGGCCGTTCGCGGCGAGCGCGTCTTTCACGCGTTGCTCGACGATCATGGCATCGGCAGCAGCAACGCTGAGGCCGAAATTGGCGGTGAGCGCCGGCCACTCGTCGGCCACCGAGCGGCCTTCTTTCCAGATGAATTCGAATAGGGTCTTGATCGCCTCGTAGCGGCAATCGAGCGCGAGCGCGAGACGCAGCGCGTGGATCGGATTGAACGGATGCGCCGGCGGGTAGGTCATCGCGATGCCGTGCCGGCCGGCTTGCCAGTAGGTGAACCGATAAGTCTGCAATCGCTTCGCCGGCACCTCCGCCGGCCCTTTGCCGCCCCAGTGGTTGAGCAAGCCCGCGAACAGCACCGGGCGCAACTCGGCCGTCTGCATCAGTTCTGGGTAAGCCTCGAACTGCAGGTACGCGTAGGGCGAAACGAAATCGAAGTACCAGACCAGCCGGGTCGCTTCCTGGTGGCTCACGTCCTGATCTGCCCGTCGCCGAGCACGACGTATTTCTGCGAGGTGAGGCCTTCCAGCCCTACCGGCCCGCGCGCGTGCAGCTTGTCTGTGGAAATGCCCACTTCCGCGCCCAGGCCGTACTCGAAGCCGTCGGCGAAGCGCGTCGAGGCGTTGACCATCACCGAGCTCGAATCGACCTCGCGCAGGAACCGTTGCGCTTTTTCCCGATCCTCGGTGACGATGGCGTCGGTGTGCGCCGAGCCGTACTTGGCGATGTGCTCCATCGCCTGGTCGATGTCCTTCACCACGCGCACTGCCAGGATCGGCGCGAGATATTCGGCATACCAGTCGTCCTCGCTCGCGGCCTTGATCGCGGGCACGAGCTTGCGCGACTGCTCGTCGCCGCGCAATTCCACGCCCTTGGCAAAATAAATCTGCGCCAGCGGCGGCAGCACCTTCGCCGCCACGCTTTCCGCGACCAGCAGCGTTTCCATGGTGTTGCAAGTGCCGTAGCGCTGGGTCTTGGCGTTGTCGGCGATGTGTATCGCCTTCGCCAGGTCGGCGCGATCGTCGATATACACGTGGCACACGCCGTCCAAGTGCTTGATCATCGGGATGCGCGATTCGGCCATGACGCGCTCGATCAGGCCCTTGCCGCCGCGCGGCACGATGATGTCGACGTACCGGTTCATCGTGAGCAACTCGCCCACCGCGGCGCGGTCGGTGGTCGCGATCACCTGGATCGCCGTGCGCGGTAGTCCGGCCGCATCCAGGCCCTCGTGCATGCGCGCGGCGATCGCGCGGTTGCAGCGCAGCGCTTCGCTGCCGCCGCGCAGGATGGCGGCGTTGCCCGACTTCAAGCACAGCCCCGCCGCGTCGGCGGTGACGTTGGGGCGCGATTCGTAAATGATGCCGATCACGCCGAGCGGCACGCGCATGCGGCCGACGCGGATGCCGCTCGGGCGCTCGCGCAACTCGGTGATGGCGCCGACCGGATCGGGCAGGCGCGCGATCTGCTCCAGGCCGTCGGCCATGGCTTCGACTCCGGCGCGGGTGAGCGCGAGCCGGTCGAGCAGCGCCGGCTCGAGGCCATTGGTGCGCGCCTCGGCCACGTCCTCGGCGTTGGCGGCCAAGAGGCGCGCCGCGTCGCGCCGTATCGCGGCGGCCGCGGCGGCGAGCGCGCTATCCTTGGTGACCGTGTCCGCGCGCGCGAGCAGGCGCGCCGCCGCGCGCGCCTGTTCACCCACCTGGCGCATGTAGAGCTTGACGTCCCTGATTTCGGCAACTGCGTTCATGGGCGCGATTTTACCCCTCTAGGCCGCTCAAGTCTTAGCCGCGGGCGTGTTTCCTCGCCCAAGCGGGAGCAGGGGGAGTCCCGCGGCCCGTTCGCGCGGACGGCCGCCGTCGAACTGCGGCCTGGAACTCACTCGACCACGCCCAGCCGCCCGCTGTGCGAACCCATGTACCACAGCTTGCCGCCGGCATCGACGATCATCTTGCGGATGCCGGTGTTGCGGGAAGGAAGCTGCACCACGCGCATTTGCTCGGTTTTTGGATCGAAGCGGACCACGGTGTCGGTGTTGATTTCGTTGACCCATACCATGCCGCCGCCGTCCACCGTCACGGCATAGGGGCCGGCGTTGCCGCCGGGCAAGGCGTATTCCTTGACGACTTTCATCGCCGCGGGATCGAGCTTCGCGAGCTTGCCGTTGCCGTAGAGTGCAATCCACAACATGCCGTCCGGCGCGGTGGCGACGCGGCGCGGTTGCGAGCCGCGGCCCATGTCGACTTCGCTCATCGCGCCGGTCTTGGGATCGAGCCTGCCCATCCTGTTGTCGCCGATGCGGCAGAACCACACGTTGCCCGCCTGGTCGAGCGCGAGCCCATACGGCCCGCCGGACGTCCGGTACTCGCGCATCGCGCCGGTCCTGGTGTCGACGCTCGCGATCTTGTCGCCGCTTTGCAGCGTGAACCAGATCGTGCCGCCGTCGTCGGTGATGACCAGGGTATGCGGCCCGCCACCCCCAGAAGGCGTGCTGAACTCGGTGATCCTTCCGCTCGCGGGATCGAGCCGGCCGATGGTGCCGTTGCCGTTACCGGTGGTCCACACGATGCCCTGCTTGTCCACCAGCACGCCGTGCGGGCGGTGGCCCGAGGGCAGATCCCATTCCCTGAAGGTCTGCGTCCTTGGATCGAAGCGCGCTACCTTGTTGCCGCTCATCACCGAGATGAAGATGCTGCCATCGGGCGCGGCGGCCGGGTCGCGCGCGAACTTCGGCGTCGGCACCGGCCATTCCCTGACTTTGCCGGCAACATCGGGGAGCGCGCCGGGCGCGATGCCGTAATTCGAACCGCCGGCAGACGCGACCAGCGGGGCCGCGAGCAAGAGCAGCAGATATGCGGTCGGATTCATGCGCGCCTCCCGTCTACAGGATCCATCATCATTCTACAGACATAGCCGCGCGCGCGGCCGAAAGTTCGAACCGTGCGGTCGGCCTCGATCTCCAGGTCGAAGCGCGCCTGCCGGCGGCGCGCGTTCGACTGATGCCAAAACCCATCTCGGGGCCGCGCTGTTTGACTTATGATGTTGCATCCCCTTCGGGACACGACGCAATCGGGAGCACAGGCCATGTCGCGACTGCAGATGGTTTCACCTGACCCCGAGGATCCGGCGCTCAGGCAGATGTTCGACGAAGTCCGCGCGCACGGTATTGCGCTGCCCAACGTGTATCGCGTGATCGGGCTCGCTCCGCCGCTGCTGCGCGCCTGGCTCGACTTCGCCTGGCCGCTGCGGCTGCAGGCGAAGACGTCGCGGCGGATTCGCGAACTACTGATCCTGCGCGGCGCGCAGGTGTCCGGCGCCCGCTACGAGTGGGTGCATCACGCCGCGATGGCGCGCTCGGCGGGCGTGACGCAGGCGCAGATCGATGCGCTCGCCGGGTGGGAACAATCCGCGCTGTTCGACGCGCGCGAGCAGGCGGTGCTGCGTCTGGCCGAAGAAGTGACGCGCGGACCGGCGGCCTCGCCCGCGTGCATCGAAGCGCTCAAGCAGCACTTCAGCGATGCCGAGATCGTCGAGCTGACGCTCACCGCGAGTTTTTACGTCTGCGTGGCGCGCTTTCTGCTGTCGATGGACGTCGACCTGGAACAAGGACTGAAACATGGCTGAGTTCGAGGCCGCTCATCGCGTGATGCGCTCCCAGTAGGCGTCGGGGCCCAGCCCGATCATGGCCGCTCCAAGCTCCCGCGCCCAGTCCGTCTCGTTGCCGAATTCCTCGCGCCAGGCCCACAGGCGCCGGGTCCAGAGCTGCAGTGAATATTCCTCGGTGAAGCCGATGGCGCCGTGCACCTGGTGCGCGA
>Ga0082335_1009364_pt1 | contig 10585 bp, 10 predicted proteins | sample Subgrocontami58m_FD_72375 | JGI IMG/M metagenome (GOLD analysis project Ga0082335, IMG submission 72375) | Subsurface groundwater microbial communities from S. Glens Falls, New York, USA - GMW37 contaminated, 5.8 m (SPADES assembly) (version 2) ... | reverse complement strand
CGTCGCTTCGTCACCCTTTCGGGCATTGCGAAAGATTCTCGACTGCAGCCTCCCGTAGGAGTCTGGGCAGTGTCTCAGTCCCAGTGTGGCCGACCACCCTCTCAGGCCGGCTACCCGTCTTCGCCTTGGTAGGCCATTACCCTACCAACTAGCTGATAGGACATTGACCCCTCTCTAAGCGAATGGAACCTTACGGCTCCATACATTTGACTATCAATACCGAGGTATCAATAGTTTTATTGAGTTTTAGCAACCCTTTCGGTAGTTCCGATTGCTCGAAACGTCGTTATTCTCATCTTAAAGGTAGGTTATCAATGTATTACTCACCCTTACGCCACTCGATTTGTATTCCTTTCGGAATACTCCCTCGTTCGACTTGCATGCCTAATCCACGCCGCCAGCGTTCGTTCTGAGCCAAGATCATACCCTTCATAAATTATAAAGGCGCTAAGCAACGCTTAGCAATCTTAACTTTGTCCAACTCAAAAGCTGACATTTTTCAGCTTTACTACTCGCACGCATTTGACTTCTAATTTTTAAAGAGCAAATTCTCTACTTCGTTCAGCAGAGTTCGTCATTGTATACAAAATTTTAAAAAAGTCAATAATAAAAAAAAATTATTTACTCTTCCCAACAACTCACGAAATTATACTTTCAAAAAAACGTAAATGCAAGTACAAAAATCACCTTTTTAAACAATCCTATTTAAAAAATCTCTAACGCATCTACATAGTAACACTTAACTAATTTTAGCCTTCCAAATATTTGCCTATATTTCTATATTTGTTATACCGATTCTCTATGAGTATATCAATTGGAGTGCTTTTGATTTCTTCTAAATATTTAAGGATATATGATTTGAGCGTATTAGCCATCGCTTTAGGAGATTTATGTGCTACCCCAAGTGGTTCGGGAATAATTTCATCCACGATACCAAACCGCAACAAGTCCTTTGCCGTGAGCTGTAAAGACTCCGACGCCTCTGGTGCATTTTCACTGTTCTTCCATAAGATAGCAGCACAACCTTCGGGCGAAATTACCGAATAATACGCATACTCCAATATCGCAAATTTGTCACCAATACCAATACCTAATGCGCCGCCACTGCCGCCTTCTCCTATAACAATGTTTATAATCGGAGTTTTCAACCGGCACATTTCATAAATATTCTCTGCAATTGCATACGCCTGTCCCCTTTCCTCAGCACCAATATCGGGATTAGCCCCAGGCGTATCTATTAAAGTAACAATCGGGAGATGGAACTTTTCTGCAAGTTTCATTTTCTGTAACGCCTTTCTGTAACCTTCAGGATTAGGCATTCCAAAATTACAAGCAATACGCTCCTTAGTACTTTTTCCCTTTTGCTGTCCAATGACCAAAAGCCTTTCCTGTCCTATTCTTCCCAGTCCACAAATAATCGCTTTATCATCCCCAAAACGCTTATCTCCATGAAGTTCAACAAAATCATCAATCATCATGTTCACATAATCTGCAGTGAGAGGGCGTAAGGGATGTCTTGCTATTTTGACGATATCGTATGGAGTTAACTTAGAGCACAACTTCTTCTGAAGCCGCTCATGCTTCTCCCTCATGTATTTTATCTCAACACTTCTATCACAATTATCCTTTAAGGAAGCGTTTTCTAAATCCTCTATACGATGCTCAATTTCCAGGATAGCATTTTCTAATTCTGTTACAGTTTTTTCTGACAAAGACATCTCCTATTTACTTAAAATAAAAACCTATTTTGAACTATATTCCCAAAAACACCTCAATAGATTCTGAAATTTTAATTATTTTTCAATTTATTGCAAGTAAATTACAACCCATGAGAATACTGTATAAAAAATGTATCATTAAAATTGTTACTCCCAACGGCTTAAAAACATTGACAAAAAGAAGTCCGATATGTAACATTTGTTATTCTTTATATACAAAATATTTTATATTAATCTACCGTTTAAATGAAATTCGGAACTGTTTGTATAATTGGCCCTGGACTCATTGGTGGCTCTGTCGGACTGGGATTGAAAAAGAGAAATTTGGCAAAAACTGTCATTGGTGTTGGCCATAGGACTTCCTCGTTAGAAAAAGCCACTAAAATGAATGCTATTGATATCGGCACATTAAACAGCGAGGAAGCTGTTAAGGATGCTGATATTGTAATCCTTGCCACATCCGTGAATAAAATTATTGATACGGCAAAAAAAATCATTCCCTTCATGAAAAGGAATGCCATCCTTACCGATGTCGGCAGCACAAAAAAATATATTGTTGAGCAAATTTCCCATAATATAAGAAAAGACATTACCTTTGTTGGTGCACACCCGATAGCAGGTTCAGAGCAAAGAAGTGTTGAGTTTGCTTCGGCAGACCTTTTTGAAGGTTGCACATGTATCATAACACCCATAGGCAATCACACAAAGGATGTGGAAACAATATCTCATTTGTGGCAACTCTTGGGAGCCAAAATAACCTATTTAACCCCAGAACAACACGATGAAATACTGGTATTTGTGAGTCATCTGCCTCACCTGGTCGCATCGTGTCTGATAAATGCGATTAAAAAAGAGTACCTCGTTTGTGGCGCTAGTGGACTAAGAGACACCACAAGAGTCGCATCGGGCGACCCTGAGTTGTGGGTAGACATTTTTTGTCAAAATCGTGAAAATGTAATAAAATCAATAGATCGTTTTATTGCGGAACTTGGCGGATTTAAAAACGATCTCTTAAATAAAAATAACGCCAAGGTACTCGATAGGTTAAAAAATGCAAAGTTATCGCGTGATAGCGCATTTCATAACAACTCAACAAATAAAAACACAAACAAATAATTCTAAATGTACTCAAGAATCGAGGTATTTTTTAAAAACGAATTCCCTGACCCCATAGGGAATAATATACTCTCAGAGATCGAAACATTTGGTTTCCACGGAGTATCCAATATCAGGGTTCGCCAGGTTTACATCATTTTTGGAAATTTGAACAAAAATGATCTGGAAACTATTGCTCAAAAACTTTTGGTAGATACTATTACCCAAGATTATCAGATTTCCAATTCCGGACTTCGTCGTGAGCGCTCAGTCGAACGATTGCGGATTGCAGATTCCACATCTCATTTCCTTGAAATCAGCCGCAAACCCGGCGTCATGGACCCTATTGAGCAATCCGTATTAAAGGCGCTCAGCGATATAGGAATAAACATAGACGGCGTTAAAACTGCCCAAAAGTATCTCATCAACGGAGATGTCTCTCCTGAAACAATTAGCATCATAGCAACCAGGTTACTTGCAAACACAAAGATAGAAGATGTTTTTGTTTACCCAGAAACACCAAATTACGATCATGGGAATATCCACTATTCCTTCAAAATAAAGACAATTCCGTTATTAAACGCCGGCAACAAACAACTAGAAGAAATAAGTACACGTGGCCAGCTCTCTCTCAATTTACAAGAGATGCAGTCTATTCAAAAATATTATAAGACCCTTAAACGAGAACCAACCGACGTCGAACTTGAAACAATTGCACAGACATGGTCAGAACACTGCGTTCATAAAACATTCAAGGGTATTATTGATTTCAACGGGAATAAAATCGACAATTTATTAAAAAACACCATTATGAAGGCAACCAGTGAACTCAACAAGACCTGGTGTGTCTCTGTATTTAAAGACAATGCCGGCATTATCCGTTTTGACGATTTTTACAATATTTGTTTCAAGGTAGAAACCCATAACCATCCGTCTGCCATTGAACCCTACGGAGGCGCAAATACCGGTATTGGTGGCGTAATCAGGGACGTCATGGGTACAGGATTAGGCGGGAAACCCATCCTTAACACAGACGTATTCTGTTTTGGGCTGCCGGACACCCCGCAAGATAAAATTCCCAAAGGTGTGTTACATCCAAAAAGAATTTTTAAGGGTGTTGTTGCGGGAGTGCGAGATTATGGCAACCGCATGGGTATCCCCACGGCAAACGGCGCTATCTTTTTTGACGAGCGGTACATTGGCAATCCCATCGTCTTTTGTGGAACTGTGGGCATTATACCAAAAGACAAATGTCAAAAAGCACCTCATCCTAACGACCTCATTGTCGTTGTTGGCGGCAGGACAGGCCGTGATGGTATTCATGGAGCCACTTTCTCCTCAGCAGAGTTACATGAACAATCCGAACAGATATCCGGAGGCGCCGTCCAGATAGGTAATGCCATAACTGAAAAAGCGTTGCTGGACACCCTTTTACAAGCACGAGACAAAGGTCTGTACAACTGTATCACCGATTGTGGCGCTGGTGGTCTTTCGTCTGCCATAGGTGAAATGGGTCAAGACCTCGGTGCACTGGTAAATTTAGAAAGGGTGCCCCTTAAATATGAAGGAATTTCCTACACAGAAATCTGGATTTCCGAGGCACAAGAACGGATGGTACTTGCGGTTTCACCAGAAAAAGAACACGATATCCTTAATTTGTTTAAAGCGGAAAATGTTGAAGCAACGGTCATCGGAAGATTCACAAACGACAAAACACTCCGCTTGTTCTACAATTCCCAGACTGTTGGTGAAATAGAAATGGATTTTCTCCACAATGGCATACCTCGATTAGAACGGAAGGCCACGTGGCACAAACCCACCTGCGAAGAACCTAATTTAAGTGAAAAAGAAGATTATGGGGCAGATTTAAAAAAGATACTTTCCGCCTGGAACGTCTGTAGCAAAGAATGGGTCATACGCCAATACGACCACGAAGTACAGGGAGGAAGCGTCTTAAAACCCCTTCAGGGTATCCATAATGATGGGCCAGGCGATGCCTGTGTTATTACACCAGTACTGGGATCTAAGAAGGGTATTATTGTATCAAATGGCATGAACCCACGATACGGCGACATAGATCCATATCACATGGCAGCATCAGCCATTGATGAGGCGCTACGGCAAATCATAGCCGTTGGAGGAAGTTTAGAACAGGTTGCGCTTTTAGACAACTTTTGCTGGGGCAACACCAATAAACCAGATCGTCTCGGCAGCCTTGTGAAGGCTGCGCAGGCCTGTTACGACATCGCCGTTGCATATGGAACTCCATTTATCTCTGGAAAAGATAGCTTGAATAATGAATTTATTACTGACAAAGAGACGATTGTAATACCACCGACCTTACTTATTTCTGCTATTTCAATAATGGAAGATATACGGAACGCCGTATCAATGGATATCAAGGAACCTGGCAATCTGGTTTATCTCATAGGTCTTACTCGCCCGGAGCTGGGTGGTTCACACTATTATCATGTCTATGGCTATAAGGGAAACAACGTCCCAAAGGTAGACGCCGTCTTAGGAAAAAAGATCATGAATACGATTTCCCAGGCAACAAAACAGAGAATTATCAGGTCTTGCCACGATTGTTCAGAAGGCGGTCTGGCAATCGCTGCATCGGAAATGGCATTTGCGGGGGGATATGGCATGACGCTCAACCTTTCTGCAGTCATTACGGAAGGTTCTATTCACAGAAACGACACCCTCCTTTTTTCTGAGTCAAATTCCCGTTTTGTCGTTGAGGTACGGCCTGAGCACCAGAAACAGTTTGAAACATTAGTAAAGGACATCCCATGCGGTTTGTTAGGAAAGATTACACCAGAACCACTACTCAAGATATATGCTTTAAACAATAAACTCATTGTCAATGAAAACATTCACGATTTGAAAGAGGCGTGGCAATCTCCGCTTAGATGGTAAAAGATAGGAGGTGAATTATGCCAAATGTTACTATATCAAAAATAGAATATCGGAAACTCAAGCAACCGGCAAAAGCTTATCAAAAATTAACGAAGCGTTTTTTTGAATTTATTATTCAAGCCCCTGCAGAAGAAGTGGTTGAAGATTTTCGCAAGACCGATCTTTATACTGATGACTTTCTTAAAGACTTAGAAGACGGCTTGCGCAAGTCTTCTTATGTCAAAACAAAAAAATGAACTTAAAACCTCTAAGATAAGATCTTGTTAAATTTCTTAATACTCACAACCTGGAAAAGAAATGGGAAAAAGTCAAACATCTTTTTGAAGAAAATATAAGGCATCCATCATTTACATACAGAACTATTAGAACCACATTGGCGTGGTATTTATTCGAGGAATTCAATGCGCTTAACATAAGCCTCGGCTTTTCCTCCACCTCCAGTTGTAGTAGTGTCAACCTCAAGACATAAACCGGATATTGCGGGAGACTCTTTTTCGTAATATGTTTGAAACGCACTAACCAAATCAAACTCTGAAATTACCGTTTCTTTAAGTTCCGGGTTTCCTACACAAACAAAACGCCCACTGGCGTGAAAATACCTCCCTTTGTAAGGTTTATTAATTTCGTCAGCTTCGCCAAGAAATAGGCTTATGAAATAAGGTAAATCCGGTATCATAAAATACCCACTGGACAAATTATCTGAACCAAAAAATATATAAAAACTCAAAGCTTGATTCCTCTTTCCTCTCTCAAAGGAAGCATCCTTCGGGTATTTAATAATTCCCCATTCAATTCTCACTTTAGAAACTTCCGGAACAATGATATCCTTAAAAACAACAAAACCTCTGACGGGTTGCTTGGTTTTAATAAACAACTTACCATCCTTAACGGATAATTCAATTTCCGGATGATACTTAGCTGCGCCCTCACAATAAAGCCCCTTCGATTCCAACCATTTACGGACAGAACCTCCCGAATAATTTGAAAAATCGATTACATATTTTACCTTCTGAACCTTTTCATTGTTTTGTTTTTCCAGACTGTTGTCCTTAGCATCTTGGGATGACTCCCGGGTCTCAGCTCGTTTATTTTCTTCTGAAAAAACGTTTCCACTCAAAACAAATATTACTATAAATGTGATGCTTGCAATAAAACTTTTCATTTTCGTTTCCTTTCATGAAAAATAATGAAAGGTGAGAAGTTGGGATTTAAAATATACATTCCCAACTTCTCAACCACTTAACTTTATAACCTCACGTTTTCAATTGTCCAAAATGCATTCGTCATACTACCGTTTGCGTTCCTTCACATGCACCTTGATAGGCCAGCGCATGGTGCTTACGCCCAAGTTGTTGAGGACGGCCTCTGGAAAGACGAAAACAGCATTCGGGTCGCCTTGGGCGTTTGAGCGGGAGAGTCCTTGTTAGCCCAACGAGGTCGAACACGGAGCGGGTTAGGCCGGATTTAGGCCGCCATCGGCAGCTTCAATCTGCGCGCTTCGCCAGGGCTATTATTTTGCGGCGTCCTGGATTTTCTCACCAGCCTTTTCGATCTGCTGCCCGGCTTTTTCTGCCGCCTTATCGACTTCCTTGCCGGCGCGCTCCACCGAACCTTCTTTTTACTGGCAGCCGGTTAGCCCTGCAATCAGAGCGCTCATTGCTAACGCTACCATGACACTCTTGCCAAATTTCATCATTTATATCTCCTTTAGCGGAGGTATCAAGCTAGAAAGTCCCCTCTTGGGAGGGGATTTAGGGGTGGGTAAGTCGGTAATTCGTGAGATATTCACTGAGATTTCACAACCAAGCGACCCACCCCTAACCCCTCCCAAGAGGGGAATAATTTGTTCTATTGCAAAATATGTGGATTTAACTTAAACACGGACAAGCAGGGTTTGTTCATGCCATCCTAAAAACCGCTCAAATAGAATGAAAATCCTATACAATCAAGTTAGTCCCCCTTACAAAAGGGGGATACGGGGTGTTGTGTTTTCTTCTTGAATAAAGGGTTATTTACAACCCCCTTTGTCCCCTTTTTTAATGGGGATATTTACACCTCACACCTTTCCCCCGGACCCAGACAATATAAACGGGAGTCTGCCGAGATTTCCCCAACTCATGGGCTACGATTTTACAAAACCCTGTTTATATCACTTTCAAGTAAATCAAGGCGGCTGGAAGTCTCTCCTTTTTCCTCGGTGGTGAAGGGGCGGTCTTTTATCCGTTGCAAAAATTCCCTTCGGATGTCATCTAATCTCAATTGGAATTCCCTTCCCTGGACACGCGGCAATCTTCCGATCAGTATCCCATCGTCGATCCTCCTCTGGAGCACGATCATCCGATCCTCGAGTCTTGTCTCATCGATTCTTGAAGGATAGGCGCGTACCACCTTAACCTCCTTCTCCAGATCTTCCAGTTTCGTGAGAAGGGGCGCCCATTCCTCCTGCGTGGTCGTTCTTTCCCTCAGCACCGTATAATCCCTTCGGAGATTATCAAGTTTTGCCACAAAATTCTGAGACTCTTTAGGGGTTAATTCACCAGATCCCAACCCATTGCCAATCTCCTGTTGAAGCAAAAACATTCGATCCTCAGTTCTTCTTTCATTTTCCGGCCATCTCTGAGAAACCGAAGCACATTGTACCAGAACGGTCATCATCCCCAGAACAATTGCGATAAGCAGTATCTTTTTCTTAAAATACCCTCCTTGCAAAATATCAATTGCCTTCATCTTTCCTTTCCTCCTTTCCTAATTGTACATCGAGATAGATTTCCCAGAATGTTTATTCAGGGAACTTATACTTCAGCCATGTATGTTGGGTTTCGTTCCTCGACCAACATACATAAACTAAGCCCAACGCGCGGCCATTGCTTTACTTGAAATAGGAAACGACATGGGCTATGCCCGCCTTAAGGTCATCCACAACCTTATCCGTGGTCGCTTTGATCTTCTCCCACGCATCGTCACCTGCTTCCTCCACCGCCTTCAGCTTTTCAGAGGCCATACGCTGTTTGTCGCGTAATTTATCGAGTTCCTGGGCGTACTTGAGCTTCACGTCTGCCCCTGCGTTCTCAGCCTTCGCAGCCAATAGGTCAATCTGAGCTTTCGACTCTTGCAGTTGCTTCTTCATCTTTTGCTTATACGCGTCTTTCGTTTCCATAGTCTACTCCTTTCCTTAATTGGTTCGTTACAAGGAGTGGCCTTTCGCAGCCACTTGGTGATAGCTTTTTCAAGGCTCACCGTCTCATTTTCAATCTCCTCTCGCGACTAGATTCTGCCCAATAAGAGCAGTATCACTATGATTACCACCACCAGCCCGATCCCGCCGCTGGGTGTATAACCCCACGCTCGGCTATGTGGCCAGGTTGGGATTACTCCCACAAGGATCAGGATCAGGATTATGAGTAAGATTGTGCCAAGTGACATATTCGTTCTCCCGTTAAAAAAAGAAGGTCAAACTAAAGTACATTCCAAAATACATTGGCTTTTAGCCAGTTCATTTCACCGACATTTTGTTTTTAACAGCTTTGACTCCCTCGACAGATCTCGCTACTTCAACGGCCCTGGCGGCGGCCTCCGGGGAATCCACGAAGCCGCTCAACTGCACGATATCCTTGAAAGTTTCAACATTGATCTGGAGCACCTTAAGCATAGGGTCATTATATATTGCCGTCTTAACCTTGGACGTAAGAACAGAAGCATCGATATACTCCCCGGTGCTTTCACGCGTTGAGGTCCCCGCACAGCCGAGACTGCCGGCAATCCACCCAACCAAAAAAAGGCCCACAAAAAAACGCTTGATCACATTTGCTTTATCCATAATTTCTCCTCCTGATAACATGATAAAGAACTTCGCTGAAATGACGGGCGGAATGCATTTCCTTGCTTCCCCCAGCGCAAAGTCATAAAAACCATCTCCGTAACAAACCCAAAATTCCACTGACAATAAAATAGATGGCAACGAGATAATTTAATAGCCTTGGCACAAGCAAGATTAATATGCCTGTAACCAGGACCGGTACCCGTTCTAAAAGTATACAATCATAAAAACGCTCCTTTCTTTTACGCTAACGTTTTTTCGCTCTCCCGGCATGGATATTCGGACGGTGGACGAGAGCCAAGGTCGCTGCTGTCCTTTACCTGTTCAGCGTATCCGGTGTTTCGCGGGTGGCAGATTCACTACTCCCCTCACAGTTTGCAGGGCGTACGAGAGCTTCACGAGTACCTCCGAAATTGATGCAGACTACTACAGCATTTAACCAACGAAGTTCGTTAGCTCGGTGTTGAACTTCTCTTTCTCTTCGTAGAATAGGGCGTGCCCGCTGTTCTCGAATCCGATCAGTTTTGCCCCCTTAATTCCTGCTGCCATCGCTTCCGCCAGTTGAAAAAGGCATATCTTGTCCTGCGTGGCGTGTAAAATCAAAGTCGGCACGTTGACCTTTGCCATGTCGCCACGCAGATCAGTGTCCCGCAGTGCAATAAGACAGGCTGCGGTAGCATGAGGAGATGCTTCCATTCCCATATTGTGAAACCACTCGCCAAGCTTTAGACTCACTGCATTCTCGCTGCGGAAAAAGATTTTGCCAAAATCCTCATTAAGCTTTGCTCTGTCTGCGTAGCACGACTCGATGAAACCATTAACGGCTGCCGGCTCCAACCCGTATCGGAAACCATGTCTTTTGGTGAAGCTCGGTGCTGCCGCACCAAAGAGAGCCAGCTTTGATACTCTCTCCCCTTTATGGCAGGCCATGTAATGTAGGGCAATAGCACCGCCCATTGAAAAACCGGCCAGTGTGACGTCGCGCAGATCAAGTGCCTCAAGCACTTTCTTGACATCATCCGCAAAGACATCATAG
>Ga0082335_1009363_pt1 | contig 10587 bp, 13 predicted proteins | sample Subgrocontami58m_FD_72375 | JGI IMG/M metagenome (GOLD analysis project Ga0082335, IMG submission 72375) | Subsurface groundwater microbial communities from S. Glens Falls, New York, USA - GMW37 contaminated, 5.8 m (SPADES assembly) (version 2) ... | reverse complement strand
CAGTCCCGTAGGGACGATCTATTTGTAGAAATGAGTTTCGTTGCTCGTAGCGGAGAAGGTCATGGCAATTGATACAGGCATGCTCTTAGCAATCTGCTCGTGTGTAGAGACGTAGCAATGCTACGTCTCCACTGAAGGCGATCGCGCGCATGTTCGGAATCGGGATGTTGCGAACCATCAACGCATCGCCGGACACTCAAAGTACTTCTTGCGGACAAGCCTGTTTGCTTCTTCTTCATCTCCTTCCGCTTGCGCGAGACAATGCCAGTACAACGCACCTATTTCCCAATTTTCAATCATGAGTGTGCGGGGTTTGGTTTCACCTTCGCAGAAGAATCGATATGAGTATTTGTATGGCACCTTGTCGACGACCTTTCGCAAGATGCCCTCACCTTTGGTGTCAATCTCAAACAATCCATACTGGTCATAGTTGGCAAGCCACTGTTCTTTCCACGAGCGGGTATCTTCTTCAATGATGAAATCCACAATCTCCCGCGGGCGAAATGTCGCAAGGGATTTTCTCGTCTCGCTCTTTGCCTGTTGAATCAGCTCCTGAAATGAAGTGAAAACCTCTTTCAATACGTGCTTCTTTCGTTCCGCCCACTCGTGCTCGGTCCCAATCCTGCCAAGGATACGGATGTTGGAAGCCTCAGATTTTGGTCGATAGCTTTCCTGCCGGAAATCGCTGGTGTTCCGAACAAGATCAAGCTCTATCCATTCATACTTTTCAAATTTCTTCTCACGCGGCAAAGAACGAAAGGGAATAGAATAAATGCGAATCCACTTTCCGTTCTCAAGGATTCCGGCGGTACAGACAAGCTCCTCATATTTATTAGATGGGAGAGGATACGTCTTGACTGTGATGAGAACCTTTGCTTGTTCAAGCCTGTCGGGCAGGTAAGGCACAAGCGTTCCGTTGACGTTATTGGATATGCACGATAGGATTGTTCCAGTTTTCTATTCTGTGCAGAGACTCCGTAATCCTATGCCGGTGGCACGAGATTGCCTCCGCCTCAAAGCAAGTCAGTGCAACACGGCGATGCGTATTCAGAAGCAGCGAGATTCTTTCCAACTCCGCTTCACACCGTGGGAGAGTCGTAGACGCATACTCTTCAAACAACGTGTGGTAGTCCTCTGCCGTCTCAAGGTTTTTTCTCTGCGATGATGCAACTCCCAATTCCGGAATATGCTCGTACGCCATGTGTGCCCGCTCCAAATAACTTCGGAAACGTGTCTTGCTGAAACCATACTTCCTCGAAATTGGATTTCTCCGCACATCAATGACCATCGCAACAGAATGGCGGATGAGCTTATCAATATAAGCATCAATCGTCAGCCCTTCGTATCCAATCGTAAACAAGCACGGTTCGCGCACTTCCGGCTGGCATGCATCAATCATCGCCAGTTCTTCGTCAGTCAGGATTCGATTCTTGATTTCACTTCGACATGCATAGTGCGGATACTTCAGATAGACATGACGGACTAAAGCGTCTCCTCTCAGTTGTCGTGTTCGGAGAGCAAACGCAATCAGAAAGTGTCTATCATCGACTTCTAAATCTTTCGCAAACGATTTCTTTAGTCTCAGCTTAAAGTTATCGACGTTTGACAAGTATCCCTGTTGCGTCAATACACGCTTGTCCTGATAAGAAAGAAAACTGAAGCATCCAAATCGATAGGGAAAGAAGTCATAGTAGTTAATTTCTCGCTCCATGCAATAGACAAAGAGCAATTTCTCCATGTCGGTGTTGTTCAATTCACCGCCACATGCTTCGAGCAACGCAAGTAATATTTTTCTTCGGTAGAACATTTGTTCTGTCGGTTCAAGTAGTAAGTGTTCGGCAGGATTTCCTCCTGATTGCACCCCTCTGGATGCGATTATGTATCTTTTGTACAAAAGGAAATCCTACACACCGCGACATCATCGCAACGTGTGGTGCAGATATACTCGGTAATATCTTATCCCCTCGACGAGTCCCTACGGGTCGTTGACGAGTCAAGGACCGTCAGCCTAGGTAAGTTCTGTCAAAGGGAAATCTGCCTGAGACCCGTGTGGGTCGTAGTCAATTCTGCATTACAATAACGATTGCCAATGAGATTAGCAATCGCTACGCAGCAACAGCAAACGCAAAAATCAACACCCCCTTCGACTTCCTGCCCGCCTCATAGTGCTATAAGGGCAGGCGGGCGCTCAGGGTGACGCGTAATCTCGTGCTCGCTATTGCGCGACTACTTTCTCCGCCGAACGCACGGCTGGAATGTCCGAGTGAGCAGGCAATCGCAACATTGAAGCAGCTACTGTAATCACCGATATGGTTTTACCTAGCATGTCGAAGAACTCCACGCTGTATCCCGTCTCCTTCCCTGCGACATCATGACGTTCAACCATCGTTCCGACATCCCCCTCTCGCAATCCTTCTTCAGGAATGTCCTGAACAAGCACGACATCAGAAAATAATGTGAAGTCCATTAGGCTTCTCCTTTACTCTGGAATCATTGTAATAAGTCTTGGCGCGTCGTTCCCAACATCTATTTGCCATATCGTGCGCATAAGCAAGCCACGTCCTTGAGGAGTCAACAGTTCTGCGACAATCTCATATCGAACACCATAGGGAGTATGACGAACACGATCTATTTCTGCTTCAAGATGGTATGTTCGAATGTCACTCGCAAGTCGCTTCCAATTCTCCGCTGAATATCCAAATTGTCGTAACAATTGCGCCTTCGAGCCGCCACGGCGGTGTTTTGTATTCAGGAGATAGTCCGTCAACTTCTCCCTCGCTACAATTGCGCGTTCGCGGTTTGGCAGTTTCATTTCAGCTTAGCAATTGAGTTTCTCTTTTGCCATTCACGACGTTGTTCTCTCTGCTATTCTACAGGATTAATGTCTTGGAACGGAGTGACGCCTTTGTATTTTTCAAAGACCTCCTCCAGATCCTTCTGCAACTCACGTCCGGTCTTTTTGCCGTTCACCTTCAGCACGATGACACGCACTTCCCCTTCAATTTCATCCAGATACTCTTTCGGTATGGTGATAACACCCGCGTGCGGCGTTGCTGTAAATTCGATAGCGTTCATAGTTCACTCCTTTTCACGCAAACTCCAACAACAAGATGCTGATGAAGTATAGTCAATGACTTCGATAAAATCCAACCGATAACACGGATTCAATCGAGCAAGAGCCTCCCTCGTGTGCGTAAAGCTATGTCCTTCGCATTACAACAAGCCGGATACAATCTTGCCTGCCAGATAAAACGACAGCAAAATACTCACCGGAGAAAGATACCAGCTCATATTGTCTTTCGTTCCGGATGAACGGAGTGACTGCTGAAAAATATTGATCATCGAAAGTAAACAATACAACACGAGCAAAGTAACGAACCATCCTCCGCCCAACAATGTAGTTGGGCTTTCTATCATGGAGCCTGCCAGGTCTTTTGAAAACAGGCTGAGCACAAACGAGATGACGATGAACAGGGAAAGCGGAATTCCACAAATCCCTCCTGTCAGGAGTTCATTTTTGAAATTCGATTTTCCGAAAAGAGATTTAATACCAAAGGAGAATGCGGCAATAAGAAGCAATGCCACTGCTGCTCCAATGCCCATCATGAGGAACATCTTGAAACCGAAAAACTCTCGTAGTTCACCGACTGCTAAATACGGTAACAGTATAAATAAAACGCCCGTCGTGGCAATAAGCAGTAGAGAATGTTGGTAGCTTTTCTCTGTCCGCACGGAAAAGATCTCGTAGGCGCCAGTAACCGGTTCAAGAAAAATAGCTTTGAAAATCTTCGGAAGACTTTCCTTGTAGAAAGCTTTTATGTCATCCATTTTTGCGGATGTTTGTGTGGCTGCTTTGCCGCCACCGGGCGTTTGGTTTTGTTCCATGGTTATTCGTATTTGGTTGATCTCCTACTCGTTTGGCTTTTCGGAATACGCCTCCGGTTCTTACGTGGTTTCCGGTTTCCACTTTCGTAAATAATGCGTGCCGGCAATGCGGTATTGTTTTTTTGATAGCCTCCTAGAATGTTTTTGTATCGTGTCACTAACTGATGTTACGCCAACTAATCAAAGCGGGACCCTTTGTAGGGACATCGGCTTGCCGTGTCCCTAACGAGGCTTAAATCTGCTTCGATACCAAGGGTGCTTCGTTAGGGCGACAAGATAGGGACGGGGCAAGCCCACGTCCCTACAAAAACCCACAGCGTTTTGCGTAACACCAGTGAGTAATATTTTCTGCGGCTAAGGTACGGCGAGCTTGCAAGAGAGTCAAGTAAGAATAACTCCAGCCTTTAGAGGCTGTGTGAAAAACCCGAACTCACCCTGAATCCCTCTCTTTGGAGAAGAGAGGGATTTATCAAATCAGCGCTCAATCCTCCTCTTCGCTTCTTCAAGAGAAGGGGCCGGGGATGAGTTGTGTGGTTTTCACACAAGCTCTTTAGGCTGAGGAAAAAGAAAATCAATAAAATGAAATCGCTTTAGCCTTGACGATGGAACGTTATGGCTAAAGCTGAAGGAGTTTTCGGGTATGCATTATCTCCGCCATGTCCGAATAACCCCTTTGGAGAATGGCGGAGTTATTCAGCCGTGAAGATTTCGAAAGGCATCGCCAATCACGTTGCGATGCCGATATGTCGTTTTGGTTCATGGTTCATTGTAGCAACGAAGGGTTTCATCCTCAACGTCAACTTGATTGTCAATTGAGAATTGTCAACTGAGAATTGTGAATTGGCTTTGCTGGTATCTCAGCACGGGAGGCGGAAAGAAGCAGCAGCAGTCCTGCAATGCGGTGGTAACTGAATGGATAGACATCGAAGATTGGAATTGCACAAATCAGAAAGGCGGCGACGCCGACACGCCACGGCTTCTGTTTCCCTTGGGTCAGTATCACCCAAATAATGAGAGGGATCGTCAGAATGTAGTGGTGTTCCCACACAAGTGGAGAGATGATGAGCACCATGACGATTGCATCGAAGACATTGCCGTAGAGACGACACATCGCTGCCCACGCTTCATCTGCTGTTGACCGCACTGCGAAGGGTCGTTCTCTTTTGTAGCAGCGCCGGCCGAAGTAGAAAACCACACTGATTGCGGCGAAACAGAAAGCGGCATAGCGACATTGTTGGCAGTTTGCGGGAATTTGCTTATTGTAAAACCACATTCAAAGTCGAAACTACTCACCATCTGTTCATTTTGTCGGTATTTTTTCCCCCTGTTTTAAAGCTTGCTGCCGAATCTGATTAAGGAACGTTAGTGGAGAAATACTCGTAGTATTATCTGGAGCATAATTCATATCTAAATTGCGAGGTGTTGCCATGTCTAAACCAATCTCCCTACGTGTTGTTGGTTTCTCGCGTAAAGGTGAGCAGTACTTTTTGTGTTTAGATACTGATGTAGCAGTCCGTGGTGATTCCGTTGAAAATGCAAAGCGAAAAATGGTTGATGCTTTGCGTTCATATTTTGAGACATTCACCGAAGAGGAGATGGAGCGGGGCGAGTATCTTCGTTATTCACCGTTGCGCTATCGGGTGCTCTGGAATGCCGGCATGCTCTTGGGATTCTTGCGTCGCCTAATACAGGTGTTTAGCGCGGCGTATGATCCACATTCCGGACAACTAAAGTTTGCCTAAAAATTTCCTGTACTAACGCTGTCGGAAGTACTTGAGATAATGAGTTATTATGGATTCAAGCGGGTCAACGCGGTGGGAAGTCATGCGCAATACAAACGAGAAGCGTCTGATGCGTAGCATGGTGAATCAATCCGGTTTGACCCCTGATCAATTTTATTGTGGCTCGAAAACCGCAGCAAAAAAAATCAACACAAGAAAGGGCGACAAGTAGGACGTTACCTTAATTGATAACGAAGAAAGCCTGAGCAAAACTCAGGCTTTCTTGTTTTTCAGCATTTCAAAGTCAGGCACTACCAAAGCCTGCTCTGCGGATGATAGCTTCCTGATGTAGATTGGCTGCAATACGCGAAAGGCATTCCTCACAACCACTCCTCCGCTTCCGTTCCGATGGAGGCAGAGGGAATGACGAAGTCAACTTCCTTGATGCTATCGCGCCAGTAACTCATGGTACGCAAGCCGTCACATGTCGCTCCCCTACGGGGTCGTAGACCTGACGGAACTCGGACTTGCTCACTACCGATGAAGTTCTATAAACATACAACGCTTACGGCGTTACCTCGGTCTTTCCGAAGCCCCGTTAGGGGTGTTATGTTTATCCTGAAACCTGCGTGAAAACGAGAGCTTAAATTTTGAATTTGTTGATTTTCTTTGTTGCGTACTCAAAGTCGTCCTTGTAAAGAAACGTTGACGGGAGTTTGAGTGTTGGTCTGTTTCCTGGGCGGATGAGTTCGCCGGGGATAACAAGGAGCCGCGAACGCAAGGACTTCAGCGTCATCGATTGGTATTCTTTCGGCAAGCAGAGACGTTTGAACCAGTTGATCAGGTTGTACGAGAACAACAGAATGTGAAAATATGCTTCGTTGGCTGCTCGTCCATTGTAGAACGTCCATACGTTGAGCGGGGTCAGCATCAGGTTGGTGACGATAACTGTAATGCCCTGTTGAAAAGAGACTGAGTTGTTCTGTGGGATCTTCGGGGATTAAACAAATAGCTTTCCACAAAGAAGGGCATCTCGACCACATGCTTCAACCTGACCCCGGCAGAGGTCTGACTTCGCTGGAAATATGCATGCTTCATTGCGATTGAGTGATTTAGCTCCTTACTCGTCTTATCCAGAACGAAGATCGCCTGTTGTTTAGGATGCTCAATTCCAATAAACGACTCTCCTCGCTCAAGTAGAAGCTCATAGACCTTCTTGGTCACCTTCTCTTTGTCCATGTAATTCAGGAGACAAGCTTTATCAACAACGATAGCCATTACGGTGAAATGCCGTGCTTCGAGTTGGGTGTAATACAGATCCATCAGCCCATTCAACTCGGCCTCTGTCAAATGTCGTAAGAACGGATGTTGGGCTCGCTTCTTCGGGATGCGAATGTCTACCGAATGGACTTCGGCATCCGCAAGATCAAGACGAACACCTGTCCGGTCGAAGATGTTCTGGATGAGCAGAAGCTTCCTGCCATTGAGCGTTGTTTCAAACCGCCTCCACTGATACTCGTGGAGCCCGAGAGCCAACATAACAAACGGCTCATCTTTTTTCACGAGCGGGTTGCGCTCTCCGGATTCGCCAAGAAAGAAAAAGTACATTAGGTCGCCTTCCCCTTCTCTTTCCGATTCGACCCCTTACACAATCGCAATCTCCTCCGGTTTGCCCGCCGTCTTTTTGGCGGGCGTCAGTTCGTACAGCTCATACACCAGACGGTCGTTCTCACGCTCCAACGCTGATGTGTGCGGGACGAAATGGATTTCGATAAACGACAATCTGTCTTCAACTCCCCTACGGGGTCGTCGCTCTTTTCAGATCGTTGTCCAAGGACGGTGTTTGTCCCAAGCCGTCAGCTCCGATAGGAGCTGAATGTTTGTAGAAACGGATTCCGACAAACGACAACGAACTTCGTAGGAGTTCAACGTTCTTCTCATCATTTGCTTTGTGCCCCTTCCACTCGACGAGTCGAGTCTTCGACAATCGCAATCTCCTCCGGCCTGCCCGCCGGAGTCCCGTTTTGTGGAACGTAGGCGGGCGTCAGTTTCCCGCCTTCCGCCAAAGAACTGGCGGACAGGCTGGCGGGACTGATACACCAGACGGTCGATCTCACGCTCCAACGCCATTGTGTCCGCAGGCATAGGGACACGATACTTGGCGTAGAGCGCAGGAAAATGTAGTGGTAATAGCACATCGCGCTCAAACATTGATTTGAGCTCCCTCATTCCCGCAATGTCGTAGCCGAGCATCAACGCTTGAACGAACACGGTTGCGAATGCAAGCGTGAAGAAGTACGGAAGAAGTTGGTGGTTATTCATGGTCTCTTCCAATTTACAACGACACTTCGAGCTGATTCAACTCAACTTGTTTGAACAAATCGTCCAGCGATTCCTGAATCCTGATTGTCTCGGCGATTGCAGTAACGACTTTCGCATACGTTGTGATCTCCTCGGCTGAGAGCATCCTCCCCTTGTGGTCTTTCAGCCACTTCTCGGCAACTTGATAGCCTCCGATGTGATACTCCCACACTTCCGACGGAACGCCAGTGAAATACTTGTCATGGTTGATGTGAACTCGCCGCTTCTTCGCATCGTAGGAAACTTTTACGACCCTCAACTCGCCTGAACCTTCACATTCTGCTTTGGCAGGCTTCTTTGACTTGAGCAAGTGGAGTTCAATAAGTTCTTCGCCTTTCTCGGCAAGCTTCCGGAAAAGCTTGTAATCCTTCGTGAATGGCACGCGCGCAAAATCAGTCTTCAAGAACTCGGCGTACTTCTTCCGGTATCTGTCAGAGTAGAGAACGGCATAGATGTAGCAAAATATTTCTTCAGGTGTAACATCTCGCCTGTACACATGAGTGAACGCTTCTCTTAGGAGCGGATTGATGTTCGATCTGCGTTTGGCTTCAGTTTCTTCATTGCTCAGGAATTGGAGAAGTGCCGATTTTGCCCCCGTCTTGTATTCCGCTTTCGGCTCAAACGCCATCATCATCTGACCAAAGCCTCTACCCCGGGGCCGACCACCAGTAGTCGAATCTTCTTCATAAAGAAAAAGTGGGAAGCAGTAATCGATAGTCTTCAGTGAGACCGCTACATGCTCGACTATCTTCTGAGAAATAAAGGCATGACCCCAAGGCATTGCTGTTTCAACACGACGCGGCAGGATGAGGGCGAGATTTTCGTGAAGCATATGACTCATTACATCTCTCCTGCCTCGTTCAATCATTGCGTCATGATAGAACAGGTGTCGGATATCGAATGGCCTATAAAGGATCTCGGAGAGATACTTACCCAGATCATCTTCTTTCGACAATAGTTTTCTTGCTTCCGTTAGGCTCCAGGCGTCAGTATCTTTGAGATTGTTTGCTTGACTCATGAGCTCGTCATCAAGTTGATTGGTGACAAGTTGAGTTATTCGCCTTCTGAGGGTTGCTTTCTCGAAATCTATGACAAAATGATCCCTCGCTGTAACGATACCAACACTATTGACCGGAAAGATGTCCTGAATACTCCAGTACGAAAGGAATTGCTTTGATCGCCTTTCATCTCGCGGTACAAAAAGATAGAATGGTGCAATGGGGTGCAGCTCATTCCACTTCGTTTTCTTGAAGTTGTGCGTCTGCAAATAAGTGTACTTCTTGTCCCTCAATCCCCACAGCTCGGCGTGTCGAATGCTTTTCTTCCCTCTGACTCTCTTCCGCTTTACAAATAAGGCAATTGCCACGCCTTGCTGGATGTCGAACACGTTCTCATCTTTCGAGCCATCCGGCGCTTTCTCTTTTTTCAACGAGTTGCCGTGCAGATCGAGAATGTAAATCTCGTCGAATGAGTTCATCAAAGACTGACGCATTCCCCGGAATGTCGGATTGTCGAGATAGCCGTGGTTTGTGATGAAGCCAAGAACACCTTCGCCCATCCGTTCAATCTTCCATTGCGCAAACCGAATGAACTTCACGTAATCATCTTGCAGCCATTTTGGGTTCTTCTCGCCAAGCGGCTTTCCATCCACGACTTTGTAGTTCTCAATGAGGCTGGTAATCCAATCTCCCTTGTTGGTTGAGTGACCCGAATACGGCGGATTGCCGAGAATGACGAGAATCGGTTTCTCCTTCTTGACTTCACCAGCCAAGTGCGACTCTTCGGAAAGTGAAGACATTCCGGGAAGCGACGTTTGAGCAAGCTCTTCCATTTCCAGAGTGTTGGTGAGATAAAATTGGAAACGCTCGTCGCCTGAGAGTTTGTGTCCTAATTCTTCCAGAAGGTAGCCGATCTTCAAATGGCCTGCAGCATACGGCGCCATCATCAACTCGAAGGCGAAGAAATGCTGCAGAATATGCTCTTCAATGAACGCTCCCTTCGCGCCACTGCCGTACTTTTTCACAAATTCATGCACCGCGAGCTTCGCAGCCTCGGCAAGAAACGTGAGAGTTCCGCCGGCAGGATCGAGCACCGTGACCGATTGCGTTGCAAAGCCGTCGCGACGATCAAATGTTTCTTTGAGAATGATATCGAGTGATCGAACGATATACGAGACGACAGGTTCGGGAGTGTAGTAAACACCTCGCCGCTCCCGCTCTTGTGGATTGTATTCGGCGAGGAAAGTCTCGTAGAAATGGAAGATTGGGTCGCTCCCTTTGCCTTCCTTGAAATACTGATGGAGGATTTTCTTGACATCTGCCACGGAGAGAACTTCGGCGATGTCGTCGACGGTCACCTGTAGTTGTTCAGGTGGGTCAAACGAAATGAAATGAAAAATGTCCCGGAGAATCCCAATGGTTTTGGGGATCAAGTCGTAGGCTAATTTGCGATTGAATGTTTCATTGGCTCGGGTTCTGGCGGCGAAGAGACCATAGGTTATTGTTTGCGCGTAGAGGTCGGCGAACTCGTCCGGCTTCAGGTTCGCAATGAGGTGCGTTTGAAACGCCTCATAGAAGCCGAGGATCTTCTTTCCTCCTGCACCGGAAGCTTCTCGAAGTTC